>Ga0315291_10013110_pt1 | contig 10055 bp, 5 predicted proteins | sample YL17G12_20_MG_FD_203070 | JGI IMG/M metagenome (GOLD analysis project Ga0315291, IMG submission 203070) | Sediment microbial communities from Yellowstone Lake, YNP, Wyoming, USA - YL17G12_20 | ecosystem: Environmental > Aquatic > Freshwater > Lake > Sediment | place: USA: Wyoming | collected...
CTGTAAGAGTTGACTTCGTCTGATAACTATCCTTCAATTCCATGTCGTTTCTCCTGAAAGGCCGGATCAGCTCAATTTCTACGAGCTGGCTCCAGAATCGTTCCGAGCGCAGGCGCGGAAGAGAGAAGTTTGCTTGGCAAAAACGTATATCAATATAACAAAAAACCGAGAGATTCACCGGAACGAATTTGAAAGAAAACAGCAACCCGTCACTCTCTAGCTGACTCTAACATTTTTTCTCGCTATATTCGTTCCAAGGCCATGAGAGACATATCAAAGAAAACGAAGACGCTCCGGACTGCATCCGCAACGGCGGTCTTGAAGGTCAGCCCGGAGACAATTGCGCTGATTCGGGGAAACAAGATTCCAAAGGGAGATCCCCTGCCGGTGGCGAAGGTGGCCGCAATACAAGCGGCAAAAAACGCCAGCCAGATCATCCCCTATTGCCATCCCTTGCCAATTGATTTCGTGGATTGTCGATTCGAGTTGGGATCGGAGACCATTGAGATTACAGCAGAGGTTAAGGCAGTCTACAAGACCGGCGTCGAGATGGAGGCGCTGACGGCTGCTACCGTGGCAGCACTGACCATATACGATATGGCAAAGTCGGTCGACGAATCGATGGAGATCATTGGCGTCAGGCTCCTCAGCAAAAAAGGAGGAAAGTCGGATTTTAGCGACGTGCTTGATAGACCCCTGCGGGCAGCCGTTCTCGTGGCATCTGATTCGATCGCGGGTCGGAAAAAAGAGGATTCCTCCGGCCGTCTTATTGTCGAACGGCTAAAGGCGACAGGGGCAGAAATTGTTGACTACAGGGTCATTCCAGACGACGCGGAGCAGATACGACAGAACCTTCTTCGCTACGCAGACAATCTGAAGGTCGATTTGGTCATGACGACGGGTGGAACTGGGCTGAGTCCCAGAGATGTTACTCCTGAAGCAACGGCAGCAGTGCTCGAGAAGCAGGTACCCGGAATCACTGAGTCTGCTCGAAGCTACGGAGAAGATCGGACGCCGTATGCAATGTTGTCTCGCGGGATCGCGGGTGTGAGAGGCAAGACAATCATCGTGAACCTTCCCGGCTCGAAGAGAGGCGTCGAGGAATCGCTCGATGCGATTCTTCCAGGTCTCTTGCACGCCTTCAAGATGCTGTGGGGTGGAGGGCACTAGGAGAATACTGTCGATGAGAGCAACGCTGCGAATGGTAAAACGAATTTTTCTGTGGCTCGCTTTCTCTTCTCTCGCCCTTCAGTTTTCGTCCGCACAAGAATCGGAGGAGTTTCAGCTCAAACAGCTGAGGCTCTCAGAAGCTCAACGCTCTACGACACTCGCGCGAGCATCTCAACACGCAACTCCGGGTCAGGAAGGATTTGATGTAACGTATTACAAGCTCGACCTCCGTCTCTCCACCTCTCCGAATAACCTCACCGGTTCAGTCACGATGGTTGCGCGGTGCATCGTCGACAATCTTGCGTCGATCACGCTGGATTTGATGAACTCATTGAGGGTCGATTCTGTTCTTGTGGGGGGCACCCCCGTCAGTGTTGCGCAACAGCCGGCAAGTTTCATTGTTAGCCTGAACCGAACGTATACTCGCGGGGAGACGATCACAGCGGCGGTGTACTACCACGGAGTACCTGGAAGCTCCGGGTTTGGCAGCTTTGCCTTCAGTACGACTTCCACTGGATCGCCCTGGGTCTGGTCACTCAGCGAACCCTACGGCGCAAAAGACTGGTGGCCAAGCAAAGATCATCCCGGTGATAAAGCGGACTCTGTGGACGTGTGGGTCACATGCGATGGCAGCTTCAAGGTTGGCTCACAAGGGAGGCTCGTTGACGTTGTCCAGAATCCCGATGGCACCAAGACGCACAAATGGCAGCATCGTTATCCTATCGCAACGTACCTTGTCTCAATCGCGGTGGCGAATTATTCACAGGTCTCCGGTTGGTTTCGATACTCACCTACCGACTCAATGCTCGTTCTGAACTACAGTCTTCCGGATTTCCTGAGTTCCGCGATAAGCTCCATTCCCCAAACTGTTGACATGCTTAGGATCTATTCGGATCTCTTCGGGCTCTATCCTTTTTACACTGAGAAATACGGTCATTCTCAGTTTGGATGGGGTGGAGGGATGGAGCATCAGACCATGACGTCCTTAGGCAACTTTGGCGAAAACCTTGTTGCCCACGAGCTCGCCCACCAGTGGTTTGGCGATATGATCACGATGAGGACCTGGCCCGACATCTGGCTGAATGAAGGCTTTGCGACGTATTGCGTTGCGCTGTATCAGGAGAGGAAGTATGGTCAGTCGGCGTACCGGTCATATATGAATGGTCAAATCAGTTCTGCGCGATCGGCAGTCGGGTCCATCTCTGTTCAAGATACTTCAAATGTGGGCCGCCTCTTCAATGGTGCGCTCGTCTATTCAAAGGGAGCGACAGTTCTTCACATGCTCAGGCACGTCATGGGGGACTCGCTCTTCTTCAGGGCAATGTACCAGTACGCGAGCGACCCCCAATTCAGGTTTAAGACGGCTTCCACAAGGGATTTCCAATCGGTCTGTGAGAACGTTTTTGGCGAGAGTCTGGCTTACTTTTTTGACGAATGGATCTACGGTGAGAAGTATCCGAGTTACCAATACCAGTGGGAAACGATCCAAGTTGGGTCTCGCTACAGGGTGAGGATTACGATCAGTCAAACCACAGGGACAAGCACTCCCGTCTGTTTTACTATGCCGCTGGATCTTAGGTTAACCGGTGTCGGGCTTGACACAACAATCACGGTCTTCAATAATACCCAGATCCAAACGTTGATGTTCGGCCTCCCGAAAGAGCCGAGCGCCGTTCAGCTTGACCCAAACAACTGGATCCTCAAGGATGCCTCAAGTGTTCTTGCAACGCAGTTTACGCTTCTTCAGAACTATCCCAACCCATTCAACATCTCAACAGTCATTCCGTTCGAATTGCCGTCGGCTTCGGCCGTTCGGCTTGAAGTCTTCAACTCCTTGGGCGAGCTCGTGCAAACCCTCGCTTCACACAAGATGTATGAAGCGGGACGACACGCGGTGCAATTCTCTCCCCTCAATCGGGATGGGACACCGCTGCCTTCAGGAGTATACTACTGCCGTCTGTCCGTCTCCGGAGCGCCCCTTCAAGTTCGAAAGATGGTCTACCTGCGCTGATCGGGTCTCTCGGTGGTCTCATCGCCGCTTCCGCGGAGACGCGTCGCTCTCGACAAAACTCTCCTTCGCGCTCGTCTTTCGTATTGATTAAGATGGCTGTTCGTGGTATATTAAAGGCCGACAAGCGGAGCATTATACCTCACGTAATCTGGCGAACAACAGAGTTGCCTAAGCGCACCGACATCAAGTCCATCCTCATCATTGGTTCAGGTCCCATCGTCATCGGTCAAGCATGTGAATTTGATTACTCCGGCACGCAGGCCTGCAAAGTGCTGAAAGAGGAGGGCTTCCGCGTTGTCCTCATCAACAGCAATCCCGCCACAATCATGACGGATCCCGATCTTGCCGATGCGACGTACATCGAGCCGATCACGCCGTCGTTCGTCGAACAGATCATCGCGAAGGAGCGCCCGGACGTCATTCTGCCCACGATGGGAGGTCAGACTGCTCTGAACATCGCTGTAGCCTTGGCAGAGAGCGGCGTGTTGAAGAACTACGGCGTTCAGCTGATCGGGGCCAAGCTCGAGGCGATCAAGAAAGCTGAGGATCGTGAGCTCTTCCAGAAGGCGATGAGAAATATTGACCTGGAGACGCCACGGGGGAACTTCGTGCACTCACTGGAGGAAGCACTTAAGGTCGTCGAAGAGTTCGGCTTGCCGCTGATCATTCGGCCGTCGTTTACCCTCGGCGGAACAGGCGGCGGGACGGCATACAATATGGAGGAGTTCCGTGAGAAAGTTGAGCACGGATTGGGAAGCAGCCCCATCCATCAGGTCCTCATCGAAGAGTCGGTCATCGGTTGGAAAGAATATGAGCTTGAGGTGATGAGGGACCTCAAGGATAACGTTGTCATCATTTGTTCGATCGAGAACTTTGATCCGATGGGAGTTCACACGGGGGATTCGATCACCGTTGCTCCGGCTCAGACACTCACGGACAAAGAATATCAGACGATGCGTGACGCCGCAAAGAAGATCATTCGGGAGATTGGTGTTGAAACTGGCGGCTCGAACATCCAGTTCGCGGTGCACCCGGACACTGGCAGAATGCTTGTCATTGAGATGAATCCACGTGTGTCGCGATCGTCGGCCCTCGCATCCAAGGCGACGGGATTTCCTATAGCGAAGATCGCGGCGAAGCTTGCCGTCGGGTACACGCTGGATGAGATACCGAACGACATAACGAAAGAGACGCCTGCCTCCTTCGAACCAACAATTGACTACTGTGTGGTGAAGATTCCGCGCTGGGATTTCGAAAAATTCAAGGGTGTTGATGATACCCTCGGGGTGCAGATGAAGTCGGTTGGTGAAGCGATGGCGATCGGCCGGACATTCAAGGAAGCGTTTCAGAAGGCCCTTCGCTCCCTCGAGCAGGGGCGCTTCGGTCTCGGTGCCGATGGCAAAGATGTTCTCGATGTTCGGGGGCTCTCTCTTAACAAACGCGACGAGTGGAAGAAGAAGGTGCTCGATCGTCTGAAAATGCCGAAGCCGGACAACGTCTTCTATCTTCGCTATGCGTTTCAACTTGGGGCGACGGTCGAGGATCTGTTTCGGGTGACGAAAATCGACCCATGGTTTCTTTACAACGTCAAACAAATCGTTGAATTTGAGGAGGAACTGCTCTCATTCAATGCCTGACGGCACGAGGTAGAAATGAGAGGAAGGTATTATGAAACAAGATCATCGAGCATATCAAAAGAACCTGGGGATCATCCTGGCGCCAGCCTTGCTGGTCTTGGCCCTGGCAGGGCATAGCTTTGGTCAAGCTCTGGTTCCCTCCGATCGGGAGGAACTGCTGAAAGGACATGGGATGGGAATGGCTTCTTATGCTGAGGAAAATGGCTATCCCGGACCGAAGCATACACTTGAGCTCAAGGATCAATTGGGATTGATCCAGGATCAACTGAAAAAGACGGAGGCTTTGGAGAAGGTCGTGACGAGCTCTGCAGTGGCAAAAGGACAGGAGATCATTCAGGCGGAGGAAGAGTTGAATAAGCTTATTGAGGCGGGGACGATGAATGAGAAGTTGCTGCGCTCAAAGCTCGAGCAGGTCGCGATGCTCCGTGCCGACCTCCGGTTCATCCATCTTCAGGCGCACCTCCGCATGAAGCAGATTCTCACTGCGGATCAGATTCAGCGGTACAAAGAGTTGAGGGGGAATGAGGGCAAACGCGAAAACTAAGGGCGTTCCCACGAGGGTCACAAGGGAGATTCTCCTGAAAGCCAAGCAGTACGGCTTCTCTGACCGGCAGCTTGCATTTCTGTGGGACACGACAGAGAAGGCCATCCGGCACCTCAGGAAGGCATTCGGAATCATCCCCGTCTACAAGACCGTGGATACTTGCGCGGCCGAGTTTGAGGCGCATACGCCGTACCATTACTCCACGTACGACCAGGAGAATGAGTCAATCCGCAGCGAAAGGAGGAAGGTAATCATCCTCGGCGGCGGGCCGAACAGGATAGGGCAGGGCATCGAGTTCGATTACTGCTGCGTGCATGGCGTCTACGCTCTTGCCGAAGAGGGGATCGAGACCATCATGATCAACTGCAACCCAGAGACGGTCTCGACCGATTACGACACGACCGACAAGCTGTATTTCGAGCCACTCACCCTCGAAGATGTCCTTAATATCTATGAGCACGAACGACCCGAGGGTATCATCGTGAGCTTTGGCGGGCAGACGCCGTTGAAGATTGCCAAGGCTTTGGAGGAACAAGGTGTTCGCATCCTCGGGACCTCGCCGGAGGGCATCGATCTGGCTGAAGATCGTGAGCGGTTTGGCGCCCTCCTCCGGAAGCTGAAGATCCCTCATCCGATGTACGGCACGGCATACTCCGTCAATAACGCTGTGCTGGTCGCTGATCAGGTCGGGTATCCGGTTCTCATTCGGCCTTCCTATGTATTGGGCGGCCGGGCGATGGAAATCTGCTACACCAGCGACTCCGTCCGCGAGTATATGAAAAAGGCGGTGGACGTCTCGCCCGAACATCCAGTCCTGATCGATAAATTTCTCGAAGACGCATTTGAATTCGACGTCGATGCCGTAGCGGATGGAAAGGATGTCCTCATCGGTGGAGTGATGGAGCACATCGAGGAGGCAGGGATTCATTCGGGTGACAGCGCGTGCGTCATTCCCCCGTATATGATCTCAGAAAAAAACCTTGAGGAGATCAAGGCATATACCGTCAGGCTTGCGAAGGCTTTGAAAGTGGTCGGACTGATCAATGTGCAATACGCGATGAAGGATGGTGTCGTGTATGTGCTGGAGGTGAACCCCCGAGCGTCACGAACCGTTCCGTTTGTGAGCAAAGCGATCGGACTTCCTCTTGCCAAGATTGCTGCAAAGGTCATGATCGGCCGCACCCTCGAGGATCTTGGAGTCAAGGATTTCGACTACCAGAAGGTCAAACACATCTCGGTCAAGGAAGCCGTATTTCCATTCGCGAAGTTCCCGCGCGTTCCGATTTTCCTCGGGCCAGAGATGCGCTCGACAGGCGAAGTGATGGGGATTTCCATGGCGTTCGGAGGAGCGATCGCCAAGGCTCAAATGGGGGCAGGAAATACTCTGCCGACCGAAGGAAGGGTCTTCATCAGTGTTAACGACAGCGACAAGAACGACATAACGCTCACCATCGTGAAAGACTACATCAGGCTCGGCTTTGCCTTTGTTGCAACAGAGGGCACCGCCCAATTCCTGCGATCGCACGGTATCGAGTGCGAGAAGGTTTTCAAAGTCAATGAGGGAAGACCGAATGTCGTCGATCTCATCAAGAATGGCCAGATCCAACTTGTCATCAATACTCCTCTTGGTGAGGTCTCACGCTACGACGAGTATGCCATCGGCTGGGCAGCAATAGAACAGAAAGTTTCTTTCATAACTACCCTGTCGGCTGCAGCGACTGCGGTGAAGGGAATAGAGGGACAGAAAAACCACGAACTTGATGTAAGGAGTCTTCAAGAGTATCAGAAAGAGATTCAAGTCTGACAGAAGAGTCCATACCTCCGTATCAGTCACGCCTTAGGACCCACCTTTTTGCATCTATCAACGTCTAATAGGTGATCGGGCTGTCTGCTGATCGCTCCATTCTTGGTTCTATTCGATTTCCTGGTTGCTCTGAGAGTTGGCCAAAAAGAGCCCATTCTCATCATCGGCAATAGGTTAGGTCTGACTGACCGAGACCTTGACTTCTACCCTGTATTACGCTAAATTACAGCGTTAAGTAGATCATCTCAAACAATACTTTAAGCCTGGAGGCTTAGTTGTTTGGAATAATAATGCGCAAGTTTGCGCGCAAGGCAAGGCTTGGGATTCCCCTTTTATTTGTTCTTCTCGGGTTTATGCTCTGCTTTGAACAGAGAATTCTCGCTCAAGCAAACCCGCCTTCTGCCGTAAATGTTGCTGAGGAGCAAGACTATGCTTTTGCGTACGGTCTGTACAAAGACGGTCTCTTTCAGCTCGCGAGTGAACAGTTCCAACGGTTCATCCAACAGTATCCCCGAAGCATCAAAGTTCCTGATGCTTCCTTCTTGACGACAGAATGCCTGTTTCAACTCGAGCGGTACGATGCTGCCGAGAAAGGTTTCTTAGCTTTCCTTCAGCAGTTTCCTTCTACGAATCTCGCCGACAATGCCTACTTCCGTCTCGGAGACACCTATCTCAAGCTCAAGAAGACTCAAGAGGCCATTTCCACCTACAAGGCGGTGCTGGAAAAATTCAGTGAGAGTAGGCTAGCCGGAGAGGCCGCGTACTGGATTGGCGAGGCCTACGTCAAGGACGAAGACTACGACAACGCGATAAAATATTATACGCTTTCCTATGAGCATTACCCGAACAACCGTGTGCGGGACTATGCTGTATATTCGGCGGCGTGGACACACCAAAGGAAAGGCGACTACGCAAGAGCTACCGACGGGTATCGATTGCTGCTCAAGGAATTCCCACAAAGCGGTCTCGTCGCCTCAGCCAAGGTCAGGATTGGTGAATGCTATTACTATGTGAAAGACTACGCTCGGGCGATCGAGGAACTCACGGCCGCGAAGCCGACGATCGAATCATCCGAACAACGGGGTGAAGCTGACTACCTGCTCGGGGAGTCGCACTATCACCTTAACGAATTCGATCAAGCTCGAAAGCAGTATGAAGCCTTTCTGGCCAACTATCCAGATCATAAGCTGAGAAGAGAAGTAATGTATGCGCTCGGTTGGACCCTCTTGAAGCTGAAGGAGCTTGGCGCGGCAGCGGAGATGTTTGGCAAACTGGCAGGAGGCGGAGATGCGTTGGCGCATGCAGCGCTGTACCGGAAGGGGGTTGCTGAAAAGCTCGCGGGAAAGCGAGAAGAGGCAATGAAGACATTCACCAGAGTCTATACCGACGAGGCGAAAGGGGAGTACGCGGACAACGCTCTGAATGAAGTCGGGCTCCTGCACTTTGAGGCGAAGAAGACAACTGAGGCAAAGGTATTCTTTGAACGTGTAACGACAGAATATCCCACGAGCGACGTTCTTGCGGATGCCTATCAGTTGCTTGGGGAATGTCTGTATGCCGAATCGAGCTACGATCCCGCACGCACCGCATTTGAAAAGGTGCTCGCCCAGCCCCAGGCTTCCTTTGAGCTCAAGGTTGCTTCAAGCTACAGAATTGCATGGTGCCTGTATAAACAGAGTCGTTTCAAGGATGCGGCTGCACAATTCTCGATGTTTGTTTCAACCTACCCAAATCATCCACGCGCCGCGGAGGCCACCTATTGGCTGGCCGAATCGGAGTACCGGGCTGGGGATTATCGTGGCGCATTGAACCACTATAAGACTGTTGCTCAGTCGCCGCAGCACGAGCAACAAGAAGACGGGATGTACGGAGTGGGTTGGTCATATTACAGGCTTAACGACTTCGTGAACGCCATCGCATCGTTCGAGCAATTGGTCATTGCCTATCCTAATGGCAAATATACCTTCGATGCCCGCTTACGACTGGGAGATTGCTACTTCCAGCAGAAGGATTACAGGAAAGCTGCAGGTTCCTATCGCACGGTTGTCCGATTGTTCGCAAAGAACGAAGGCACGGACTACGCTTACTATCAGCTTGCACAGACGTACGTTCGATCGGGCGATCACGAGCAAGCATCGCAGCAGTTCTCTGCACTGCTAAAGGGATTTCCCCAATCCTCATTGGCCGACGATGCGCAGTATGCCCTTGGCTGGATCCAATTCCAGAAGAAGGAGTACCTTGCGGCGATTAAGGAATTCCAGCTCGTCATAGCCAATTATCCAGAGAGCGAAATCGTCCCGCGCGCCTACTATAGCGTTGGCGATGCTTACTATAACCTGCAACAGTACGCGGCGGCCGAGAAGTCTTACCGAGCAGTTATCCAGCGATTCCCAAAAAGCAGCTACGTCTCAGATGCCGTCGCGGGCATTCAGTACTGCCTCACCGCTCAAGGAAAAAAACGGGAGGCTCTGGGGGTAATCGATTCGTACGTCACGGAGAATCCCGGCTCCGCAAACGCAGAGCAGCTTTCGCTGAAGAAGGCGGATCTGCTCTTCAGTCAGAAGCAATTTGATGCTGCTGTTCAAGAATATCGCACGTTTCTCGAGAGATTTCCGCATTCGGCTCAACGTGGTGTCGCCCTCTATTGGCTGGGCAGGAGTCTGGCCGAGTCCGGCAAGACCTTGGACGCTGCAGGAGTCTTCGAGCAAGCGGCTGGAACAGCGGAAGTCTCTGAGAACATCCTGGCGAGCTCTCTCCTGGAAGCTGCCGAGATCTATCGAAGCCAGAAGAAATATGATCAGGCGTTTGTCGTCTTAACGAAGGCTGAACGGGAGCTTGCGAAGACCGAATCTGCCCCGATCGTGGCCTACTTGAAAGGGATGGTCTTTT
>Ga0315291_10013112_pt1 | contig 10055 bp, 9 predicted proteins | sample YL17G12_20_MG_FD_203070 | JGI IMG/M metagenome (GOLD analysis project Ga0315291, IMG submission 203070) | Sediment microbial communities from Yellowstone Lake, YNP, Wyoming, USA - YL17G12_20 | ecosystem: Environmental > Aquatic > Freshwater > Lake > Sediment | place: USA: Wyoming | collected...
TTCTTAATCTATTTACCCACTACTGCAGTTAGTATATAATATCAAACTTATGTTTGAAACTTTAGACCACTCTCTAAAGAAAGTAGCCCGAGGCACTGGCATCGCTATCATAGGAATAACCTTGGGTCTACTATTTAACTTCATCGCCAAGCTCATCATCGCCAGGTATGGCTTAGAGGCTAATTACGGCATGTTCTCCATAGCGGTGGCAATACTAACTGTTGCTATGATGCTGGCTTGCCTTGGCTTACATCTGGGAGCTACCAGATATATCGCCTATTTTCGAGCTAAAGACGATACAGCTAAAGTCCGTGGAGCCATATCTGTTTCCCTCCAGTTAGCCACTGTTGCTAGTCTTGTCATCAGCATAGCTCTTTTCTTCAGCGCTGAGGCTATTGCTATGAATATCTTCCACACCCCTCAATTGGCTCCATTCCTTAGGATATTTGCTATTGGGACACCCTTCTTTACTTTAATATACATTATCGCCGCTATCTTTCGCGGTTTTGACCGAGTAGAGCCTCAAGTATATTTCCAGTACATCATTTTAAATGTTCTATTTATTATCTTTTTGGTTTTGATTATCGCTATTGGCTTGCCTTTTGCTGCCGTATTCTATGCTTATCTAGCAGCCCTTGTAATCACCTTCATCGGCGCAGCAATTTACGCCATCAAAGAATTGCCTCGGTCAATAACATTTAGCGACAGTAAAGCCAATACCACTATCAGGAAAGAGCTGTTGTTTTTCTCTCTACCACTCCTGGGCACAGCTATATTCGGTATGTCAATAATGTGGATGGATACCATAATACTGGGTTACTTTAAAACAGCTGAGGTCGTTGGACTCTATAATGCTGCCTACCCATTGGCTCAATCTCTCGCGTCGCCTCCATTTGCCCTAATGCTAATTTACACTCCAATAGTCACCGGTTTATATTCCCAAAATCTGATGGCTGATTTAAGGAGAAGTTATACTATCGTAACCAAATGGATTACCTTCATGACCATGCCCATTTTTCTGGTCTTGTGCCTATATCCTGAATACGTGCTTCACCTTTTGTTCGGTCCCACTTATATTGCCGCCGCCCCTGCTTTGCGTATACTGTCCATTGGTTTCATTATCGATACCTTTCCCAGTCCTAGCCTCGCGACATTGATAGCCTTGGGCGAGTCCAGATTTACGATGTGGGCTACTTTAGCTGCAGCCACAGTGAATATCATCCTAAACATTGCTCTTATCCCGCCACTGGGCATAGTCGGAGCTGCAATTGCCTCAGCAGCCTCTCTTAGCTTGTTCAGCATTGTCAAGTCAGTAAAACTTTACGCATCATACCGGATTCATCCACTGAGCAAAAACCTGCTAAAGCCACTTGTAATTTCTGCAATCTTGGCACTCCTTTTCCAGATTGTGTTTGGCCATTTTATCCTCGTTACCTGGTGGATTTTGCCATGTCTGCTCATCTCATATTATGTTATATATGGCATGGTTACAGTGCTCTCCAAGAGCTTTGACAGAGAGGATATAGTCCTGCTTTTGGAGCTAGAGAAAAGGACCGGCATCAATGCCGAACCTCTAAAGAAGATACTAAGGCTATTTATCTAACAATATCGGGGGCAAACTCTATTTTGAAAAGGCAGGAGATTCCCCTAATAAGAAGCTTAGCTATGATACACGTTGTTCAACTGCACAATTAATCTATATGACAAGCGTGGAAGTAAAATGGGATGGTGCGATTCCTGCCAGCCCTCGGCTTTGCTTCTAACCATGAAATCATCTGCTTACTTACTTCAAATCTCCCGGGACTCTTGTCTATTTCCGGCATAGGAGGTTGACAGAACCTTTATTCTTCTCAACAAATTCGACAGCCTGCCCACAATGATATTCGGCGAAAGGCGTCGCTTGTCCTGTTTCTTCATCTATAACCGATAGCGCAAATCCAAGCTCAATCAGCTTGCTCGTAAGAGCCAAGGGTCTCATCCCTCTACCTAGCAGGCCCCATGGATAGAACTCCACTATCAGTGTCAGAGGCCTACTGCGCGTTATGAGCTTGTTCATACCGTCAAGGGCTTCCATTTCCCATCCCTCGATGTCCATTTTTATTACTTGAATGGCAGGATATCCTTCCATCTCAAAGAACTCGTCGAGGGTGACTGTTTCCACAGCGAGAGTTTCATTGCCGGGGTCCCTCGTAGACACCAAGCTGTGCGCACCACTGCACCTCGGACTTAGAAATAGAGGCGCAGTTCCTGACTCATTTGAAACTGCTCTCTGGATTGCAACCACATTTTCATAGCCATTCAGCCGCAGATTCTCCATGAGTAGTCTGAAGTTCCGTGGCTCAGGTTCGAAGGCATAGACCTTGCCATGTGGCCCTACGCGTCGTGCTGCCAACAGGGTATAGTAGCCCACGTTAGCCCCAATGTCGACGATGTTCATTCCCTCTTTGACAAGCGCTGTGAATATCCTCGTTGTGCCTTTTTCGTATCCTTCACCTTTTAGAAGGTCAACATAGTCTGGAGTCATTTTCATCTCGTGACCATCAATTGGGTCTCTAGTAACCACAACTGCAGCGCCAGCAATACGCTCGCGCATCCAGTGAGCAGCTTTAATGCTAAACTTAGACCTGTCCATCCACCGCATTATTCCGAGGGCTCGACTGAACCTGCGGACAATAACATAGACTCTATATAGGAAATTACTCATAGTTATTGACTATGGCTCCTTGTTCGAGCTTCCTTCTCTTGGATCTGATGTTTCCTCGCTTGTTGCTGAGCAAGCTCTCATAAATCTCAAGGCATTTCTGAGCCCATTTGTCCAGGGAGAACTCGCGGTTGAATCTATGGCAGTTTCCTTTCAGTACTTCAATCTCATCCGGCTTTAAGCTGATGAAGCGACTGATGGCATCCTTCAGAGAAGTGGTGTCCTGGGCTTTGAAAAGTAAGCCTACCTGGAAAGCCCGTACCAACTCCCCCATCTGGCCATTGTCGCTGGCGATAACCGGCGTTCTGAAGTGACATGCGTCCCAGAGTATGCTTACCGTGGACAAGAATTGCCTGGTGTAAGAAAGAATTACTGCATCAGCAGCGAAGAAGTAGTAAGGCTTTTCTTTCTCTGGTATATAATTGTCTCTGATCATTACCTTGTCAACTATAGCATAATTCTCGGCTAATCTAGTGGGATTTGGTCCCACACTGAATGTGCTTTTACCTGCTTGCACGAGAATAACGTTTGGTATGTCCTTTACGGCACGGAAGACTGTTTCAAGGTCTTTACCTGGGTGGGGAACACCGAAGGATAGGAATATCGGTTTGTCCTGTGGCATACCTAGATGACGCCTGGCTTCTTCTTTGGACACGAATTTGTCCATGTCATCTTGTCCCATCATGAGATAAGTGACCTTGCCGGAGAATATGCCTTGCATATATGAGTCATATCTCTGCTTGCCTGCCTCGCTTTGAGTCAGAATGAGGAATCGGTTTTTGGCTAGGCTCCTGCGGTAGAGTGGCCTCCATAGCTTGCTGTGTATGATTCTAAGCGCCATCGTGTAGACAAACAGCCGAAAGTCTTTTCTAAGTGCTGCAAATAGCTGAGTGGGTTTATAAAATCCGCCACCCATTAAAGAAACCACCCAATTCAAATTTCCTTTGGTGAGGCTAATGAGAAATGGTATAGGCATGAAGGGATCGCCATCGCGAAGATGGATAATATCGTAGTTTAGCTTCCGCTTCAGCCGAACTGCCTTAGACAGAACCCACAGGTTTTCTAAGAACATGATTGGCCATCTGAGCAATGACCATCGTGTCAAAAAAAGATTGACTAGGCGCTGCATTGAACGGGGAGGCTTCGTGCGCGAAATCACAGTTATGTGAGGCACCTTAATTTTTGTATTGTCTATAATGCCATAGAAGGTGAGCAACGTAACGTCGGCACCTGCACGTGCTAAAGCTTCAGGTTCATGTATTGCAGCCCCGGGAGGATGCCCGGAATAATGGGCGAAAGGACAGACATATAGAACTTTGATTTGCTTCCTTGGCAATTTCTTTTCCACTACTCTTGACGCTTCTTCGGTTTTGGCAACTTTTCTGCTTTCACCACAAGATGCCAGCCAAGTGCATATTCCGTAGGAATAGCAACCTTGACCTTTCTCTGGTCAGGGAGGTCAAGAACGTTGTAGTGAACTTCTGTGACGATATTACCAAACCATCTCGAGAAGATGTCCCTAGCCTCTTCCTTGGTGTAGGCTCGGGTGTACGGGCAGCCTTCGTTTCTCTCCGAATAGAGAGACAGGAGTTGCTCAGGAGTCAGCGTTCCCAGTCTCTCCTCTTTTAGTCCTCTCCAGTAGATTATGCTGTAGGCGTAGAGCAGGCTATCACGGTGGTATAGCATTACCATCACCTGTCCGCCTGTTTTGAGTACTCTATGTATTTCGGCCAGGGCGGTTTCTATCTCTGGAAAATGGTGAGGCACGCCGAATGAATAGACACAATCGAAAGCCTCGTTCTTAAAGGGTAGGCTTTTGGCATCGCATTGAATTACTCTGGCTGGCAGTTTTATTCCCTTCAGCAAGTCCCGTGTTAGCTCTGCGCCTCTTCTGGTAAGGTCAGTGCTCGTTACCATAGCGCGCCATTCCTAGCAAACTCGGCTGAATCGATTCCAGCACCACAGCCGATCTCAAGAACCGATTTACCTAAAAAATCAGCGAATCGGAAAACATCGTGCATGTAATCTTGCAACGAGTAGCGGAAATTGCGCTTCTCTTCATAGCTGAGCTTCTCCGGGACAAAACTCATCGGCGTGCTTTGTTCCCAGTATTTCTTAATCTCTTTGTTGATGGTCATTTCTGGTATCAACTTACGATTCGGGGTTTATCCCAATGGCGAGGTAGTCTATCTTGCCGGCAAACTGCTCACGGTCAAAGAATCTCCAGCAGTCTAAAACTGCCGGCTTGTCCATATTGGTGATAAAATCTTCGGGAGTTAAGCTCTTAAACTCTTCCCAGGGCGTGGCCAGAATACAAAGTTGTGCGCTCTTTAAGCACTCTTTCACAGAGGTGGTATAAACCACATTCTTGCTTCCTAACACCTGCTGAGCATTAGCATTGCCGGAAGGGTCGTAAATCTTAAGATGCGCGCCTTTTTTCAAGAGTTCTTTGGCTGTTTCCAGTGCGGCGGATGCCTCAACTACATCGGTATTAGGTTTATAGGTTATCCCCAGTAAGGCAATTCTTTTGTTTTTAATGCTACCAAGCTTGCTCTCGACAAGCCCGGCTATTCTCTCATTCTGGTGCTGGTTTACTCTATGGGTGGCCTGTTGAAGCCAAGCCTGGCTGTTCAGTTGCTGTGCCAAGTAGATGAAGGCCAGGTTGTCACGCGGAAAGCAAGGACCACCATATCCCAAGCCTCCTTTAAGATATTTAGAGCCTATCCTCGAGTCCAATCCTAGGAACTTAGTGACCGCGTCTATGTCACCCCCCGGAAGCTGTTCGCAGATTTCGGCGAAGGCATTGGCTAAGCTGATCTTGGTGGTGATAAATACGTTGAGCGCTAGCTTGGCTACCTCAGCATTGTAGGTGGACATCCTGGCTATTGGCGGATTGTTGGTACAAACAATCTTGTAGACTTCGGATAGAATGTCCCCAGATTTCTTGTCTGACTCTCCAATGAGCACCACATCAGGCGAGGCTAGGTCTCTGACCACGCTTCCCAGAGCAATGAATTCAGGATTGTAACAAAGGCCGAAATCCACGCCGCATTTTTTACCGGAGACTCTTTCCAGCAAAGGTTTTACTACAGTCTCACAGGTGCCCGGCATCACTGTACTGGTTATAGCAATGACATGGAACCTTTTTTTTTGTTTGAGTCCTTCTGCAACATTTTCAGCGGCTGCCTCGACCAATTTATTCGAAAAGCCGCCATGGTCTTCACTGGGCGTAGGCACTAGAATGAAGGTCACGTCAGAATTTTCTACGGCGAATTTATAATCGGTCGTGGCGGTAAGTCGGCCATGTGAATGCATAAGCAATTCATCAAGACCGGGTTCGTAGATGGGGGATACACCTTTGTTTACAGATTCTATTGTTGCCTTGCTTACATCTACTCCGATGACTTTGTAGCCTTTATGTGCACAGTATGCAGCTAGAGGCAATCCCAGCTTGCCAATTCCAATGACCGAGAGTGTTTTCACTTCTTGACTTTCCCTCTATATGTTGATGAGTTTATCAATTCTCACCTTTGCCCACTCGTAGGTTCTTCTCAAGCCTTCTTCGAGGCTGACTTTGGGTTCCCAGCCCACTTCCTTTCTAACCAGAGTTATATCAGCGTTTCTGCCCCTAACGCCTTGGGGCTTGGATAGTTCATGCCTAATAGTTATGTTTTTGCCTGAGATCTTTATGACAATTTGAGCCAGTTGGTCTATGGTGACCAGCCTATCTGAGCCTATGTTCACCGGCTTTAGATAGTTGCTTTCCATCAACTTGAGCACTCCCTCGACACAATCATCAATGTAGAGGAAGCTCCTGGTTTGCTTACCGTCTCCCCAGATGATGAAGTCTTGCTCGGGGTACCTCAGTGCTTTCAATATAATGTGGCAGGGTGCCTTGCCCTTTTCCTTATCAAAGGCGGTGTACACTTCACCGAAGACATTGTGGAATCTGGCTACCCTGATGTTCATACTGTAGTCTTTCTGGTACGCCTCGCACAGTTTTTCTGTGATTAGCTTCTCCCAACCATAGAACTGGTCAGGGTCAGCGGGTATGGCATCCGATTCCTTGAGCGGCATTACAGACACATCTTTCTGACGGTATTCCGGGTAGACGCATGCAGATGAACTGTAGAAATACCCTTCGACTTTGTTCTCCAGGGCTGCTTGCAGCATGTTGGTATTTATCAGTATGTTATCCCGCATGATGTCAGCGCCAACAGCGGTTATGTAGCCTATACCTCCCATATTGGCTGCAAATTGAAAAACATAGTCCTTGCCCTTCGTCAACTTCTTACACTCTGACTCCTTACGAAGGTCAACAGATACAAACAGTACCTTATTCTTTATATCTTCGATGTTCTTGGTGGAGCCGCTGGATAGATTATCCGCTATAGTGACTTTAGCCCCTTTATTTAAAAGCGTGCGTGCTATATGCGACCCTATTAACCCTGCTCCTCCGGCCACTAGAATTCTCTTGTTATACCACATGATTATTGCTCTCCCACATTATATTAGTTGCAATTTCTTTTCATCAATATCATTTCAGGGGCGAGTACTCAAAACTACAACAATCTTCATCTGCACAATCTCATACTATACTAATGCCTCACTGAGTGCCACTCCTATTTCAACGCTGTAACATAACGAGGCTAGGCTAGTAGTTCATACAAACAACCAATTTGCCCTGCTATCGAGCCGGATCTAAAAAATAGTTTAATTGATCTCCGATTATGTCTTTCAGACTTAGCCGCACCTGAAAGCCAAGCTGTTCGATTTTTGTCGTCTTTGTTAGTAATATTGGTACTTCCGCAGAACGAAATTTTTCAGGGTCAAATTCTATGGTTATTTCTCCTTTATCAGTGATGGCAATAACTCCTTTATCCGCCAATTGGAATTCTAATTTGCCTTCTAAAATCAACTTGTCAACTTTAGTTTTTTCAAAGCGAAGACCAAACATCTCAGAATTATCTAACTCATTAGGATTATCGATAACCTTACCTCCGGCCAATGTTTCAATTCTATCAACAGTATATCCGGCGGCTTCAAGAGTCAGTAAAAGGTAGGTCAATACTGAGTTAGTCCTCTGTGAGCCCTGATTATAAACATCGCCATACTTACCTTTCTCGGCTAGCAAACAGTAACCTTTCAGTATGTCATTAATATGAGACCAATCCCTGAAGGCATTGACATTGCCTATGACTATCTTATCGATTTCACCTCGCTTGAATTGCATAACCTGGCGAGTTATTGTTGAAGTTACAAACATTTTTCCTCTGCCAACACCTTCTTGGTTGAAGCCTCTGGAGACCACTGTCTTAAGGCCAAAGCAGGTATGATAATTCCTCATAAGATAATCGGCATAAACCTTACTGACAGCATAAGGAGACATAGGTCGCAGTGGATTAACTTCTGTGATTGGTAATTCAGGTATACTGACAGGTGGGGGGAAAATCACACCGTGTTTACTTATGGCATGTTGATACTGAGCATCTGAAAAAAAGACCAGCCCGTATTCCTCACTGCTTCCGGCAAATACTATGACCGGATTCAGCTCTTTGCTTCTAACTGCTTCAAGAAGATTAGCAGTACCCAAGCAATTTATTTCCATGGTTTCTCCAGGGCAAGAAAATGACCTGGGGATGAAAGATTGGGCGGCAAAGTGAAAGATAATATCCGGCTTGCTGATGTCCAATGCGGAAGCAATACTAGAAACATCCCGTACATCACCCTCCAGCAGTCTGGTCTCCTTCTCAATCCCCAAGTATTTGAGGTTTTGTGGAATAGTGCCATCGGCTCGTCTCCTGACTAACCCGAAAACATTGGCTCCTTCATTGAGAAGATGCTTCGCCAGGTGTGAGCCGACAAAGCCACTTATGCCGGTGATGAATACGTTTTTATTCTTTAAACTCATTTTTTGTTTCTCCTCTTTGGAGCAAGCAGTTCGTTTCTTAAGCGAAGCTTAACCACCCCCCAAGCAACACCTAACCCGTGGGCAACCGGATTGAGGCTGGAGCCCTGAAGATGGTAGATACAGGAAACAGGTACTTCTCTGATAACAAAGTTCTTTCTTCTGGCTTGAATTAGCACTTGAACGCTGAAACCAAAGCCGTTTTCGGTAATATTTATAGCCTCAATTAGTCTACGACTATGAGCTCGAAAGCAACTCTGGGAATCCGACACCTTTACTTTCGAGCCGAAGTTATACAACCTCGTAATTACATCGATGCCAAATTTGCGGTATTTGGGTACATGTTTGAGACTGGTTGAGATTGGTTGAGATTGGTTGAGATTGGGTTGGAGGAAGCGGGAACCGATAACCAGGTCAGCCTCTCCACGAAGAATGGGGGCCAGGACTTGGGGAATTTCATCAGGATTGTGCTGACCATCGCCATCCAAAGTCACCAGTACATCGGCATCGTATTTTTTTGCCGCTTCGAATGCCGACCTGGTAGCCACTCCTGCCCCTCGCCTAGCTTTATGTTTTATAACCTTGGCTCCAGCTTTCTCAGCAGCTTCGGCCGTATTATCAGTTGAGCCATCGTCTATAACAATTACCATATCCGCAAATGCCCTGGCCCTGGTGACTATATCACCAATAAATTGTTCTTCGTTAAGGCAAGGAATGGCGGCGATGATTTTAGGATGAGCCTTATGGTGATTCGTAGAGACTAATTGAGACATGTTGAATTCTGCTGAGCGTTCATTGAGCTTTCTTGTTGAGTTTGCGGGTGCTGGAGATTAGGTTGTTCAGTTTGAGACTTAGTTTGTCGATGGTGATTAGGAGACTTGAGATTGATTGAGATTGACTGAAATAACCGAGTTCCTGTGCAATGAATAAATGGCTTTTGAGTTCGTAGAGAGAACCTCGGACATTGAGGTAAAACTTGGCTTTGTCAAGATAGTGATAGCGTCCAAAGCCTTCAGCGATGTTAGCTGGTACAGATAAAGCGGCTCGTCTAATTTGAGGAGTTAGTACAAAAGCCTCTTCTTTGGGGAGATAAGCGGTTAGCTGATAGATTTCCATGACTATATTCTTTCCAATTTGCTAAACCTCAAGGCCTTCAAACTAGTTGCTCATCGGCTAAAATTCACGGCGGCTGGGATCTCTACCAATCTCCATCAATCTCGAACAGTATTCACTTTACCGTGACTGATTTTGCAAGGTTCCTCGGCCTGTCTGGGTCGTATCCGCGGCTAACCGCCAGATGGTACGCCAGCAACTGAAGCGGAACTACAGTGATTATAGGATACAAAAGCTCATCGACTTTAGGAATCTTGACCCAGAAATCATAGATTTCGTTATTCTTATCGGAAACGGCGATAATATACGCACCACGCGACTTAGCTTCCATGG
>Ga0315291_10013113_pt1 | contig 10055 bp, 9 predicted proteins | sample YL17G12_20_MG_FD_203070 | JGI IMG/M metagenome (GOLD analysis project Ga0315291, IMG submission 203070) | Sediment microbial communities from Yellowstone Lake, YNP, Wyoming, USA - YL17G12_20 | ecosystem: Environmental > Aquatic > Freshwater > Lake > Sediment | place: USA: Wyoming | collected...
TGACTCTGAAGGTCAACGATTAATAGAGATCAAAAATAAATCCAAGATGAAACGAATCAATACCATCAAACGATTACGTGTTGAAGTGGTTCAACTCAAAGAATCAAACGCACGTCTTAAGCAATTCACAAGAAAGTTAGAAAAATCAAACCGTACCATCCTTCAATTAAATAAAAAACTCAGCAAACTTGCTCTGAAAGACCCTCATACAGGACTTTACAATCGTCGCTACCTTAAAGAAACACTCGAGAAAGAACTTTCGTTAGCCAAACGACATGCTCAATCACTTTCTGTTCTGATGATGGATATCGACTATTTTAAGTCTGTCAATGATGCCTATGGTCACACATTTGGAGATCTTGTGTTAAAGCAGTTTACCAAAACACTTAAAAAAGTGATACGCAAATATGATATTATATTTCGATTCGGTGGCGAAGAATTTGTGATTATATCTCCACGAACGGATAGAGCGACAAGCTTAATGCTTGCTAAGAGGCTTTTAAGAACCATCAATGCACACAGCTTTGGTGATAAAACTCATGCGATAAAACTAAAATTAAGTATCAGTGTTGCCTCGTATCCCGAAGATGGCTTGGTCATCAGAGGCATCGATTTAGTCTACCTTGCTGACCAGATCTTAAATAAGGTGAAGGAGTACGGTGGTAACAAAGTCTATTCTTCAGAAGATATAGAAAAAATGGAGGGAAATCTTCCCTCTGAAAACGAAATAAATGTGGACATGGAGCTCCTGAAAAAGAAAGTTTACCGACTTTCACAACGTGCGAACCAAAGTCTTATTGAAGCGATATTTGCGGTGGCAAAAGCCGTCGGATTAAAAGACCGGTATTCAGATACATTAACCAAAAGAAATATAGACTATGCCACAGAAATTGCTAAGATGTTAAAGTTGCCTAAAGCTGAAATAGAACACATCAGGAAGGCAGCCATATTGCATGATATTGGTAAAGTGGGAATTAGTGAAAAAATATTACTTAAAAAGTCAAAATTAACGGCGAGTGAGTTTGAGACCATAAAGAAACACCCACAACTGAGCGCCGATATTATTCGGCCTTTATACTTTCTACGCGGTACCATTCCATTAATCCTCTATCATCACGAACGTTGGGATGGAAAAGGATATCCTTATGGCTTGAAGGGAAACGAAACTCCTATTGGGGCAAGGATTGTCGGAATTGTGGATGCGTATCGGTCGTTAACTTCCAACCGACCTTACAGAAAAGCATACCCTAAAAGCAACGCCTTGAAAATCCTTAAGAGGGAATCCGGCACTAAATTTGATCCTCAGGTCATTGCGGCATTTTTGAAAATTTTAAGTTCACCCCGTTAGAAAGGACGGAGCTTTGAACCTGCCCTTTCTGCAAGAAAATGAAGCTTTGTTTATATTACCCCCAACATAAATGGCGGACTTTTCTAACGGGGTAAATAGCATCCGTTTTATTATGAGATAACTTTAAAATACCCCACCTTTTCTTCAAGTTTTTTCCCCTGCTCAGCGAGGTCCTCCATATTCTTAATTAACTCATTCATTGAAGAATGGCTGACCGTATCTTTGCATTTTATGATAGACCTATTCAGATGTGCCTGTGCTTCCTGAACTTCAGTCAACTTGCCCCTGAGCCGTTCAAGCATCTGATTGATATTCTCCATTTCGTTATAGAGGTAGTCACCCTTTCGGAGCTGGATAGGGCTTGGCACAGCACCCTCTTTCATTGCCCTAAAGATAAGATTAAAGCGGTACAGAGGCCCTGCTATTTTGTGGGAAATGAATAAGGAATGACAAGCTATCGCAAAAAAGGTCAATAATAGTGCAGGCCAGAATTTCTCATTCAAGTACAGGATCCGTTTTGCTGCCACGAACGCCTGGTCTGAACCTATACCTGATTTATCCAGTTCCATCATCAACGGAATAAACAGATACGTCCCCATAACGGCACAGAAGAGAATCACATAACTAAGTGATATAATCAAAAGTGTTAATTGCAATTTTCTATAGACAACATATTTCCTTCTTTTAAAAAATCTGGTCGTCAGATTTTTCATCGTTTGACTCCTTCCTGATTATATCAGTGTTTTTCAATTTAATAGTTTCCGTTTATGTTTTCTTTTTAGGTTTATGTGCCAACCGCTTAGGGGGATCTGCTTTAGTGTTTTGGTCTAAACTGCATAGGGAAACCTGCGGACCATCCCCAGGTCCAACTGAAGGAACCATCGTTATTCGGTGACGGTACAGGTGTCAATGTAATTGTTTTCCCATCCACCATAGTATGAACATTACCTACAGTTGCGGTAATTGTACCCGTTACTCCATCAATGGATAATGAAGAAACTCTTGTGACAGCCCCCAATCCAATTCCTAAATTATTTCTAATTTCATTTATCGTTGGACAATTAGGCCAAGAATCTTCCTCTTGGCGGTATGAAGAAACAGCACTTTTTATCAGTATCATTGCATATTCGACCTCAACCAGTCTTGCCCTAGCGATATACCCTTGGTAATAGGGAATCGCAAGCGTGGTCAAAATCCCAATGATTGCAATAACTACTAATAATTCCAAAAGAGTGAAGCCATGATTAAAATGTTTCATTGAAACCATCTACTATTTAAAGATCATTCCTCTTTATGCAAAGTCTATTTTCTACACCTTCCTGGTATCCACCCTCCAAAGGAATCGGTCTGTGTTATTCAACTTAACAAATCCTACCTCTGAATTCCATATATCAGAGATAATTCCGGACACTTCATTTTTCCTAATATTATGATTTTACTTAACAAATATCAAAGATTTTTCCCTAAGGATAAAATTGTGCATCTTAGGCACTGAACTCCGGTGCAAAAATTAATCGAAACTTCACCACCATTTCTTTAAATTTCTTTTTTTCTCACAACATGGATGGCAGTCGCTTTGAAGGAAACCTTCACTTCTTTTCCTTCCCTTAGGGAAAGCTCTTCCAAAGAGTGATTGGTTACATAAGCAACGAGAGGAAATCCGCAATGGAGTTGGACTTTTTGATAGAGTCCCAGAGAGTTAATCTTCACAATCTTCCCCAAAAAAACATTTCTGGCGCTTGTAGCCTCTTTGGAAGAATGGATGGAAAGGGTCACGTTTTCAGGCCGGATGCAGAGGATCACGGTCTCTCCTAAACGGGCCTCCCCCACGGCTTCGATCTCCTTCCCTGAAATAGAAACGACAAAAGTTCCACCATTTCTTTTCGTCACCCTTCCAGTAAGGACTGTTTCTACTCCTACAAAAGAAGCTACAAATTCATCGCCAGGATGGTTCATTACTTCTCCAGAGGTTCCGATCTGAAGGATCTTTCCTCTGTTCATTACAGCAATCCGATCTGAAAGTCTCAAGGCCTCCAACCGATCGTGTGTGGTGAAGATCGTGGTCGTTCGTGTCTGCCTCAAGATATGTTCCAGATCTTCAATTAGGGATTCACGGCTGGGAGGGTCGAGGGATGCAAAAGGTTCGTCAAGGAGAAGAACTTCAGGCTGAATGGCAAAGGCACGGGCAAGACTTGTCCGCTGTGCCTCTCCTCCGGAAAGCGTTCGGGCAGAACGATGGCTGAGATGACCAATGCCAAATCGATCCAAATGTTCCCTTACAATATGATGAATCTCTTGTCTCTTCATCTTCCTTATTTTTAACCCTGAAGCCACGTTTTCAAACACTGTCGTATCGAAGAGAAGAGGCTCTTGGAAGACCATTGCAAGCTTCCTTCGGTATTCGAAGACAGAATGATTCGAATTGATCTTCTCTCCTTTGAAAAAGATTTCGCCCTGAAAGGATTTGAAGAGATAGGACAAGGTTTGTAGTAAGGTAGTCTTTCCTGCTCCATTTGGCCCAATCAGGGAGAGGATCTCCCCTTTCGAGATTAAAAGTGATGGAACGTTAAGTATCATCGTTCCCCCTCTTCCAACCTCAAGGTTTTTTGCTTCCAAGATAGGTGTTGATTCGCTCATACTCATTTCTGTTTAGCTCATTAATCAGAGGGTTTTATACTTTTTCGCTCTTTGCTCTATGCATCCCACATCGTCTTTTCATTCCGCATTCCGCATTCCGCAATCCGCAATCCGAAATCGGTTTTATCTCGGTCTTTCCCTCTGCTGTATTTGCGTGAGGATCAAATTGATAAAATAGGCCATGAGAAGAAGAATAATTCCCAATGCAATCGCTACATCGAAGTTTCCCCGACTCGTCTCCATCACTGTTGCAGTGGTCAGAACCCGCGAATAACCCTTGATATTGCCACCTACCATGATGGAGGCCCCCACCTCGGAAATGACCCCGCCAAAACCGGCCATCACCGCAGCCAAAAGAGGTAGTTTTGCCTCTTTAATTAAGATCCAGACCATCTGAAGGCGAGTAGCCCCAAGGGCCAGAATCTGAAGGCGAAGTTTCTGGGGAAGCTGTTGAATGGCCGCAAGGGTGATGCCCATCACGATGGGGGCAGCAATGACCGTCTGGGCGAGGATCATGGCGGTGGGTGTATAAAGGATCCCAAAAAAACCAAGTGGGCCATTTCTCCACAAAAAAATAGTGACGAAGAGGCCCACCACCACGGGTGGCAGCCCCATCCCCGTATTGATCAAACTGACCGCAAACCTTCTTCCTGGAAACCTGGAAAGGGCGACAGCTGTCCCAATCGTGATACCAAACAGCAAACTGATGAGGGTCGCTGTCCCTGAGACCTGGAGAGAAAGCAGAGTAATCCGCATCACCTCTGGATCAAAGGTGATCAGCAACCAGAAAGCCTTTTTAATTCCTTCAAGGATGAGATCCATCTCATTACCCCAAATCCGAAATTTGAATATCGAAATCCTAAACAAATTCCCCTCACCCCCTCCCTCTCCCCTTGGAGGCTGTGTCGTAATCCAATTTTGATGGTAGCCGCAGGCTTTAGCCTGCGTGCAACTCATTGATTTTATTGAAACTGACCGCAACCTAAAGGTTGCGACTACCAATTACGACACACTCTCTTGGGGGAGAGGGGAAGGGTGAGGGGTTTTAAGATTTTGACATTTGAAATTCAAAGCATTATTTCCCCAATTCTTCTTCCTTCTTCCCAGCATCTGGGAAAAAGAGAGGCGACCCGAACTTCTCCACTCCAAAGGTTTTGACGATATCCTGTGTCTCCTTTGAAACCATAAAGTCGGCAAAGGCCTTTGCACCTGCTGCGTTGACCTTGGGCCATTTTGCGGGATTGACCTCGATCACATGATAGATGTTAAGGAGAATCGCATCTCCCTCTACCAGAATATCGAGACCGAGGTTTTTCTTTAACGCCAGACAGGTTCCCCGATCGGCAAGGGTATAGCCCTTCTTCTCAGCAGCAACATTCAAGGTCTGCCCCATTCCAAGGCCGGTCTGTTGATACCACTTCTCCCCTTCGGGGTTTATCCCCGCGGCTTTCCAGATATCTTTTTCCTTTGCATGGGTCCCTGAGTTATCCCCTCTTGATAAAAACAAAGCTTTTGCCGAAGCGATTTTTTTAAACGACTCTGAAGAGGATTTTAATCCTTTGATCTTAGCCGTATCTTCTGAAGGTCCTACAATGATATAGTCGTTATGCATGACGAGCCTGCGATTGATTCCATAACCTTCAGATACAAATTTCTTTTCGGCTGCTGGAGAATGGACCAACAGGACATCGGCTTCTCCCTTTTGTCCCATGGTCATGGCCTGCCCAGACCCCACTGCAATGGTCTTAACAAAATAACCTGCTTTTTTCTCAAAGATTGGGATTAAGACATCAAGGAGCCCGGTGTCCTGTGTGCTGGTGGTGGTTGCCAGGATGATTGTTTTCTGTTGCGCCCGGACGCGTGTTGTTCCCGAAATAAGTAATAGTGTGACTACTCCCAATAAAATGATCCACTTCATCTTCCTCCGATCCATAACTTTTCCTCCATTAATTTTTTGAATAAAGGATCTTCCCAGAGCTTTTGAAATCATAGTTTCCCAATTTTGTAATCCTCTTCCGAAATTCATCTGAATTAAGAACTTCCACAAAAGCCTGAACCCCCTTTTCAAAAAAGGTCGACTGCTCGAGGACCATATCAAAATTTTCCGTTGTGATGGGAATGAAAGAAAGGCCAAAAAATTTCGAAACAGCAATCGTTGCAATCCCCACATCGGCTTCTTTGGAAAGGATGGCAATACCGACTTCAAGATGTGTGTAAACTTCTTTCTCATATCCTTTGATCTCGGAATGAGAAATTCTCAACTTCTTAAGATAATAATCCAAAAGTACCCTTGTCCCAGCACCCTTCTGCCTATTAATAAATTTGACTTCTTTTCGAGCAAGGTCTTCAAATCCATGGATTCCGAGAGGATTCTTAGCCGCAACAAGAAATCCAATATCTCGGCAAAAAAGATTTACCACAACCGGTTTTATATCCGGCACGTAGTTTGGAAGGAAAGGGATATTATATTCACCTGTTTTGGGGTCAAAAAGATGAGACCAGGCAATATCGGTATATCCCTTATTTAGAGCTTTGAGCCCGTCCGTGCTTCCTGTGTTGGCTGTGAAGATATAGAATTCGGGGTATAGGGTCCTCATATGTGTGTGGAGGATGTCCAGGATGGGATCATTGCTGCCGGAGGCCAGGAGTGCCCCCTCGATTTTCCTACTTTTTTCTCTTGCCTGGCCAAGGCTTTTTTGAGCATTTGATTCAATCCACTCATCAATCAATTTCTTTGGAAAGACCCATTTCCCAGTAATCCGGGTGGATGGAATCCTCTTCGATTTGATCAAAGCATAGACCTGCTTTTCATGTATCCCCAGATAATGAGCCACCTCTTTGGTATTCATCATCTCCCCAGCCATAGGTTCTCCTCCTCGGACTCTAACTGTCCTATGATAAACGATAGGATTGCAATTGTCAATAAATAAATTACAAATAATTACTTATTATTACTTATAAATACAAAATATACCATTATTGAGGTCAAAAAAAAGGCGACCCTATTGACCGCCCTTGAAGTATGGGAATGGTTCTGGACCCAATTACTTCATCCGTCCTTCTACCACTTCCCATTTAATATTTTTAAAGAAGGCTGCAATATAATCCGCTCTCTTCAACCCATAATCGATCATAAAAGCATGCTCAAAAACGTCCAGGATCAATAGAGGAATACACCCAGCCGGATGACCGACATCGTGCTCGTTAATCCACTGATTCATCAATTTCCCGCTCACAGGATCTTGATAGAGGATAGCCCATCCAATCCCCCTCATGGTCCCCACTCCCTTAAAATCGGCCTCCCAGTTCTCATAATTTCCAAACTCTTCTGCCAATTTCTTTCCGAGTTTCCCAGCCTTATTCAATGTCCCCTTGCCGCCTAAGTTTTCAAAGTAGAGCTCATGGAGTCTCATCCCATTAAACTCCCAACCCAACCGCCGTTTTAATTCACCATATTCTGGTGTGCCGATTTTACCCCCCTTTGCCATTTCAGAGAGAGAATCCAAGGCCTTATTGGTATTGGTGACATATCCCTGATAGAGTGTGAAATGGTTTTTCAAAAGGGTTTCGCTGAACCCTTCCATCCCAATGAGATGGTTATAATCCTTTGCTGTGTACGCCATATCCCTTCCTCCTTTCAAAGAGTAATAAATTTATCATAACAGAAAAATGCCCAGTTTCAAGGGGAACGATTCATCGAATAGTCATCAAAGAAAAAGATGGACTTCCTTTCGAAGGGATGGAACTTGACAAACAGAAAAGGGTGATTATTTTTTTATTCGCCTTCGCCAGAATACCCTGCGGCTTGCCACAGGGATGAATGGCGAGGCGAACCGCGCCGAAGCTCATAGAGCGAAGGCGGGTTTGCTTCGGCGGAATTCCGCTTGATACCCCGCCGCTTGCGGCGGGGAGCTTCATTGAAAATTGAAATTCGAATGAAAGGAGTGATGGGTTATGGCTTGGGAACTCACGACATATAGACCTTCCAGAGAGCTCGATATTATGAAGAGCGAGATGGATCGGCTTTGGGATTCTTTCTTCGAAGGAAGACCAAGAGTGCGATTTGGGGAATGGTTTCCTTCCCTTGATGTTGCAGAAACCAAGAACGATATCGTTGTGAACGTTGAACTCCCGGGAATGGATCAGAAGGATATTAATATCTCCCTCTCCGATGGTCACCTTATTATCATAGGCTGCTCAAAAACGCCCAGATGCAAGGCTCCTGAAATCCTGAGGAGTGAGGCGTACTTGGAGGTACGCCGCAGATGCCTGCCTGCCGGTAGGCAGGGGCTTTTTTCAGCAGCCTGTTAGATTTCTACAGAGGAGGGAGGGGAAGAGTTTCTGACAGACAAGGTCGGTTTTTTTGCCAGCCAAAGCAATACAGCTGCTATAATAGAAACCGCTATAAAGACATTAAAAAGCGCTTGATAGGAACCGGTAAGATCAAATGAAACAGAACTTATCAGGGGACCAAAACCTAACCCAAGCATATTGAAAGGGAAAACAAACCCGCTGATGGCGCCATAGGAACTGCGGCCATAGTATTGTGCCAAGATAATATTAATGAGCGTTCCTTCCCCTCGGGCTGATAGCCCGAATAGAACTGCGAAAAAGAATGCTCCCACAATAGTCGTTACCGATTTTAGATACAGGATGGCAGCCGCCATTAGGACCATCACCCCCGACGCCAACAATCGTTCCGAAAGTTTTTCTGATAAAAACCCCCAGATAACATTGCCCAGTGCTCCGGTAAGGGCGAAGATACTCATAGCCCCAACTGCGATCGAAGGGACAATTCCGATATCTGTATAGTAAGCTACCAAATGGAAACCCACCCCAGAGCCAACCAAACTTGCTACAGTATTAGCTGCGATAAGGAACCATAAGGCCCACGTTCGGATCGCTTCACTTAAAGTCCAAGTGACTTCTCCTTCGGCGAAAATTTGATTCGTTGGAGCCGATTTTATACTTACGCTTTCGCCTCCGTCAGGAACTAAGCCTATATCCTCAGGTCGCCTTCGCAATACCAGCGCCGCAGGAAGAACCTGTAGAAACATCATCGCAAAAGCAAACGTCATAAAAACTGTCCGCCAACCGTAGTCCTCCATAATAAACTGGGCGACCATTGCAAGCACGGAGATCCCAAAGGCCGGTGCCATCGAAAGTAGCCCCAGCGCACGGCCACGAAAACGGCGAAACCAGTTAACAGCAGCGGTTTGCGGAGTTATGATGGAAAGGGTATTTGTTGAAACCACACGTGCGATCACATAGACTACATAAAACTGCCACAAATTAACGAACTTCGTTAACGCAACATACGCACCTGCTATGACAAGGGCACCCAATGAAGTTAACAATCGAGGGCCGTATCGATCAGCCAGCTTGCCGAAGGGAAGGGAAAACAGACCTGCCATGATGGTTCCGGCTGTAATAGCGCCAGTCGCAGCTGTTCGGCTCCAACCAAATTCTTTGATTAAGGGTTTGATCATAATGCTCATAAACAGCTGAGAAGTACCTGCTGCCATGAAGGCGCCAGCCATACCTATGGCGAGAATGTACCAGCCATAAAATATTTTGGCTTTTTTTACTTTCTGTTTCATATCTTTTAAGGAACGAAAAACGGTTCAACCAGAGGGATTTTCAATGAAGGCATCCCGGAGGAGTTTGCTCTGCCTCGTAAACGCCTGGCGTGGATTTTTTGTATCCTTCATTAATGAGATCTCTTGTGTCATCAGCCTTGTGACGTTCAAGATGTAAGTCTCTGGCTTCTTCGCCTCCCGCTGATAGAGAGGGTGCTGTTGATTTATATAAATCACCGTGCCCTCTGTAAAACATTCCGGCCCATCCTCTCCAAAATCATCGACGCAGACAGAGACACCCGTCTCTCCAAATTTCATTCTTTGAACAATGGCATTGGGTGTCAAGCGCTTGACCTTGGCCGATTTTTTCCTTGTTTTCTTTTGTATTAGGGGTTGTTTGGCTTCCTCAACCACCTTTCCCTCTTCAGCAAATTGAATCCCTTCCTTATCTTTTTGATCCAATTTCTTTGGGACGACACCTGCGCCCCCCT
>Ga0315291_10013114_pt1 | contig 10055 bp, 10 predicted proteins | sample YL17G12_20_MG_FD_203070 | JGI IMG/M metagenome (GOLD analysis project Ga0315291, IMG submission 203070) | Sediment microbial communities from Yellowstone Lake, YNP, Wyoming, USA - YL17G12_20 | ecosystem: Environmental > Aquatic > Freshwater > Lake > Sediment | place: USA: Wyoming | collected...
CCCTAACCCTAACCCTAACCCTAACCCTAACCCTAACCCTAACCCTAAACCCTAACCCTAACCCTAACCATGGTCGGGACGGAAGAGAGCAGGGCCTTCCAGAGCCTCGCGAACGAGTCCCAGCGGCCACCCCTAGTCTGTCCGGGTTTCTTCTCCTCCTCCGCGCGCCCTACTCTAACCTTAGCTCTCACCCTAAAAATCTTGAAAGGTAACAAGAAGACTACTCCTTTTTTCTAATTCTTTTTCGAGTCGATGGTTCACGCGTACTCGACAGCAAGGAGAGCCTCTGCCGCGCCCCAATCGACCGTTTCGAACACGTATACGTCTCGTCCTTTTCCCTCTGCTTCGTCCTCTGCTTCGTCCTCTGCTTCCTCCTTTCTTTTCGCGCACCCACCTTTCCCATTCCCTCCCCCCTTCCCCTCCCCTCCGACCCCGAGGCCCCGGATTCTCGCGGCCAAGCGCCTCGCCCGAGCAACGTCTCGCAGCGTCGACCGCACCATATGCTCGAGCGGGAGGTGGCCTCCCGCAAAAGGGTCCTCGAGCGAGTTGGCGAGCTCGACGAGGCCAAGCATGAGCAGGTTCACGAACACGTAGAGGACGTACTCGCAGGCGAGCGAGAAGGCGACGCTACCAACGTTGTCGTCGTAGGGGAGGAGACCGCCGCCTCCGCCTCGGCCCCTCGTGCCTTTGCCGACGCGGAGCGCAGACAGAGGATACAGCAGCAAGAAAGCCTCGGAAACTCCGGCGCACATGAGCGAGACGGCTGGTGGGAGGCACTGCGACTTGAGGGCCGCACAGGCGTTGGACGCTTCAGAGCCGGACCGGAGAAGGTCGTGCGCGACGAATGGGACAACGCCGCCGCCCCCGCCGCCGTTTCCGCCGGCGCCGGTTCCACCGCCGCAGCGGCCGATGTTGCAGCTGATTCCGACGACGCCGTCTTCGCCGCCATCGCAGCGGGCCCCTCTAGACCCACGGACGACGCCCTTTCTCGCTTCCTCCCCCTCGTTCCCGCCCTCCTCCTCCCCCCGCTGCTGCTGCTCCTCCTCCTGCTCCTGCTCCTCACCTCCGTCCCCGAGCAAGAGGTGCGTGAGCCTCTGCACCACGAGTTGCCTTCCCTTGAGGGGAGCCGCGGCGTCCTCCGAATCGTAGAGGTCCAGCTCTCGCGGCTTGAGCAGCATCCGGGCCGCAGGGTGGAGCCTTGGGGAGCCCGTCACGAGCTGGAGCACGCTAAAGTGCCAGACAACGGACCAACGGGAAATATCCTCGGCGAGGAGAAGGGAATTCGAGGCGCGGCGCCGGCTGCGGCGTTCTTTCTCACGTGTCGTTCTCTCCCTGCCGCTGCTGCCGCTGCCGCTGCCGCTGCCCCCGCTGCTATGGACTCCTCTACCTTCGACGCCGACCTCCGCGCGCTGCGCCATCGTGACTGCAAGCGAACCGAGCGCAGCGAACGAACTCCTGGCACGCCCCCACCGCTCGCAGACGCGAGAGATGCGGTGCGCCTGCAGCAGCGCGATCGCAAAAAGCGAGAAGCGGAAAATGCCCTCAAGCGACGCCGTCACAGACGCCGACAGCGGAGGGAAAAGCGAGCGCAGCTCCTCGACGGCGGGGAAACCCTGCGACGGGGACGCCGACGACGAGGCCACAGCCGCCTGCTCCTTGCTGACGGCTGCCCTCTCGCTGAAAGACGCGACGAGGTGGTCCGCCGCCATGAGAGCGAAGGCCAGAGAGTTGAGCAGCAGCGGCGGCCACAGCCTCCGCGCGAGGTGGAGCGGCGGCCCGAGCCAGAAGAGGAGGCCCTCAAAGTAGCGCCAGCGCGAGCGAAGGTTGGACCATTGAGCGGGCCCGGTCTGAGGTTGCGGGTGTGCGCGGGTGCGCGTTTCGGGTTCGGTGAGGGGGGGAGGGCGTTGAGGAAGAGTGGGAAAAGAAAAAGAGAAAAAAAGAGCCTCTCTTCTTTGTCCGAGAGAAAGAGAATAGGGGGGGCAATGTCCTCCAAGGAAAGGAAATAACGATCAAGGTCGTCTCTCGCTTGTGCCAGGCGATGCAAAGCAGAAAAAGCAGGGACCCTCACTTCGACGCTCCATGCGTTCATCCTGCGTGCATTGGCCATCCAAGAAGAGGCCGCGCACTGGCTCTTCTTTTTCACAACATCGTTGTCGTCTTGGATGCTTCGGCGTCCAACCGAATTCACTTCCGCTCCTCTCCAGCGCTGCCGAGCTCTGATCGCCTGTGAAGCTTCGCCGGTCTCCAGGTCGACCGGCATCGCCCGTTTTTTTGCACACGTTTCCGAATTGACTGGTGAGGGAGGGACAGGGGCAGAAAGATGGGTAGGGCGCACGAAGCAGGGAAAAAAAGGTGGCGAAGACAGTAGAGAGCAAACCTCCTTCATCAGTGCGTCGAGAGAGCAGGAGAACGGCGCACCACCAGCGTTGCGACGACAGCGGCGGCGGCAGCAACGTCACGAGCAAAATTGCTCGTAACCTCAAAAAACTCAAACGACAGGATCGCCTCGGCCAACCTCGGCGACAGCCTGGCCTCTGCTACGCCCGCACCCTGGTCCTCCACCCCTAAAATCCTCCTGCGTTAGGGCTTGTTTGAGGACGATCTTGGCCTGTGCCGCTGGATGGGCAGAAGACTTAGCTCGAGGCCGTCGACGCTGCGGGCCTTCTGCCGCTTTGAGGTTTCCTTCTCTCTTCTTCTTCCCTCTCTCCCCGCGGGCGTACCCTCCCAATTCTCCGATTCCCCCTTTCTTCCATCGTGCTACAAGACAGGCTCAATCTTTTACGAGAGGGACTTTGCCCGCAGCGGTGACGACGAAGACGCAGCGGCCGCGGCCGCCGCCGGAAGAGGAAAGAGAGGCCGCCGCAGCTTCCGACTCGTCAAGCCTCTCGAAAACCACGTGCGACCCTCGCTCGAAGGCCCCCGCAGCGCGCAGGGCTTCGGGCCAGCCCGCCGAGATTCGGAACTGGACGGTGCTCTCTCCAGGTTGCGGCGCGGCGGTGAGCTGCACCTGGACGATGGTCGGCGCCGGGAAAGGAGCGGAAGAGGCGCCCTCAGCCTCGCCTGAAGGCGCCTGTTCCACTTCTTTGTTGCCGTCCTTTTTCTTCGCGCCGCCGCCGCCGCTATCAGGCGCCTGTTCCGCTTCTTTGTCGCCGTCCTCCCTCTTCGCGCCGCCGCCGCTGCCGACCACGATGAGGTCGAATCCCGTCGACCAGACCGTCTTCGAACCCTTGCTGGTGCTGGTGCCCTCCGCTCGGCGCCTCTCCTGATTGTTTCAAAGGGGTTCGTTGGAGGAGGGGGAAAAAAAGAGAGTGAGTTTTTTTCCGTTCACTCTCTCTCGCTCGTTCTCGCTCGCTCTCTCAAAAAAAATCAAAAGTCTTACCTCGTCGGCCCTCAGCGCCTCCATGAGCTCTCTCCCGAGCAGGTCGCTCGCCTCCGGAGGCAGCAACGGCCAGAAGATCGCCGCGACCTCGGAGGCCCGCAGTTTCAATTGTTTGAGATGTCCATTCGTGACTATCGTCTTGTGGAAAGAGGCGGCGACGACGACGGGCTCTCTGCCGCCGAGCTTTTCGGCGACGGCCGCCCTCAGCCCCTCGGACCGCTCGGCCAGCGGCGGCAGCGGCTCCGGCATAGGCGCCTCGCGCGTCCTCTCCGTGGGCTCCCCTGCGGCGGTCTCGGCCGTGACGAGGAATAACGGAGGGAGAGGGTCGGTTTCGTCACCTCCTCCTCCTCCTCCTCCTTCTCCTCCGTCTCCTCCTCCTGCTCCCCCGTACCGCTCTATCCGCACGCGACATCCGACGCTGCGCGCCCCGAGCCGGTACAGCAGTCTGCTCCAGCCCGTCGTGAAGTCGAAAGGTGCGTAGCCGGCGTTTAGATAAGCCTGCAGCCTCAGGCCGTTCCCCCCGCTTGCTCTTTCGTCGTCCCCGACCTCGTCGATGTTTCCGCCAAAGATGACGTCGCGGAGCGCTGCCGTCGCCACCTCGCCCGTCTCGGAGTCCACCAGCTCGACCGTCGTCGACCACAGCACCCCGCGGCCGTTTCCCCCGCCTCCGAGCAGGTGCCCCGCGGCTCTCAGAGGCTCGACGAGAGCCCGCCCGCGGAGCCCCAAGGCCGCAGCCGGGAGGAGAGAGCCGAACAGCGCCTCGGCGTCGGCGGGCGCGACGCCGACTCTGCTGCACGCGGCCTCGTTGACGACCGGGAACACCGCCGAGGCCGCCGGCGGCGGGGGGAAGGGGCCATTTTCGCTGCCGCCCGTGCGGGCGCGGATCAGTTCGAGGACGCGCGGGTTGAGGGAGCGGAGCGGGAAGGCGGGGTCGACTCGCTCTTTTCCTCCTCCTTCTTCATCGCTCTTCTCCCCCCTCGCTGCCGCCGCCGCCGCCGCCGAGACCGACGAGGAAGAAAGCCTCTTTCTTTCTCGCAATCCTCGTCTTCCGGGGAGGAAAGACGGCGGCGGCAGCACCGGAGGAGGAGGAGGACGCGGCGGCGCCTGTCGAGGTCGGGGTCGAAAAGAGGAGGGTCGAGCGGCCGCGAGGGGATGAGGCCGCCGAGGAGCTCCGATTACCGACGAGGCGGCCGTCATCTTCTTCTTCTCCTTCCTTCACTCGCTCTGCCGCCGCTTTTCCTTCTTCCGTTCTGTCCGACAGCTGCTGCCTGCATGCAGCGAGAGGGATCGCCGAGTGCCGCAGTCGTCGACGGCAGAATGCACGACAGCACCCCCCACGCGATTCTTCTCTTTGTCTTTTTTTTCTTTCACTTTCTGAATTCACCCTCGAAAAAACTCGAGCGGAAAAAACAAGAAAACCGTTCGACCCCCCTCGCGGTCCTCTTTGAGCGCGCTCGAGCCTTGCCCTGTGGGCCGCTGGTCTTCTCGTGTTTTTCTAAGGCGCCCGCGCTGGAGCTCGTTTGCGATGAAAAAGAGTGTTCTTGCAGAAGCAGATGGAAAGAAAGAGTTTGCTTTGCGTTTTTCGCCACTGGGCTTTTTTATTAACCCTTTTTTTTCACGAACCCTAGCTCATATATTTTTCTTTCTTCGCTTCCCCACTTTTCTTAATTTTCTGCACAACACACGTGACACTTTGAGATAACAAGAAAACCTCCCTACACAACATTTCACCCTCCGCGCATCTCCTTGTCCCTCCGCAGCTTCTGTCGCAGCCTCCCGGGAACCGCCTTCCTCTTTTCCCTCTTGTTTTTTTCCGCTGATGCGGTTTTCGCCGCCGTCGAGGTTTTCGCCGCCGCCGAGGTTTTCGCCCCTGCTCCAGAGGCCTTTCGGTAGAGCCCGAGCACCGGCGGCGCCGCGCGCTCGTCGTCGCTGGCGTCTTCGTCGCCGCGGAGGGGAGCAGCAGCAGCATGGTCGTCGTCGCCATGAGCCCTCCGCTTCCTCTGCTTCCCAGCCCCGCAGCCCCTCTTGCTCTCGGCCGCCGCCGCCTTGGCCGCCACCGACCGCCGCAAACGCTCCCTGTCTTTCTCTTCTCCTTCTCCTTCTTGCTCTCCCTCCTTCGTCATCTCTCCCTCCTCCGCCATCGCCTCTCCCAACAGCTCCCCCTTCATCATCCTCTCCTTGGCCACCTCGTACGCCTCGGCCAGCCTCACCAGGTTCGGGTCCACGCCCTGGCCGTGCTCCTGCAAAAAAGCGACCACGCCTCTAGCCAGCGGCGCCAGCGGCCGGCCGAAGAAGCTCGACACGTGCCCCCCCTTGCCGTCGCGCCCGGCCCGCCCGACGCGGTGCTCGTAGCTCTCGAGGTTCGACGGGAAGTCGTAGTTGACGACGTGGCGCAGGCCCGAGACGTCGAGCCCGCGGGCGGCGACGTCCGTGGCGACGAGGACCGTGGCCTTGCCGGCGCGGAAGGCCGCGAGCGCGGCGTCGCGCTCGGGCTGCGTGCGGTCTCCGTGGAGCGTCTCGATCTTGGAGGAGGTCCTGGAGGCGGACGGAGGAGAGGAGCTGTTATTCCTGCTGCCCTTGCTGCTCCCGCCGCCCCCGGGGCCCTTTCCGCTCTTGTTCGCGGCCCTCTCGGCCGCCTTCCTCTTCTCCTCGAGCTGCTTCCTCTCCTGCGCCCTCAGGAAGTCGGCGACAAACTGGACGGTCTTGATCCGGTTGGCAAAGATCAGGACCCGCGGCGCGTGGCGCTCCCCCGCCGCGCTCGCCGCGTCCCTCGCCCGGGACAGGTGCTTGAGCAGCTTGACGGGCTTTTTGTGCTCGGCGCAGACGGTCACGACCTGCGTGACGCCAGAAGAAGAAGGAGAAGAAAGAAAAGAGTTGGCCGCTTGGAGTCGAGCAGCAGGAGTCCCCTCTCCCTCTCCTCCTCCTCCTCCTCCTCCTCCTCCTCCTCCTTCGCCGACCGAGGCGAAGCCCTCCCCGAGCCACACGGCAGCCAGCCTGGAGACCGAGGCGGGCATCGTCGCCGAGACCAGCATGCACTGCAGCTGCGACGACGACGGCGACGGCGACGAAAGCGACGGCGAAGAAGCTTGCCCTCCTCCCTCGGGAAGCGCTTGCCGGATCTCTGCGAGCTGCTCCGCGATCCCGGCCGAGGAGAGCATCTTGTCGGCCTCGTCGAGCACGACGGTGCGGATCGAGCCTGTTTCGTTGGGATTTTTTTTTGAGTTTTTTTTTTGATTTGAGATGGCGGAGAGCAACGAGTTTGAGCCGAAAAACGTGATCGAGTGGAGGGGGCTTGGAGAAGAACAAGAAGAAAGAAGAGGAAGGGGGAAAAAAGGACGACCATCATGCAATAAAAAACGAATGCGTTCTCGTTCACGTGTGCTCGCCCCCTTCCTCGAAAGAAGAAGGAAAACGAGCACTCCGAAACTGTGAAAGCAAAGATACATGCATGGATTCTAATCACGCGGCCGTGGATAGGGAGGGAGAGGGCGAGGGGCGAAACGCATGAGTCTCGAGTGGGCTCTCGAGGCTTCAGCGCGAGTAAGGAAAGAGGAGAAAGTGTCGGGTCGAGCTCGCACGAACCGGGGACAAAAAAAATAAAAAATAACGCCTAACTCACCGAGCCCGACGTCGCCCCCCCTGACCAGATCTAGCAGCCTCCCCGGAGTCGCGACCAGCACGTGTACGCTGCTGCTCTTGCTGCTGCCGCCTTTGCCTCTGCTGGAAGCCCTGAGCCTGTCGACCTGGTCCTCCCTGCGGTCCCCGCCCGCGACGCGCACGACCTTGAGCCCCGCGGCCCTGCGCAGGGGCCTCGCCGCGGCGGCGACCTGCCTCGCGAGCTCGCGCGTCGGAACGAGGACCAAGACGCGAGGGGACGGGAGGCGGAGGGAGGCAGAGCGAGAAGAGGACGAGGCTTTCTTGGCGCGCTTGCGGCGGCGGCCGACGCCGCCGTCGTCGCCGTCGTCCTCGCTGTCGTCGTCGTCGTCCCCGCTTCCATCCTCCTCGCTCTCCACCACCACCTTGGCCGCGGCAGGCAGCAAGTAAGCCAGCGTCTTCCCTGCCCCCGGAGGTGCGACGATCAGCAGGTTCCGGTTTCCCTTCTCCTTCCTCTCGCCCTTCTTATTCCCTCCTTCCCCTTCTTGCTCTCCCTCCTCGGTCGCCAGCGCCCACGCGCTCGACTGCACCTTCGTGGGAGCCTCGAGCCCGCAGGCCGCGGCCAGCATCCGCAGCGAGAGCGGGAGCGTGGAGAGATCGAAGGAGCGGTCGAGCGTCGGGTGGGAGGAGAGCGCGGGGGAGGAGGAGGAGGAGGGAGGAGCACCCGCAAAGTCGATACCGGCGCCGGTCGAGAAGCGCGGAGGAGCGGCGGCGGCGGCAGCGACGGCGGCAGCTACGGCGGCAGCAGGGGCAGGGGCGCTCGCTCCGGCGCCGCCTCTCCTGCTGGGCGTCGCCGGCGCCTCCACTTTCGTCCCAGTGTCCTTTTTACGGTTCCTCTTGCGCTTGCCCGAGGATTCGCCGCTAGCATCGGCGCCGCCGCCGCCGCCTCCCCCTCCGCCTTCCCTCTCGAGCAGCACCCTAGCCTCGGCCGCGCCGCTCTCGAGCAGCCTCGCCGCCGCCGCCGCGGCGCGCTCGGCCTCCCTCGGCGGAGGCGGAGCGCGCGGGTCGTAGACCTTCGCGCCGCGCTCGCCGTCGTCGTCGTTGGAGCGCCACGTGATGTCGTCGTCGAGGATCTGAGAGAGGGCGGGCGGGTGTGTGAGGAGGGGTGAGAAGAAGAACCAGAGGTTGAGAAAACCGAATGAACGGGCCGCCGCCGCCCGCCGCCGCTCCCTCTCTCTTCGCTTCTCACATGCCCCAGATTCCAGTCTCTTCCCCGCCCTCGCCAACTCTTACCTTGGGCACCTGGAAGCACATCCCCTTGCACAGCCTGCGCGGTCCCGATCGCCCGCGCTTGGGACGCGACTTCTTGTCCTTGCCGGAGGCGCCCCCTTCTCCCCCGGCAGCGCCGTCTGCATTGCCGGTCTTTTTCTTTCCATCGTTGAGGCGGCGGCGCTGCTTCTTCGCGGCCTTGCGCTGGCAGTAGTCGACGGCCATTGTTTTTGTTTTTTCTAGTCTGCTGTTAGAAGCAAAGACCCTCGATACAGAGGAGAGTCTGGCAGAGACGGAGAGGGAGAGAGAGCGGCTCTGTGTGCGACAAAAGGGTGGGCTAGTAAAATTGGATGCGTCAAAGTCGAGTCGAGTTTCTGAGCTTGGAGCAGAGCCGACCGACGGCTTTGCCCGAAACTTTCTCCTTTGGCCCCCGGCTCTTTTCACTCTTCTTCTTCTTACTCAAGCTCTCCCCCTCAAGGAGGCCCCCCGCCTGCTCTGTTTTCTCGCGCTTCGCAGACACGAGAGAGAGAGAGAGAGACAGCCTCGCGCCCGTCCATCTCGCCTCCGTCGGTCAGCGCCTGGCGAGAAAGACCAAAAAGAAGGCGAACAAAACAAAGGAGCTCTCTCGACTCTCGACGTGCGATCGATAGTTTTGTCCGTCTCGTCCTCAATAACCCCCCCGAGAGGCTTTTCCTCTTCTTTCTCTTTCTGTAGCCATGGCCAAGCGCGGTGCAGGCCTGCGTGAGCAGGTAAGCAACGAGACCAGGTCGAGACAGGGAAGCTGCCGCGGGAGAGTCTCGAGGAGAGTCTCTCTGTCGTCGTCGACGGCTGATGATGTCGATGACGACCGACGACGACGCCTATCGAACAAAGACCGTTTCCTGTTCTCTCCGGCTTCTGTCGCCGTCTCTTTTCCATCGCTCGCGCCCCCCTCGGGAGGCACGTCGCCCATGCCACTGCTCTGATTCTCTCCCTCGCGTCGCCCGAGCTGAGAAAATCGAACGGAAAACTCCGGGGCCGCTTGCTTTTTCTTTCTCTACTTTTCCCCTCTACGCTCTCCGATGGATTGATCAAGCTAACTCTCCTTCTTCTCGCCCTCCTTTTCAAAACTTCTTCCCAACAACAGGACCTCGCCACGCTCGATGTCACGAAGCTCACGCCGCTGTCTCCCGAGGTCATCTCCCGCCAGGCCACGATCAACATCGGTGAGGGGAAATTGGCGCTGGAGTTGTGCGCAGAAGGGAGGCAGGAAATCGACGGCGATTCCCCCCCCGCCACGGCTCTCGCTCTCTCGCTCCCTCGCCCTCTCTCGCCCTCTTTCTCACTCACCCTCTCAACCCCGCACCCTCCCCGCTCGACAGGAACCATCGGCCACGTCGCCCACGGCAAGTCCACGGTCGTCAAGGCTATCTCGGGCGTGCAGACGGTCCGCTTCAAGAACGAGCTCGAGAGGAACATCACCATCAAGCTGGGGTACGCCAACGCCAAGATCTACAAGGCCGCCGACCCGAGTTGCCCGCGGCCGAGGTGCTACAGGGCCTACGGGTCCTCGAAGGAGGACTCCCCCGCGTGCGACGCGCCCGGGTTCGAGGGCACCAGGATGGAGCTGCTGAGGCACGTGTCGTTTGTCGACTGCCCTGGTGCGTCGCTGGCATCCTCTTGCTTTTTTTCTTCCTTTTTATTTTTTTTGGGCGGGGGGTGGCGGCAGCGGTCGTTGGTCGAGCGAGCAAGAGAAAAATCAACTGAACACTTTCTTCCCCCCACCCCCTCGAACCCCCACGGGTCTTCCCCCCGCCCTTCCCCCGCCCTCCCC
>Ga0315291_10013115_pt1 | contig 10055 bp, 7 predicted proteins | sample YL17G12_20_MG_FD_203070 | JGI IMG/M metagenome (GOLD analysis project Ga0315291, IMG submission 203070) | Sediment microbial communities from Yellowstone Lake, YNP, Wyoming, USA - YL17G12_20 | ecosystem: Environmental > Aquatic > Freshwater > Lake > Sediment | place: USA: Wyoming | collected...
CCGGGAACTTACACAAACGATCCAATTAAGAGTTTATTTTCCGACGAATTTAAGAATGGTTCGCTGGAACTCATTCAGATGAAGCCTTCAGCACTTTATCAGACCGTTGATGTCGTTCTCTGGGACACGATTAGCACCGGTTTTTGTGAATCTGTTTCAGCCGGTGTGCCCACTTTGGTCTTTCAATCCCGTTATGAATATGAGCAGGCTGTGTCTCTGGGTAAAAATTTAGATGAAGACCTGATGGCGTGCGGAATGCTTTTCTACGATATAGAGTCGGGGATAAAGTCTTTTAACCGAATCATCAATGAACTGGAGATGTTCCTTCAGTGCCGAAAAGAGGCTATTGGTAAATTTCAGGAGGCCACAGCTTATCCCATTACCAAAGAAAGGTTTCGCACGATGTTCCGCGAAGCTTTGCCGTAGAACTCTTGACTCCTCAAACGGAAGACCCAAAACAAAGTTTTAAAACGTATTCTATGTCGCTTGAAACTATGACCGGCAAAAGCGCGGAGTCACGAACGGGACTCTGGAGGACCAAATCGCCCCGACGGGTTCTTAAAAACGGAGAACAGCCTTTCCCTGTCTCTTTTGTCTTTCCCAGCGGCAGGCAGCTTCTGAGCCATATCATGCATTGCGCAGGATTGAACAGATTCAACCGGACGGCCTTCCCGGAATGGAGTTCACATTGTGTCGTGAGCGCGATTGCCAGATATGCGACGCCCGTGCCATTCAACGAGACTCTGAAATATCGGATCGAGACGGATGCCTTTCTGGTATACGAACAGTGGGGATGGCCGATTCCCGCCTCAGCCATGAAGCAATTGAAAGAGCGCGCGGGCAATAAAGTGTTCATTCTCGACATGGTGGACTCTGCCCATTTCCAGCCGGAAGGAAAAAGCGATACGGAGGGCTTCAAGAGTTTCTTCAGGTTCACAAGCCTTTCCAAGTTACTGGGCCTTCCCGGAGGAGGAGTCGGAATCACCGGAGAACGGTATATCCCGTTCTCGCCCCAGACCGAATCGGAACATCTGCTGGCGGCTCTTGAACGTCAGGGCATGATAGACGATCATCCTCACGGTTACCTGAAGAACATCCTGATGGAACACGTGGCCGCCGTACCTGCGAATCTGTGGACCTGGTTGAAGGAAAACGACCTCTGGGGCGCCATAGAGGACGAGCGGAATGCACGACATCAAAATCTCAAAGCCGTTCTCGACACCCAGCTCGCCGGTTCATGGCCTGCCTGGATGAAAAAGGCCGTAAATGAAGGGGCTGGGCCGGGCATTGCGCCACTCTTCCGGCGTTCCTCCGACGAGACACTGAAGAAGATGAAAGAGACGCTTTTAAAAGACGCCATGATCGAAACGGAAATCTACCATTTCAACTGGACAGGGAATCCCCTGGAGCCGTCATACGAAAAATGCCTTGCCTTTCCTGTACACGGAATGGTTGAAGACATCAAAAATATTTTGCGCTGTGTTGAAGGTTAAAGAGGAAAACAGTTAATGCGAGTCTTACTGGTCGTCTACGACAACGATTCCTATATCCACTGGTTCCCCCAGGGACTGGCGTACATCTCCTCAGTGCTCCTGAAGAAGGGTTATGATGTCAAGGTATATAGCCAGGATCTGCATCACTATCCCGAAGAGCATCTCACGGACTACCTTAACAGGAACCGTTTTGACATCGTAGGTGTCGGCGTTATCGCCGGCTATTATCAGTACCGGAAACTACTGGCGATTTCCGCCGCCATCAATGCTTCAAAACAGCGGCCCTTTTATATTATAGGCGGCCACGGCCCTTCACCGGAGCCGGAATATTTCATCAGGAAGACGGGGGCTGATACCGTCGTCATGGGAGAAGGCGAACTGACGATCGTAGAACTGCTCGATGCCCTTGCCGCAGAGAAATCCCTGGAGACAGTGACCGGAATTGCCTTTCGCGACGGTGAAAAAGTTCTTGTGAATAAGAGGCGCCCTCTCATAAAGGATATTGATTCGATCCCCTTTCCCGCCTATGAACTGTTCCCCATAGAATATTACAGGCTTCTCAGAATGCCTCATGTGACGAATCGGGACTTTGTAATGCCACTCCTGTCAGGCAGGGGATGCCCGTTCCAGTGCACTTTCTGCTACCGGATGGACAAAGGATTCCGGCCCCGGAGCAACGAGGCCATTATCGAGGAGATCCGTTTTCTAAAGAACCGATTTGGCATAACCTATATTGCCTTTTCAGATGAACTCCTCATGACATCCCGTGAGAGGACTGTCAGCATATGTGAGGACTTAATCGGAAATAATTTGAATATCAAGTGGGACTGCAACGGCAGGCTTAATTTCGCGGTTCCCGAGGTTCTGAATGTCATGAAAAGGTCGGGCTGCGTGTTCATTAACTACGGCATTGAGGCGATGGACGATGAGGTTCTGAAAAACATGAGAAAGAAGCTGACCACCGAACAGATAATCAAGGGAATCGAAGCTACCCTGAAAGCCGGGATCAGCCCAGGTTACAATATAATCTTCGGCAATATCGGCGACAACCGGGACACCCTGAATAAGGGTGTCGAGTTCCTCCTGAAATATGATGATGGCGCCCAGATGCGGACAATCCGGCCTGTCACTCCCTATCCGGGCTGTCCTCTTTATTACGAGGCCATTGAGAAAGGACTTCTCAAGGACTGCGAAGATTTTTATGAGAACAAGCATATCAACTCCGATTTGCTGGCCGTCAATTTCACGGATCTGAGCGACGATGAATTTCACCGCTGCCTTCTGGAAGCCAATACCCGCCTCATCATCAACTACTTTGAAAAGAAACTCGCATCCCTGAAAGAGCAATCGAGAAAGCTGTATCTGGATAAAGATTCCAGCTTCCGAGGCTTCCGTCAGAGCTGACTGATCGTATTGAGCCCAGATCCCTCGACAGGCTCAGGATGACGGAATGGAACAGCGGGGTGCAGAGTATGAAGGCCATAACGAATTAGTTCTAAGTTACGTCCAAGGTTAAATGAAATGAAAGAGATATTTTTCCGTTTCCTGTCCAGGCTAGTTGCAAGATATGTTTTAAGAAAGCCGGACCTCGATGATCTTGTATTCAGCAAATATCATTCCTTGAGAGCCTATCTGGAAATGAGCCTGAATTATCTTGCCTGGCGAATGGGCTCGAGAAAATCCTTTCAGGTGGTCAGCATCGTCATCGAACCGACCAATAACTGCACCCTTCGCTGCAGCATCTGCCCGACCCGAGACGATATGACGCGCAAGAAAGGCTTCATGGATTTCGAACTTTACAGGAAAATCATTGACGAAAACAACCACGTACAATTCGTCAATCTGTTTCTCTGGGGGGAACCGCTCCTTCACCCGCACATTATTGACATGATTAAATATGCCAAAGAAAATGAAATCGAAGTAGAAATTTATTCTAACGCCACTCTTCTGGACGACAGAATGAGCCGGGCGATTCTGGAAACAAGGCTGGACCGCATCATCTTCTCTCTGGACGGTATAGACGGGATGTATGAGTCCATCCGAAATTACCCCTATGCCAGGGTGGAAAAGAACATCATGGCCTTTCTGAACCTGCGAAACCAACTGAAGGCCCCAACGTCGGTTGATGTATCGATGGTCGTCGGCCAGGAGACAGAATGCGCCGTGAGCGACTACAAGACAAGATGGGCACCGATCGTTAACACGGTCCGGCTTCAGCGCCATAACACTTATGAGAAAAACGAGCGGCCGACTTCCTGCTTCGGACTTTGGCGCGGAAACGTTGTGGTGCACTGGGACGGTACCGTCGTGCCCTGTTTCATCGATTACGACGAGACCGTCAAACTGGGAGACGCCAACACTCAGACCTTTCGGGAAATATACAACGGCGAAAGATACCAGCAGATCCGTACGATGCACACACGGGGGAAATTTCCCGGAATTTGCCATTACTGCTCTGAATACGAGACGAGGGAGGTCAGCTCCCGTGTCGCTTAAGGGAACGCCCGTATGACTGAAAAACGCCTTCTCATAGTAGAAACGCTCTCCGAGGCCCGGCTTCTGGTCGAAGGCCCCCTGGCGGGAAAAAATCTCGTCAAGGGTTGTGATCTTCTGTGCCTCGACCCCAATATCCGAAGCTACCTGAAAGAAAGGGGGATCGAGAGCCTTTCTACCTATGACAGGATGGATGCCCCGGCCCACCGAGCGGTCATGGACAAATGCGAGGACATGGAACATGACATCCGAAAGGAGCTGAGGAAACGAGGAATCCAGGATCCCCCGGACTATTTCACCAACGCTTTCTGGCACTTCCTGCGGCTTATCTGGCGCCATTTGCTATGGAACATCGAACTTGTCGACCACTGCCTAGAGAGAGATGCATATAAGCATGTTTTTGCCTTCCAATATGGAAGGGTCGTCACGCACTCCCCCTGGATCGAAGACGACCAGCTCTATATGGGGGATATCGCCGGCAGCCTGTGCCGATCAAGGGAAATGGAATTCAGTGCCCTGCAACCACCCTCCCTGCCGGAAAGAACACTCGCAGAAAAAATGCCTCCCGGCGCGTACCGGACCGCCTGCAACGCGCTGGCCTATCATTTGTTCCGGATTACGGAGCATACTCTTTCCCGGAGGAAAACTATCCTCGTCCCGAGCTTCAAGTACAACATGAACCGGGTATGCGATGAGCTTGCCGGAAAGGACAGGAATCTCAAGATCGGCATCTTTTATCTCGGCAAGAAAGGGGTGGAGGAGGTTCTGCACGCCCTTGCCATTCTTTTTCACGTCATGACAGGAAGGAAGATGTACAAGCCTTCTGTAGGTTACCCCGTGGACTTCGCCTTCCCGATCTTGACGTTTGCCCGATACCATGCACGATCATACAGCGACCGCCACGAGAGAGAGTACATTGATGCAACCGTAAAGGCCATCGAAGACGGCAAGGCGGCTTTTAAAGGAGTGGGGTTGTCTGATTTTCTTGTGCAGAAGATCAGGGAGGATCTGAAAACTTACATGCTCGACATTCGCTTTCAGGCATTCGGCCTTGAGAAGTTGATGGAGGCATTTAAACCCGATTGCATTATCTCCCAGATGAGCGGAGAGATTTACGGAGCGCTCGGCACCGCAGCGAAAAAAATGAGCGTCCCGTCCATTCTTATCAGCCATGGATCGCACGTTTATCACCAAGATAAATACTCCGCACGGGAAAACGACATTCTTGCCAGGAATATTCTCGTAGGCGATTACCAGTATTCCGCAGTGCAGTCTCCCCTTGCAAGGGAAATCGCCTCAGAAATGATGAAAGATCCCGCGCGGATTGTGAATATCAAACCGTCACTATGGGGTCGGGCTGTGAATCGCATACACCATAAAAAGGACATCATCACAATCGTTCATGCCAGTTCTCTCAAGCTGCGTCACAACAGGAGATTCATTTACGAGACATCTGATGAGTTTCTGCAGGGGATGGCGGAACTGATCGAAGCCATAGCTCCCTTTCCGCGGCTGCACCTGATTCTCAAAATCAGGCCGGATATTTATGAGCTTTCCATGGAAACGATGAAAGCCCTTCTCCCGACGAAGGGAAATGTCATCGTCGAGACAGACAAATCCTTCCTCGATGTTCTTCCAGAGGCCGACCTTGTGGTGAGCTTTTCTTCCACGACTATTGAAGAGGCCCTAAGCAATAAGGTTCCCGTTCTTCTTTACGGAGGACATGGCCGGTACGCCCACATCCCCATTGAACACTTTTCGGAAACGAATAATGACATCGCAAAAGCCGTAACCTTCGTGAAAGATCGGGAGCTCCTGAAAACCTACATGGCAGCATTGAATGAAAATGCTTCTTCTTTTAATGTTCCTGATGAAGCCTTCAGCAATTATCGCTTCAGCGACAGCGAGGTTGTGGATTTAACAGAATGGATTATGAGCTTATGCTCAGAGTGACAAAAATTAATAAAGGGGGTGCCTGAATGAATGGACGGAAAATCATCGCCATGATCCCGGCCCGCATGGGCAGCACGAGGCTGGCACGAAAGAACCTGGCACTCATCAACGGAAAGCCCATGATTTATTACGCCATCGCAGCGGCGAGGGAATCCAGTGTGTTCGACCGGGTGGTTGTCAATTCGGAAAATTCTGCCTTCTGCGAAATCGCCGCTCGGTATGGTGCCGAGTTCTATCAGAGACCTGAGAAATTGGGCGGCTCAACGATCAAAGCCGACGACGTGGTCTATGATTTCATGGTGAACAACTTCTGCCATATCACGGCCTGGGTCAATTCAACCTCCCCTTTACAGACGGCGGAGGAGGTGAAAAAGGTCATAGAGTATTTTTGCCAGGAAAACCTGGACAGCCTCATCACCGTCCGGGAGGAGCAGGTTCACTGCCTCCACGGAGGACATCCTCTCAACTTCAGCGAAGACGGGCTCTTCGCCCAGAGCCAGGACCTCGTACCGGTTCAGCGCTTTGTCTATTCCATCATGATGTGGCGCAACGAACCCTTTATGAGGAAGTACGAAAAACAGGGCTACGCATTCTTCTGCGGGAAAACCGGTTATTATCCCGTGAGCAAGGAATCTGCCCTGATTGTGAAGACAGAAGAGGACCTGAAGCTGATTGATTTTATCCTGAAGGGAAAATCTGGTTCCAGAGATTTCAGAGTTGAGTACGATTCCGTGAATCCGAAGAAAACCATGAGAAGAAAGACGAAAAAAAGATGAAGGAAAATACCTTCATTTCCTACAACGAAGAGAACAGCAAATATTTTAGCATTTCAAATCATTGCAAATGAATGATGGGAGAATCCATGGCTCAGAATAAAAAAGTGAAAATTCTTGATTGCACCATTCGAGATGGTGGCTATTTGAATAATTGGCGTTTCGATCTGAAATTAGTAAGGGAGTTGTATCGCGCTCATTCCAAATCGGGTGTAGATTTTGTTGAGATTGGATTCAGAAGCTCTAATAAGTACTTTGATCCAAACCAACATGGGGCCTGGAAATTTACCCCTGAACTGCTTGTTTCTGAGGTTGTAAAGAGTATATCCGGCCCGGCTATCTCATTGATGGTGGATTTCGGCAAGGGTGATATTGAAGATATTCCAGACCGAAAAAACAGCATTGTCAGCATGTATCGGGTCGCGGTTCACAAAGATGAAGTCCTTCCTGCCATTGAATTCTGCAATGCCATAGCAGATAAAGGCTACGCAGCCTCCATTCAGCTCATGGGCATTGTGAACTATACCGAAGACGATTTTAAGCAGGTTATCGACTCATTGAAAGATTCGAAAATTTATTATGTATATTTCGCGGATAGTTATGGCTCTTTACTTCCCCTGAATATTAAAAATATTGTCGATCGGTTATCTGCAACAGGAAAGAAGATAGGATTTCACGCCCATAACAACCTGCAACTGGCCTTTGCAAATACTCTGGAGGCGATAAACAATGGCGTAGACATTGTAGATGGAACAATATACGGAATGGGAAGAGGCGCCGGCAATCTACCGATTGAACTCTTGCTATCCTATCTTGAAAAGACCTCTGTCCAAAACACTTATAACTCCCTTCCCGTTTTGGATATTATTGATCGTTATATGCTTGACATCCATCAGGATTTAAAATGGGGCTACAATTTATCGTACATGTTGTCAGGGATGTTTGAAGTGCACCCCAATTATTCGAAAACAATGGTGGATTACAGAGAATTCAGCATCGAGGACATTTTGAGAATCCTTGAAACGGTTAAAAAGGTAAACCCGGTAGGATTCAAAAAGCCGTTATTGGATTCCATAGTCCAAAGCGGTTTTGTGGGTATCCCGACCAGTGAAAAAGATGATAAGTCCAAGTCTGATTCGATTTCTGTAGACAACCTAAGTCAAATTGGACAGGTTTCATATCTTGATCGACATCATGGCCGGGATTTTCTGGTGCTCGCAAACGGGCCTACATTAAAAGAAGAAAAAAAGAGGATTGAAAAATTTATCGAAAAATATAATCCGATTGTTATTGGTGCAAACTATTTAGGTGGGTTGTTTGTTCCCCACTATCATGCCTTTGGCAATAAAAAGAGGTTTATTGAATATATAGATACGGTTGATTCCAAGTCTAATATTTTGATTTCGAATGTTTTTTCAGATGATTTCATAATGAAATATACTAATCGTAAATATGAATTCATTGAGCATCTACCCCAGTTGTCACTCGATTTTAATATACGCAATGGTGTCATTATGACCAACTGCCGAACTGTTTCCATTCTGTCAGTTGCCGTGGCCATTGTCATGGGAGCTGAGCGGATTTTCATTGCGGGCATGGACGGGTATAAGCAGGTGGATAGTTTTGTGAAAAAGTCCATTCATTTTTACAAAGAACCGGGGGAAACAGAAAGTTTCGAAATTAAAATGGAGAAGCACAACTGGAATGAGCGACTGTTAAGACAACTCGATAGTTATCTGGCTTCAAACAACAGAGCTAATCTGTGCATTCTGACGCCGACCAGCCACAAGGCTTTTTACAAAAGCATTGACAGTTTTTTGTAACGTGGAACGACAATGATGAATAGATACATCGAACTGAGAAATATTCTGTCACAAAAAAAATATTTTAAAATTGTCTGTGGTGCAGGAAACGAAGATCCCGGGGAAGTGCGAAAGCTTGCATTGATCTACACTTTAGCCGGAGCTACAGGTATTGATGTTTCAGCCAATGTGGAAGTTGTCGAAGCAGCTATGAAGGGGATTGATAAAGCTTATGACATGGCCGCGTTGATTGGTAAACAAATTCAAACCCGTCCCTTTATCAACGTCAGTGTGGGGCTGAAGGGAGATCCCCATGTTCGTAAGGCAGAAATTGATGTGCAGAAATGTTCTCAATGTGGTTTATGTTTGGCTGTCTGTGAGCAAGACGCCATTGATAAGGATTTAAACATTGAAACTGCTCGCTGTATCGGCTGCGGTAAATGCGCCCTGATATGCCAATCTGATGCGGTTACATTTTATACAAGGCAGGTCGCTTTTAATGAAATACTCCCAAGATGTCTCGATGCAGGTGCAGAAAATCTTGAGCTTCACGCCATTATTGAGAACGATGACGCGGTTATGTCTGATTGGCGTACAATTGATGGTTTAGTTCAGAATAATTTTGTCAGTATCTGTCTGGACAGGTCGCAACTGTCGGATAGCCATTTAATTAATAGAATAAATGCAGTCTGTAAAATTTCAGGCGAAAGAACGATTATTCAGGCGGATGGTGCCCCGATGAGCGGCGGAAGTGACGACTTTAATACCACTCTGCAGGCGGTGGCTATCGCCGATATTATTCACAAAAGTAAAATACCTGTAATGATTCTTGCCTCCGGTGGCACCAACAGTAAAACAGGCGAGTTGGCAAGGATGTGCCGCGTTTCTTTGAACGGGGTGTCTATTGGAACTTTTGCAAGAAAGATCGTCCGTCATCTAACAGCCAGCGAAAATTTTGAAACCAATCTGGGCCTGATTAAAAATGCTGTAGATATTGCCGAGAAATTGGTTCATGACAATCTAAGAGAAATTCAGGGATAAAAATCCAACCATGGTGAATATTAGAGTCGGTCGCGAAGTTGTTAAAGATGTTCAGTTGGCAGTATTTGACAAAGATGGAACGCTCATTGACGTTCATACCTACTGGGTTAACATGATCAGATTCCGCGCGGAATTGGTGGCGGACAGGCTTCGCTTAAGCGAAGAAGAAGAACTTGGACTCATGAATAATATGGGTGTGGATACGGGCTTATGGAAAATAAAGCCGGAAGGACCAGTGGGTATTAAAAAACGGGAGATTGTGCTTAAGGCTGGAGTTGAATATCTGGAAAATCTTGGCATTCCTGATCAGACTTTGCTGTTTGAAGAAGTTTTCCGTCAAGTGGATGAAAATTCATTAGCACATTTCCATGAAATTATTAAGCCGCTGAATGGTCTGTATGAATTATTTGATCGCTTAAAGAAACACTCCTGTCTTATAGCCATCGCAACAACAGACAGATCCGAGCGGGCCAGACTTGCCATGAGACACATAGGTTTGG
>Ga0315291_10013117_pt1 | contig 10054 bp, 8 predicted proteins | sample YL17G12_20_MG_FD_203070 | JGI IMG/M metagenome (GOLD analysis project Ga0315291, IMG submission 203070) | Sediment microbial communities from Yellowstone Lake, YNP, Wyoming, USA - YL17G12_20 | ecosystem: Environmental > Aquatic > Freshwater > Lake > Sediment | place: USA: Wyoming | collected...
AGAGATGCACATCCACCGGTCGCACATATGGCGCCACCAGCCAAGCAGCAGCCAGGCCGGAAAGAGCATACTTGAGATCCAAATCAACCACTTTGTGCACAAACTGATCTACCTCTTTCTCGAAAGTGAAATAATCCAAGAACTTGTTCACGCGATCATATTGATGATAAGAAGCCCAGCGCCTCAGAAGCTTTAACGGATCAATCAAGAGAAGCCGATTCCGCTCGTTTCTAGCGGCAGACCCAAGCTCAATCAAGTTTTTGCAGACATAATGAGACAAACCATTAGAGACACTTGCCTCATGTGCAAGTTGCCTCTCGTCCCAGTCTCTACCATAGTTTGTTAACAGCACCCGCAAAACCCTCGAGGATTTGGGGGCAAATATGTTTTTGACTGTATACATAGAGATGCCTTCGTTAAGCAATTAATTAAATAATCTTGCTCAATGAGGTATATAAATGCTCAATGTTATTGAGCAAAAGTCTCTGCTCAGTGACATTTATAAATGCTCAACACTATTGAGCGAACTATAGACTCACTTTGAATAGGCGAGTACTAGACATCCACAATAACAGTGTAAGAAGATGTTGTAGGTTATTGAAGAGAACAGTAGAATAAAGGAAGCCCAGACCCCGCAGCGCACGCGATAATCTCAAGCCTCGTCTCAGCACCCGAGACTTCTTCCAAAGTGATCAACAAAGCCGCGTCGTTCTCAACCCTGAAAAAATAGTGTTCCCCCAAGATGACTCCCGCCAAAGATCCCACGATTAGAAAAAAAAGGAGGGAAGATTGTTGCGCGTCTAAGTGATTCCGAAATAGGCCCTGAGGAAGTCGTCCCATCTATAGGTTTGAGAGAAGTCAAGTCCCTCGTATGTTGCTCTGTATTCGGTGTAAGTGCTCGAATACTGTGGGAAGAATATTGAAATGCCATGTGCATCTATGGGCGGCCACGGATTTGTTGGGCTGGCGTAGGGCCAGTGCCACTCGTAGAACGCGGTTTTGTTTATGTAGAACATGAGAAGGTTTGCGGATTGTCGTATGTCAGGATCGGTTGAAGCATACATGCTCTGGGTGAAGTTGTACAGGTCTATGTAGGGCGTGAAGTAGAATTGTTGCGATCGTGAACGGCAGTCTTGGATGAACGCTGTCAGGTTGGGGTTGAGCTTGTTGATGAGTATCCCTGCGAAACTGTCCAAGTAGGCCCCAAGGAAGTTAGGGTACATAAGGTCTATCGCCGAGATCGTGGGTGCCCTGTCAATGTAGTTCGAATACAGGAGGAAGAATTCTTTGAATCGGTCGATTACGACTCTTGCCAGTGTTTTCCCGTCCATCGAAGGTGCTGCCGTGACGTTCGCCAGAATCGTGTCGAAGGGCCAGCCAGCGTTTATTTCTCCGTTATCTAGGGCTGCGTACATTACTTCTTCTGACGCTATGAGCACTCTGCCGTAGTCTTTGATCTGGTAGGCAACTTCTGTCATCTGCATCAGGCAGGCTATGAAGCCTATGACGTCGATTTTTTTGCCTATTGCCGTTGTCGCTGTGCTGAGGGCGGTTTTGAGCTCTGTCATGGACATTTCATCGCCGCTTGTTTCGTCCCGCATGCAGCCAAGGAAGCCTTGTCCGTGGTCATGCATTACCAGCAACAGGCGATCTGCTGGGTACCAGAAGTTTGTCCAGTTTATGAAGTTTGTAAGGGTTACGGGGTCGGCCATATTGACTTCGCCGAGTGTTTGCAGGACAGGCGAGGTTATTCTTGATGTGTCGTTATCTTTTGCGATATAGTATCTGTCAGCCCCGCCATAGTACCGGTCAATCTGCACGATGATTGCTACATTGCTTGTTGACCCGATCGTTTCCATTTCATTCATTTCTTGGTAGCCGAGTTGTTCTCCCGGAATTATGGTTGGCGGTGGCGGCATAAGGTAGATTGGCCCGGACGGTATGTCACCGGGGATTTCGAAGCACCAGTCAGCGTCCAAGTACACCATGAAAGTCCATGCGTAATGGGGTACGGTCAGGGTCAGTTTTATGCATTGGTAGTTCAAGTAAAGCCTGTTGAAATCTTGGGTGAAGAAGCCCCATCTGAGTTTCATGTCGCCTGAACTGCCCACATAGTCGCTGCAACTGTTCACGGTAGTCCAATTCACGAATTGGTCGCTGGTGCTGCCCAAGAAGCCAGTGCCAGTTGTTTGCCATCCACCGACGCGGTAGTTGAACATGTAAAGTTCAACAAGATCAACGCTATTCTCGTCCGTGTGCCCTTTCCCGTTCACCTCTATGCACGAGATGTTCACGAAGTTCAACGGGATTGTAATGCTGGAGTTGACATTGAAGGTATATACCACATCGAGGGCATAGTATATCAAGCGTCCATAATCAGGGTCCCAAATACGCACCATTCTACCCACTGAAGTGTGATAATATGCATCGTCATAGTACGTGTCCAGATAAGAGCCTCCACCGCTGGCTCCGTTGAGGTATGACGCATTCAAAGCCTTGAATGTGAAGAGGCGTGTCTCCGTCGCTGTGCCTGCGGCTTGTGTCGAGCCTACATTGAACGGCATCGACAGAAGTGAAACTGCGAGGATTAAAATGGCCATGGAACCAACGCGGGAAATTTTTCCGAGTCTCATGGGTATCACTCAGAGGCACACTCTTCTTTGTGGGAAAATAAATCTTGTGGAACTCCGCGCACGCTATGATCCGGTAGCTCCATACCAATCAAAATCCTTCTCTAACTGTTCTGCCTGATGCAGAGTCCGTTATTCACCGTTCACCCTCCTCAAGACCCGAACAACAAACCCCCGCTTCAGCCCTTCGCCAATTTTCTCAGATAGTCTTTGAAGAATGGTGAAATAGCTCGTAGAGTCCCCGCACTTTCCTCAGCAAGAAACCCTTCCGTTCGAGCCCAGAGAAGAATCGTGATTCTACGCACACCTTTGATATCAGATGGCGAGGCAGGATTTTGTTATTTCTGTTATGATTGTTATTCTTCACCAATCTATCTAAATCAGCAGCACCTAATCTTTCTCGGCGCTAATAGTAAAGACAAAAAAAGGAAAAGGAGGTTTTTTAGCAGCGGCTGAGGGCGCTTCGCGCTTCTAGTATGGCCATGGATTTGTTGCTTTCGAATTCGTTTCGGATGGTCCTGTAGGTTTCAGTGGCTTCGTATGGTACTCCATACGTGAACATGCTGAGGGGAAGGGCATCAGGTGACGGAATCTTCATCTGGTTCAGGCGGAGCGATGTGACGGTTTTTTTGAGGCCGCGGAGTGTTCTTGCCGTTGCCAAGTGTTTCGCAGGTGTTTGCACGGTTTTCATCTCCAAAAAGAGTATAATGACTCCGCGAGACATAGGGTTTGTACCGTCACATGACGGTACACATGGCGTTGAAGACTATGGTATCTTGAGGCTTTCCCTTTTCTCAACCGGCGCATACCGGTACAACTGAAGGTACGGGATAAGCGAAGACACAATCTTGTTCTCCGCCTTCTTCAGATGCTCCTGAAAAGTCGTCCTCGGCACCCGCCTCTTGGCCGCGATCTGCTGTATGTCATTCTTCCTAGGAAACAGATAGTAACCGCTGTTGTGAGCCATCAACAACGCATCCATCTGCTTCTCGGTCAAATCCGAAAACAACGCGTCCGCCGTCATAGTCAAAGAACTCGCAATAAAACCGTTAAACGGCACTTTCCGCACGATTTCATAAGTGAAACCATGACCCTGCATCCTCTCCAAAAACCTCCGTAAATCCTCATGCCTGAAGGCTATTATTCGATAGTACTCCCAACCCTTCGAATAAACCACCGGCGAAACATGAAGCAAATCAAAATCCTCAATGTTCTTCCCCACAGAATTCTCCTTATTACACGCACATGTCTCAATTATCAAATGGGCCTTCTGCTCATTCGACGATTCCTCAATAAGCTCCCCGAGCTTTGACACCTCCTTCACCAAAGCATCATACTCCTCCTTCCTCTCAGTGTGAAGCTCGTAAACATCGTGCTCCCCATTGCACCAGCTGCACATTTCTAAAGAAGGGTATTTCCTAGAAAGGTTGGCAAAAGGACAGTCGTGCGTTATTTTGAGTACAACCTCAAACAATGTCATAAAAGAAAAACTGTTATCCACCCATTTATAGATTGAGCCGTCACATGACGTTACAAACGCCTATTTTCCTCGTGCTTCAACCTCGAAACAGCCAAACACCTCACTTCTCATGATCCAGAATATCGCGGAAAGTTCGGTATCAAAAACAGAGAGAAAGAAGGCTGGAAACAATTCTTCAAAAAATACCCAGACTACAAAAACATATTCACATGCGTCACAACCCAGAAGAACGTGGTCGTCATGATCGGCTACTCAACCTGCTCCTACAAACCACTCAGCTGCCCAAACATGTGGACCGCCAAAATCCGCGGCAAACGCGTCTCCGAATGGAGAGTAAGCTGGCTCGACCGAAAGTGAGCACGCCGTCAGTTTTCAGAGGAAGGTTTAGGTGTCCTGTAAACAGTATTGTTCAAGGTGGCATCATGGCTCAGGTTCAGCTCAGACTGTCTCGCGAAACGCTTGAAAAGCTAGACCGATGGGTATCGAAAGGCAAGTTCAAAAGCCGAAGCGATGCAGTAACGACGATCATAGGCTTATACGAAGAACAAGAAAGAACACGCGAGTATCTCAAGATGCTGATGAAACGGAGCCAAGAAACAAGAAAACATCCTGAATCTCCTAGCCCTCTCGAGGAATCCTAGGGTTTTTGCCATACTCAATGCTCTTCTACGGAACATCCCTGATTGTTGCGGCGTCCCGAAGAAAGACCCTGGAAGACAACAACGTCAACGCGCGCTAATCTTCCATTGCCAGATCATCAAAAAGAGAAAAAAGGGGTTTAGGGGTAATGTTGGCCGTAATGGTTTGCTAATATTATCGCATCGTAGATGTCTACGACGTTGTCACCGTTGATGTCGATGTTTGCGTTCCAATGTGGGCTTGTCGGGTTCGTGTTGTACGCGCCTGCGAGCTTTATTGCATCGTATATGTCGACTTGGAAGTCGCCGTTCACGTCTCCCGGTATCGTCACTATGAAGCTTCCGCCTAAAACTGTGTTGTCAGCTACGCGCGTCTCGCCAGGAACAGGCCCGGCCGTTGTTGTGAGAGTGTAGTTGCCGTACTGGAGGGCGGTCGTGTTTAGGGAGCAGACCATTTCAACGGAGCACGTCTGGTTTAGGCCGTAAATCGCCTGTTGTTGAAATGATGTGCCATTTGCATAGAAGGTGACGTTGAAGTCTTCTAGGCAGAAGCCGTTGTTGTAGGCTGAGATTGGATATTTGGTGCAGTAGCCTTTGCCTATTATTGTTTTGGAGAGGTCTCCTCCCGACAAACAGATGTCATGCAGGAATACGTCGACGCTTGCGTCAACGGTAGCATACGGTATAGGATTCGCATATCGATCCGATATAGCTGTCCACGGAAAGCCTACGAAATGTAGGTCGGACGTTCCTTCTCCTATCGCTTTGAATTCCAAACGATACAGCGTAGCGCTGCCAGTTAGTGACCTGAAGCCAAAAAACCACACTGTGCCTGGTCCTCCATGACCCTCCCACGCGTTGAGACGCTGCAGTACGCTACTGTTGAAACTGATTTCTGTCTGCCAACCTGCCATTCCGACCACGTTGAATATGCAAATGTCTATCGTGAATGTCTCGTTCGGCGCAACGTGAATGTATTTAGGATAGAGGTAATAAATGGCCTGAGTGATGTCCGTTATGGTCACAGCTCCATCAGCAAATGTGTTGTCACCGGTGTTTGTTTCGCCTGGCACGGGAGAGGCTGTCGCCGTTATTGCGTAGGTTCCCAATGCAAATCCCGTTGTGTCCCAATTCAAGCTGCAGACCTGGCTGGTATCAAAATCCATGTCAACCACGGTTGTCGTGTCCACCGCAGTGCCGTTTGCGTATACGGTTATGTTGAACGTCTCCTTCATGTTGCCGTGATTTGCAACTGTCACGTCTACTTGCTCAATCGATCCGGGCAGTACATAAGGAATGCACGTGATGGCCGTGACTGCGATGTCATGCATGGGAAGCTCCACCGAGACTGTTCCGTCGACGAACGTGTTGTCTGCGGTGTCCTCCTCTCTTGGAAGAGACGTCACCTCTGCGCTTATGACGTACAAACCGATCGGCGTCGCCGATGTATTCCACAATGTGCCGCCGTGCATAATGGAGGACGGAGATAGACTCAGCGCTTCCTGGAAATAGATCAGTGTCGAATTCGCGTATATAGATAGGTTGAAAATTGCTTGAGTTTCACCTTGATTCTGAATGTCCACTTGAATCGGAACCTCTTCTCCCTGGATTACGCGAGTACTGTAGGGTGTGATGCCTATGATGGCTATGTCGATTATTTCTGCGCGTACAGTGACGATTTGCTCCAATAAATCAGAAAGCCCAAAGCTATTGGTGACATTCAGCGTAACCGAATAGTTGCCTGGTTCGCCGTAGATGTGGTCTGTCATGACTCCAGTTCCTGTTCCGTTGTCGCCGAAGCTCCATTCATAGCTGATAATAGTTCCACTGTTTGCCAGCGAAGATGAAGCATCAAAAATCGCGGTGTTGGTTTCCACAGGGATCAGTGGAGACCATGTGAAGTTGGCGGACGGAGGAAATGGATAGTGTACGCTAATCACGTTTTCTGCTTGACCAGATAGGCCTTCACTGTCCGTGACGTTGAGGATGACGGTATAGTTGCCCACGTCTGTGAAGGAATGTTCCACGTTTTTCCCTGTTGTTGTTCCGTTGTCGCCGAAATTCCATTCATAACTGACAATCGTTCCACCGTTTGGCACTGACGATGAAGCATCAAAAGACACCGTCTCGTTTGTACAGGGATTCAAAGGAGACCATGTGAAGTTGGCGGACGGAGGAAATTGAACGTAGGAGTAGTTTCCGGTCAATGTAATGTTGTCAGTAAGGACTACAGTCCTGAAGCGGCTCGTGTTTCCATCTAACCATCCATCCCAAATGTAAAATAAGTCATCGGATGTGCAGTTTTCCGGCATCTCCACATCTAGAGCAGTGTTGACTTCATACGTGCCCTCCCATGGAGTTTTCAGAAATGATCCATTTATGCTGAAATCCACGTTTCCAGGCGAACTGTCTATTTTGAGCGTGCATGGATTTAACCAATGCGCGCTCGCTAAGAAGTATGCCTCCGAGTTTCCGTCCTTTGTATCAATTGTCGCCACGCAGACTTGACTACCAGTCAGCGCAAGACCTGCTGGGATTGATGGATTCCCATCATCTGGCGTGATCATCTGTGATGGAACGATTACATTTCCGCTTGTGTCTATCTTCATATAGTAGGTTTCTGTGACTCCGGTGGACTCGTTGCCATAGATTATATGAATGTAGCCATAATCGTCTAACTCGGCGAAATACCCACTTCCCTCCGCCAGAGTTATTCCTCCAGAGGATGGGGTCCAATTTGAACCGTGATCGGTGCTGTATTTGAATTTCAACGTTTGATAGCTGTTGCCAGCATAAACGGCATATACGCCTCCAGCATTGTCGCACACGATCCAGGGGTCTCTGTCATCATTCTGTATGGTGGAACCACCAAAAACGATCTCGGAATCCCAGCTGTATCCGTTGTCGATGCTTCGGCGGAAGTACATTTCATCCCATAGACTTTCGCTATACCAATCCCCCCCGACAGCATAGTACACATAGCCAGAATCATCTGCAGCCAATGAGGGATGATAGCCAACGTCCATCCCATCGAACGCGTTAATGTTTGTAGGACTGGTCCAGGTGAGACCACTATCTTCGCTTCTGGAGTACCAGATATCACCGTTGTCATTGCCAAGATAATCTGATCCGTAGGCCAAATGAACTGTGTTGTTCATCCCAACGAAAATATCGTTGGTGTACAGAAACAAATCGGTGGGAGACAACTCCTCTTGAATGGTAATTGGTCCCGACCAGTTTGTGCCATTGTATCTTGCATAGTAGATGCCTGTAGGTGCCGTGTCGCGTGGCTCCCAAGTTTTTTGACGAGCGAAGCTCATGTGAACTATTCCATTGTCATCCATCGCAATCGCAGCGCAATGGCGCTCGTTCTCCATGACATCAAAATCCGGATCAACAGCGATCTGAGGTGTACTCCAAATCTCTCCACCATCCGTACTCTTGGTGAAGTACCAATCAAATTGTCCAGTGAGATTGTCCGTGAAGACGACTATTATGTAGTTCGGATCGTATTTTTCATTAGTGGCTACCATCGCATAACGCGTTACTGTCGAAGTATTACTCAACCTTCTGTATGGGGTCCAGAAAAGCGACTCTAGGCGCTGCGAACTCACAGGCTGGATCGATCTGCTCAAGATTCCTGTTGAAATCGACGTGCTACCAAGAAGCAAAGCACACACTAATAGCAGTTTCAGCAATATCCAAAAATGAATTTTCCTCGACAATTTTCCTTTCCCCAATAACCATGTCAACGAATTCACTAAATAAGGTTTGTGAAACATTTTTTCCTAGAATAAAATTGTTTATTTTGATGCGTTTGGCACACTTTCTTTCATTAGTGTTTGCATGACGCGCGCGCTTTTCCGGGCTCTGGTCCAAGAAATTGCTTGTGGCCTTGCAGGAGTAAAAGGAAAACTCACCGCGCGATCTTCTAACAAAAATTCGTGCCCTCAATGCTTCTTTCTTGGGAAATATTTCCTGGTGCGTAGCCCCAGCTTGACGAGGGAAAGCATCAGCGGCACCTCCATCAACGGACCGATCACCGTTGCCAAAGCAGCCCCCGAACCTATCCCGTACAACGTCGTCGCGACGGCTATGGCCACTTCAAAATGACTGCTGCTCCCAATCAACGTCGTATCGATAGCCGTCTCATACTTCCACCCAAGGAAGTAACCGAGAAGATACGTCCACGTGATCATCGTAGCATAATGCAGCAGGTTCGGAGCAGCCAAATACGCAACGAGAGCTGGGTTGTTCAGAATCGTCTGCCCCTCAAACGAAAACAAAACTATCAACGTCAAAAGCAACGCGATAATAGACACTTTGCCAACCCGGGGGTTGTAGACGTCCTTGAACCATTCCTCCCCCTTCCTTTGATTGATCAGCCTCCTAGAAATCGCTCCAGAAACGACTGGCAAAGCTATGAAGACCAAAACGCTCATCGCGATCAGGTCCCACGGAACCGGAATCCCACTAACACCCAAATACAAACCAGCCAACGGAGCATAAAGCGCCAACATTAAAAGCGCGTTTATCGCCGTATTAATCAACCCTTGAGCCATATCGCCTTTTGCGAGGAACATCCACCACATGACCATAGCCGTGCAAGGCGACAAACCGAGAAGAATCACCCCGGCAATGTACTCAGGGTTGCCAGCCAAAATGGTGTTCGCAAAAAGCGTCATCAAAGGCGGAGCAATCACCCAGTTCGCGATAATTGTGACCAAAAGCGGCTTGGGTTCTGTGCCGCCCGTTTTATGTCGCCGAACCGTATGCCCACGACCGTCGGATACATCATGAAAAACAACAATATGCCAATCGGAATCGACAACTTCAGAAACTTCAAAGAATCCATAAACTGGCCGAACGCCGGCAGAAACCTTCCGATTAGCAAGCCTGCGACGATGCACAACGCGATCCAAACTGTGAGATACTTCTCCCACAAGCCAAGCGACAGTTCCTTTTCCACGTGCTTCTCAGGAGCCCGCACTCTGTTTCACCGCGGTTTTCCTGATGCCAAGCTGATGACATATTCAAGTACTTAAATATGTTGTTTTGACCACGAGCTAAGAAACGTTCAACCGCAACAAACCCTTAATCAACACCGGGTCGACAACGCCGTAAAAAACCCATTTCCCATCTTTCCTATCCTTCGCCAAACCCACATTCTGAAGAATCCTCAAATGATGAGACGCCGTCGGCTGCGTAAGATTCAAAGCAGCGATAACCTCGCAAACACACATTTCCCGAGCCAACAACAATCCCAAAATCCGCAACCTCGTCGAATCCGCAAGAGCCTTGAAAAC
>Ga0315291_10013118_pt1 | contig 10053 bp, 8 predicted proteins | sample YL17G12_20_MG_FD_203070 | JGI IMG/M metagenome (GOLD analysis project Ga0315291, IMG submission 203070) | Sediment microbial communities from Yellowstone Lake, YNP, Wyoming, USA - YL17G12_20 | ecosystem: Environmental > Aquatic > Freshwater > Lake > Sediment | place: USA: Wyoming | collected...
CTTACAGGTCCATCATCATCGCCTAATGATCCCACTATACGTGGCACAGCTCCTGAACGTGGAATTCTATCCATATACGGCGCTATTTTCCATGTTTTCAAAGAAGGAATTTTAAATGCAAATGTATTTGTACCACGCTGATCTACGTATTGGCCTACTGAATTATCTTTATGCATAATTTTATAGTTTATATCTTTTTTTCCAACTACTCCGTACGGACCTTCACGATATCCTTTATAATGAACATTCATTCCTTTGCTTCCTGGTGTATATCTGAATCGACCACGATCAGGGTATCGTCTATATGTTTCATCCATTTCAGTAAGTGCATTATTTTTATTATTATTGAAAATGAAATTTATTAATAAATTCCAACTAATTGTAAATCTTCTTTTGTTGGAGTATAATTAATAGAGGATCGAATCGAATGTAAAATAAGATTTGGAGAATATTTTTCGGAAGGAGATCTAAATTTAGATTCATTATTTTTTGCATTTGAATTAGCCCAATGTGAAAAAGTAAATTGTTTATGAATATAATCTAATCTTTTTGTTTGCCAAATTTTAGTTTTGGATCGAATTTGAATAGGTTGAGCTGAAATATATAAAGCTTTTCTATAACTAGGAGTATTCATATGAAATAATCTAGAATTCCAAATAGTAATTGTGGGTTGAGAAACTTTCAATATTGTTGTTGGACCTTGTAATTCAAATGGTATCTTCCACCAATGTTTATTTGAATGATATTGAGAAGTATCAATTGAATGAGAATATGGTTGTATTGTTAGACCCCCTTCTGTTGGAATCAAATCAATTACACCCTGATAACAAAGAGTAAAATTATCTTGAGGTTTCAAATCTCGATGTAACCAACTTTTTCTTGTTAATTTTGTTTCTGGAGGATAATAACACGCACCATCTAATGAAAATAGAAGATCTTGATATGGAAATAGAGCTTGAAATAAGGATTTGAAATAATGTTTGGCTTTATATTGAAAAGAAGTTTGTGAAATTCCATAATGTTGATATATACCATGAGATCTTGGTAAATCAAATCCAAATGAATTTCTCCACTGATCAAATTCTATTTCTAATTGATATGCTATATTGGTATCAAAAGGAATCTGTAAATATCCTTCTTTATTCAAAAGATCAAAATCAATATCAAAAATCATTTTGCAAAAAAAAAATAACCTAAGGTTTTTTCTGATCATGCCACCAACAAAAAATAATTAATATGTCTTTTAAAATATGAGTTCTGCAATAGTTAAAGTTGAACCCAAAGATTTCAAAGCACATCCGCTTCCAAAATTTCCTACATGCCCACAACACGAGTTCACCATGTTATTAATTGCACCTAAAGGATCTGGAAAAACCAATTTAATTTGTAATTTATTAATGAATCATTACAAAGGCTACTTTCATCAAATCTGGGTATGTTCTCCTTCTGTTGATTCCGATGAAAAATGGGATGTTGTCAAGAAAACCAAACATTTACTTGTAGAAAACAAAGATTTAAGTAAAGCCATAAGTGGTATTCAAAAAAGCCGGAAAAGCCCTCAAGTCGTATTTCCCGGAGAAGGAGTAGGAGATAAATCCGAATACGCAAAATTTGATGGAATTATTCCAGAAGAAGATTTTTTTGAATGCATGGATGATATCTTACCACGCGTAGCTGAACAAAAAGCAATCATTGAAAGTTTGAAGAAACAAAAAGTCAAACATCATAAACAAGTAGCCGATCGTATTCTTGTCATATTGGATGATCAAGCTGGGGCATATCCTGCCGGCACTACCCGAAATCCCATGTCTAATTTCGTGATTAAACATCGTCATCATTCGATTTCTTGTATTTTTGTAACACAAGCATACAAAATGATACCAAGACCAATTCGTGTCAATTGCAATTGCATTATCGCATTTCGTATCCCCAATTTAATTGAATTAAAAATGGTTTATGAAGAAAATCCTGAAGGATTAACTGAACAAGAATGGATGGAAAAGTATAATGAAGCTACAAGTGGTGATTATGATTTTCTGTACATCAACAATAAATTTCCCAAAAACAAAACTATATTTCGTAATATGGATACGCCCCTATTTAAATAAAAATCCTGTTCTTATTATAATGATTAAACATAGAGCTTTAAAACGTAGAGATTCATATGGCGTTGAACCTGAAAATCTACAGGTATTAGGGAAACGTAATATTCGTAACGATAAATTTCAATTTGCTGATATTCGTGGTCGTGAAAATAAAAGACAAAGACAAGGTGTATTGGACGACATGGAAAACAGAGATTTTAAACCATTACTTAAAAAACATGAAGGACTTATCAGTCAAAAAGAATATAACAAAAACGTACTGGACGAATTTAAAGACATGACTAAACCAGAAAAAGGTCGCGTATTTGGATATATTAAAGAACAAGGAAAATATGGAGCGAAACAATCATTTGTAAAACTAGCACACCACCATGTGAATTGGTCATTGGATAATGCAGCAACCAGTCGTAGTTTAAATCGATTGTCTGATAAATTAAAACCAACCTACAAAAACAAAATTAGTGAAGGAATTGCGAAAATAACTAAAGCTATCCCAACTACCTCTATCCCAACTACCTCTATCCCAAAAGCTACTCCAAAACCAACTCCAAAACCAACTCTCCCTTCGACAGCTTTAACAACAACTATTCCTAAAGGAACTCAAAAAGCTTTTTTAAATACATTGAATAATGCAGCCCAAAATTATCAAAAATTAACTATCCTCAGAATCAATTCAGGATTAGTTACTTTAAAAAAGTCAATTAATTATATCCTTATAGGTCAAGCATTACTTGAAAAATTTTTCTTTTATATCCAGATTGGTCAGTTATTGTATGATACAGTTGTAAATATAATCGATCAAAGTCGTGAAGATTCATTTGAGCAATGGGAAACAATTGCCAGAAAAAAATATTCTACTTCTATTGATTTAGTTATTGGAACCAAGAAAAATATATTTGGTCAATCGACTGTCGATAATTATGAACCACAACAATTATTAGATGCAATTTTTAAATTGTATAAATTCCAAAAACCGGATGATCGTAGTTATGTTCGTTATGATGATTTATGGCAATTAATTAAACGTAATCCTCGATACGTAATGGCAAAACAGAAAGTAGATAATCCGAGTCTTACATTTATTCAACAAGTACCTACTAATGGATATACAGGTTTTGCTCTAGGATCAACTCCCGCTTTAATTGAAGTACCCAGAAATATTGGTATTAAAAATGGGACCATAAAACCTACGATCGTATACCTATATGATACTCAGGAAAAACAAGCTGGTGGAATGTTACGCTACATGATATTTCGAACCATGTTAAATGCAACAGAAGAAAGTTCGATTATTTATTTTCGATTCACACGATCATTTATTCCAATTCAAGTCGATTTAGGTGATGCCAGTTTATACTTGTCAGGTCCAAGTACAGCTAATGTAAAAATAGCAGAGTTTGGGCCTAGTTCAGGTGTTCAAAATCAAGGAGATCAAGGAAAAAATCCTGTTGCAAACGGTGTTACGTATGAGGCATGGTTACAAGATCCTAAAAATATTATTAGTGTTGCTCAGTATGAAGCATGGAAAGATAAGTATTCAAGTATTCCCTACAATATTATGCAAGACGCATTCGTTAAAAATAGTACCGAAGATGAATTGACACAATTAAATACGAGTTATGGTTCAGGAAAACCTACCAGTTTAAATCAAATCAGGTATGATAATCAACGTACGGAAATGATTGCAAGTGGTATAGATGAGAAAGATTTAAAAACATTTGACGATCAGTACAAAAAAGATGGAACAGTATTATCCGGAACGGATATTTTAAAATTAGATGGAACTGAAGATGTAGGAACTTTAATTCGATTTCTCAATGTTTATTTAACTCAAGACAATGAACCCTTGTCTGTTTTAAAAGCCTTAGAAGATTATGCCAAAGAACAAAAATTAAATTATATGGATAAAGCAAAAGAAATTTTATTGTCTGTTTTTAATCAGTATCGAATCCAAAAATCTTTACGGCCTATTAATCAAAACGGAGATCCTTTAAATGAAGAAGAACAAAAACAACAAGAAACAATTATCCAAAATATGGAAACTAAAAGTATGGAAACGTATGTCCCATACGGTAATCCATCACATACGGTTCAACCTTCAGACTCGTTCTTTGGTGCTTTTTATGAGAAACAGAATAATCAATTTGAAAAACAATTTCAATAAAATTGACAATATTTTTCATTTAAATATTTATATGTAACTTCTTTGATAATTCGATCCAATAATTCAGGCGAGGCTCCTATTTCATTTTTCTTGATTTCAGCAATTATCGCTAGTAATTCCTTTGAATCCATAATATAAGGGAATATAATATGATAATTTTAAACTACATCTTCCATTAATTGACTCCAACCGGTAATATTCCCAGAGCTAATCTCAAATGTAATATTCGTTATGTTTACAGTCGTAGACGTTCCATTAAAAAAGGTTGGATATTGTAAAGCAGCTGTCTCAGCAGCCCAACCACTAACTGTCACATAATAGTAATAGTCTGCGTAATATACTTGCATATCGATATATTTAGTAGCACCATTTATAGCTGTTCCAACATATAATTGATCATTAGCAGTTTGATTCGTTGTCCATAAACCGGTTGTATAATCTTGGGACGAACGTAAAGGTAAAGATAAACTTTGGTTTGTATTATAAAATATCTTAAATGTCAAACTATTCAAACCCGAGCCGGACTTCAGCATAATTCGATACCTTTGAAAACGATCAGTAGAACATGTAACTGAGACAGACATAGTTGAAGCTCCATTATAACTAGTTTTGTTCATATATTTCAAGGGTGCATTGACTTTAATAGATGCACTGCTATTCCCTAGAGTTACTACATCAGACGCATCGGCTTCAATGACATTTTTACCTGTTGTAGATAAAATTTTTATACTAGAAACTATATTAGCTTTAATTGTTCCAGGCACTAATGTGGCGTTACAAACGATATCGCCAGAACCAGCTCCACTTCCTCCAGTTAAACTACCAGGACTAAGATCAATATGTCCCTGATATGTTTGCAACAATAAATTCGCTAGTCCGCCATTTCCAGTACTTTTAATAGTTGTAATGGCTGAATCTAATTTGACAACTGCCCCAGTATAAGTAGTAATCCCAGCTGAATACGTAATAATATTCCCACCGGTATTTGCAAAAGTACTAGCTGTAACAGTTCCACCAATTCCAGCACCGCCAGTGACAATTAAAGCTCCTGTACTAGTCGAACTCGATGCAGTACTGCCGGCAACATAAAGACTTTTCGCAACACCAAGTCCTCCATTCGTAAATAAAGATCCATCCAAACCAGTGGTTGTATTGGTCGTATCTGTTATATGGGCAGCCCCACCAACATGTAAATTTTTAACGATTCCAACGCCACCAGTTGCTTGAATACAACCTGTATTGATTGTAGTAGATTGTGTTGAATCCGTGACATGTAATTTTCCACCCATATAAACCGATTTCCCGATTCCTATACCACCAGCTGTAATAATACTCCCAGTAGTAGTAGACGTGGAATCGGTTGTACTCGTTGTAGTTATAGGTGTAGTAAATGTGGATCCTCCAGTACTGACAGTATCGCAACAAAATAAAGATAAATTTGTGGATGATTTTCCACTTAATAAATTATCCTGAGATCCTTTACTCATTTACATAAGATCCTTATAATTTTCATGATATTATTATATATGACAAAACAGCATCCTTGGAAAACAAAAGATCATCGCGGTTTAGATTATATTCGAACTTTATCAAATACAAGATGGAATACCAATGTCAGTAAAGAATTTTCGTTAGGAGATAGTGGAGGTGGAGGTGGAGTTCAAATCAACAAAGGTCAAATTGCAAGTCCATGGGCAACCGTGCCTGATTATACGAAATATCAAGCAATGGCTGCTTTAGCAGGTCCATCGTAATTTTATAGAGCAATTATAAAAATGGATTGGTCTTTATTTATAATGATCTTAAATATTATTGATGAAATAATGGATAGTCCTATTGGAGATATAATACGTCAACATGGTAAAAGACGTGAATAATTTTCGGTTCTTTATATAAATACATGTCATCTTCATTTAAATTCCATTCTGCTGTTCCTGAAATTGTCCCATGGCAGGCTCAATATAAATTTCCCAGTCAAGCAAACAAAATCCGTAAACAAACTGTAAAATTAGTTCCTAAAAATGGTGCGACTTTTGCTCAAAATCAAATTATTCGTTTTGAATTGCCTGCGGATGGATATTGTAATATGTTGAATACAGCCTTGAGTTTTGATGTGGTGACTGCTTTACCTTTGGTTCCTATTGCTGCAGATTCGTCTCAACCTCAAGCTATTGGAACCCCTATTGTTTCTTTACCTCGTGGTGGTGGTCATAATTACATTAAAAGGTTACGTATCTTATACGGATCTTTGGTATTGGAAGATATTCAAGAATACAAAACATTGGCCCGTATGTTTACAGAAATGGGTACGTCCAAAAATTATGCAGCTAGTACTTCATCTATTTTAAATGGAGATGCTGAATCAACCTTGCATAATGTAGATAATCCTTTTGTAATGAATGGAACCGCTACAGGAGCTTCACTTACTCAAACTTCTGCTACTTTTTCATCCAATGCGATTGCAGATAACAATTTAATTCAACAACAAATGATTGGTGGTGTTTGCAATGCTTTAGGTAATTCCGGAGCTGCTGCAAAAACCGTGCAGGCAACTTTTGCGGATATTGGAAATGATCTAGTAGCAGGATCATCTTCCGTTACCCGTACATTTACTATTCAATTGTTGTCAGGATTATTAAGTTGTAAAAAACTTTTACCTTTGAAATGGATGGCCTCTCAATTAGCTATTGAAATCACTGTAGCATCCGTTAGTGAATGTGTTATTACCAATATGGTCATTCCTCCAACCGTTACTTTACAAAACATGAATTTAGTAACTGAAATTTTAGAATTCGATTCTTCGTATGATTATGCTTTCTTTGAAGGCTTGAATAAACCTACAGGGGTTCCAATTAAATTCAGTTCATGGCATTATCATCAATTTGCCGTTACTGGTACGAATTTAACGTATCAGATCCATGAACGTTCTCGTTCCGTGAAATCAGCATTTGCAGTAATTCGTCAATTGACACCCCAACTTCAATTTGATGCGGATTGGTTTTTTCATAATGTAAATGATTCTATTTCACCTGCATCCGTGAATTTTCCAACTTCAGGAACTGCTACTGGATTATTAACCCCTGGTTTTACCCGTGGAGCTGTAACAACCTTGGCTTCATTAACAGCTGCCGCAGCTACTGCAACCGGTCAAGCCATTTTAGATTTATGTGCACCTATTCAACAGTACCAGTGGCGTATTGGTGGTCAATATTATCCAGCACAACCTGTACGTGTTGCTGGTTCTTTAGGTAAAAATGGAACCAATATCATTGCTCGTGGAGAAGAAGCGTTTTTAGAATTGCAAAAAGCAATTGATAGTTTAGGCGATGGAACCAGTTCAGGAGGTATTCATCATTGGAATTATACAATAACCGGTACGAATGGTTATAATGGCGAAGGATCTAAATTTATTATGGGAACTTCTTTTGAAACTCCAGGTTTGGGTCCTGAATCCGTCAATGGAATCAATGCAGAAGAACAAAATGATTTGGCTTTATACATTCAAGGAAACCAGGGTGGAACAACCGGAACTACAACCGCTTTAGCGAAAAAATTAGAAGTTTTTATTAATTTCGATTGTTTGTTGTTGGTACGTTCAGGTAACGTTGTGGATTTGGTTTTATAGATTATCACCCGTTTAAATAAAATGGATTTAAACCCCGATATTAATACGACTGATATTTTATTTGAATCAGGGAATGCGGATAATGGAAATACGGATATTCCTTCATTCAATTTAGCTTACTTGAATTTAGATGATGTGGTCGGAATGCAATTTTTATTTGCTAATATTCCGTTCGTGTACAATGTCGTTGATGCAACAAACAATCAATTTATTTTAGCCGACAATGGTGGAACAACAACCATTACTTTACCGGTAGGAACTTACAATTCGACTCAATGGCCTTATATTTTTTCGCAAGCATTGACTACTGCATCTCATGCAAATGCTGCTGAATATTTAAGTTATTATGATACAGTCACCAATCAAATCGTTATTGTCCGAGATAAAGTCGCTGGAGGTTCATTCCTTTTGGATGGCTTTACTATTACAACGTCCGGGTTAGTTGATTCCATTGCCAACAATGATACATTCGGATATAGTTCCGGAGTATATACGGCTCAAAAAACCCCTCAATTGTTCTACAATGGATCCCTGCATACTGTGCCCTGGGCGTTAGGAGTCAACCCTACCATGTATTATCTCACGTCTCCATATACAGCCTCCTTGAGTGGTGCAAGTGAAATGTATTTGCATGCATCCATTGCCAATAAGTTCAGTCCGAATGCAAAAATTTATGATACGATTGTTGCAAATGGGATGGGCGATGTTATTGCATGGTGGCCTGTGAATTCTGTGAATTCTGGAGCAATTCAGTTCAGTCCAAATTTTCCTACCATTTTGAAATGTAATCAAACTACTATTTCAGAAGTGACATTTTTTCTGTCTCTTGGAACACAAACAAGGTACTCTACAATTGATCAATATGGACTCAATCAAGCAACCCCAAATGCCACTAGTCCTGCCCTTACCAACTACTTACCGCTCGGAGGAACAAGCTGGCAAATTGGTGTTCGGTTCTATCAAAAAAGTAGCCAAAGCGTTGGAGGACAAATGCAATCTAACGGAGAAAGTGTCTTACGAACCCAACAACTTGGCGGTCCAGGTGCGTTTAGACCAGTACCCCTCAAAAGAAAAATTATGGGAGATGAAGGAGCCAGTCGATTTGGAGGCGGCTCCTTGTTTTGAAAACAATGAGGTTGTAGAATGTCAATGTGTGGATTGTCAAGAAATGAAAGATAAACCAAAAATTTTTCATCAGCCACAAATTAATAATTATTTTCATTATTTTCCTGAAATTGTCCAAGATATAATTCATGGTATCAATTAATTACATATTTATTTTATTTCTAATCATTGGATATTATTTTCTTCGAATGTACAATTGTGTGGTTGGATTGTGTTGTAAAGAAAAATAAAATTATTATCTTTAAATCCCAATTTCTTTTAAATAGAATGTCATAGAATTTTAACCTTACTCAAATTTTTTCATTCATAAAAAATTTGATCATTTTGAAGTAAGTGTATTTCAAGACATCATTATATTCATACGTATAGATAAATGCTTAGACAGCCAAGGTTTCCCTATGATGAAGGGGACCAGTTTAACTATGAGGCATTACAGATCCATTTGACCCAGAATTTTCAATTCGCCGATCGCAACATTGTAGAATATACTTTAAAAGGATATCCTAACGCAAATATTGTTGCGTATGGTTGGACATTTGAAGACTACATTGATCAGCTATGGTCATTTTATGAAGGTCATCGTGGAGTAGCTAGAATGTCTCGAATTTATTGGAGGGTCACTAATGGAATGATGGGGAGTTCATACATTGATTATGGGACGTATACCAAAGATGAGTTTTATTCGGATATCATAGCCAAACTTCAATCCAATGATCAGTTATCAATTACAGATATTGATTTTATTATGATTTTTTGGAATCAGAACATTATGCGTGGTCGAATCAAACCTCTTACTAAATACAAGGGGATAACCTTAATTGATGGTGGTGATAAGGGAGAATGTTTTTTTATTGCACTTCTTCATCATATTTTGAAAGATCCGGAATCATGTAATCAATTACTGGGTCGAAGAGATTTTCGTAATTCAAAAAGAACCAAAGTTTCCATGAAAGTTCAAGATATTCAAACACGAATTCATAATCCGCTATACCCCGAATATCGCAAAGCTTTAGATTTATTGAAAGACTCTTTGG
>Ga0315291_10013119_pt1 | contig 10053 bp, 17 predicted proteins | sample YL17G12_20_MG_FD_203070 | JGI IMG/M metagenome (GOLD analysis project Ga0315291, IMG submission 203070) | Sediment microbial communities from Yellowstone Lake, YNP, Wyoming, USA - YL17G12_20 | ecosystem: Environmental > Aquatic > Freshwater > Lake > Sediment | place: USA: Wyoming | collected...
ATTATGATAGGGTGTAGTGGGTTTTGTGATATTGTGAATGTTAATAAATCAAAACCCTGATTTGTTTTTTGTAATAGTATGATGTGACTTTATTTTAAGGAGTATTAAAGATGGCTAAATTAACTGCAAGTGAGTTTCAGGAAAAACATGCTCGAAGGTTGAAAGCTTCTGTTGAGGATGTTCGGAAGGGAATTGATCGGGTGACTGAATCTCCGACCGAAAAAGCTGCTGCACGTCAGGACAAAATGTTATCGAATCTAACGGCAAGCGTTCAAAGCGGCAAGTGGGCTGCCGGTTTGAAGCGGGTAACACTTGAGGAATGGAAAAGTAAGGCCCGTGACATAGGTGTTAATCGTATTGCCGCCGGTATTGACGGAGCAAAGGCAAAGGTAACTAATTTTGCCGAGCAGCTATTGCCGCACATTGATCGTCAGGTTGCGAAGATTACCGGTATGCCCGATGTTACTCTTGACGATAACATTAACCGTATGACTTCGTTTATACGGGGCATGGCTGAGTTCAAACGCAAGTAAGTTTTTCTTGTGTTGTTTCATACGTTTTATTTGTATGAAGTGTAGTTTGTATTTTGAGACTTTTCATTAAGGAGTTCATAAAATGCTTTTACAGACTAATTGTGTTAAGCGAGCATTGAACACAGCAGGGATTACTTTGGAAGCTGATACCGGTGAGAGTTTACTGGTGAAGGCTATTTGTGTGGGTGTATGCACAACCGATGCTTATGTAGTAGTGAAGGTTGATAATTATACTGTGGCTTCTTATCTTGTGAAGGGCAAAGCCGGTAACGAGTTAGGCGGACAAAGGCTGCTTTATGATGGTATCAACTTGATGGATGTTTTAGTCAAGCGGGGCCTGCCGTTCAGCATACCAGTTGCTGAAGGACAGAAGCTAACCATTGGGGTTCTTGACGGAGCTGGAGCTATTCAGGTTGTGTATGACATGTATTCTGCTGCTGATATTCGAGCTGATATGCCCAACGGTACAGCGAGTAAGGTCTTTAGTTTTATTCAGTATTTGAAGGAAACGTCGGTCTTAGCTGCGTCCGGTGATATGTTACTGAATGTTTCGCTTTCGCCTGCTGAGTTTCCTGATTTTCCGGCTGGTAAGGCTGTGCCTGCACGAATGAAGATAAAACTTCATGGCATTGAAGGTTCTCCGGTTGCTGATTTTGTTTCGGCCAATAACGGGTTTTATAGTACGTATCTAAAGCTGATCCGTGAACGTGAGGTTCTTTTTGATGAGGATCGTAAGGGTTTTCAGTTTTTGGGTTCTTCTGCTGCGACGGGAGCTGCTGATTATACTTCAGCGGAAAGTCTTATCGGTTGTGTTGGTGAGCGGGTTAGTCCCGTGCCCAGGGTTTCGATTAAAGAGCCTTTGTGGTTTGTTCCACCTTTGATATTTGCCAGTGGCGAGGAGCTGCTTGTTTACTTGAGCTGGATCAAAGTTGGCACACATACGATGGCGGCTAACTTGCCTGCTGTCGGATTGATTCTCGAAGTCAATAGGGAGTAAGTGTTGTTGTATGATTGAATGGGTTCAATTTTAGTTTTACTAATAGGAGATTAACTCATGTTAAAATGGAAGCGGGTTAGTTCGGGGACACTTACCCTGAACGCCGAAATAATCGTTGACGTGCTTTCGGGCATGGCCGGTAAAAACAGGAAAATAGTTGAGGTTGCTTTTACGCCGACACAGTATAAGCAATTTCGGTTATACCGTGACGCTGATCAGATCGTTGACTTTGACACGTATACTCTTACTGGTCAAGCTCCATTTATTAAAATGGATTTGGCTTTGGCTGAAGGGCAAAATGTCAAGGCCGGATTTTACAATTCGTCGGGGGCTACAACGGCGATTGAGCTTATGATTTGTTACGAGGAAGCCGGGTAGTAATCTCACTTTGCAAGTTTTACCAGTGAATTTATTTAGGAGTTGTTTCGATGTCTGAGATAAATGTGCCTATGGGTTTACCGGAGCTTGGCCTGAAGCCGCCGATCAGCGGGCGGGTTCGCCTGATTGATGACATGCAGCAGTCGATCGCTTTGCTTATGGGATACGTTGACAATCAGCGAAAGCTCTTGAAGATTTTGCCCTCCGGTGTTTTATGCGTTGCGTCGCAGCGGGTGGATAATGTTTTTCATATAACGGCTTCAAGCGGTTCTTATGCTTACCAGGGAGAGAACATACCTTGCAGTGAGGTCATGGTAATGGGTCATCCTGATAATACCGGCAGGGTTTGGGTTCGTCCCGATATTGCTGCTTTGACGACAAACGCATGGCCGCTGGCTAAAGGTGAGGTTGTGATTTTTTCATTATCGAATCTGAATCAGCTTTATTTACTTATTGCGACCACTGCCGAAATAGCGATTATTGCTTACACGAGGTAATTAGATGATGAGGGGTCAAGGTATGTTAGCTACTGGCACACCAGGATTACGATATGTTCATCGTGACGGTACGGATATGTATGATTATCATGGTGGTGCTCTTACCAGGGATGGTGCTTTTCACACCCTTAATCTTTCCTCGATCGTTCCGGCTAATGCGAAGCTTGTTCACTTAGAAGCAGGGGGTCATGGAGCGAGTATTGGTCACGAATTTATCGTTAAGAAAACCGGACAACTTTATGCGGTTGCTGCGTCATGGCTTGTAACACTTAACATATATGTTGATAATACTAAGGAAATGATCGTTGATTGTACTGGTCAGCATGTTGACTATGAAGCTGCTTCGGGTGTATGGGGTAATTTATATTTGAATGTTTTGGGGTGGTTCATTTAGCTATCGGAAGGGAAAAACATGATTGAAAAGATTATGAAGTTTTTCAATGAAAATCACTGGCAGGCGATTACCGTTGCGATAGTGATGTCGTTATGTTATTGGTTTTACGGCTGTCAGTCGAAGGTTGCTTCGGTTAATGATCCGAAGCTTATGGTTACACGAACGGAGTTGCAAGGTGAGATCAACGCTTATCTGGCAATAGCGGAAAGCCGGATGACGACCCTTGACGAAAAGGATGCCTTACGTAAAGCGATTTTGGATAATGCTGCTCTTTTCGCACAGTCCGGACAATGGAATACTCTTGGTGCGATCAATAGTGTGATCAGTCTTTTGGCTATTGGATCGGCGGTTGACAGCCGCAACAAGTTAAGTAAGGTGAAAAAAGCTTAGTGTAATATCGTTTCACAACTGAAAATCAACACATAAAATTTTGGAGTTGCTATGGGCGAGAATGATCAAGTATCTTCGGACGAAATTTGCATGATCCAGATTGTTTTTCCGGTTCAAAGCGATCAGGTTGCTATGGCTGTAAAGGCAGAAATCGAAACCGCGTTATTACACCAGCAGGGAGTTACTCTCGATTTTCGGCTTATGAAGGGCAGAAGTAAACCACCTTTAGGGTAATCTTATGGCTTTTCCCTTAACATGTGCCGGTGCTTTGGATGCTATGAAGTCTGGATCAGAGCTTTGTTATCAGAATTATACCTGGGCTGGCATAGCTGAAATTGCCGCCAGAGCACACTGGGATTTGAATCAGGATCACGCTTGTATCAATGATATGCTTTCAGATCTTGCTTATCTCAGAGTTGCTGTCAGTAATGCTGCGTATAGTTCTCCGCCTTTTGATCATTTTGGTGCTCAATGGTGGTATTTTACAAACTGTGTTGGGGGCGGCGGGGTTACAATGTCAGATATTTTATTAGCTATGTTGACTGCCGATTTCGAGCAGCTCAAAAAGTTTGTTGGCATTTTTGATGCTTATAGGGTAGCAATATGGAACGCTCCGTTTGATGCCGAATATTATGCGGCTATCGCAAGGGGGTTCGAGAAATGGCCATAGCATCGCCTTCAACTTATGGGGAATGGTACTGGGCACAGCAGGTCGAAGCTAACAAAGCTAACGCTTTGGCTTCTGAAACGGAGCTGTCAGAGACGGCGAGCAAGCTAATGACGGATTTGCATATCCGTCAAATCTTACCTTTTGAGTTCGCCGATTTATTTTCTACCATAGCCTCACCCAAAAAAGCTTTTCTTGGCGAGATCGGCGGACGGTTCGTAAGTGAGGTTGCCGACGGAGCGGTAACTCAGGGAGCTTCGCCTTTTTACGATGCACTGCGATATAAAGCTTACGATTTATCGCCTACCAAGAAAATGTCACCCGTATCAACGGCAACTCTTTTCTCACGGGGAAAAATAAAAGAGGATTTGTTCTTTTCCCGATTTCGGATGGAAGGGTATGAGCCGCTTGAAGCCAAGTTTCAATATGATGCTCTGAGAGCTTATCCGTCGATCCTCGATATTATGAAGTGGGCACGATACCAGGGTGATCCAAATAATATCAGGCTAAAAGTGTGGGAAAAATTCGATGTTGACTTCGCCGACTTCGATATGTGGGAATGGATGTCGTTGGAAAAACTGTCAACTGATCAGGTGCTAACCCTGTATAAAAGGGAAGTGATAAGTCAAAGTGATTGTCTGAAGGGTTTATCTCAGTTAGGCTGGACACCCGATCTGCATGATTCGTTGTGGGAGTTTGCGTATTCGATCCCGAACGCCATGCTTTTGGTTCAGGGCGGTCTCATGCAGGGGCTTGATAATGATGTTATTCTCAGAAATATTAGCAAGGCCGATATTCACCCCGATTACGCAAAGGTGTATCTGGATGCAATTCTAACAAAACCCGCTTCGACCGATATTATCGCTTATCAGCTTCGCCATGATCCTGAATTATCGAACCTTGAGCCTGAACTGGTCAAAATCGGCATCCACCCCGCCTACGCTGCGTTGTACAAGGAGCTGGCATATCAGATACCCCCTGTAGCCGATATAATCACTATGGCCGTAAGGGAGGCCTTCACGCCCTCAATAGCAGAGCGGTTTGGACAGTACGAGGATTTTCCTGAAGAATTTGGCAAGTATGCCGGCATGAAGGGTTTGTCCGACGAATGGTGTAAGCGGTATTGGGCTGCACACTGGAGCTTGCCAAGCCCGCAGCAGGGATTCGAGATGCTGCACCGCGGAGTCATCGACGGGGACGAATTAGAGATGCTGCTGCGTGCTTTGGACGTCATGCCGTTTTGGAGAGATAAGCTTACCCGTATCGCCTTCAATCCACTTACCAGGGTTGACGTTCGACGCATGTATGCGACGGGTATATTGACCGAAGCTGAAGTTTATGAAAGCTACCTTGAACAAGGCTATGACGAAAAAAACGCTGAGCGATTAGCAAACTTTACGGTAAAAGCAACGCTGGATACGCTCTCGAAGTTTACCTCTACCGATATTGTTTCGGCCTTCGTAAAACGTATGATTGATGAAAACGAAGCCCGCTCCCTGCTGAGAACTATCGGGATCAAAGACGAAGAAGCGAGCTATATTATTTCGACGGCTGAATATAAAAGGTTGTGGGCTTTCACAGACGATCAGATCGCGGGTATTAAAAACCTGTATAAAAAACATGTATACGATGAAAATGATGCACGAGGAAAATTGGCACAGCTTAACTTACCCGCTGCTCAAATAGATGTTCTTATGCAACAATGGCTAACTGAAGCCCGCGTTGAGCTAACTCAAACATGGACGACGGCACAAGTATTGTCCTTCCTCAAAAATAAGCTTATAAACCCAGAACGTGCAGCACGTGAATTAAGACTTAATGGATTTGATGACGAACATATCGAAATATATTTGAGGTCAGTAAAATGAGCGAAATAAAAAACCTACAAAATATTGTCAATGATTTTAACCAGGCCGTTAAAGACAAACAGCAAAAAGTAGCAACCGCTATTAAAGAAACAAAGGCTGCTCGTCAAGAACAAAAGGCACAACCGACCCGTCCTCGTTGACAATCCCTTTAGTATATTCACGATAAAGCTGCTTAGTCACCGTTTGAACTGTGTAGCGATCCGTGCGAGCTTTTCGCAGCAGCCCGACAAAAGAAGGCCAAAGCTCCTGTTGATATTTCGTTTCGGTTATCTTGACGGCGTTTTTCCTGATGCCTTTAATAACCTGTTTTGTTTCGGTCGAATAATCTTTACAGCCGTATATGATCACCGTTTGACATTCCTGCTGAATTTTAAGACCACCTAACCTCGTGCCGGATAACTTCTTAGATAACCGCTTCAGTCCTTCCTCGTTCACGATAAGCGAATCGGTATCGCAGTAAAAGTAATTTCCAGCCCCGACGATCTGCATGAGCTTCCATAAATACATGCGGGCATACGCCGTTACATGAGCGGCAATAGCCGGAAACGAATCAAAGCTCTCTGAATAACCCGTCAAAATGTAAACCTCACCCAACAGATAACGAATTTTGCTGCACGGATTGCCCTGGTAGCTGAAGGTAAGCTCCTCACGATCCGTTTCATCAGGAGCAGCTCCTATCTTCAGCCAGTCCTCACCCTTTTGACCGAACTTGCCGTATAGTGAGTTAAGCATTTTCTTACACAGATCCTCGTATTCACTTTCGCCCGCCTTCTTGAATCGTTGCCTGAGCTTGTAAAAAGTATCAACATAAGAGCTGAATATTTTTTCATGCTGATAGATAACAGCCGATTGACAAGCTTTAATATGACCATGCTCAAAAGCATATTTTAATTCAGGGGTTGACAGCGTTGCAAAAAATGTACCTATCGGAAACAATGTTCGATAATGACGAACCGGATAAACCGCTTCAGAAGTATTAATAAAAACGTTAGCTACCACCGCATAAGTTTTAAGATACTGCCAAAGCACCTGTAAACTGATATTGCCAAGTATTTTAACATACTTAACGGGATATGATTGCTTGAGCATAACAAAAGGGTACAAACTATTCACGTCAACAAAACAAAACTTCTCACCTGTCAGCTTGCCAATAAAAAAACATTCCACCCTACCACCCTTATAAGCTTCACGCTCCAGGTTAATCGCTTCACGATTATTATGTATATAAATTTTAGTATTATAATGACGAAGCAGATAAGCAGCCATAGCAGTCGATCCCCGCGTATAACACAACCTGGATATGTTGTTAGATTCCAAAAACCTGATAAAAAGCTTAAAGTTTTCAAGCTCAATCTCAACGTCACGACGACAATAAGCAGTCAGCTCCTCTTTCGAGCACTTTTCAAAATCAATCGAAAGCTTCGGCAGCCCGATCCGCTCACCTGTTTTAGCAATAGATTCCACGAACCAATTCATTGAATCAAGAAAAACTATTGAGCTGCCCTTCTTATGAACGCTTATAAGTGTGGTAGTCTGCTGATTGTGAAAGAACTTCAGCTTGTACCCTTCGGCTTTAAGATAACTCCACCCCTTCACAACCGTAAAATCGAAAACGACATTCCGTGCAATGCACCAAAGTTTCTCCTTCGGTAACGAACACTGAAACACGAACGTCCAAAAATCATCGGGATTCTCGAAGTACAACCAGGTAACGGTGTCGAGATGCCTGCCATACGCCCGCCGATAGTAACAAACCCAACCCAACTTCAAACACTGCTGCACAGTGTTATCGGAAAGCTTGACCTCATAAGTTTCAGTATCGAAAAAAAGAAGGTGACGGGGCATAGTCACCGTTTTCTCACCCTTCATAATGTGGGGCTTGCGATCAATGCAGCTCATTAACTAACTCTCTTAACAGCAGTCCATACACTAAGATTCTCTAAAGCCTCAGCCGTGTAATCTTCCCACTCAGCCCACTTTTCTACAACCGCCTGCTCTACCTGGCCAGGTGTAAGCGGTATGTCGGACATGATATTGACAAAACGCTCACTAAGCGGCTCACCGGCCCTCAAACGGCTCTCCACCTTCACCTTGTACATGTACTCCTGAGACAACGACCATTCAACAGCAGCAATAGTTTTTTCAGTCGGATAGTAATCTTTCCTAACATACTTCATCAACCCTTCTTTTACCTCAAGCTCATTAACACTCCGCCAATCGGCTAACATATCCGTCCGCCGATATGATAGATTTTTGGCAGACATATCGGTTATAAAAGAGTTTGCGGATTGACCACGACGAAACGCTCCCCGCATAAGAGCTATGACTTCAGCCCTAACCACACCCATAGCATCCTCACGGCAAATAAAACACAGATAATATGATCATCGGACAGGTAAACCGTCATAGCTTACTATACAAACTCTGCACAATCTCATCAAGTATTTTAATGCCCTGAGATAATGATGTCACCGCTTCTGTCAGCTTAGGATTGCGATCACCAATTAACGTCAAACAAGTGGCACAATGAAACTCTATCCAGTCGAAATTTCGGTGGATACCCTCGAAGTGCTCTTTTAACTTGCCTCTTGTATTTCCAGCCATTTTTGTCTCCTTATAAAAAAGGCCAGGAGAGCGAGAAAGGATACTCTCCCAGCCGTACCACGGAGGAGGGTAGTATACTCAGGATTCCATAACCTCTTGAGCCGCTTCAATCGCAGCAGCAAGCTTTTCAACATTATACTCAGTAGCAGCCAGCTCAAAAAGATGTTTCGTCTTTCCAACATCGTCAATAGCCTTGAGATCATACTTTACATTAATGTCACCCTCAACACCTCGACGAACCAACATAAAAGCGGTATCACCAAAAGCAAACTCAAACTTCGACAGCTTACGAGCAACCCGCTTGCCGGTGACAAGTAAGACAAATCCTTCGTCCGTAACAATCGGACACCCTACCCGATCCTGGGGCTTACCTTTATACTTCCCCTCAAGTAACACAGGATCAGCGACCACTACAAAAATAAGACATTCTCCATCACTGCTCAAAAACGTGATGTCTCCACCACCCCATTCCTTAATACTTTCCTTCCAAGACATAAACAACCTCACTTTCCTAAATTAATAAAAACTATTTACCAGTTTCTTGAACATAAGGCACAACGTAAAAAGAATCACCCGATCCAAAAGTAGTCAGCAGTAAAACATTCACAAGAAGTAAAGCAAACAACATCCATATTACCAATATCATATTTCTACTTTTCATAAACCCTCCACATAAAATAAGATTAACCAAAAATCAAAGCTCCATAATCGTAACCCTGCCAATACAAGACGATCCACTATACACCAAATACACAGCATAAGGCCGCCAAGCTAACGTCACATCGTGAACTAATGAAAGTTTCTTGACCTCTTCAACCGCAAACAACTTCGCACTATACAATGATCCAACATAATCATCAATAACACGTCTAACCTTCTTATCACCCGTTATCACCAAAATTATTTTCCGCCTGTCAGACATATCAACTACCTCAACTATAATCAGCACATAACAAGCCATACAAAAAACGTCAACCATAAAAGCTTCTTAATACCAATATCACCAAACATCAATCAGCCCCCCTATCCGGCAACTCTTAATACAATAAACTTTCCCCGCTGGCAAAGCATAATATCACTTTCAGCAAATAAACCTGGTTGACAACCCATCGGTAATTCACAACCTAACAACTTAGACAACCCCGCACATGTCAACTGAATAATTTTATAGTTTCTCATAAGCGGCCCAAAACTTTCCGCTACCTCTGCCTTTGTATGAGCTGAAACTATATAATCGACAACCCCACTATCCTTATGCTCAACCATATAAAAAAACCTTGGATTCTTTTTAATCATCTTACACCCCATTTTCTAAAAGATAAGTTTTCCGATTGACTGCATACCTCTAAATTCTCACGTCTATTATTAAACCCGTCCCCGTCCCTATGATGAACCTCACGAAAATCATCACAACCTACTATAAGACGGTGCATATACATTGTCTTACTCTTACCCTCAATCCGCACACTGCGAGCAGCATAATATGATTCACGACAACGCTTCGCATACCACCTCCAACAGCACACAATGACAAAATCAACGTCGTCTATAATAGCAACCTTACCACCGGTTAATTCAATCTCTAGCATAACCAACGATCCTTTACTTATAATACAATAAATTATCATACGAAAGTCAATAATAATTCTGCTCAGAATTAAAGATATTTTAACCCTGAACACAATTTTGACATAAACCCTTGCTACTACTTGACTTATCTGTAGA
>Ga0315291_10013121_pt1 | contig 10052 bp, 4 predicted proteins | sample YL17G12_20_MG_FD_203070 | JGI IMG/M metagenome (GOLD analysis project Ga0315291, IMG submission 203070) | Sediment microbial communities from Yellowstone Lake, YNP, Wyoming, USA - YL17G12_20 | ecosystem: Environmental > Aquatic > Freshwater > Lake > Sediment | place: USA: Wyoming | collected...
AAACACAACGCAGTCATCGTCAAGGCCTCCAGCGGACCCCGCTATGTCGTCGGCTGCCGCCCGCGTCTCCTCGCCCAGGGCGGCGGAAAGGGCCTGGCCCCGGGCACGCGCGTCACACTCGACATGACGACGCTGACGATCATGCGGTCGCTCAAGAGGGAGGTCGACCCGGTCGTGCACAACATGGCGGCCGAGGACCCCGGGAAGGTGGACTATTCGAGCATCGGCGGGCTGGGGGAGCAGGTTCGTCTTGATGTGTTTTTTTTACGAAGAAAAAAATCGAGTTTGGGGGCGGGGGAGAGGGAGAGAAACGGCGCGCCGCGAACCTCGGGGCCTCATCATCGTGCTCGAGCCCCCCCCTTCCCCCCTTTCCTCCTTCCAACAAACCGAAAAAAACCCACAGATCCGCGAGATCCGGGAGTCGATCGAGCTCCCGCTCCTCAACCCGGAGCTCTTCGAGCGCGTCGGCATCAAGCCCCCCAAGGGCGTCCTGCTCTACGGCCCCCCGGGGACGGGGAAGACGCTGCTCGCGCGGGCCATCGCCGCCAACATGGACGCCAACTTCCTGAAGGTCGTGGCCTCGGCGATCGTCGACAAGTACATCGGGGAGAGCGCGAGGCTGATCCGGGAGATGTTCGGGTACGCGCGGGACCACCAGCCGTGCATCATCTTCATGGACGAGGTAAGGAGAAGAGAGGAGACGTTTTTTCCCCCTTTGATTTCTTCCCCACGGTGCTCTCCGGGGAGGGCAAAACCCCGAAAAAGGAAAAAGCTCACGGCGCAAAAAAAAAAAAACGAAAAAACGAAAAACGAAAAACGAAACCCTCTCCAGATCGACGCCATCGGCGGCCGCCGCTTCTCCGAGGGCACCTCCGCCGACCGCGAGATCCAGCGCACGCTCATGGAGCTGCTCTCTCAGCTCGACGGCTTCGACGCGCAGGGCCAGGTCAAGATGATCATGGCGACCAACCGGCCCGACGTGCTCGACCCGGCGCTGCTGCGGCCGGGCCGCCTCGACCGGAAGGTCGAGATCCCGCTGCCCAACGAGGCCGCGCGCGCGGAGATCCTCAAGATTCACGCCGCGAAAGTGGCCAAGTCGGGCGAGATCGACTACGAGGCGATCGTCAAGCTCGCCGACGGGTTCAACGGCGCGGACCTGCGCAACGTCTGCACCGAGGTGAGACCGGGAAACGTTTTTTTTTTCGCGTTCGTTTTTTTTGAGGCCGACTGAGGGGGGGGGAAAAAAAGCTCACAAACATAAAAAATATAAAAATGTCAACACAGGCCGGGATGTTTGCTATCCGCGCCGATCGCGATTACGTGACGCAGGACGACTTCAGCAAGGCCGCTCGCAAGATGGCGGACGCGAAGAAGCTGGAGGGGACGCTGTCGTACGACAAGGACAGCGTGGGGGGGAGCTAGAAGGCGTGAGAGAGAGGGTTTTTCTTGGTTTTTTATTTTTGACGGTTTGAGCGCTCGTTTTTCTCCGTTTTTTCTTTTTGGTTCTCGCTTTGTTATTCCGGTTCGTTTTCTTTTTTACACAGTTTTCTCTACCACTTGTCCTCTACCACTACTCGAACGCGACGCCGCGGGCCGCCTCGGAGAGCTCCCACCGGGCGCAGGCGACGGCGGCGGCGGCCGCGGCGAGGGGGGAGTTGCTTTCGTCCTCGCCGCCATCGCAGTCTTTTTTTCCCCCTCCGTCCCTGTCGTTGTCGTCGTCGTCGACGAAGACGTCCAAGACCACAACGCCCGTCGGGGGCACCGCGTACGGCTCTCCCCTCCTCGACGTCATCCTCGTGGCGGCGACGACGGCCTCGCCGTGGGTCACGACCATCGTCGTCGGCGTCGAAAAAGAAGGCCCGGACCCTCGCTTGCCCCTTTCCTCCCTCGTGTCCGGTTTTCCGCTCCTGTCGCCGCCGTCGCCGCCGCCAGCGGCGTCGTCCTCTTCCTCTTCTTCCGCTCCCGCCGCCGCGAGCGCTCTCGCCGCCGCCGAGGCCAGGGCGATCAGGTATCGCGTCCCGGCTTCCCCTCGCGTCTCCGGGTAAGCGGCGAACAACTTCTTCTTCGAGGAGGGGGAGGAGGAGGAGGAGGAGGGACAGGAGGCGAGCGACGTCAGGTGCGGGGGCAGGCCCGCGGCCGCGGCGGCGGAGAGCAGGCGCCGCTCCAGGTCTCCTTCCTCGCCTCCGTCGCTTCCGTTTCCGTTTCCGTTAGCGTTTCCGCTTCCGTTTGTGTTCGCGTTCGCGTCCCAGGTCCAGAGGCTCGGGTCGGCGCCGTCGGGGGGGTCTTGTCCTCCCATGCAGTCTCTCGAGAGGACCTCGCAGACGGAGGCGTCGACCTCTATCGCGAGACGACGGCGGCGAAAGCCGTTGGCGTTTGCCGCCGGTGACTCTCCTGTCGCCGCCGCTGCTGCTGCCTCCTTCTCCTCCTCTTCTTCTTCTGCCACCTTTTCCAGAATCTTCCGCGCCACCGCCGCGGCGGTCTGCAGGCACCTCGTGAAGGGCGACACGACGAGCCTGGTGACCCCGAGGGAGGCGGCAAAGTCCCCGAGGGACGACGCCTGTTTTATTTGTTTTTGTTTTTTTTCGTCGAGGTGAGGGTCTCTCGAGGTCGAGGAGGGAGAAAAAGAGATCGGACTCTGCTCCTCCTTCGTTTCTTCCCCTCCAAATTACCTGCTCTCTCCCGATTTCAGACAGCGGCGGGTCCCAGAGTCGAGCTGAAGGATCGGATCTGGCCCAGAGCGGGTCGTCGTCGGCCCTGGCGCCGTGGCGTGCGACGGCGAGCTTGACGACGGTCGGCATCGAATGTTGCTTTTTTTTTTTCAAAAAGGGAGAGTGAGAAGGGCGTTGTTTTTCATTTTTTTAAAGATTCTCTCTTCTCTTTCTCTTTCCTCCCTTCTCCTTCTCTTCGCCCTGTCGTCTCTCGCAGCTCCCTCTTCCTTTCTCCGGGTCGTCGCCGGACGCGGGGAGTGGGGGTGAAGCGGATAAGAGGCAGCGGCGGCGTGCTGCTGGAGGATCGGCGTAGAGAGAGGAGAGAGAGGTAGCTGCAGCAAACTAAAGAACGAAAACGAAAAAAAAAAAGGAAAAGAACGGAGACCATGGCGCAAGCAAACTCCATTCCTACTCCCCTCAACCCCGGAGCGAGCGAATACGTTCCCCTCTTGCTCCAGGAGGAGGCAACATCACCGCCAACCGAAGAGTGTCTCCCGCCGATCGAGAACGTGCCGAGAGACGTGAGCAGTATTTTTTCGTTCAAAAAGAGGGAGGGCAAATGGCGACCCTGGTGCTGACGGTGCCGCTGACCCCCACCCCGTCGAAAAAAACTCACCACCTCAACCTCAACCTCAAAAACCCTCTCTCCCACCCCGCCTTCCGTGAAAACGCAGATCCTCGAGACCGTCCTCTCCCTCCTCGACGACCCGCGAGACGTCGCCTCCGCCGCGAGGGCCTGCAGGCGCTTCGCGGAGGCCGCGGGGTCGGCGCCGCTGGGCGTGCGGCTGTTGCCGCCGGGGCGGAGGCCTGCGGCGCCGCCCGGCGGCGGCGCGCCCCCGCCTGCCCCGCCTCCTCCTCCTCCCAACCCCCTCCCTCCCTCCGTCGCGGCCCGAGTCCGCCATCTGGGGCGGTGCTGGCCGGGGACCACCGCCCTCTCCCTGGGTCCCGGCCCACCGGCGGCGGACGACGCCGCCGTCTCCCTCGCGCTCGCGGGGAAGAAGAGGCGGGGAGGCGAGGCGGGCGAGGCGGGCGGCGGCGGCGGCGGGCTCCTGCTGCTCCCGCGCCTGGCGGCGCTGCGGCTCGACCGCTGCACCAAGCTGACCTCCGAGTGTCTGGCCCCCTCCGACGCCTTTTCCGAGGACGACGGAGACGGCGAGGGGGAGGCGTGCGAGGAGCGGGGAGCGGGCGGAGGGGGCGTGCGGCGCGCGCCGCCCCCCCCGCTGGCGAGGCTGCGGCTGCTCGGGGCCGACCGCTGCTTCTCGCTCTCGGCCGACGCCCTCACTCTGGCCCTCCGCGCCTCGGCCGGAGGCGGCGGCAGCTCCCGAAGCAGGCGGCGGCTGGCGTCGCTCGCGCTGTCGCACCTGGACCTGTCCGAATGGCCGCCTCCCGGCGCGGGCGCCGGCGGCGGAGCGGGCCGCGCCGGCGGCGGAGCGGGCGGCGGCGGCCGCGGCGGGGGCGGCCAAGGGCGCGGCACGGAGCGCGCCGGCGAGAGCGGAGAGAGCGAGGGCGAGCCCCTCCCCTGGAGCGAGGCGGCGCTCTCCGCGGCGGTCGACAGCGAGGAAGCGCCGCCGGAGGAGGGCGCCGCGCTGGCCTGGGGCGACGCGGGGCCCCTCGACGAGCAGCGGCGGAGGCAACGGCGGCGGCGGCGGCGCGACGGCAGCAAGCTCCCGTCGCCGCTCCTGCTCGGCGGCCTCCGCGGCAGCCGCCCCCGCCCCCCGCTCCCCCTCCCCTCCGCGACCACCAACCTCCGCTGCCTCGCCCTGACCAACTGCTCCGCTCTGACGGTCCGCGGGCTCGAGGCGCTGTGCGACGCCGCGCCGCTGCTGCGGGTGCTGGCGCTCGGGGGCTCGTCGCTCGCGGCCCTGTCGTCCTCTCGGGCGGCCGCCGCGGCGCCGCCGCCGCTCGCCGCGCCTCGCTCCTTCGAAGACGGCGCCTTTTCCTCCGCGCCGTCGTCGGCGGCCTCCTCTTCCTCTTCGACGTCCCACCTCCGCGCGGCGCACATCGGCGCGGCGATGGCGGCGCTCGCCTCGCAGCGCGGCGCCGTGGCGCACGTCGGCTCCCCGGGGACGCTGTGGCCCAACGGCCCCGGCAGCAGCCCTCCTACGCCGGTGCCCTCTTCCTCCTCTTTCCCCTTGTCGTCGTCGTCGGCAGCTGGCGCGCTCCGCGGCGCGCCGCTCGAGGCCCTCCGCGCGGCGATTGTCGCGGAGATAGGAGGGGGAGGGGGAGGAGAGGGCAGCAGCAGCGGCGGCAGCAGCGGCAGCAGCGCGGGCTCCCCGTCCCCGCCGCGCTCGACGGCATGCTTCGGCGGCGGCAGCGGCACCGGCCTTGTCGGCGGCGGCTCCCCGGAGGGCGCCCTGCTCTCGTGCTGCCTCCGCCGCCTGCGGTGCCTCCGCTGCGTCGAGCTGACCTTCTGGCCCCGCGGGACGGACTCCACCGTGGCGCGCTCGCTCGAGGCGGCCGCCGCCGCCGAGGCCGCGGCGGCGGCGGTCGGCGGAGGGGCGAGGGCGAGGGCGAGGCGGGCGCCGGTCGTGTGGAACCTCGCCCGAGGCGCCGACGCCGTCGCGGCAGCCTCTGCCGCCGCGTCGCCCGCCTCGGCCGCGGCGATGCTCCGCGGCGACGACGGCGGCGGCGGCGGAGAGGAGCTCGGCGAGGGGGAGGCCGAGGCGCTCTTTGAGGGCCTCCGCCTCGCGCTCGCCGCCGCGGCCAACTGCTCGTCGTCCCCGGGCAGGCAGGCGCCGCTGCACCTCGCCGCCTCGTCCCCGCACCCCCCGCCGGCGGCGGCGGAGACGGTCGCGGCGCTGGTGTCGCTGGGGGCGCGGCCCGACGCCAGGGACCGCTCCGGGGCCACGCCGGCGTTTGTCGCCGCAGAGGCCGGGCGCGAGGGCGCCCTGCGGGCGCTGCTGACAAAGGGGAAGGCCGACGGCAGGGCGCGCAACTCGGCCGGGGAGGCGCCGCTGTACATCGCGAGCCTTCGAGGGCACGCGGGCGCCGTCGCGGCGCTGCTCGACTCGTTCCTGGGCGAGGGGGAGAGGAGGAGGAGGAGGGATGAAGAAGAAGAAGAAGAGAAGGGCGCTGCAGAGTCCTCTTTTCCTTCTCCTTCTCGCTCTCCTTGCTCTCTTTCCTCTCCCGCCTGCTGCTGGACGGACCCCTCGCTCTACGGCGACGGGTGGACGCCCGTGATGGCCGCGGCGCTGGGCGGGAGGAAGGAAGTCCTCCGCGCGCTGCTGGCCGCCGCGGCAGAGGCCGGCGGCGGCGGGAGCGGCGGAGGCGCGAGCGCCGCGGCGCCCCTCGTCCGCGCCGCCAACCGCTACGGGCAGACCGCCCTGCACATCGCGGCGAGGCGCGGCTGCCTCGAGTCCCTCGAGGCGCTGCTGGGGGCTTCCAGGGACAGAGACGACGGGGACGGCGGCGGCGGCAGCGGCGGCGGCGGCGAGGGGGCGTCGGGGAGGAGGAAGAGGCCGCCGGTTCCGCTCGCGGCGCTGCGCGACGCGTCGGGCGACTCAGCCGCCGACGTCGCCGCGAGGGCGGGGCACTTTAGGGCGGCCGCCCTGCTCTCCTCCGCCGCCTCGTCCGCCTCCGCCTCTGCTCCTTCTTCTGCCTCTGCTCCTTCTTCCGCTTTTTCTTTTTCTCCTTCCTACGACGCAGAGAACGTCAAAGCGATCAGCCCGAAGTGGCGACCGAGCGAGAACGTCCTCCTCGGCCGCCGGCGTCGCGCGGCGTGGTGATAACAGAAGAGAGAGAGAGAGAGAGAGAGAGAGAGAAAGAAAGAAAGAAAGAGAAAGAAGAGAGACCTGTCCTTTCGTTTCATCCCAGTGTTACAACAGCATATACAAAACGAAACCATGCCGAATCAATCGTCTTCTTCCCTGTGGCATTGCTCTCCTTTTCACAGCGCGTCGAAGCGCGCGGCGAGCCTGTCTGCGGGGGAAGGCGCCGCCGCACCGCGCTCGCCGCCGCCGCCGTCCCTCCTCGGCGCCTTGCCTCCGCTCCCGCTCCTCCCGCTCCCGCTGCTGCTCCTCCTCCTCCCCAGGACCGCCGCCTCGGCGAAGGCGGCGTGCGCCTCGAGCCACGCGTCCGCGTCCTCGTCGAGGGAGGAATCTTCTGGAGGCTCCGGGCGGGGCGCCGGCGAGGGGGGGCCCGGGCTCGAGGGAGCCGCCCCGCGCCGGCCCCTTCGAGGTAATGTCTTTACTTGGTCGTTTTTTTCCGCCCGCGCCGCCTCGGCCGCCGCCGCGGAGGCGTCTCCGCGGCGATTGCTGTAGCTGGGCTCGAAGCGCAGGGAGGCCTTGGGCGTCGGATGCTGCTGCTGCTGCTGCTGGGGCGAGCAAGCGGCCTCTTCTACCTCGCGGCGCCAGCTCCCGATCCTCCCTCCCGCTCCCGCTCCTCCTCCCTCCCTCCCGTCGCGGTCCCGCACCAGCTGCCCCTCCTTGCCTGCGCTCAGCGAGATCAGGTCCTCCACCTGCCTCGCCAGGCCCTCCACCTGCCGCCTCAGGGGGGCGACCTCGGACTCCCTCGCCTCCGCGGCGAGCCGCTCGCCCGCGGCGCGCGCCCCGGCGAGGAGCAGCTCGACGGCGTCGGCGCGCACGCGCTCGTCTCGCAGCGCCGAGATGAGGTCCCTGGCGCGTGCTGCGAGCCTGGCCGCGGCCTCGTCGGCGGGAGTAGCATTGAGGGAAGCGGGAGCGTAGGCAGGAGAGGAAGCGGCGAGTTCTGCCTCGCCTTCCGAAAGCGGCGGCGTCGGCAGCAGCAGCGCGGCCTCGACCGGCGCGGCGACGCGCGCGAGTGCCCAGCTCGAGGCCCTCGCGAGGAGGTCGTCGACGAGGCTGCTGCCGCCGCCTCCGCGTCGCTGCTCCTCCCTCTCAGCAGTGGGAGAAACAGAAGCGGAGGTCGACGCCGCTGCGGCAACGAGAGGGAGGGCCTCGTCGAGCGCCGACGACAGCGCCGCCCTCGCAGCCAGCGCCGCGAGCCCGCCGGCCTCGGCCTCGGCGGCACGCTCGGCGGCCGCGAGCGCGTCCGCGGCCGCCGACCTCGCCGCGGCCTCCGCCGCCACGGCCCTCGCCCTCGCGGCGTCGACCTCCGCGGCGCGGGCCGCGGCCGTCGCCTGCGAGCGCGCCGCAGCGTCGCGGCTCAGCTCGAGCTCGGCCAGCGCGACCGAGGCGCGCGCCTCGGCGGCCGAGCGCCGAGCCTCGGCCGTCGCCTCGCGCGCCGCCCTTGCCTCCTGCTCTGCCGCGGACGCCCTCCTCTCGGCCCGCCGCTGCTGCTGCGCCTCGAGCTGCGCCTCGAGCTGCGCCTCGAGCTGCGCCTCCGCCGCGGTCGCCCGCTGTTCCGCCTCGCGGACTTTGGCGTCGGCCTCGAGGCAGGCTCGCTCGAGCGCCGCGGCGGCGGTCTCAACGGTTGCCGTCGCTTCTTCCTCTCTCTCGCCGCGGAGCCGGGCGAGCTGCTCGACGGCCTCTCCCAGGGCGCGCTCGGCCGCGCGCGCCCTGCCCTCCGACGCCTCCGCGGAGACAGCCGCCTCCGAGGCAAAAGAGCGCGCCTCCTCGAGCTGCCGCTGCTGGGAGGAGATCTGTTCGGAAGAAGAGGCGGCCGCGGCGTCGGCGGCGTCGGCGGCAGCTTCTGCGGCGGTGGCAGCAGCAGCAGCCTCGCGTGCAGCGAGGGAGGCTTCCTCGGCCGCTTCTTTCTTGCAGCCTTCGAGCTCCCTCTCGAGTTCGGAGACGCGAGAGAGCGCAGATTCCGTCTCGCCCTGGGAAGCGAGAAGAGAGGCGGAGAGACTTTCTCTGTCCTTCTCCGAGGAGGAAAGAGAGAGCGCGAGCTTTTCCCTCTCCTCTTCGGCCGTCCGTCTCCCTTTTTCCGCCGCGAGACGCTCCTGCTCGGCTCCCTGCCGCAGCCGCCGCCGCTGCTCCTCCAGCGCCTCCTCCGACGCCCTCGCGAGCTCCTCTGTCCTTTTTTTATGCGCTTCCTCGCGCGCCTCGAGCGAGACTCTCAGCCGCGCTGCCTCGGCGGCGGCCTCCGTGGCGGCCCTCCGCGCCGCGGCCGCGGCCGCAGCCGCCGCGGCGGCACCGGCGTTCCGCGCGGCGGTGGCCGCCCTCTCGGCCCTCGCCGCCCTCCGCGCCGAGGCCGCGAGCCTCGCCGCGAGCTCGGAGCGCTCGCCACGGAGCCGCTCGACGTCGGAAGAGGCCTCCTTGAGGGCCGCAAGCGCCGCGGCGGCCTCCCTGTTGGAGGCGGCGAGGAGGAGCGCGGAAGAGGCGGCCTCTGCCTCTTCCGCGCCGCCCCTCTCGGAGGCGGCGGCACAAGGGGCACGAAAGCCGAAAGCAGAAGAGGCGCGACCGTTCCCTCCCCTCGCGTTGACGGAAGACCTCGGCGAAGCAGCAGCAGCAGCGGCCGCCTCCGCCCTCGCAGCGGCGACCTCTGCGTCCTTGGCGGCGGAGGCCCTGGCCGCAGCGGCGGCGGCCCTGCCGGCGTCCGCCGCCTGCGCCCTCAGCGCGGCCTCGGCCGCGCTGGCCGCCCTGGACGCGTGCGACGCCCTCGCGTCCGCGCGCGCCGCGGCGGCCTCGGCGGCCTCGGCGCGCGCCTCGGCCGCGGCGCGGTCCCGGAGCGCCGAGGAGGCCGCGGCAGACGCGCGGGCCGCGGCGGCGCGCGAGGCCTCGAGCTCCCTCTCGAGGGCGCGGGCGCGGGACTCGAGGGAAAGGGAGAAAGAGAGTGAGGAGGAGGAGTGGGGGCTGCTGCTGTGCTTTGACGCGGAGAAGAAGGGCGTGTTGTTTTCGCTCCCGTCCGCTCCGGCGTCGGCTGGCTGTGTGGGAAGGGAGGGGCGAGAGGAAGGGAGGGAGAAAAGGGCGTGAGAGAGGGAGACGAAGAGAAAGGCGGCAAACACGCGAGAACGTCAACGATGCCTTCAACATTTCTCGCTTTCCCTCTCTCTGTCTGTCTCTCTCTCCCTATTTCTTACCCATCTCGATGCGCCGCGGCTCTTCGTCGAGTCCCTGTTGGCGCTGCTTCCTCCTGCCAGATCGGAGAGGACGGATGGCGTGGCGCTGAGCGGGGTGTGGAAGCGGCTCTCGCGGCGGAGATGATGGTCGTCGACGTCAAAGCTGCTCGGCGTTGCCGTCGCCTCTCTTGCAAAGCCCCCGACGGCCGTCGATGAAGGCGTCGTCGCCGACATCGAGAGCGAGAGAATGCGAGCGGACTCTTCTTCTTCTGCTGCGATCAGAGGCGGAAGGCAGGGGAGCCAAAGGTACGAGAAAGAGAAGCGCCCGGTTCTTTGAATCCGGTTTCAACTCGGTCAAGATGTGGACTTTTTTTGAAAAGAGGGGGGAGAGTGAGAGTCTCTCTTCTCGTCTCGCTTACTCCCGCTCC
>Ga0315291_10013123_pt1 | contig 10051 bp, 6 predicted proteins | sample YL17G12_20_MG_FD_203070 | JGI IMG/M metagenome (GOLD analysis project Ga0315291, IMG submission 203070) | Sediment microbial communities from Yellowstone Lake, YNP, Wyoming, USA - YL17G12_20 | ecosystem: Environmental > Aquatic > Freshwater > Lake > Sediment | place: USA: Wyoming | collected...
CGATTGTCGACAAGCTCAAGGTAAGACTTCTGGGAGAAGACAAAGCAAGACTTGCAAAGCGTTACACAGATAATTTTGAGGTCTATGACCTCTACTTGAAAGGCCGATATTGCCTGAGCAAACTTACCGAAGGAGGTATCAAGAAGAGTCTTGATTATTTTCAGCAGGCAATCCGAAAAGACCCGAGCTACGCCTTGGCTTATGGCGGGGTAGCAGGCGTTTACTACGTGCTTGCGGTCATAGAACAGCTCCCTTCTAACGAAACTATGCCCCGAGTCAAATCGGAATTGTTGAAGGCACTTGAGCTGGATGACTCCCTTGCTGAAGTCCATGCATGGTTGGGTGAGCTCTACCTCCAGTACGAGTGGGACTGGTCTTCTGCTGAAAGGGAGCTCAAAAGGGCGATCGAACTCAAGCCGAACAGTCCCGAGGGACACCAGTTCTACGCGGATTACTTGATCTCGACCGGAAGGATGGATGAAGCTTTAGCTGAAGTCGAGCGAGCCCGCGTTCTGGATCCCCTCTCCACTATTCCCAACACTATATTGGCTTGGCAGCTTTTTACGTCACGTCGGTTTGATCAAGCGATTGACCACTGTCGAAAGATGCTCGAGAAAGAACCGAGCTACCTGCTGCAAGTTCACCTCTGGAGGTCACTGCATCAGAAGAATATGCTTAACGAAGCGCTGACGGAGTGCAAGAGGCTTTTCACGTTATTTGCAGGTCGCGAAATCGCTGAGGCAATGGAGCACGGCTATCCTGAGTCCGGATTCAAAGGTGCGATGTGTGCAGGGGCACAGACGTTGATGGAGCAATCAAAGGTGCGATACGTCTCCCCCTATATGATTGCCACACTCTTTGCACAAGCTGAGGAGCACGATCTGACTCTTCAATGGCTCGAAAAAGCCTACGAGGAGCGAGATCAGAGGGTCTACTCCATGGGAATAGACCCAGGTTGGGATAGAGTGCGTTCAAACCCGCGATTCATTGCGCTTTTGAAGAACATTGGACGGGGGACATGAATAAGGAGAAGTCATCGAGCAATCGGACCGACTGGGAGTTACTAGTGGTGAAAAACGTCGGCATATCGCTTGAGAGGATCGTTGAACACTCGCTGAATCTGGAAGGGGTGAGCAAAGCTGATCTTGCTCCCGGAGATCGTGTCTTTGTGAGAACGCGTAACTCTCTCTACAACATTCGCGTGCTCGGCAACGGGATGTACTCCGTCTCCGGCGGCTGGTTCGACAAGAAGGGACTTTCGCCGATGACAACGCGAATCGCCGGCTGCACTTGGGGCGGCAGTGCGATCAAAGTGGATACCGCTGCCGTCTGCGGCCTCCGGCTCGAATTCGGAAACCGGCTGATCACGAGCACCATACAGAAAATCATTCACTTACCGTTTGTATGGCAGAACTAAAGCTATGATTGGACAGACTATTTCCCATTACAAGATTCTCGAGAAACTGGGTGGTGGCGGCATGGGTATCGTCTACAAGGCCCGTGACCTGAAGCTCGATCGCGATGTTGCCCTCAAATGCCTCCCGCCTGAGCTCACCCTTGACCTCGAGGCCAAGGAACGCTTCATTCACGAAGCGCGAGCTGCTTCCGCGCTTCAGCATAATAATATCTGTACGGTCCACGACATCGATGAGACAGCCGATCGTCAGCTCTTCATCGTGATGGACTGCTATGAGGGAGAAACACTGAAATCTCGCATCGCGAAAGCTCGAATGCGCATCGAAGACGCGGCCGAAGTAGCGATTCAGGTTGCACAAGGGTTGCAGAAGGCACACGAGAAAGGCATCGTTCATCGTGATATCAAGCCGGCGAACATCATGATCACGGACGATGGCATCGCAAAGATCCTTGACTTTGGCCTGGCAAAATTGGCTCACCAGACGAAACTCACCAAAGGGGGGGCAACTCTCGGGACCTTCGCCTACATGTCGCCGGAGCAGACGCGTGGTGACCAGGTTGACCATCGCACGGACATCTGGTCACTTGGTGTTGTCCTTTATGAGATGCTCACAGGCCAATTACCGTTCAAGGGAGACTACGAGAATGCTGTGGTCTACTCGATTCTGAATCTCCACCAAGCGCCGATCGCAGGATTGTGCACCGGTGTGCCGACGGAGTTGGAGCGGATCGTTGAGAAAGCGCTGGCAAAAAATCCCGCTGAGCGCTATCAGCACGCGGATGATCTCATGGCGGACCTGAGGACGGTGAAGCGAAAGCTCGAAACGGGCGAAACAGCGTCGGCCCTGGTTGGCCATGAAGAAGTGAAGCAACGGCCATGGTACCTGTATGCAGGTCTCGCTGTCATCGTCGTTGCAGCAATCCTTGCAGTGGTTCTCTTCATCACTCCGACCCAGGCGCCTCTCGATTCCATTGCTGTGCTGCCATTCCAGAATCTATCGGCCGACCCTGAGCAGGAATATTTCTCCGACGGTGTCACGGAGGCGCTGATTACCGAGCTGTCAAGGATCCAAGCGCTGCGTGTGATCTCGCGGACTTCGGTCATGCCCTACAAGAAGACGGACAAATCGCTGCCTCAAATTGCGAAGGAACTGAATGTGAGTGCGGTGATCGAAGGCTCTGTCCAACGCGTGCAAGACGATGTCCGCATCACGGCTCAGCTTGTTGCCGCGGCGCCCGAGAGGCATTTGTGGGCAAATACGTTCACAAAGAGCTATCGCAACATTCTGGTACTCCAAAGTGAGGTTGCACAGGCGATAGCCAAAGAGATAAGGGTCACAGTCACACCCGAGGAGCAACAGCGTTTGGCAAGCGCACGCCCTGTCAGGCCTGAGGCGTATGAGGCTTATCTCAAAGGACGATTCTTCGTTGACAAGTTTACCGAATCCGACATCAGAAGGGGAATTTCCTTTTTTGAACAGGCGATCGCCGCAGACTCGAGTTATGCACTGGCGTACGCAGGATTGGCGGAAGGGTACGATTATCTTTGGAGTCTTGGAGTGATGTCGTCGAAAGATGCCTTTCCCAAGATAAAAACATTGGCGATGAAGGCCCTCAGCATTGACGGAACCCTGTCGGAGGCCTATGCAATAATCGGAGACGTGGAGACTGCCGAATGGAATTGGCAGGGAGCTGAAGAGAGCTACAAGAAAGCTGTCGCGCTCAATCAAAACAATGCAACCGCGCACTTGTACTATTCCGGTTACCTTTGCTATGTGAGGAGATTCGACGAAGCATTGAGCGAGTGTAAGAAGGCGTTGGCGGTGGATCCGCTCTCGCTCCTCACTAGGTTCATGCTTGCCTATTCCTATTTCTTCAAGCACGAGTATGATAGCGCAATGACTCAGGTCAATGAGATTCTGAGTATTGACAGCAACGCCATCGGCGGGTACCGTGCGCTCGGCACTTTCAGTATGTGGAAAGGCAATTCTAAAGAAGCTATCGCGCATTTTGGCAAGGCCGTTGCACTCGGCGATTATCCTGCTCTCGCGTTCCTCGCCGCGGCTTATGCGCGCTCCGGGGATGTGAGGAAGGCGAGGGAGATTCTTGCCGGTCTGAAGACGAGATATATTCAGCCGTCGTTGTATGTGATCGTATACATGGAACTCGGGGAAGTGGATCACGCCTTTGAACGGCTGGAAAGGGCTTATCTGGAAAACGATCCGTTGTGGCTGAATGTCTTCTACGACTTGCCGACTGGAGTCGATGCAAATCTTGATCGCTTCCGAAAAGACCCACGTTTTCGCGCGCTCATAACAAAAATGGGACTGAAGGAGTGAGTCGATCCACACATCGGCAGATCAGGTGATCGAACCAATTAACCAGTTAACGGTTATGTGCCAAATGAATTCAGTACACCTTCTGCTTGGTAACGGGGTTGAGAGCAAAAGGTAGCTTTTTGATTTTCTCGGCTTTCAGGTTGTTTTCGTAGCAAACCGTGAGCTGCTCTGACTTGAGATTCCATTCTGCCAGAACAAACATATTGATGTAGGTTTTTGGCAGAAGGACGTGTTCTTTGAGAATGTCAATGTATCCGCGCTTGGTGCGAGGGTGTTCGTACACTTTGCGAATGAAGTAGACCTTTGGGACAAAGCGCCTCGGCCGTGGTTCAAGCCGCTTTGGCTTCTTGTAGCCCGTGTATCGCTGATACGATCGGTTGAAGTGCACAAGCTGTTCATCGATCTGTGACAGAGTCCTGAACTCGAATCGGTGCCAGAACTTTCGACTGAAGATGCTGTTGGCTCCTTCGATGGAAGCTTGGTTCCAAGGCTTGCGTGGTGCAGTGAAGACTGGAATGATCTTCACCGAGAGCAGAAAGAGAATGACCTTGCTGAGCACACGCGGCCAGGAGCTAGAACCAGCAAAGGCAAAGCCATTATCGAGCTTCACGACCTGTGGCTTCTCAAAGCGCTCAAAGAACTTCTGGCAGTGCTTGATGACCTCATCACCCGTCTCAGAGTTGATGCGCTCGAAGTGCTTGAGTTTACGGGGAAATCTGAGTGAGAAAGCGATGAAGTTCACTGGCTCAGTTCTACCAGTGATGAACTTCTTCCCGATGAAGTCGATCTCCAGCAGGCTTTTGCCTAAACCGTTGATCGTCGTCTCGGGATAATGCAGGTATCGGCTGACGCCTTTACGACGCACCTTTGGTTTGGCCGATAGGCCATGCTTGGCAAGCGTGCGACCGATGAACCGTAGCGAAACACGCCTAGCCTTCGGATAGAGCTTCTGGTATCGTTGCAGGATCGCAGAAGCACCAGAGAAATGCTCAAGCGGGTCCGTGTCGAGCTCTCGATGGATCCTGAGAATGCGTTCTTCGTCGCGTTGGCTGTATGAACGGCTCTTGCCTTTCTTCCAGCCACGCATATCCAAGGAAAGGTCTTGATCCATTGACTTGGTCCACTTCATCACGAAGCACAGTGAGAGCCCATAACGCGTAGCGATGGATCGCTTCGAAAAGCCTTTTTAAAAAAGGCATCTTGAACCGTCTGACGAAGTCGCAGCGACTCTTCCTTGCGCATAAGCATCACGTTCCTTTGTCAATCAAAGTTGATGCTTCAAGATACGTTGTCAAAGAACAAAAACTCAAACAACTATTGAAATCTGGGTGTACTGCTTTTATTTGTCACCCAACCGTTAATTAGTTAATTGGTTCGATCGTCAACCATCTTTGCTTACGAGTCATCCACCAACTAACCACTCACCAATTAACCATTCACCCCACCGGCTCTATCTGCGCTAATAATACGTTCCCCGCGCACTTCCCTGTTTCGTAATCTTCAGATCCTGCAGCTGCGGGGCCTTGAGGCGAATCTCGACCCTGTAGCCGCGGTAGAATCCAACCGGGAACCACGTGAAGTTCATTTCCCAGCAATGGAGGTCGCGGTAGACATTCACGCTCGGAGCGGCAAACTCCTTCCTGACAAAATCATAGCTGCCGCTGCTGGTGAATCTCCATTTCTCCGTGAGATTGAACGACAGCGAAGCATTGACCGATGAGCTCCGGTACTTCTGCCGCGGATCCGCCTGACTCTGGGAAAATGTGTAGCTGAGCGTAAGGTTCCACGGAATGCTGAAATCCGGCGTCTCCTGTTCAAAGAGACCGGTGTACGAGCGACCCGGCGCCTGCGGGCCGACCTGCCCCGACGCTTGTTCCTGCTCGCGGACTACATTCTCCGGCACGCCCGATGTCGAAGGTTGCTTCTGTTTCTTCTCTCCGCTGAGTGTCGTCGAGAGCGAGAGGGACACGCTTGTCAGATCGGGCAGGTACTTGCCAGTGGACCAGAGGAATTTGTTGACGCGCGTCCCCGCGGCCTCGTCGAAAACATAGAAATCGTGCGTCGTCCCCGCGCTGAGACTCAGGAGGTTGCCGATCTCCGTTCGATACGAAAGGTTGAGCTGAGAGAGGCGGAGACTGTCGGCCGCGAGGTTGTAGGACATCGCCGCACCAATGTTCAGCAACTGAATCTTCTTTTCCTGCTGCAGACTATCGTTCGAGCGGACCTTCATCTCGAACAGGTTTCCCACGGAGAGACTCACCATCTCCTGCCGGCCTGCAGAAGCCCCGCCATAGATTTCGCGTTCATACTTGTTGTAGCGTACGGTGTGGCCGGTCGTATCGACGTAGGTTCCGAAGTAGCCGAACCGCGCATCCGAGAAATCGGGCTGATAGCTCAACGTCAGGTTTGGTGTTACTGTGTGCCGGATCGAAGTCACGCCGAAGACCTGTGGTTGAACGATTCCAAAGAACCGCGTCGAGGCCGAAAGTCCGGTAGAAAAAGTCCGCACCGCGCGAAAGCCGTTGATCTCGCGCTCGCCCTTGCTGTCCCGCTCGACGCTTTTCGTATACCATTTTTCATTGTAGCTCAGGAACGGCGCGATGGTGAAATAGCCCGCCTTCGGAGATGCGGTGATGCTCAGTTGGTGGTTCATGCCGGCCCGCTCGTTGAAGTGCTCGATGGTCGTGCTATCGAGAGTCGGGTCAGCCGCGCTTTTCAGAACTTCATAGCGCTTCGACCGGTTCAGCTGTCCCTGAGCACTGTAACTCATCCCGATCATCTCATACCAACTGTACTCGGCACCGCCCTCGGCCGACGAACGGGTCGACCTGGAAGATCTCCGGAACGGAAAGAACTGACCCTGGTTGAATGAAAACGACGGGAGCCGTTCTTCGACATCCTTGGTCACGAGGTTCTGATCGCGGTAGACATTGACGGTCAGGCTCCGATTACTTTCCTCCCAGGCTTTTGAAATCGTAGCATTCGAGACAATGTTCTGTCGCAGGATTTCGTCAAGATTGGAGCTGATGTTTCGAAAAAACGTGCCTGAAGAGAACGTGAAGTTAACGTCGAAGCGTGTCGTTGGATTGATCTGCTGGTTGTGATAGATCCGGATATTGTAGTCCTTCTGCTCCGTGCGCGCGGGATCGCTGCTTTCCCCGGTGTGAAGATTCGTATAGTTCGCTTCGACGGATCCGGTGAAATCGTACCGGACTGCGTAGTGAAGCACCGACCGGTTCAGCCACCCGCCGCGCGTGAACCAGTCAAACGTCGACGAAAGGTCCAGATAGTCACTGATAGCCCAATAGTAACCGAAATGGCTCAGAAACCGCCCCCTGCGGGCATCTTCGCCATAGGCGGGGGCGATGATTCCCGAGCGCCTTCCCGACTGGTTGGGAAAAACCCCGAAGGGCAATGCGAAAATCGGTATATCGGCGACGCAGAAGTAAACAGGTTCCGCGACAATTTGTTCGCGGAGGGTTACCTTCATCTTCGGGCTGTAGAAGTAGTAGTGCGGATGTTCTGCGTCGCATGTGGTATATCGTCCGCCGGCCACGAAGAGAACGTCCTTGTCCACCTTCTTGATTGCCTCGCCGTGATAGTACCCCTGCTCGATCTCGGTATCACCGATATTGATTTTTCCTTTCTGCGTGCGGAAATTATAACCGATCCCGACACCGTGATACGTTTCACCTCCGTCAACAAGCACCGGTGCACCGATCGTCTTCGCCACGGCTTTTGAGGAGGTGTCGGGCACACCGTGCGCTCTGAGCGTCGCGCTGTCCCAATTCACATCGACCCGCTCTGCTTTGAGGCCAATCGTGCGGTACGATAGCTCGCTTTTTCCATACAGGTTCATGTACCTCGTGCTCATGGAATAGATAATCGAATCTCTCGCCGTGTAGGTAACAACGGTATCGACACCTGCCTGGCCCGAGCGGACTGTATCGCGCGGCGCCGTAGCGAGCTGACTTGTGTCTTGAATGGCAAGCGGAGTCGTTTGTGCCTGCAGAAATGCGGAAGGCAGGAGCAGAGCAATGAGCAGCAGAAGTGCGAATATACGAATGGAAGGGAGATTCATCCCACGTCCCCTGCCTCACATCACCAAGCCAGCGGCGCCCAGGAGGCCGGCATTGTTGCCGAGCTTTGCCGGGAGGACTCGAATCTCATTCCGAAGCGGTTTCAACACATGTCGTATCACGGATTCCTGCACGGCCTGCATCACGAAATCACCCGCGGCCGAAATCCCTCCCCCGATAATACTGACTCTCAGATCCATAATATTCATCACACTGGCAAGCCCGACGCCGAGGAGCTCTCCGGCTTCGATGAGCATCTCCCGCGCAACGGAATCTCCCTCGTGGGCGGCTTGTGATATATAGACGGGTTCAATCTTCGAAAAGTCGCCACCGACGAGCTGAAGGATGCGCGACTCCGGATGATTCTGTAGTTTTTGCGCAGACCGCTGGGAGAGGTACCGCTGCCCAACGAATGCTTCGACGCAGCCAACATTCCCGCAGTTGCATTGAGGACCCTTGTAATCGATCGAGATGTGGCCGATCTCGCCAGCGCCACCCGTCGGGCCGCGAAAGATCTTGCGATCCAGGATGATTCCTCCGCCAACGCCGGTTCCCCAGATGACGAAGAGAAAGTTCGGGTGGTCGACGCCCGCACCGAATTTTGATTCTGCGATCGCTGCAGCGTTCGCGTCATTTTCGACACCGATGAGCGTTCCACGGAAGAGCTTTGAGATTTCCAATTTCAAGGGGACGACATCCCAGTCCGCGAAATTCGGAGGCGCCTTCACAACTCCTTCGTCATCGACGACCCCCGGCGCGCCGATGCCGATGCCTTCCGTCCCTGTTCTCCCCGCCTGTTTTATCGCATCACGTATCGCCGTTGCGATCTGCTGGACGACGACAGCCGGTCCACGATCCGCCAGTGTAGGAAACTTGTTCTGATAGAGGATCGAACCACCGGCAGAAACGACTCCGGCCTTGATGGTCGTGCCTCCAAGATCTACACCAATGACGCTCTTTGGGCCGTCTGAGTTCATAGCAGGACGAAGCTACGGAAAATTCAGGTCGAAATAAACACCTCGTGAACGAGGCGAATGCACCTTTGAAGAGAACACGAGATGGTACAGACTCCCGCAGAAGATCTATTCAGTGGGAATTAGTTTCATCTGTGTTGTCTGCCTGCTTGCCCCGATTTGTTCGAGGCCCGCCCCAATGAATCATGACGGCAGGCGGGTGTGCTGCTTCTTTCATGAATAAAAAAAGGGTATCCGTCTTCTGGACGAATACCCTCTTCCTTGGGTTCGGGAGTGCTTATTTCATGAGAATCATTCTCTTCGTCGCAGTGAAGTTCGACGTCTTCAACGAGTAGAAGTAAACTCCGGAGGGCAGTTGAACGCCTCGTGCATCACGCCCGTTCCAGGATACGGTGTGCGTCCCGGCCGCAAGTGTGCCATCCACCAGTGTCATGATCTTCTGACCCAGTAAATTGTAAATCGTGAGCGATACTTTCCCGGCTTGCGGCATCGAGAAGAGAATCTGCGTCGACGGGTTGAACGGATTCGGGTAGTTCTGTTCAAGTCCGAATTCCACAGGCACAACCGGGTTTGACTCAATCGCCGTGACAACGGCATCGATGACGAGGGGTGCTACCGTCGACGTGACTGCTGCACCGGTTACAGAATCATAGGTTGGTGATGCCGATGCTGATGCCGCCGAATAGTCGAGCTTGTCGACCGTCACCATATACGTTCCGGGTGCAAGCTCCGCAATCGTGAATGAGCCATCGGTGTTCGTCACGCCATATCCCGCGACCTGTCCAGTCGTGCTTTCGACTGCGTACACCAATGATCCTTCAACTCCAAGTGCCTCACTGAGCTTTCCGAGCGAACCGGGCCTCGTCGCAGAGAGAACGCTTCCGCGAATCGCCGAGTAGCCGGTGGCAGATTTCAGCATCGGCACGACGTAGATCGTGATTCCCGTAACGGTCGTCCCGTTGACATTCACCTTTGTCGCTTTGCGCCATTCCTTGGTGGGACCGCTCACGGAATAGTATGACGGAACGTAGTGTCCGAGCGGAAGCGCAAGAACGATGTAATCACCTGGTGGCAGGTTGGCAAGCGTGTAGACACCGACGGAGTCGGTATCTGTAACGTAGGCCCGCGGGGTGATGAGCGTATCTTTGCCGTTGACGAGGAACCGATAGCCAATGATTCGCGAGACAACACCGCCGCGGCTCACGGAATCGACAACCGAGCCGGTGATCTTACCATACGCCAC
>Ga0315291_10013124_pt1 | contig 10050 bp, 25 predicted proteins | sample YL17G12_20_MG_FD_203070 | JGI IMG/M metagenome (GOLD analysis project Ga0315291, IMG submission 203070) | Sediment microbial communities from Yellowstone Lake, YNP, Wyoming, USA - YL17G12_20 | ecosystem: Environmental > Aquatic > Freshwater > Lake > Sediment | place: USA: Wyoming | collected...
GGTTGACCTATCACTCGAAAATTAGATTGAACTGTAGTATGATTAGTTATAACTTCAAATATGCCATGAAAAGGAGGGCAGTATGGAAAGGCCGACAGTCGATGAAGTGCGCAGGGCTTTGCGCTATGAGCCGGATACGGGGAAGCTATTCTGGCGCTGGAGGGATGACATCGCCAACCACGTCAACCGCAGGTTTGCCGGGAAGGAGGCGTTCACAGCCGTCTCGGGCGGATACCGGATTGGTGGCTTTAAGGGGAAAGTCTACACGGCACAGACGATGGTGTGGGTGATCCAGAACGGTGAATGGCCCGCTGGCAAAATTTGGCGATCCAGCGACGACAAATCCGACAACCGCGTCGAGAACTTGAGGGATAGTGTTCGTGGCGGTGGCAGAAAAGTTGGAAGCATGTCCAGTAAGCAAAAGAACAACAAATCTGGCTATGTGGGGGTATGCTTTATCGAAACGTTAGGGAAGTGGACTGCCTACGTATCAAAGGGCGGCAAGCAGATCAGACTGGGGTATTTCGACCAGATCGAAGACGCCATCGCCGCCCGGAAGGCAGCCGAATAGCAAGAGGCCCCCTCGCGGGGGCCTTTCTGTTTCACTTGACGCCTTTGGCCTTGATGCGGATCGTCTCGACCAAGATCGGCTTCTTGCAGGCTTCGATCTGCTCTTCGGTCAGGAGCGCCTGCAGCAGCTTGGTGTCGACACGGCGCTGCTCAGACAGGCTCAGGACGAGGTCACAGGTGACCCCGACGTGGAGTTCCTGACCCGAGGCCTTGATCTGGGCCTTGAGCGCGTCCAGCGCCGCGATGGCGGTGTCTGCGGCATGCTTGGCGGCAGCATACTGGTCGGCGAGGGTGATGGTGACGTTGAAGGACATGGTGGTCTCCGTGGTTGGTGGTTGGTTAGTAGGGGATGTATACGAGAGTGAAAAGTACGATGCAACAGAAAACTTGTGTGAAAAACCACATTGACACCATTCGTACGATGTGGGAGAAGACCTAACCAACCAAGGAGACTGACATGATGAACTTCGAAGACTGGGCAGGACTGCAAAACGGCCAGATCGCCACCATCTACAGGGAGGAAGCCTCGCTTACCTACAAGAGCGGCCTGTTCATCATGGTCGGCCCGAGCGGCATCCACACGCTGCACGGCGACACCACCGACCTTGACCGCCTGAACGCCCACTGGGCCGGGTTCTGCGCCGACAAGAGGAACAAGTTCAAATGAGCGAGAAGCGTAGCAAGCAGCAGCGGTTCTGGGTTCTGTTTGTGGTGACGGGGGAGAGGTTCCCCATCCGCTACATGAAGACCTCGGATCAATACGAGGTCGATCTTCCGGCTGGTGTCTATGGCGGGGAATACCTCGAAGACTTGAAGCGGGAACTGAAAGCTGATTTTGAAGGTGTGAGGATCACGAAATGAACCAAATCCCGATCATCGACGCGGTGCGCAGGGCGGCAGAGAATGCCGAGACCCGCGTTCAGATCACCAAGATGACGATCCTGTCAGACGGCACCGTGCGTGCGACTGGCATGATCACTCGCCGCTCGACCATGTTCAACCGGACGTGGATCATCAACCGCGACACGTTCGCCGTACTGGAGGTTTGATATGTCTGAAGAATTTGACCCGTGGATCGTCTGGGGCAAAAAAGAACGCCCTGCTGGGTTGAGCGATGATTGGCGCATTCAGGTGGTGTTTATCAACAGATACGGCGAAATAGAGCAAGAGAACAATGACCGCAGTGTCAAGGCTCATAGCTGGGAGGGATACGGCAACAAGTCTGTCACCCTCGCATACCGGGTGAAGCGCAAAAAGACGACGCATGTGCTGTACGGTACCATTGGCATGCCGTTCATACCTATCGAATGTATCAAGGACACCCACAAGATCACCTACACGGTGGAATACTACGGGGAGGTGATTTCGTGCAAGATGGAGAAGCTTTAGAGGCTTCGATTGAAGAACTGCGTCTGGAGAGGTCAAAGCAGACCGGGTCGGAGGCTCGGGAGACTGATCGCAAGATCGCCACGCTGGTCAAGGCGTGGCGGGGGATCGGCGGTAAACTGAAACTGGTGGGAGGAACTGATGCCTGAGGAACTGAAGAAAATGGACCGGGAGGAGAAGCGCCTGTGGCTGGCTGGGATGGCCATGCAGGGGCTGCTGGCGGGTGGTGCCATGCTGGACGTGGCTGACCGCGCTGCGGCCCTCGCCGACCGCCTGATGGAGGCTCTGGGGCAATGATTGAGGCACTTCAATGACAAGCACCTGATGGCGCTGCTGCGGGGCGGCTGGAGGCGCTGTGGCAAGGCCTTCCGGCACCCCCGCATGGTGATGGCAATCCGGGCCGAGGCCGAACGCAGGGCTCTGGTGTGAAGTACGACGCAAAGATGATCATCCGGTCGGAAGTATTTGTGCGGAAGGGAATTGCTAGTGCCATACAAATGAACCTGCCACCCATTGTCGACAACAGACTGGTACGTCGCATCAAGGAAAAACTTTTAAAGGAGAAAAAGAAATGAGCGTGACGATGAAACTGGACGCCCCGGCGGTGCGCAAGCTGATTGCGGACGACGAGGCCTTCACCTTGGAACTTCAGTCAGCCGTTCTGCAGGAGATCGTGCGCGGGATGTTCGACAAGTCTATCCCGGCAACGATGCGCGACGTGATCGACAGCGCCTTCAAGGACCATCAGGAAACCCTCAAGGAGGTGATCGCCAGCGACGTGGAGTTCCGGGCGCAACTGGACAGCGCTTTGTCGGGACTGGTGCAGTCGATCCGCAACAGTACCGTGGGATACGGGATGCAGCGGGTTCTGGACGAGGAAGCCAAGCGCATGATCGACCAGCACGTCAATCAGAAGATCACAGAGGCGGTCGACAGGCACAAGGAGACGCTTTCCGACAAAGTCGATGCCCTGATCCTCCGGTTGGAGCAGCGGTTTGAGAAAGAGATCGAAGCGAATCTTTCCCGGATGGATGAAAACTACCATCAGATCGCCTATCAGGAAATCATGAAGAAATTTGTGGCTTTCTCCACAAAATAACAGTTGCATCGTACGGTGCTTCCTGTAGAAGGGAGGCACCAACCAACCACGGAGACTGAGATGAAAGCAATCGAAACCAAAACCAAAGCCACCAAGGATAACTGGGGATTCGACGGCGTGGCAACCTACGAGCTTCTGTACCCGTGGAACCAGAATGGCGTTTCCGAGGTCCGCATGAGCGATACGAGCGCGGGACACGGCTGGCAGGGCATTATGACTAAGTCAAAATGGGATGCTCTGTGATGACCAATTATCAAGCACCCACCGAGACGTACGTCGGACTGCAGGCCGCGTTCGACCACTTCAACGAGCGCCTGTTCGAAAAGCGCCTGCCCCCGGTCATGTTCACGCTGACCCGCAAGAAGGGGGCGCGGGGATACTTCTGGGCCGAGCAGTTCAATCACCGCGACGGCGACCTGACCGTCCACGAGATCAGCTTGAACCCGGAGAGCATGGACCGCAGCATTGAGGCCGTACTGTCGACGCTGGTACATGAGATGACGCACCTTGAGCAGCAGGAATACGGCACACCCGGCAAGGGTGGCTTCCACAACAAGGCGTGGGCCGACCTGATGCTGCGCGTCGGCCTGACACCCACCGACACCGGGGCCGAGGGTGGCAAGATGACCGGGCGCAAGGTCACGCACATGATCGACGAGGGTGGCCCGTTCGAGTGCGCCATGACAGAACTGATGCCGTTCGATCTGCCCTACTTCACCAAGCCGAAGGCACCGGGCGAGAAGAAGAAAGACCTGTCCAAGGTCAAGCACACTTGCCCCGGTTGCGAGGCCAAGGCGTGGGCGAAGCAGGGGTCTCGGCTGATTTGCGGAGACTGCGATCAGGAACTGGTTGGGGAGGAGGTGTGATGCCTGCTGACCTGATTACCTTCATGCGATGGATAGGGCTGCTGGAGGTGGCATCCCCGGCACCCCGTCGCGAGATGGGCAAGGGCGTCTGGTTCAAGGGTGATGACTGTCCGTTCTGAACGCGCTATGATGGAACCCTATTCATGAAAGGGGTTCAATCACATGCCTGCAGGCCGTCCACCCATGTTGTACAGCGAAGAGATCGGTGAAGCGATCTGCGAGGAACTTGCCAACGGCAAGAGCCTCATTCGCGTTTTGAAGGAAAATGACGCTTTTCCCAGTTACGCGACTATCATGAAATGGTTGAAACTGAACCCTGAATTTGCAGAGGAATACGCGGAGGCCAGATCGCATCAGGGTGACCATGACAGCGACAAAGTCGACGATGTGGCGCAGCAGGTTCTCCGTGGCGAGATCGACCCGGCATCAGCCCGCGTTGCCATCGACGCACACAAGTGGGCAGCAGCGCACCGCCGACCCAAGAAGTATGGCGCGAAGATCGACGTGGAGCAGACCACCGCCATCTCCGTCACCCACACCATCGACGTCAGCAACCTGTCGATGGAAGAACTGGACGTTCTGGAGAAGGCTCTCGGCAATGGCTAAAACCTACGTGATGACCGACATCCACGGGCGACTGGCGATGCTGCAGCGCCTGTTGGCGCAGGTACCGGACGACAGCAAGCTGGTGTTCCTCGGCGACTACGTGGACCGTGGCAGCGAGAGCCGGGAGGTCGTGGCGCTGATCCGCAGCCTGCCCAACGCCACATGCCTGCGCGGCAACCACGAGGACATGCTGTGCGCGCCCGATCCGGGCATGTGGCTGTCCAATGGCGGCGCGGCGACCCTGATGTCGTACAAGCACCCGCTGACTGGCGGCGTCGACTGGGAGGCGATGGACAGCGACAAGGCATGGTTCCTGAGCCTGCCGCGCCTCCACAGCGACCAGCACCGCGTCTACGTGCATGCGGGCGTCCTGCCCATGGTCAACCTCAAGGACCAGACCGAGAGCATCACCCAGTGGCTGCGCTATGAACCCAAGGACCGCGACATCGGATGGCGCGGCCTGCACGTCGTCCACGGCCACACGCCGGGCTTGCTATCACTGGTGAATCGTACGTGCCTCGACGGAGGCATGGCCCAGATGTGCTGCGGCGTGTTCGACGATGATCTGCCGGGTGGCCCGGTGGAGATGCTATGGGCGTGATCAAGCTGCCTCGCCCGGTCGACCGGACGGGGACGCTCCGGGCCATTGAAAAGCGCAAGTGCGAGATGTCGCTGGCGGCGTTCGTGCGGGCGGCGTGGCACATCATTGAACCGGGCCAACCCTACGTCCACGGCTGGCACATCGACTACATCTGCGCCCACCTTGAGGCCATCACCAACGGGCAATTGAACGACGACGGCACGTTCTATAACCGACTGCTGGTCAACGTGCCGCCGGGGACCATGAAGAGCCTGTTGATCGGCGTGTTCTTCCCGGCGTGGGAGTGGGGGCCGTGCAACAAGCCGCACATGCGCTACGTCTGCGCCTCGCACAGCCTTGACCTCGCCATCCGCGACAGCCTGCGCATGCGCCGACTGGTGACGTCCGAGTGGTATCAGATGCACTGGGGCGACCGGGTCAAGATCACCGGGGACCAGAACGCCAAGGCCAAGTTCGAGACCACGGCGACCGGGTTCCGGCAGGCCTGTGCGTTCACTGGCATCACCGGATACCGGGGCGACCGGGTGATCGTAGATGACCCGCACTCGGTCGATGACGCCAACTCAGACGCCAAGCGCGAGACCGTGACGACCCTGTTCAAGGAGGCCGTCACCAGCCGCCTCAACAACCCGGACGAGAGCGCCATCATCGTCGTGATGCAGCGCCTGAACGAGGGCGACGTCTCCGGCGTGATCCTCGACAACGACATGGGATATGACCACATCATGCTTCCCATGCGCTTCGACCCGCAGCGGGCCTGCGTGACCCGACTGGGATATGCCGACCCCCGCGAGATCGACGGAGAGTTGCTGTTCCCGGATCGCTTCCCGCTGCACGTCGTGATCCGCGACGAGGCTGCCATGGGTCCATACGCCACGGCGGGCCAGTACGCCCAGTCGCCAGAGCCTCGCGGCGGCGGCATCGTAAGGGACCACTGGTGGAAGCTGTGGGACCGCAACGAATACCCCGGCATCGAATACGTGGTGGCATCTCTGGATACCGCCTACACGACCAAGAGCGAGAACGACCCGTCAGCGCTCACTGTCTGGGGCGTCTTCAGCAGCCCCGGAGAGGGCCAAGCCACGCGGTCAGTGGATCGGTATGGCAGGACCATTGAGGTGGCCACCAGCTACCAGTCTGAGGCGCTGGGCGCGACCGCCAAGGTCATGCTGATGTATGCGTGGCAGGACAAGCTGGAGATCGGCGACCTCGTGGTCAAGGTGGAGGAGATTTGCACCCGCATGCGCGTCGATCTGTTGCTGGTCGAAAACAAGGCGGCGGGCCACAGTGTGGCGCAGGAGATCAGGCGGGTGTTCAACAGCGCCAGCTTCGCCGTCCAGATGTACGACCCCAAGACCCTCGACAAGGTGGCGCGGCTGTACTCCATCCAGCACATCTTCTCCGAAGGCATGGTGTACGCACCAAATAAAGACTGGGCCGAGATGGTAATCCGGCAGACTTCGTCCTTCCCACGGGGCGCACACGACGATCTTGTAGATACCGTGTCAATGGGGTTGAAACACCTGAGAGATGTGGGTATGCTCACAAGAGCGCCAGAACGCATGGCTGAGATAGAAGACAGTAAAGTCTTCCACAGCAATGCGCAAAACGCACCACTGTACAACGCTTGAGGGAGCGAAAACATGGAAAAAGAAGAAAAATTCTCTGAGGAACTTGGGAATTTCGCCATTGAAAAAGCGAAAGAACTTGGTCTGAGTGCAGCCGAGATGCTGGAAAACATTTCGCACACCTTCTTGATCTTGACGTGCGCCATGCTGAAAGATGGTGTCGATGGGAACGATGGGATCGCAAGTGCCATAGACATGTTTTCTCAATCCGTCTACATCATGGAACGTGCGGCGCAAGAGTGATGAACATCGACCAACTGGCCGCTAACTGCGCACTTCACGCCGAGGTTGCGGCAAGGGCCAACGACTTGGGGCCGCGTGAAGTTATCGGAGCGCTTTTGACTGCCGGGATCGCCACGGCCTTCACAAACATGGAGGACGAAACTGACATGCACGAAATGGCATCTTGCCTCGTAAGGTTCGTCAACGCTGAATGCACCAATCTCATCGAAGGGATCGAAAATGCAGAAGAAGCTGCAAGCAACGGCTGATCCTCTGTCTCCCGGCGTCTGGTCTGTTATCGTGACCGACGTTGATGCCAAACAAGACACCACCATGATCATCGAAGCGGCCTCTGAGAAAGACGCGGCCTTCAAAGCAATGGAACAAATCAATGACCAATGAACCGGACAACATCCAAGAGATCGCCATCCGCATCGCCAAGCAGCTTGGAGCGGCGGTCAACGACGAACAGGTCAGCCCACCAGAGGTGGTGGTTGGCGCGATGCGCGGTGCCATTGTCTTCTGGATGGGCTGCATCCAAGACGGCATGCGCACTGATGCCCTCAACACGCTCAAGCAGGGCCTGAACGAGGAGATCGACAACATGATCCGTGGCATCGCCAATGGCATGGTGCCAGCATGACGCAGTTCGTCTATGGCGGTCAGAAGACCGTATTGGCGCTGGGCATGGGCATGATGGGCGGGGAAGCTACCCCGTTCATCGGCTTTGTGCCGCGTGACCCGAACATGAAAGGCAGCGTCCTCGTCAGTGGTTCCAAAAACACCGACGATACCATCAAGGAGATCGAAGCCAAGGGCGGCGTGATCATCTGGTTCGACAACCCGGACGCGGCGGAGCGTATCCACACGCTGCTGGCAAACCTGTTCGATACCGCCTGCTCCGGCGAATGGGGTGACAAGAATGAGGTGATGGCGAAATGCTGATCTGGAACCCGTGGAAAGAGATCAAGCGGCTGCGCCATCAACTGTCTCGGGCAAAGCACAATGAGATGCTGATCTTGGGGGAGATACTCCGCCTCCTTGATCGCGCCGACAAGCTTCACATCGGCCTTCGCGACATCATCGCTGAAGAAAAACCCACAAGCAACGCCACCGTCAAGCGGATGGCACGTATGGCGCGGGAGGCGATCAAGTGATGCACTTTATCTTTAGCTTATTGATTGTAATTGGGGTGCTTGGGTTGTTGAATGGGGGAGGCGGGCGGTGATCTACGCAATTTTCATCTTCTGGGTCATCATAGCGGTGGCGTCATGATCATCAACAGCCATGAACTTCTGTACAATGCGCCCATCAAGGACATGCTGACCGAGAAGGTGCGCGGCCCGGTCACCAGCCACGGCCTCGCCGAGGCGGGCTACGACATCCGCATCAAGCAGGACATCCTGTTCAAAATGATCCACGACCGCATGACGGTCAACGGACAGCCGGGCAACTTCACCATCGCCAGCGCCATCGAAGAGTTCGACATGCCGTTCCACATGGTGGGCGTTGTCCACGACAAATCGACGTGGGCGAGGAAGGGCCTTTCGGTCTTCAACACCGTGCTGGAACCCGGCTGGAAGGGCTTCCTGACCCTCGAACTTGTGTACCACGGGCGCGGCGAACTGCACATCCCGGCAGGTTCCGGCATCGCTCAGGTGCTGTTCCACCAGACAGCAATCTCCACATCGTACGATGGAAAGTACCAGCATCAGGCCGACAAACCCGTGGAGGCGATCAATGGCTGAGGGACCAATCTGGATTGACATGACGGAGCAGTTGATGGCTCTTCCCGTTGGCCAACTGGTGTACCTGACCAGCGTTGCCCTGAATACGATGGACGCCCGCACACTGGCTGGCGTCTGTTTTGACGCGGGTCTTCGTTGCAATCTAGACATCAAGGAGAAAGACAATGGCTAAATGGGCATTGAGCGATTACTGCCAGTGGTGTGGTGCTGCGCCAGACTGCAAACACGCGAAAAGCTGCATGAAAGCATTGGCGGCGGCGTATCCATTACCCAACATCGACAAGACCGAAGGCCGCAAGGACGATGTCGGCAAGGCCCGCTATGACCTGATGCCGCCAGAGGTGGAGGAGGCCATCGCCAAGGTGCTGGCGTTCGGCGCTGCAAAGTACGGGGAGCGCAACTGGGAAAGGGGCATGAACTGGGGACGCCCCTTCGCCGCACTGCGCCGTCACATGGCAGCGTGGTGGTCCGGCGAGGCGAACGACCCCGAGACTGGCATGTCCCACCTTCACCATGCTTGTGCTAACATTGCTTTTCTGATTGCCTTTGAGGCCCGCAAGATCGGCAAGGATGACAGACCCACATGACAAGGGTGGCCGCGCCTGATATGATGGCGCGGCCATTACCTTGAAGGGGACCACTATGTCGGGCTTGAACCCAAACATCCGCATCACTGGGGACAGCCAGCCCGACGAACTTGGTCCGATGGATGTGCAAGTTCTCAACGACGATACTGAGGGCGATGACATCCCGGAGGTAGATGAAAGTGGCGCTGTCCTGAAGATCGACCACGGCGACGGAAGCATCAGCGTCAGCCTCGACGGCAAGTCCATTGAAGACCCGGCGGATGTGGCCAACGAGCCTGCGGGCTGGTTCGACAATCTCGCCGAGAAGATCGACGACGGTGAGTTGTCTGGTATCGCCGAAGACCTTTTGAAGGGCGTGGCGGATGACCTTGAAAGCCGCAACGAGTGGATTGAAGACCGGGCGCAGGGCATCAAGCTGCTGGGCCTGAAGGTTGAACTGCCGGGCATTCAGGGCGGTGGTGATGGCGCACCAATCGAAGGCATGTCCAAGGTACGGCATCCGCTGCTGCAGGAAGCTGTCCTGCGCTTCCAAGCCAACGCCCGCTCCGAACTGCTGCCGACCGATGGCCCACTGAAGATCAGGGACGACGCCAACGGCAGCACCGTCGAACGCGATGACATGGCGAACGCGCTGGAGAAGGACGGCAACCACTTCCTGACCGTCACCGCCAAGGAATACTACCCGGACACCGACCGCATGCTGCTGCTTCTGGGCTTCGGCGGCACGTCGTTCAAGA
>Ga0315291_10013126_pt1 | contig 10049 bp, 7 predicted proteins | sample YL17G12_20_MG_FD_203070 | JGI IMG/M metagenome (GOLD analysis project Ga0315291, IMG submission 203070) | Sediment microbial communities from Yellowstone Lake, YNP, Wyoming, USA - YL17G12_20 | ecosystem: Environmental > Aquatic > Freshwater > Lake > Sediment | place: USA: Wyoming | collected...
GCTTTCGAGAAGGCTGAGAAAAAATTTGATATGGAGAAGCTCTTTAACCAATCGACAAGGCTTTTAAGTTCAGACGAGGACCTGGCTACCCCGGAATTTTACGATTTTTTGCATTATGTTGACTACAAGTATCTTTATACCGGGGCTGAGGATTTAGCCGGGGCAGTTGACTTGGTAAAAGACACTCTCTATAACTTTACGACAGACAAGAAATTTAATTTCTCTTACAACACCCCCTGGGCAAAATAATAGTCTCAAATGGCACGGATGATAATTATCCAGAGGCAGACTATTTCATAATCATAGACTTGAGCGGGGATGATTCCTATGAAAGCGGGGACGCAAACCGGTCTTATTCTTATCCCATTTCGATTTTGATAGATAAATCAGGTGATGATAAATACCTTTCGACCAACAAAACCAAACCATCTCTCGGAGCAGGTTCCTTCGGCTACGGATTCCTGGTAGATATGAAGGGAAAAGATGAATACCAGGCAGTCAATCTCTCTCAGGGGGCTGGATGTTTTGGAGTAGGAGTCTTAGTGGATTATGAAGGGGATGAGACTTATGATTCTTATACCTCTTCCCAGGGTTCTGGACAATTCGGTATTGGAATATTATCAGATTTGGAAGGAAACGATACTTACAACACATTTCTCTGTTCTCAGGGTTTCGGGTACACCAAAGGAATCGGGATTTTGCTGGACTCAAAGGGAAACGACAAGTATGTAGCTAATGATACCCAGATAGATTTCCCATCAGCTCAGACAGATAAGCATAACGACTCAATGGCACAAGGCATGGGTTTTGGCAGAAGAGCAGATTACTTAGATGGTCATTCCTGGGCAGGAGGTATTGGAATGCTGGTGGATATGGAAGGAGACGACAGATATTCAGCCGGGGTCTTTGCCCAGGGATGTGCTTCCTGGTATGCTCTGGGAATTTTGTGGGATGAAAAGGGGAACGATAGTTATAACGGAGTCTGGTATGTCCAGGGAAGCGGCGCGCATTTCGGCTGCGGGGTTTTGTATGATGCGGGTGGGAATGACCACTATAAGGCAAGCATGAATATGGCAATCGGAGCAGGACACGATTTCACCTTAGGGGTTTTAATAGACGAATCAGGAGATGACATCTACGATGCACCCAACCTGAGCTTAGGCGGAGGAAATGACAATGGAATCGGGATTTTCTGGGACAAATCCGGGAATGATACTTATAACGTCACCGCCCAGACAACTCTCGGCAGAGCAAATATAACCTCCAGAGGAACGATAAGAGATCATATGCTCTGCCTGGGCTTATTCCTCGACACTGGAGGAAAAGACACCTACTCCAAGCCTTTTGCCAAGGACAGCACCATCTGGACTCAAAAGGGGTTGAATACTGAAAAACCATTGGAAGCGGAGAAGGGAGTTGGGTTGGATGGGAAGTACAAATAGAAGTCTAATATTTTTTTGAAAAAATGAAAAAAGACTTGACAAAATTTCTTTAAAAGACTAAACTATTCTTGTTAAAATTCTCAATTAAATAAATTGTTTTAGAGATAAGGTTTTAAGGTAAACAAATCTCTTAAAGCTTTAAGGAGGGGAAGATGAGGACTTTCAGAAAATCTCTGATACCCTTATTAATTTTCCTTTTGCTGCAATTTTTAAGTTTTCAGGTATCTTTAGCCCAGGATTTCATAAATATGAATGACCAGCAATGGATTGAGCTGGCTATAGATATGATTAGAAAGGGTGTTCAGCAACAGGATACAGCGAAGATTTCGATGGTCTCTGCTCCTAAGATTCAGTTAAAACAGCAGAGTGTTGAAATGAGCGGGGTTTTGACCAAGAAATTCCTGGACATTTTCGACAACTCCGCAAAGAGGAAGCTTACCCTTAGAAAACCCTTGTTCAAACAGCCAAGCCAGCTTACATCTTCAAATTTCTGGGATTTTGATATTATAGACCTTAAGATTAAAATGACGGGAGACAGTGCCATTGTAGATTGTGAGCTGGTTCTATGGGGTGCTGTTCCCAACCCCGGAAGCAAGGAAGCTGGACGAAGAGTTCATGAAAGACTCATCTTCAAATCGCCTCCTCAAACACCCAGAGACCCATCTACTAATGAAGAGGGGGGTACATTTGGAAATAAAGCCGCCAAACTAAACCGAACCTGGCAACTGGCAGGATTTGAAAACCTTTTAGATTTTTTGAATTTAGCAGTGAAAAATTTTGCTTTAGAAGAACAAAAATAAAGAAGGGGAGGTAAAAAATGGGTAAAAAAACAAGGTTTTTGGCATTAATAATGTTAATCATTTTTATTGGGGGTTATCAGAGTTGTGATTGGTTTACGCCAAAAACAGACACACCACCAGATACATGTCCAAGCTGGGATACTGATTGTGATAACATTAGTAATGCAGTGGAGACAAATAGTGCCAATTCATATCTGGGTTTGGATCCTAATTCACCCAATGCCAACCCAAGTATCGCTCATGGCTACCCTTGCAACGGGTGGATAGAAAAAGCATTAAATCTGGTGAACTCTGGTACTGGATATTACCATTACCTGGGCACAGACCCAATAGACACCGATGACTGGGGCGTATTACATTTGATTAATATGATAGAAGGGGCAGGAAGAGAGTGGTATAGCAATGGCTACACTCCTCCCAAAATCGGGGTAGGGGATATGAGCAAAGGGAATGCCGAGACACAGGAATTTGGAGGAGATTGGAGGCCAGACCATAAATGTCATCAAAATGGTCTCGAAGTGGATATCAGATATGTGAGAAATGATGAGAAAGAAATAGGATTAGACATAGGTTCAGCAGATAGCATATATTATGATGTAGATGCCACAATAGCCTTGATGAACTTTTTGATACAAAATGGAAGTGTTACTGAGATTATATTAAGTCCATATGCAGGAATACAGGGAGAGGTTGTAGTGGAGGATACAACCGGAAAACATGATGATCATTTTCATGTTGAGATTGAAGACCCGGATGGGACGGGAAACTAATGAAATAACTATAATTGTTGGAAAGGAGTTAACATTATGAGAATTAACAAAACGAAAGCTTCGATCGGGTTTATATTTTGCTTGTGTTTACTTTTAGTATTTACACTGATTATCAATGCCGATCGAAATACCACACACAGAGCATATGTTTATTCAATTGATAGCAAGGGAATTCACAGATTGAATACAAAAACTAACGAAGAGAAGATCATCTTCGACACTGCAGGACTCTACAAGGTGTCCTTTTCGCTTTCGCCGTCAGACGCAATAATCGCTGTGTTGATTACTGAGAGAGGGGTGACCCCGCCAGGAGAGCACGACTATTCTATTCTACCAAGGAATTCGTTGATTTTTATAAACCCGGAGGGGAAACGGATAGCAAAATTGGATGATGACGTGAGAGAATATGTTTGGAGCCCAGACGGAGACAAGATTGCTTACATCACAGGTACTTATCGCGAAGGAAAGATGTTCAAAACAACAGGAGTATATATCTTTGACCTAAGAGATGGGAGCAAGAAACAGATTACTAAAGATTTTCCTCATCCTACTATGAAAGACTACATAGGTGGCGGTTATGATATAAATTGGGCAGTTCACGATAGTAATATCTATATTCAAGAATTTGAACCGTTAGGTGGAAACTACAGGTATAATACCAAAACTGGAAAGACTGAAAAAGTCCCTTATAAGGGGATCCATTTTTCTCCAGACCGGAAGTATTACCTTGTCCTTTTATCAGAGGATTCTCCTCACCTTTACGTTACGGCTACTAACCAAGAAATCACAGAACAGGTGACATCGAGATTTGGTTATCTGCCTCAGAGTTGGATTCAAGACCGAAAACATCACATGCTTGCGGTAAAGGTTGACTATGAACCATCCGCACTGGACTCGATTGGACCTGGCAAACCCAAAGTGTGGAAAAAGGTGGAAAGGAAGATCAGGCAAAAAACATACTTTGTGTATGATGTGGAAAAAGATCAAATAATAAAAGAATGGACTGAGAAATAAAAAATAAATTTGTGCAGTTACAAGCATAAATAATATGAACATTTGAGGAGGGAAATTATGAAAATCGCAACCACTTTAGTCCTAATTACACTTATGCTGTTGCTTATATTTTCTAAAACAGGATTTTGTCAAAGTCCCAGCCAATATGCTCTAATTCAAAGACCGGTTATGCAAAATCCTTTAATTTGGAAGCTAACCAAAAACGTAGCCTACAATTTATGGCAGAAAAATCTTTTTTATAATCATTTATCCGCGGCACAATCCTACGTTATGACTCCCTGGTATGAACTCTGGAGCGGAATGGCATTTGAATTAGATCATGGCTGGAACAGGATGTTATATTCCGAGTGTCTGGACAACTGGATAAGAGCGTATGGGACTTACGGGTCTGGTACGGGGCAATTTAGCTGGCCCACCAGGCTGGATTGTGAGGCAATCTGTAACGATTCTGCGTATACCGCTTATTACTATATCTTTGTGGCGGATGCCTCGAATAACCGAATAGTGAAGCTAAGATATGATTGGCGTCCTGAGGACCAGTCCATAGACAGCATTGGGATAATAACCGGAAATGGATTAGAACTTCCTCTGGATTTAGATATACACAATGGCGGTGAATTTTTGTTTACTTCCAATGACTTTATCTGGGTTCTAAATGGGAATTCACAGATAAAAAGATTTTCCTTTGATGGAATTTTAAAAAACACTTATGGAAGCTATGGCCATGGACAGGGACAGTTCTGCCGCCCCACTGCGATAGTCAGTGCCAGGCATTATGCCCTTTCACATCCTTATGAACCATATGCTAATACCAATTATTTCTACGTAGCTGATAGGGGTAACAATCGACTGGTTTGGTTATACAAACAACCTTGGAGTGAGAACATCACTTGGATGAAGGACATATATTTGGATCGGGATATTGTGGATCTAGAAACAGATAATTTTGGTAACCTTTGGGCTGTGGACAGGGCAAACGGTCAAATCATCAAATATACTGTGGATCTTTTTCCTTTATGCACATTCGGCAGCTCCGGCTATGGTGTGAATCAGTTCTGGCGTCCCGAAAGTTTCTCCAATACAGGTGGATATTTAGGATGTGGAAATGCTTATGTGGTTGAATCCTGGGGTGACTCCAGCGGTGGGCAATATTTTACCATTGCCACTGATATAGTGGACTTTAGTGTCTCTTCTAACGATACGCATAGCGTTCACTATGCTGATTATGTGCTGGTTGATCCTGCTAACACCTACTTTAGAATATATACTGAATCAGGGAATTGCATCAGGACAGTGAAATCAGGCTCTGTTTATTTTTCAGGTTCTACCTCTCTATGGTGGGACGGAAAGAACGATGCTCAGCAGACTGTTGCCAGTGGAAACTACTTAATGAAAGTGTCTGCTGTCTCTGTTTATCGCAACATAAACGAGCCCGGTAATCCTCCTGCTGATTCGATAACCAAAGAAGGCTGGGTATGCAACGTGAACCCGAATGACAAAGCCGGCGATGCCAACAGCGATCTTACTGTCTCGGTGGCAGATATAGTTTATTTAGTCAGCTATTTATTTAAAGGTGGACCCCCTCCTAACCCCATCTGGAAAGGAGATGCTAATGGAGACTGCAAGGTCACAGCTTCAGATGTGGTTTATTTAGTCTCTTATCTTTATAAAGGCGGTCCGCCGCCGCAGTTAAACTTCAGTTGTGTCGGCTGGTGGAAATGCCAGCTTTAGAAAGAGCCATCCAGATTAACTCCTTCCCTCGTATAATTTATTGAAGGGCAAGTACTTTGCCTGGATAGTTTTTGAAAAAAAAGACTTGACAAGTTCGGTCAATTGAGGTAAATTAGTATTGGTTTAAAAGCTCTTTTCTTTGACAATTTTGCGCTACAGATAGTATTTCAGGTAAAGAAAAACCCTTAAAAGGCCAAAGGAGGCGAAACAGATGACCTTCAGGAAATGGCTGGTAGCTTTCTTGATCCTTCTTTTCCTCTCACCTCTAATTCTCACGGTTCATGCGGGCCCAGGCCCGAATGAACCAGTTCGGGAACACCCCTGGGATGAGGTTAAGTCCAACCCTACCATCATCAAGCAACCGTATTCTGTCCCTGTACGGAACAGTGTTTATTTTTACTCGGTATTTCCGTACAATTCCGGCGTTTTTATACTGGTGGTAGAGAAGAAACAAGAAGTGGTCAGGAAAGACCTGTCAGTCAACAATTACTCTTTACCTAGGAAGAAATGAAGGAGAAGGTAGAAGGTTTATCCTTAATTCAAAAACTTGAGCAGGTTGAGCCGCTTTTAGAGAAAGACAGATACAGTGATGCGTGGGACCAGCTCAAGGAGATTGAAATCCAAGGAGGTTTTAATCCTCACTCTTTGGAGAAGGGGGTATTCTATTATCTCTCAGCACTGACTCTTTACGGTCTGGCAAAATATGAAGATTCCCTGGTAAACGGGGAAAGGGCTTTTGAACTCTTTAAAAATACCTTAGAGAATAGAAGAATTGCCCAGGTACAGACGGTCCTGGGTAAGGATTATCTTGCCCTGGGGAGGTTGAAGGAAGCGGAAGCGCAGTTCAGGGATGCGATTGCGACCTGCAGAAGGATAGATGATGAGAAGGGGATTGTGCAGGCTTATAACAAGCTTGCCCAGATATATTTCATCCGCTCAGATTATGCCCGGGCTGCAGAATATCTGAAGGAAAGCATACCTTACCTGGAAAAGAACAATGACCGGGTCACTCTGGGCGCTATCCAGAGAAACCTGGGAAGAGTCTATACCTTAAGCGGAGAGCTGGACCTGGCTGAAAAGTGTCTTCTGTCCAACATCAGGATGACAAAAGAGCCAGGACAGGAGGTATATCTTATCCACTCCCTTCTCTCCTTAGGGTACCTTAAACTTCTGAGAAGAAAGTTCAAGCCAGCTTCCTCCTATTTCCACAAAGCTTCCCAGTTGCTTGAAAGAAAAGTGTCTTTGAGGGATTTAGCAATTTATTACGAGTACCAGGGTGAGCTTTATTTCCTGGAGGGGAAGTTGGGTGAGGCAGAAGCCTGTTATCTTGAAGCTATCAAAATAGGTGAGAAAATAGCACCCCAGAGCGCAATAATCAGTCAGAGCTACAGGCTTTTAGCTGAGTTAGAGCTAAAAAGAGGGGAATTAGAAAAAGCCTTAGAGTCGGCTGAGAAGTCATTAAAGGTTTCAAACGCTATAGGAGAAAGATTAGAGCAAGGTTTAGCTTACAAGGTTCTGGGGGAAATCTATGATCTCAAAAAGGAAAGGGACAAATCCAGAGAAGTTTTCAAGAAAAGCGTTAATATTCTGGACGAAATCAACGCCAAATACGAACAGATAAGAGCCTACCTAACTCTGTCTTCCACCGAAGGGTTCGATTATCAGGAGAGAGCAGATTACCTGAACAAAGCCAAAAAGCTCTCTGTCAATTTAGGCTTGAAATATTTCGAAGGCGAATCCGAGCTTTCCCTGGCAAAAATAGAGCTGGAGTTGAACAATTTTGAGAATTCCCTCTATGCTTTAGACCGGGCAGAGAAGCTATTCATGGAACTGGCTGAACAAGAGAAACTTTCCTCCTGCACGAAGCTGAGAGAAGAAATAGAAAAAACCTTGAGCCAGAAAAGCCTTTCTGCAGAGAACGAGTTCAAGCTTTTCCGCAAGTATCTTTCAGATGCAGAGTATCGGGGTATCCAGGCCGGGGGGCTGGATGACAGTTTTAGGCTTTTAGCTGAGAAGGTCAGGGGAGAAAGGGGATTTATAGTTTACAGAAATGGGGGAGAGGAGCTTTACTTCCCTTCGTTATACAATTTAGAACCAGATAAAGCCAAAACCTTGGCCGGGAATCTGGTCCCTTCAAATCCTTCTTCCAAAAGGACAGAGGAGAATGGCTTAAAGCCCTTAATCCTCACGCATTCTTCTTCCATTCGGAAGATCATGGAGAACGGAAAGATCAACACTCTCCTTTTAATCCCGCTTTCTACTGGGGAGGAGGTCTGTGGATATATCTACCTTGACCGGATAAATAACTTCTCCTCTTTCAACCCCAAGGAACTCAATTTCGCAGTCGCCTTTGCAGACCTTCTGGCTTTGAAGGTCTCGGAGATTCAGAAAAAAAGCCTGCAGGAGGATAATCTCCGCCTTAGGCAAATTTTAGAGGAAAAATGCTCGTTCTCCCAGATCGTTACCCAGAATAGCCGGATGCTTAAGATATTGTGGAAGTTGGAGCAGATCAAGGATACCAATCTTTCAGTCCTCTTCGAGGGCGAGACCGGCACAGGCAAGGATTTCCTGGCTAAGGCACTGCATTATTCCAGCAACCGGAAAGATAAGAACTTTGTGGCAGTCAACTGCGCGGCTCTGCCTGAGCCTTTGCTTGAATCTGAGCTTTTCGGACACAAGAAAGGCGCTTACACCGGTGCCACCTTCGACAAAAAGGGTCTGTTCGAGGAAGCAGATGGAGGAACCCTTTATCTGGATGAGATCGGGGATCTAAGTCCTTCAATCCAGATAAAACTGCTCAGGGTACTGGAGGAAAAAATCATCACCCGCCTGGGCGAGATCAAGCAGAAGAAGATAGACATCCGGATTGTTACCTCCACCAATAAGAACTTAGAAGAGGAAGTAGCGCAGGGCCGTTTCCGCAAGGATTTATATTTCAGGCTGAACACTGTCAATCTGAAGCTTCCACCCTTAAGGGAAAGGAAAGAGGATATACCTTTGCTGGTGGACCATTTTATAAGAAAGCACTCGAGCGGTGACCAGAAAGCGCTTTCCCTGAAACCTCTGATCCTGGAGCTTTATTCAGAATACGATTGGCCCGGAAACATCCGCGAATTAGAAAACGAGACCAAAAGACTCTTAGCTTACAACCAGAGTGATGAATTCATGTTAGAGGAGCTTCTGTCGGACAAGTTCCCTCTTCCCAGCGAGCTTAAAAAAGAGAACCTGTCTTTGTATGAGAGACTTTCCGTATTAGAGAAGCAGTATATCCTCAAGGCTTTGATTGAGAACAACTGGGTGAAAAAATCCGCAGCCTTCTCTTTAAAAATCCCGGAATCTTCCTTGAGATTCAAGATGAAGCAGTACAAGCTTCAAGCCCCTGTAGATTAACCACACCTTTTTAGTTACGACTCTGTATTAGACTGTAGGGCACATTGCCATGTGCCCCTATCTTTTTTTTGTTACCTTAGACTCTAACAGTAAACCCACGTTGCCCTCAACGAGGGTTTACTGTCAAAAGTATGGGCATCCTGCCGATGGCGGGATAACGAGCTCCCACGGTTCTCCTGTAGTGCGACCCTCTCGGAGTCGCTCAAGGATATAAGGACAGAACACTGTTCTGTCCTTACAATAATAAATACAGGAATCATTATCCTCTTGACAATTCTCTCTTCAAAAACTTTATTTTTCAAAACCTTTTGCAGGAGGGATTATGTTTAGAAAAGTTTTCTTGATTGGAATCGTTTTTGTTTTATTCTTTGCTCAGGGACTATTCTCACAGCAATTCGAGGAGAATAAAGCCCAGGTCTTCACCTTATCCAACGGGATGAAAGTAATCCTGAAGGAAAAACATGCCAACCCTTTGATCTCCTCGATGATCTATGTCAATGCCGGCAGCAAATATGAGAGCGATTACAACAATGGAGCAACTCATCTTCTGGAACATCTTCTTTTTGACGGGACAAAACGCAGAACCAGGGAGCAGATATCCGAAGAGATGAAAAGCAAAGGCTCTTCTTTTTTCAACGCTTTTACCCGCAAGGAGCTCACCTGCTATCTGGTGATAATGCCCAAGGAGTTCATCCAGGATGGGCTGGATATCCAATCAGATATGCTTTTCAACTCTATCTTCCCGGACTCGGAGCTTGCCAAAGAAAGAAATATAGTGATCGAGGAGATAAAAAAGGATGAGGACAACGTTGACTATCAGGTGGAAAAGTTTTTTGATGCGCAAGCCTACCCAGGCACTCCGTATGCCCGTCCGGTATTAGGGTATGAAAATATAATAGCCA
>Ga0315291_10013127_pt1 | contig 10049 bp, 14 predicted proteins | sample YL17G12_20_MG_FD_203070 | JGI IMG/M metagenome (GOLD analysis project Ga0315291, IMG submission 203070) | Sediment microbial communities from Yellowstone Lake, YNP, Wyoming, USA - YL17G12_20 | ecosystem: Environmental > Aquatic > Freshwater > Lake > Sediment | place: USA: Wyoming | collected...
GGCAGGGAGGTGGGTATCGGAAGCAAGAGGAACGCCAGAACAAGCGGACGGGGCGGGGAGAGCTGACCTGGCAGGACCGCAGTTCCCCACCCCGGACGCCGGGGTGCGCGGGGCCCGACGTCACTTCTGTTCTATCACAAGCTAACCCGGCCTGCAAGGAGTTCCCGCGACTGAGCAGGCCTTTGGCGGAGGTGTAAGGAAGCTATGTTGAGTAACTGGATGTTGAGGCTGTTGGCTCGTTTCCAGTCGGAGAAAGGGCAGGCTCTGGCCGAGTACGGTCTGCTCTTGGCGCTCATCGCCGTGGTCTGTATCGCTGTTCTCGGGACCATCGGCCTGGCCATCGCCGGCAAACTGGGAGACGTGGCCACGGCTCTCGGGTAGCGTTAGCCCCCAATAAGGGGCCCGATATGACACGAGTTCCCCGCGGTGTTGACCAAGCGCAGCCGCTCGGAGTGGCGACTCGTCGAGCGGTAAGCGGTGGGCCGCGGGGACTCGTGAGCAATTGCAGGAACTGCACAGCGCGGGGAAAGCAATGTTAGGGATTTTCAGGTCTGGCGCTAGGCGTCAAAGCAAGGGCGAAGGTGGACAAACGCTGGTGGAGTTCACCCTTGTGTTGCCTATCTTCCTCCTTGTGATGTTCGCCATCGTGGATTTCGGGATGGCCTTCCACGCCTGGATCACCGTCACCAATTCCGCGCGCGAGGGAGCCCGCGTGGGGGCCGTGCGAGCAACCAGCGGCGAGATCGAGCAGCGGGTGCGGGACACGGCAACAAGCCTGGACCAGGGGGAGCTCCACGTCGCGGTTACCAACGCAGAAGGACAGCCAGGGGGGTCGGTGGTGGTGGATGTGAGCTACAGCTATTCGATGATGACTCCCCTGGCTGATCTTCTCAACCTCGTTAGTGGGGGCACGATACCAGCTACGCTTACCTTAAGCTCAACGGCTGACATGCGTCTGGAGTGAAGGGAGGATGGGAGATGTGGGGATTCCTTAGGCTCCGACGAGAGTCTGGCCAGGCCCTGATCCTGGCTGCTGCGGCGATGGTCGTCGTCATCGGCATGGCGGCGATGGCCATAGACGTGGGCATGTTCCTACAGGAAAAGCGCGACCTTCAGAACGCGGCCGACGCCGCCGCCCTGGCTGGCGCTCAGGATCTGCCGACATCGCCGGCAAACGCCGTCGCCAACGCCACCACCTGGGCCGGGGAAAACGGCATCGGGGCGGGCGAACTGGAGGGGGTGACGGTGAGCACGACTTACGTCGCCAGCGATACCATCACCGTCCAGGTGAAGCGAGACGTGCCCTGGCTGTTCGCACGGGTGCTGGGCCGGGGTAGCGACACTGTCCGCGCCGACGCCACCGCGCGGGTGGGTTCGCCCTCGGTCGCGTTCGGCGTCATGCCGTGGTCGCTGCTGGAAAGCGCAAAGGCAGGGGCTACCTACGGCGTGGAGGTCACTCTCAAGTACAGCTCTCAGGAAGGCGTCAGCGGTGACTACGGGCTGCTAGACTTGGGGGGCGGCACCGGCTGCAGCGCCTACCGCGACAACCTGACCAACGGGGCTGAGGTGACTCTGCATTCGCAGATCCCCACGGAGCCCGGGAACTGCGTAGGTCCCACCGAACAGGGGCTGCAGGACCGCCTGAACGCGACCAGTCCTGCCTGTGACACGTTTCAGGAGACCTTCCAGCTAGTGGATGGCGTCTGGCGCTTTACGAAAGACTGCAACCCGTGGAAGCCCGGCGGCGCCGGAAGCAAACGGGTGGTTCTTGTTCCGGTGGTCAGCGACCCCGACCAGGGCAAGGCCTACGTTACGGTTAATAGTTTCGCCCTGGTCTATCTCACCAACGCTGCTACGGACAACATCTGCCCCACCGGTAAAAAATGCGATGTCAAAGCGATGTTTGTTCAGGCACACGGTGACATCGGCTCCATCATGGGTGCCTTGGATCCCAACAGCGACATTCGCTTCGCGCGGCTAGTTGAATAGCCCAACGTGGGGGCGGGGGCGCCCGGCCGCGTGTGCGGCGGCCTTGGCGCGCGCCGTCGAATAGCAGGACAGGAGGAATCGTAGATGCGCAACGCTCTGGGAGGCAAGGGAAACAGGGGGGTTCTAATGCTGGCCCTCTTTTTGGGTCTGCTGAGCGCCGTGCTGGTCTTCGTCTACCTCAGCCAGTCGGGCGGCGGCAAGGAGGCGGCGCCATCCAGCGAGACCAAGTCCGTGGTGGTGGCCTCCCAGGACATCGCTGCGGGAACCCGCATCACCGAGGACATGGTGCGGGTGAAGAACGTGTCGGCGGACGCGGTAGTGTCGCAGGCGCTCACCTCCACCGATACGGTGGTGGGCGGTGTGGCTCGGTTCCCCATCGCCACCGACGAGCAGATCCTGAGCAACCGGGTGGCGGCCGGTGGCATAACGGTTCCCAAGGGCGAAAAGGTTCCTCTGGCCTACATCGTGCCGGAGGGGAAGCGCGCCATGTCCATCAAGGTGGAGCAGGTCATCAGCGCCGGTGGCCTGGTGCTGCCGGGGGACTTCGTGGACATCATCATGGTGGCTGACATCAAATCTGACCTGCCGCCGCCTCTGGACGAAACGAAGCTGTCCATGACCATCCTCCAGAACGTGGAGGTGCTGGCGGTGGACCAGGAGGTGGAGCAGGTTGTGCCCGAGACCAGCGGGGACGGCACCACCCAAGACGGCAGCGATGGCGCTGTATCCCAGCGGGCGCTCATCGACCGGGCGGATCCCAACCCCGATGCCACCACGGTGACCCTGTCGGTGACTCCAGAGGAGGCGCAGACCCTGGCCATGGCCGACGAGAAGGCGACTCTTCGTCTGAGCCTGCGTCCCTTCGGCGATGAGCAGCAGGCGTCTGTCAACGCCATGAGCGACTTCGAGATGGTGTCGTTGCCGGTCTTTGAGTCTCTCATCAGAACGTGGCAAGAGCTAGCCCCGAGACTCAACGAAGTCAAGAACATGTTCGAAAAGTAGCAGAAGGGGAGAGACAAAGCTGAAAACCATCTCCAAGAACCCCAAGGTCATCATCATCGATCAGGATCCGTCCAGCCGGGCGGAGGTGCAGCGGATGCTGGCGCTCTCTGGCTTCGCTGTGATGGGGGCGGCGGGCTACGGCATGGAGGCCATCACCCTGGCCAAGGAGACGGATCCGCAGCTCGTCGTGGCTGCTCTGCAGGAGCCCATCGCCCGCTCTCTCCAGACCATCGAGGCGGTGGCCGATGTGCTGCCGACGGTGCCCATCATCGCCTACTCCACGATTAGCGACCCCAACACCATCCGGCGGGCGATGCAGATCGGCATCAAAGACTACCTGATTCTCCCCCTCAAGGAGGAGGAGCTCAGCCGCTCCATCTTCACGGTGCTGGCGCAGGATGAGCGAAGGCAGGCGCGGCTGACAGGAGAGGTAGAGGCGCAGGCCTTCGGCACGGTGCTGACCATCTTTGGGGCCAAGGGGGGTATTGGTAAGACGACTATCGCCACCAACGTGGCTGCTGCTCTGGTGCACAAGACGGACCAGTCGGTGGTGCTGGTGGACCTGGACACGCGCTTCGGCGATGTGGCCATCCTGATGGACATTCCCGCCGACCGTAGCATCGCCGACCTGGCGATGCCCGACGATCAGATCGATCGGGAGGCGGTGCAGTCCTGCCTGTACAACCACAGCAGCGGCGTGGCCATCCTACCGGCGCCCATCCGGCCTTCGGAGTGGCAAAGCATTCACCCCGGCCACATTGAGAAGACGGTAGCTGTGCTGGCGGCGACCCACGACTACGTGGTTCTGGATACGCCGGGCACCTTCAACGATATCGTTGCCCGCGCCCTAGAGATGTCGACCATCGTCCTCCTCATCGCCACCATGGACCTGGCCAGTCTGAAGGACACCATCCTCGCCCTGGAGATGCTGCGCTCGTGGTCCTTCCCGGCGGAGAAGGTGAAGGTGGTGGTGAACCACACCAACGAGGCCCACAACGATGCTCGCGTCGATATCCGGCGCATCCTGGGTAAGGACGTCTTTTGGTCCATTCCCTACGACCGCAATATCAGCCAAGCGACGCAACTGGGAATGCCCATCGTGGCGGCGAAGCCGAAGTCCAAGGCCTCCGAGAGTTTCATCGAGCTGGCCTACGCGGTGACTGGTATCCGTCGGCGGCCCAAGGGGATGCTGGAGCGCCTGGGTGAACGGATCCCTGGGATCGGCAGTAGTACCTCCGAGCAGCCACCGGTGCCGATCGAAGATCCGGCAGCGGAGGTGCGCCAGATGGTAGAGGTGCAACTGAAGGATATGGCTGACTAGTGCAAGCGATGAGAAAGGGGAAGCGATGAGTCAGTGGCGCTACCGACCGCATCCGCCGGACTCCGATGACGGCGGCGCTACCAGTGATGAAACCAGCCGGCGACAGGCCCTCATCGCCACGCGCACGCCTCGTCTGGGCGAAGAGCTGGAGCAGCTAGTCTATCGCTACCACCAGCGGCTCATCGACGAGCTCGAGGCGGAGAAGCTGGAGGCAATGCCTCCCGACAAGCGGCGACAGGCGGTGGAGGAAGCGGTGAAGGCCCTCCTGGCCCGCGAGTCGCTGAACGCTCTGGTGCGAGACGCTGTTGCCGCCCGCGTGGTGGACGAGGTGGTGGGCTTCGGGCCCATCGAGCCACTGCTGCACGACGCCTCGGTCTCGGAAGTCATGGTCAACGCTCCGGACGACGTGTACTTCGAGCGGGATGGCATCCTGTTTCAGAGCGACGTGCGCTTCCGGGATACCAAGCACGTCATGCAGATCATCGAGCGCATCATCGCCCCGCTGGGCCGGCGGGTTGACGAAAGCTCGCCCATGGTCGATGCCCGTCTGCCCGACGGTTCGCGTGTCAACGTTGTCATTCCCCCGCTGTCTCCCCGCAGTCCCACCATCACCATCCGCAAGTTCCGCATCGACAAGCTGACGATGGAGGACCTGGTGGAGGTGGGCTCCATAACGGCGGAGCTGGGGCAATTCATTGGGACCTGTGTAGAGATGCGTCTGAACGTTCTTATCTCGGGCGGCACTGGCAGTGGTAAGACGACCCTGCTTAACGCCCTGTCTGCCTTCATCCCTGATTCGGAGCGAATTGTAACCATCGAGGACCCGCTGGAGCTGAAGCTTCAGCAGCCTCATGTCATCTCGCTGGAGGCGCGCCCGGCCAACATCGACGGGAAGGGTGAGGTGACGCAGCGCGAACTGCTGCGCAACTCCTTGCGGATGCGCCCCGACCGCATCATCATCGGTGAGGTGCGCGGGGGCGAAGCCTTCGACATGCTCAATGCCATGAACACCGGGCACGAGGGGTCGCTGGGCACCATCCACGCTAACTCGCCCCGCGACGGCCTGGCCCGGATGGAGAACATGGTGCTTATGGCTAACCTGGACCTGCCGCAGCAGGCCATCCGTGAGCAGATAGCCTCGGCGCTCCACATGATCATCCAGATCGCCCGCTTCCGTGATGGGACCCGACGCATCACCCACGTTACAGAGGTTAGCGGCATGGAGGGCACAGTGGTGACCCTTCAGGACATCTTTCGCTTCCACCAGAAAGGGATGGATGAGAACGGTCGCATTGTAGGAGAACTGCGGTCAACAGGGATCCGCCCCACCTTCACCGAACGTTTCACGGTGACGGGGGTGCGCCTGCCTGAGCTGCTATTTCAGAACGCGGTGGAGCGATAGCCATGTTCTTCGTCGTCGTTATTTCTCTGTTGGTAATGGTGACGGTCAGTCTGCTGGTGATCAGCGCGTCGCAAGGGTTGGGTTCGGGGCAGCGGGCTTTCACCCAGCGCCTGGAGCAGATCAGTCAGGGAGCGCGGCCTCCGTCCAATGTTTCGACGCCCGGTGCCTATCTGCGAGGCGGGGATCCTGGCAAGCTGGGGCCGTTCGCCAGGCTTCTTGGCAGCACCAGCGGTGTGGAGAGCGCTGCTTTGGAGTTGGAGCGGGCGGGCATCCCACTGCGGGTGGGCGAGTACATTGTGTTGCGCTTCGCCGTGGCCGCGGTCTTGCTGCTGATGACTTACGTGATCACCAAGATCATATTTGTCGCCTTGCCTGTGGGGGTGATAGGTTACTTCCTTCCCCGCTGGTATGTGAGGTCACGCCGGAAGCAGCGACAGGCGAAGATGAACGCCCAGTTGGTGGAGATGCTGGGCCTGGTGGCCAACGGTCTGAGGTCGGGGTACGGCCTGCTGCAGGGGTTTGAGTTCGCGTCGCGGCAGCTAGAGCCGCCTCTGGGCGCTGAGATCAAGCGCATGCTCCAGGAGGCGAGCCTGGGTGTCAACGCCGACGTGGCTCTCCAGAACCTGGGCGCGCGGGTGAACAGCCCCGACATGGACATGATCATCACTGCGATCACCATCCAGCGGACGGTGGGCGGTAATCTGGCCCAGCTCATGGATGGCGTCTCCTATACCATGCGCGAGCGGGAGCGCATCCGGGGCGACGTGAAGACGCTCACCTCTCAGCAGCGCATGACGGGCATAATCATCGGCTCCCTGCCCATTTTCCTGGGTCTTCTCTTCTTCGTCATCAACCCGGACTACATGAAGCCGCTGTTCACTGAGACGGTGGGTCAGGTCTTCCTTCTGGTCGCCGTGGCGCTGGAGGGCATGGGGTTCGTGATGATCAAAAGCCTCCTGGCTTTCGACGTGTGAGGTCACAATGTTTGCTGTCATTATCGCCATCATTGTCTTCGCCAGCGTGACCGTGCTGGCATTGGCCCTGGCGCAGCCGCGGCTCAGCGCCATCGAGGCCCGTATCGCCAGTTTGCGGGAGCGAGTGTCCCAGGGGGAGCTCTCGGATCTGGCCCTCCCCTTCGAGGCGCGAGTGCTGGCGCCCATGGTTCAAGGCTTCGGGCGGCTGTTGTCCAACTTCCTCCCCGCCACCTTCCTGGCTGGCGTCCAGAAATCGCTCACTATGGTGGGCATGAACATGACGGCTGCTGCCTTCGTTACGTTGTGGGCCATTTGCATTGGCCTGTTTAGCATGCTGGGCCTGGTGACCGTCATGACCATGGGCGGGTTTAACGCTCAGGGCCTGCTGGGCTTGCTGATGATGGGCTCCATCGGCTTCTTGGTACCTCAGACGTGGCTAAAGTCGGCGGTACGCTCGCGGCAACGGCTGATCGTGAAGGACTTGCCCAATGCCTTGGATATGGTGACCACCTGTGTGGAGGCTGGGTTGGGCCTGGACGCCGCCCTGGGTCGCGTGGCGGACCAGATGAAGGGCCCTCTGGCCTCGGAGCTGTCCCAGACCCTGCGCGAGATCGCCATGGGGCGGCTGCGCCGGGAGGCGCTGAGCGATCTGGGAGAGCGCTCAGGGGTGCAGGAGCTGATCTCTTTCGTGAACGCCGTGATCCAGGCTGAGCAGTTGGGAGTGAGCATCGCTCAGGTCCTGAAGGTGCAGGCGGATCAGATGCGGATGCGTCGCCGGCAGCGGGCAGAGCAGCTAGCCCACGAGGCGCCTATCAAGATGGTGTTCCCGCTGGTGCTCTGCATTTTCCCTGCCTTCATGCTGGTGATCCTGGGGCCGGCGGTCATCAACATTAGTCAAGGGATTACGAAGTAGGGGGTCGGGAGGGATGGTGATGAGGTTAGGCAGGCGGCTCCGCGAGCTGCGGGAGCAGATGGGCCTGAGTCAGGCTCAGATGGCTAGCCAGGCTGAGGTGAGCCAGGGCTATCTGTGCCAGCTAGAGCGCGAGGAGGTCAAGAACCCCAGCGCCGCTATCCTGTTGCGGCTGGCGGGTGCCTTGTATGTCGACCCGCGCGAGCTGATGGACGCAGCGGGCTACACTCCGGTGCGCAACCCGAGCGAGGCCAACAACGACTACCACGCCCGCGTTGACCCCGATCTCCTCAAGTTCCTGTCTGGCCTGTCGCGGGACCAGCAGCGGTACATCCTCCTGCTCTTGGAGGGCATGGAGGATGGTCGTCGGGCGGACCCCGCGCGGCGCCAGTGATATTGTGTCCTGACCTTGGCCAGTATCGTGAACGCCACCCGGAGAACTGTGATCGCCTCTCGGGCGGAGAGGGCGGAGACTCACTGGGCGCGGCTACTAGGGTTGATGGGGCGACGGAGCCTGCCCGAAGGCGGTGCGTTGCTCATAACGCGGTGCTCATCGGTACAGACGCTTTTCATGCGCTTTGCCATCGATATCGTCTTCCTGGATGGAGACGGCCGTGTGGTCAAGGTGGTGCCGGCGCTCAAGCCGTATCGAGTGGCCTTTGGCGGGCGGGGAGCCCGCTCCGCTCTGGAGCTGCCCGCTGGCGTTGCCGCCGAGCGCGGCATTGCCGCGGGCGACCGGCTGGTCTGGGAGGACGGTGGCTAGAAATGCGCAGGACAACAGCGAGCAAGCCCGCCGTTGTCCTTGCTGGTGGTCCGGATGTCTAACCTACACGCAGTACCAGTAGTTTACGTAGTACCAGCCTTTGCCCCCCGCTTCGTAGCAGAGGTACCTCATGATCCAGAGGTCCTGGTTGCCGCAGCCGCCGGGGAAGCGGCTGATGCGGGCCAGGTAGCAGGCGGGGGCCAGCAAGGCCTCGTCGCTGCCCAGCGAGGGGCCGGCCGAATCGACGCTGCTGACCAGGGCGTCGGTGTGGACGGCAGCGCAGGCTGCGGAATCGCCAGAGATGGCTCGCGCCTGGGCCTCACCGGAGGACTGGAGGAACAGGGCTCCGGCGGCGAGCAGGAGAAGAGCTATGGGTATCAGTGACAGCAGAAGCCAGCGCTTCATGGTCACTCACCTCCTTCAGCAGGTGAACCGGATCGGCCAGGACTACCGGGCTTGCCGCGTTGCCTCCAGCCGCCGCCACGTCTCGTCCCCACCCCTGGAGCCCAGCGCGGCCATGGCGCGCCCAGCCTGCCGCCGCAGACGCGCCACGTGTAGCAACTCGCGAACTTCGGGATCCGCCACCAGGGTCTTGCGAGGCTCGTTCAGGAGGAGACGGTCAATGGCGTCGCAGAGCTTATCGGCCTGCCCGTTCATTCCCGCGCTTCCTCCTCTTGAGAAAGAAAACAAAGAATCTGGAACAAATGGTCTACTTTATTCGCGAAATGCAATTCTAATGTAGATTATTAATATCGCAATAGGCCCTTATTGTCAAGGCCTTGTATTGACAAATTTGTGAAAAGCGTGCAGAATTTCAAGCACGCTTACGGAGGCGGTAGGAAAATGGAACTAGGTAAGAGGATCCGGGAGCTGCGGGAGGAGATAGGGCTAACCCAGGGGCAGCTAGCCGGCCACGCTGCCGTCAGTCAGGGTTACCTATCCCAGCTCGAGAACGGCGACGTCAGGAACCCGAGCGCCGCTGTTATTCTGAGGCTGGCCGGGGCCATGCACATCGATCCCGACGACCTGTTTGAGGCCGCCGGCTACCCGACGGTGCGTACCCTGAGACGGGTGTACGAGGGCTACGAAGCCAACGTCGACCCTGACCTCCTGCGCTACCTCGCCCGCCTGCCGCGCGATCGGCAACGGCGTTTGCTCCTTTTGCTGGAGGGCATGGAGCACCTGGTGGAGGACATGGGGGAGGGTGAGCGGTTGACCAGCCAGGACTCCAGGCTGCCCAGCCGACCGGAGTAGGAGGTATGGCCGAACCTTCAGAGAATCGCCTCGCCCTAGCGGAGAAGGTGGATGCAGACCTGCTACAACTTCTCGCTCGCATGCCACGCCGCCAACAGCGGGCAGTCCTGCTGCTGTTGATGGTGGTGGAGAACCTGCTGTACGAGATGATGCGGGAGAGGAGACTGCGGGAGGACATCGACTAGGCCTCATCGAACGGCAACAGTAAATAGTGACGGGGCGACCAGCTTGCTGGTCGCCCCGTCGTTGTCCCCGAATCGCGTCCGGCCGGACGCTGGTCCGTACTATCGGCGAGTTGTAGCGACAGGGGGGCGTAGTATCTCACCTGGTGCGAGACCCTTCGCTGCGCTCATGGTGACAGCATGGGCTATCGTCATTCTGAGCCTGCCTGCCTGCTGGCAGGCAAAGCGAAGAATCCCAGCGCAGATGTGGGC
>Ga0315291_10013128_pt1 | contig 10048 bp, 8 predicted proteins | sample YL17G12_20_MG_FD_203070 | JGI IMG/M metagenome (GOLD analysis project Ga0315291, IMG submission 203070) | Sediment microbial communities from Yellowstone Lake, YNP, Wyoming, USA - YL17G12_20 | ecosystem: Environmental > Aquatic > Freshwater > Lake > Sediment | place: USA: Wyoming | collected...
TTAGCGTCAGGCAAACGGATAAACCGCCCGTCCGACGACCCGGAAGCTATGGCAAATGCAATGCGGCTGAAGACAACTCTTGACAGCAACGAACAGTTTCAGACTAATATCTCCGATGCGACTACCCAATTAACCGCACAGGAAGAAGCATTAGATCAGGTATATGAAGTTATGGTTAATTTGAAAGAGGTTGCCCTTGAAGGTGCTTCTGATTCTATTACGGTGCGAAGCAGTTTGGCACAACAACTCGATTTAATGCTCAAAAATGTGCTTGAAATTGCGAATACAAAATATAACGGTAAATATATATTTGGCGGTACGGAAACTCTGTCTCAGCCGTTTACACTCAATGAAAATGTGTTGAGTCATAATTTAGACGATAAAGTAGTTGATTACCGCGGAAATTATGGCCAGGTTAACCGCCAGATAAACGAAGAAACCTCAATACCAGTGAATCTCCACGGAAAAGAAATATTTGACCAGTCGCAGGGGGAAGGGGTTGATATTTTTCAGTTGATTTATCAGTTAAAACGGGCGATGGAGAACGAGGACGGGGCGACTGCTAATTCCAAAATAGCGGACGTTGATAAAGCAATCGAACAGGTGCTGAAATCGTATCTGAAAATCGGCACGCGGAAACAATTAGTACTCTTTAACGATGATCGGTTTACCAATCAAAATATTCAATTACAATCGGCGATGTCGAAATTGGAAGACACTGACGTTGCCGATGCCTATGTTAATTTCAAAGCGGAAGAAAATGCACTGAATTCAGCATTAAGTGCAGGTGCACGGGTAATCTCGCCCAGCTTGCTTGATTTCCTCGGACCGGTATAAGCCGTGTAATTATCATACATAAACAATCTATTTTTCTCTTGCGATACCTATAAAATTTTAATACATTGAAACTATGGGAAATATTTTTACTGTCGAAAATCCTCAGCTTGGTACAGTAACCATTGATTCGGGTAAGATTGCTTACTTTCCGGAAGGATTAATCGGATTTGAAGAATTGACGCAATTTGCGATTATTGACCTTGAAGAATTTGAACCGTTTCAATGGTTAATGAGTATGGATGATCCTGAAATTATTTTTCCAATCATCAGCCCAATTCTTGTTATTGATGACTATACTCCAGTCATAACGCGGGCAGATGCATACAATTTAGGCGAGTTTGCTGATGAAGATTTGTTGTTATATGCAATTGTTACGATTCGGCCCGAAATAGGACGAGTTACCGCCAATTTAAAGGGCCCGATTATTATAAATCAAAAGCTGAAATTAGCCCAGCAAATAATCCTCAGCGATGACCGATATTCGATGAACCATGAGTTTATGCATTAAGAGCGATACAAGCGTATGTTAGTACTCACACGAAAAGTCGGCGAAAGCATCAATATCGGCGACGATATTAAAATAACAATTATAAATATTGACAGCGGGCAGGTGCGGTTGGGCATCGAAGCGCCGAAAAATGTCATCGTGCATCGCGAGGAAATATATAACAAAATTATAGATGAGAACCGTCGGGCGGCAAAGACTTCAAAAATTGACCTCCTTAAAATCGCCCAGGATTGGAAACTTCGTAAAAAGCCAGAAAAATCATAATTGCTGTTTTTGGTTAATTTTTTTTGCTTCATTCCATAATTCATCCATCTGTTCAAGCGTCGCTTCTTTTGGCTCGACACCTTGCAATTTCAGCTTCTCTTCAATAAAATGAAATCGTTTAATAAATTTATTAATCGTTCTTCGCAGTGCATCTTCCGGGTTTATCTCTGCTTTCCGGGCGATATTGACTATCGAAAACAATACATCACCCAATTCTTCTTCCATTGCATCTTTATCATTGCGCACAATTGAATGTTGAAATTCTTTAAGCTCTTCATTAATTTTGTCCATTACCTGTTCTGCAGTATTCCAATCGAACCCCACATGTCCTGCTTTGCTTTGAATACGGTGTGCCTTTGTCAATGCCGGAAGATCTTTCGGTACTCCATCAAGGACAGATTGTTTTTTCCCCTCGGATAATTTGATATGCTCCCAGTTTTTTAATACCTCATCAGAATTTTTGACTGAAACGGTGCCGAACACATGGGGATGCCGCCGCACCAGTTTATCCGCAATAACCGTACAAACGTCTTTTATGGTAAATGCTCCTCGTTCTTCAGCCAATAATGAATGGAAGATTACTTGACACTGTAAATCACCCAACTCTTCCAATAATGAATGGTCGCTTTGTATATCTATTGCTTCAATTACTTCATAAGTTTCCTCCAATAAGAACTGGCGGATTGATTCATGCGTTTGTTGTTTATCCCAGGGGCATTCCGTTTTAACCCGCCGCATAATTTCTATCAAACTATCAAATTCTTGCATAATGAGTTCCATCCGTTAGAATTTCAAAGGTGTAGTAAGATAAATAATTGTTCTATTAAGCCATTGAGCGATACACCGTTTTTATAAATTTCTTGTTAAGATAAAAAAAAAGCGTGTAAAACTCAAATAAAATTGTTATATTTTTGTATTAAAGATAGGATACATTGTTTAAAGCGGTGAGAAATTTGATTGGAAATTAAGGAATAAGGACAATAAAAAGGAAACTTTTATATGTATATAAAGTATAACTTACAGTGTAGCAAATAGTTATAACGTTTATTAAAACCAAATTATAGAAGCAAACGAGGCAATCAATAAATTAAGGATTATAATGATGAAACAGAATATGATACGAAATACTGTTTTTCTTACAGGTTTTGTTGTCAGTTTATTGTTTTCTAATTTTATATATGCTCAGACAGAGCAGCGGGATTTCAAGTTTGCTGCCGCTGAATTTCAGCAGGGGTTATTTCAATCAGCAGAAATAAGTCTTGAAAAGTTTCTGGTGAAATACCCTGTCAGCGACATCCGCGATCAGGTATATTTGTTATTGATTCAATGCCAGTATTCTCTCGGGAAATACACCGAAATGCAAAAAAATTATGAAAAATTTGATATATCGTGTGCCTTCAGTGATTTGAAAGATGAAGCGCTTATTTATATCGGGAGAGGTTATTTTAATGAATTAAAATATGCGGATGCGCTTGCAACCTTCAAGAAAATAATAGAAAAATATCCCCAAAGCAATATGCTTGACGAAGTGAACTATATGGCAGGTGAAGGCTGTTTTTATTTGAAAAACTTTGCGGGCGCCATTCCCTATTACCAGGCAGTTATTAAGAACGAAAAGCAGAACCGTCTCAAGGATTATGCCTATTATTCATTAGGTTGGACAATGATGAATTTGTCTAACTATGCTGAAGCAATAAACTCGTTTAATTCATTAATCCGTCAATTTCCTAAAAGCCCATTAGTCCCCGAAGCTACGTTTAAAAGGGGAGAATCATATTATTTCAGCAGTCAGTATAACGAAGCCATTTCAAATTTAACAGGAATATTAGAGTTACCAGAAATTAAGGAGTATAAACCGGCTGGGCTGTATTATATCGGCGATTCATATTATCGGCTTAAGAATAAAACAAAAGCCCGTGAAAATTTATTAAGGGCTGTGCGTGAATATCCTGCCAGTCAGTTTGCCGATGAATCCTATAAAATTATCGGTCTAATGTTTATGGAGGAAGAAAATTACTCGCAGGCGGCGGAAATATTTGGCCAGCTTGCTCAAAAAGATACAATGAAAAAAGATGACTATACTCAATATATCTGGGGTATGGCACTCCGAAAATCAGGCAAAAAAATGCAAGGAAATGAGGTATTAAATAGATTAATTACTGGTAAACCGAATAATAAATATGCTGACAAAGCCCTGTATGAGATGGCACTTGATGACTTTGAAACCGGAAAATATCAGGAAGCCTTGGTGCAGTTTGAAAACATTATTAAACAGTATCCAAAGAGCGAAATATACCTTCAAACAAAAAAAATGGCCGGAGAATGTCTCCGTGGGTTAGGGAGATATTCTTCAGCAGAACCGATTTATCGGGAGCTGTCCACCTGCACAGACAAGACGATTGCCTCGTGGAGCACGTATCAATTAGGATGGTGCTTGTATAAAGACAATAAAATTCCCGAAGCGTTGACTAATTTAAATAAATTTGTAGCGGCTAATCCGCGTCATGAGCTTACTGATCAGGCACTATTTTTAATCGGTGACATTGAATTTAATCGGGGAAATTATACACAAGCCATTACGGCATTAACGAGGGTTATCAGCGAATTTCAAAATTCTTCAAAACGTATGGACGCACTCTATACCCGTGCCTACGCAAAATTCAAAATGGGTGATTATCCCGAGGCTGAAAAAGATTTTTCCGCTGTGACGAGTCAATATCCCAAAAGCCAATATGTGATTGATGCAACACTCAAAATGGGTGATTGCAGGTATCTCCAGAAACAATATACAGATGCACTTACTCTCTATAAGAGAGTGTCAGAAAACGCATCAGACAATGCTGATAAAGTTACTGCACAATATCAGCAAGCACAAACGCTGGTTCGGCTTAACCGTTTTAATGAAGCCATTGTGTTATTTCGCTCAATCTATTTGAATGTTGCTGATTCTGACCTGGCAGATGATTCATACTATAATATTGGAAGCATCTATGCAAATCAATTGTCTGATTATGATAAGGCAATCAGCGAATTTCAGGGTTTTATGAAACGTTTTCCTCAATCTCCGTATCTTCCAAGTGCTTATTATGAAATGGGGAATGCTTACTATAATAAGAAGGAATATGTAACCGCAATTTCACAATATCAAAAAGTATTGGATGTGTATCCAAAAAGTGAGGTGGTCGCTGATGCACTCACAAGTATTCAGGATAGTTATCAGGCATTAGGAAATATAGATAAGGCTGTTGAAACTGCGGAACTTTTTGTTAAAAAGAATCCAAATCATAAAAATGCAGATAATTTCTTATTAACGAACGGGGATTTGTATTTGAACAGTGAACAGTATGATAATGCTATAAAACAATATTCAGGTATAATTGAGCAGTATCCACTTTCCGAATCAGCGCCTTATGCCTATTTGGGTATTGGAAAGGCATATTTAAATAAAGGAGATTCACGAAAAGCGATCGAGAATTTTATGGAAATCACTAAAAAATTTCCGAAACATATTCTTGTCCCCGCTTCTTTATTCGAAATTGGGAAAATATATTATAACCAGAAAAATTATCAACAGGCAGAACAAGTATTAGAACAAATTACAAAAGAATATCCCAATTCGGAAGAAATCGGTTCAGTACTCCTGACGTTAGGACAAACTCAAGAAGCACTGGGAAAACTTGATAAAGCGGTACAGAATTATAATGAGATTATAAATAAATATTCAGAAAATGTCATAGCCGATCAAGCGCGTAATATTTATAGTAAAATTTTAATCAAACAACAGAATTATGACCGGGCAATCTCATTCTGTGATCAGGTGATTGCCCATCAGATAAACGAGATTGCGGCTGAAGCACAATTCACGTTAGGTCTGGCTTATGAGGCACAAGGAGTCATTCAGACTGCTTATGAAAAATTCTTTGCAATAAGGACTTTGTACCCTCTGTATGACCTGTGGGTCTCTCAGGGAACGCTCAAAGCCGCTGATTGTCTAGTAAAATTGAAGCGCTATTCGGATGCAGAAAAATTGTATCAAGAAGTTATTGACAAACACCCAAATGACGAGTTGGGCAATCAAGCACGGGAAGGATTAAAGAAAATTAAAAAATAATTAAATAGAGAACTTTGATGTAACGTGACAAACATCACGATTACTGATTAAATAACAATTTTAAGGAGAGACAGGTCAGTAACCTGTCTCTACAAAAGTTTGCGATTTAGTGGATTTTTTCAAAGATCTCAAATAATATGATAGGGGCGAGAATGCATACTACCGGAATCTTTGAACGCACAGGATATTTCATAGGTTTTGTTTTTTTTCTTTTCTTTATTACAGCACCTGCCTTATCCCAGAAAAAGACAGCACCACCGACGAAGACCTTTGTACAGGATACCGTTGATGTGCAGAAAATGAACGCCTCCCCGGTACAATCAGTAATCCAGGATACGTCGGCTGTCAGTAAAGAGAAAACAGCAGGACAAGCAAAAGTCGGTATGCCGAAATTAGAGTTACAGGAATATACGATTTTTGGTACTGAAAAATTATATGCACTTCCGGCACAGCGGAAAGCAATAGAAATGGCTGATTATACGGAAAGCGAGCAAATTAGATTCTTTGTCGATCGGGGTGAATATTTTACTCCGGTTTATGGTGGACAAAAACTGAGACAACCGTTTGCACTTTCTGCTGGCAGTATTCTCAATGAAGTGTATTCGTCACTGGGGCGATACACTGATTTTAATGTGGGCGCGAAGGTATATAAAAAATATTCTGCGGACGATATATTCGCAGTTATAGATATTCATCGAAACAGCGGGCACGTAAAAAATGCCGGCTATTACACAGTTACCGGGAAAATCACGGATTATTTTCAGATCTGGAATTCTGTTCAAAGCACCGCAGATATGCAATTTGATTTACATTCATATCGCTTTTATGGAGCTGATCCTCCTTACCAGACAAAACGGCAGGGAAATTACTGGGCTGTCTCATCATCAAATGCAATTTCACGATTTGAATCCGTTGCTATGCAGGCAGATTTCGGCGGTAACTATTATAATCTAGATGCCTCAAAGTATTTTAACTGGGACCTGTGGACAAAGTTCAACATCAATTCAGTCTATAAATCCACACTATTTAATGGCACTATAGATTTACAGACGGACAGAATTAAGGATGGAGCTCGAGATAATGCACCTATCAGCGATGCAAATTACCATTCCATACTGATTACCGGAGAGCGGCTGGTAAAGCCGAACCTGCTTATCAGATTTGGAAGCACACTCTATAATACTTACACAAAAAATGCCAGCAGTTCGTATAGTATAAAAAATAATGCATTGATACCTTCAAACCGCGATGTTCGGAGTCGGGATAATACGAAATTTTATCCACAGCTTTGGATTACCTATGATATGCAAACGCGCGGCAAGCTTTTTTTTGAATTCGAGCCTTCCGTTAAACCGTTTACTTTATATGAAAAATTGCAGGAAGCTCCCTATTTAGACCTCCGTTCACCGTTGGCGTTTGAAAATAACAGCCAAAGTATCAAATTTGGGTGGCGTCGGTCAATACTCTATAATGTGGCTTTTGAACTGTATTATTGCGACCGTAGAATAAAAAATTACGGTTTCCTTATTGAAAATAGTCTCGGTATCAGTCCTGTTCAGGACGGTATGTGGACGTATTCGTTCGATAATACGCTCGACGTAAGCGAATACCATATAGCGGTCAATTGGAATCCCCATACCCAGTTCACCCTGTATAGTTCACTCGGATTTTCTGATATTACTGTTCATAATAGCGCTTTTGCCGACCGAGTGCCATATTTGCCGAAAATAATATTTGATTCACAGGCGATCTATTTACCCGGAAAAGGGTATCAGGTTATCGGGGATACAAAATACATAGGAATGCGGTATGTTACTCCGTTTGCAAGTGCAAGCGGAAAGCAGAAATTGAGCGATAATCTTTTGTTAAATGTAACCGTTACCAAGCGGTGGACTTCGCAGATAGGGGGCTATGCATTTGTATCAAATTTGTTTAATGAAAGCTATCAACTATGGAACCAATACAGGGCCCCCGGTTTTATCGGCGGCATTGGAGTTCGCTATTTTTGGTGATACACTGAATAGAGCAGTCTGGGTTTTAATATTACAGAAACGTGTAAGGAGGAGCAATGACTCTATTTGAAATGACTGTCAAGGGCGGGTGGGTGATGATTCCGATTGCTTTGTGCTCGGTAATTGCTGTTGTGATTATTATTGAGCGATTTATTGTTCTCAGTCGTTCAAAAACCAATACCCGCCATCTGATGATGAAGTTAAAATCGCTTATAATAAAAGGGAACAAGGAAGAAGCAGTCAATTTATGTGACGAAACACCGGGTCCAGCGGCACGAGTTTTGAAAGAAGGATTGTTATACTCCCACCGTGAGAAAGAAGCGATTCAAGATGCTATTGAATCTGCGGGGAGCCGGGAAGTGTTTCGCCTGGAGCGATATTTAGGAGTACTTGCCACGGTCGCCGGTGTTGCGCCGCTATTGGGATTTTTAGGCACAGTAACCGGTATGATTCGAGCATTTATGCAGATTGAGCGGTTGAGCGGCAATGTCAATGCAAGTGTTCTTGCCGGCGGCATCTGGGAAGCATTAATAACAACAGCCGCCGGATTAATTGTTGGTATACCAGCATTTATTTTTTATAACTATCTTATGACGCGGGTACAGCGGTTAGTCTATGAAATTGAAAGCAGTTCAAATGAGCTTTTAGGTCTTCTGTTAGAAGAAAAACAAAATACATATCGGGGGGAAATCAGATGAAACTGAATACGCGATTAAAATTGCTTGATACGTATAATTTTGTATCTTTGACCGATATTGTGATGCTGCTCGTGATTTTCTTTCTATTATCGTCAACGTTTATTGTTCAGCCGGGAATAAAAGTTCGGCTCCCCCAAGCCGATATATCTGAAGAAATTATTGGTAAGTCCATTACCGTAACTATTGCAAAAGGAGATCAATATTATCTCAATGATGAATTGATTCCCTTTACTGATTTGGGAGCTCGCCTTAACTCATTGGTGAAAACGCAACCGACTGATATCGTCATTATTAAAGCAGATAAGACGATAGAATTGGGGAGGGTAGTTGCAGTAATGGATATATGTAAAAAGGTTGGTTTTACAAAGTTCAATGTAGCTACGGAGCCCATCAATGGATAATGATACGCATAATAAAAAACGCTTCAGTGTAGCGTGGATTATTTCGATACTTTTCCATCTATGTCTGTTGCTATTGCTTTTATGGATTTTGGTTGATATGTCACCGCTTATGCCCGAGTTCGTTGATATGGCGTTTTTGAAGAACGTTCCTTTTAAAGGCAAAAGTATCAAAGAAACACCATCTCAGGCTCAGATTGGCCAAGCACAACAAACTCCGGAGCAGGAAAAAGCAGCTGCTCAAATTCCTCCAACAAAGCAAATTACAGAGCAGCAAAAAGCAGGTGCTCAAATTACTCCAGCAAAGCAAATTACAGAGCAGCTAAAGGCGGGTGGTCAGATTTCTCCAGCACAGCAATCTGCAGCACAGCAAAAAGCGGGTGGTCAGGTTTCTCCAACACAGCCCAAAACAGGTAGTCAGATAAAAGAAACACTATCTCAGACTCAGATCACTCAAGCACAGCAAAAAGCAGGTAGTCAGATACAGGAAAAGCACACTGTTGACTTACCAGAGCAGCATGCTTTAGGAAAAGACAAAGAGCGTATACCGCTGGAATCAAAACAACGTGCTCCTGAAACCGTAAAAGAGAGCATACCGCTGGCAACAAAGGGCAAACTGAAAGCTACTGAGGTGCCGGTAAAAGGCTCTGTAACTCGGTTAGACCCGTTGAAATTTGTTGGTAAAGATACCCTCGGTGGTTCATCACGAACTTCAAATATCACTGAGATACAACAGGCTGGGGGTCAAAAGATAGAATCCGGAGAAAAAACGGCAATTGCTCCCCCGGGTGAAGAGGTTTCAGGAAAAGTCCAATTAGGCAATCCATTTGAAATTAGCTGGGAAAGCGGTACGAGAGAGATACTTGCCAGTCCACTTCCGAAGTTCCCTGAATCGGTTAAAAAGAGTGTTGTACTTAAATTCCGCATTCAGGTTATGCCAGATGGAACGGTGAGAAATATATTTCCGCTGCAAAAGGGTGAAGCCACGCTTGAAACATTAACAAAACAAGTGTTGAAACAATGGCTGTTTAATTCATTGGAAAAGAGCGCTCCACAGCAAAGTCAATACGGTGTTGTAACATTTCGGTTTGTATTAAAATAACATCCTTGAGCAAAATTATAATATCTAAACCTGCTGTGTGTTGGTCTTTTTCACCCATCCCGATAGGGATGGGTCATACCACACACCGTTTTTAATTGATTAATGTTGTAAAATGATA
>Ga0315291_10013132_pt1 | contig 10047 bp, 12 predicted proteins | sample YL17G12_20_MG_FD_203070 | JGI IMG/M metagenome (GOLD analysis project Ga0315291, IMG submission 203070) | Sediment microbial communities from Yellowstone Lake, YNP, Wyoming, USA - YL17G12_20 | ecosystem: Environmental > Aquatic > Freshwater > Lake > Sediment | place: USA: Wyoming | collected...
GTACACCCGCCGCACATCGGCCGTGCGCTTCAGCCGGATCCGCCGTTCCATCCATAGGTACAGAATACGAAAAGCCTACGCCCGGCGTCGCGGACGCTGGGTGCTCTCTTTCCAGTTCAACTTCTTGGCCCCGTCTCTCTGCACGGCCAGCCGCCGGCGGCCCTTTAGCCGCCGCGCCTGGAGCACCCGCCTTCCGTCCGCGGTCGCCATGCGGGCTCGAAAGCCGTGCGTGCGCGCGCGCTTGCGCTTCTTGGGTTGATACGTTCGCTTCGGCATCCATCCTCCTACTATAATCAGTGCTGACGATCAGCCAGCGTTAACTACTGGCCAACCCGCTGCATTATACCCCAAGTGGCACAAGCGGTCAAATTGTGGCCAGTCCCACCTTCCCGAAAGCCCCGGCAAGGGCCTCAAGGACACGGTTGGTCCCCTGGCTTTCGGGAAGGTCTTATTTGACTAGGGCGACGATGACCGGGGCCACGATGAGAGCGGGGAGGAGGTTGCCCGCGCGGATTCGTTTGATCTCCAGGAGGCTCAGCCCCAACGCCAGCATCAGCACGCCACCGGTGGCCGTCATCTCGGCGATCATCGGGTCGGTGAGCCAGACACTGGCCCACCTCGCCCCCAGCGTCAGCGCTCCCTGGTAGATCAACACGGTCAGGGCTGCAAAGACCACGCCCGGCCCCAGCGTAGAGGCAAACGCCAGCGCCGCAAATCCATCCAACGTCGCTTTGACCGCCAGCAGGGTGTAGTCACCGGTCAGGCCATCCTGGATCGAGCCCAGGATCGTCATGGGGCCCACGCAGAACACCAGGCTGGCCGTCAGGAAAGCGCGGCTGAAGCGGGACATGCCAGCCGGGGCCTCAGCCTGTGGCCGGTCAGAACCATTCTTCCTGTTCGCCGCGGTCCTGTCTTCGAGCCAGCGCCCCACCTGGTTGAGGCGGTCCTCGATGCGCAGCCACTCTCCCACGAGCCCCCCGACGAGCAGGCTGCCCAGGACGATCAGGATGTTGCCGGTCTTGAAGGAAAGTTGCACGCCGATGACGAGGGTCAAGAGGCCCAGGCCGTGCATGATCGTCTCGCGCATGCGCTCGGGCAGGCGGGCCCCCAGCAAGGTGCCCAAGGTCCCACCCACCAGGACGGTGACGACGTTGAGGAGGGTGCCCAGGCCAGACATAGGAGGTCAGGCGAGAGTCAAAGCCCCAGGTAGCGCAGGCTGCGCTCCAGGTACTCGAGTTCGTCCATCTCAAGCACGAGCGCGGGCTGGTGAGGCAGCGCCTCGAGCAGGGGCAGGACGTCCCGCTTGTAGTCAATCACCCCACCGGGAAAGTCGAGCGGGAGGTGCTCGTCGTAAGAACCCCGGTGGTTGTTGAGATGGCAATGCACAATCCGATGGCGGGTCCGCTCAATCCAGACTTCCAGGGGCAGGTAATCAGAGAACAGGTAGACGTGCCCCACGTCGAGGCAGGCACACAGGTGAGGGGAATCAATCTGGTCGAGGACATCGCCGATGATGCTTGAGTCCGGCTCCCACATGTTCTCCAGCGCGATCACGACCCCGCGCCTGGCCGCCTCCTCGACCATCGGCGTCCAGAACTCCACCTGGCGCTCGGCCCAGCCGGGGAGATAGTCGGGGCTGCGCACGATGGGGAGAAAGTCGGTGTGAAAAACGACGGTCCGTGCACCCAGCTCAGCGGCAATATCGAGGTTCAACATGTAGCGCTCGCGGGTCAAGGCCACGATACGCCCATCAGGGCTGGCCGGGGAAAGGTTGTAGAAAGCACCGTGAACGGCCAGTTCGCCCTGGAAGTCCCGCAACAGCGCCTTGTGCTGGTCAAGCAGCTCGCGCCATCCACTGTCGAGCAACCCGGTATCGTAGGCATATACCTGGATTTCCAGCCCTGCTCCATGAGCCTGGGCCAGTTCATAGTGTCGCGTGATGTCCCGCTGATACGTAGCCAGCAGTATGCGCTCCATAGCAAGCCTTTTCTACCCGCCGCCAGTAGATTGTACACCATCATAGCGCGATGGGCAAATGCGCCGCACCGCCGTCAACAGGCGGTGCTGGGTAGGCACAGTCAAGATCCCGACCACGAGAAGCGCTACCTTGGAATGGCAACCCTGGGTTTCGCGGCACGCTTGAGAACTTTCGGGAAGGTCATTCCAGGTGCGCGCGGATGGCGTGCGCCACCTGGCGTGCCCGCTCTGGCGCGTCGCCCACGTACCCTCCGGCATCAAGCAACTCGTGCACACGGCCGGCAGGCAGGTAGTGCAGGACCTCGGGGTCAGCAGCCAGCAGGCCGGCCAACGGATTGGGTTCCCCTCGCTGGATGCGACCCCAGGCGGCCAGGCAAGACTGGCGGATTACCTCGTGCATGCTCTGACGGTCGGCCCCGGCCCGCACCAGTTCCATCAGCAGCCGTTCGGTGGCGGCGAAGGTGCCGTAGGTAGCCAGGTTGCGCGCCGCTGCCTCCTCGTGAAACTGCAGACCCTTCAGGACGTGGTGGGCACGGCGGACGATTTCTTCGCTGGCCAGGAAGGCCTCGGGCAGGATGAGGCGGCGGCTGGCGGAATCGTCCAGCGTGCGCTCCAGCAGGCTGTGGGCGGCGTTGTCCCAGGCCACGCGCGGCAGCGCCGCCACGTAGCGGGCCAGGCTGTCCACCGTCTCGGCATTGACGGGATTGCGCTTGAAGGGCATGGCGGACGAGCCCACCTGCTGTGCGCCGAAAGGCTCGCTCCACTCCCCGATCGGAGGTGACTGGAGGAAGCGCAGGTCGAAGGCGAAGCGGTAGAGGGAGACCGCCAGCCCGGCGAGGACCGTCAAGACGCGATAGTCCTGTTTACGCGGGTAGACCTGGGTGGCGACGGGGAAAGCGTGCAGCCCCAGTTCCGCCATGACGGCGGCCTCCAGTGCGGCGGGCGTCATCCGAGTGCCCTCGAGCAATTGGGCGTAGGCGGCGCTGGTGCCCACCGCCCCCTTGATGCCCTTGCCCAGGATGTGCTTGTGCAGGCGGCGCAGTTCGTGCAGGTCTTCCAGCAGGTCCTGGCCATAGACGGCCAGCCGGTAGCCGACGGTGGTGGGTTCGGCCGGCTGGAGGTGGGTGAAGGCTATGCAGGCCCGGTCGGCGTGGGTCTCGATGCGGTCGGCCAGGTCGGCCAGGAGGGCGCGCAGCCGCTCGAGCAGCAGGTCGAGCGCCTCTCGTATACACAAAATGTCGGCGTTGTCTTCGACGTCGGCGCTGGTGGCGCCCAGGTGCAGGATCCCGCCGCCAACAGGGCACTGCTCAGCGAAGGTACGCAGTTCCGCCATGAGGTCGTGGTGGATTTCGGACTCGATCTCGGCGGCGCGGGCCAGGTCCACGTCATCCTGGTGCGCCCGCAGGTCGGCCAGTTGATCGGCGGTGACCAGGCCGGCCTCGTGCTGGACGGTGGCCAGGGCAACCCACACGCGGCGCCAGAGGAGCCGCCGGTGCACCTGGCTCCAGAGCGCCCGCATCTCTGCGGAGCCATAGCGCCAGGTGAAGGGGGAAAGATAGGTATCATAAGTGAACTGGGTTTCTCGTTCCATCACTCCAGATTGTACACCAGGTTATGCCAGATGGGAAGCGAGCGGGGGGAGGGGAGGCCGGAACGCAGATGAACACGGATGGGACGGATGAACGCGGATGAGGCAGTCCTGGGGGCGACTTGCGAGCGTCGTCTCGCATGGGACGCCCCCGGGACGGGGGCTGCGAGCCTGGTAGAAAGGGAAGGGTTGGTGTTTCGCCCAAGATGTGCTATCATCGCACCAACGTGGACACACAGTTGTCCGAGTTCGTGGTGATCTTGGCGTCCATTAGCTAGACAGCAGGAGGCATATCTATGAGATTACGGCAATGGACATGGCTGCGCCCCACAAGAGCGTTCCTTTTCTGGATTGCTGCTAATCTCTTGGGGTTTATCAGTATGTCCGCATTGCCTATCGCCCTGCCAATCCTGAAATCTATCCCTGGCATCGCCGCGTCAACTCTCATCATCACCCTTCCCATCGGCTTCGCTCAATGGCTGGTTCTGCGTCGCCTTCTTCCCCTTTCACCGATATGGGTCCTCACACTTCCTGTTGGCTTGCTCCTCTTCGTTCTCCTCGCTGCCGCAATTCCAGCATCCTTGTGGCAGATTGTGGACGATGAATCTACTCTGACGCTTACCGTCATGTATATCGTCATGGGCGCTGCTATGGGACTGTCACAGTGGCTGATCCTGCGACGCAAGTTCTCACAAGCCGTGCTATGGATAGGGGGCATCTCTCTGGGCGTGGGGCTTGGTTTCGGCCTCGTTCTGGTGGCGGGCCTCATCAATCAATCCGAATTCATTTCCTAAGCTACCGTTGTACTCGTCTACAGCATAGTAACAGGTTCAACCCTGTCGTGGCTGCTACTTCATAAGGCCGGGACCTGCAATCCCCAATTCAACGCCACCTAACCCCCGCTTCTGCGATCGGTTCACCCGAAACCGCACAATCATTGAGGCCTGATAGGCCTGAGAGGAGATTGTCCAGTGGCCTTTACGAGCAAGTACCTCGAGAGATGCTGGAGCAGCAGGGACCTGTGGAAGACCAAGAGCACGCACCCCGGAGACTGGTATCTGGCCGGGGACCCGCTCGAACTTCACCTGGTAGGTGAAAGCGACGCTGAGCGTGTGGACTTTCACAGCGATGCCATTGCCTTTGTCCCCGACGCCGATGATCTCCTGGAGCTTGTTGACAACCAGATCAGAGTTGCCGGTAGCGATCCAGCCACGAAGGCGCTGACCATTCGATACGACCCGGCAGGGCTGTGGAGTCTGGACATAGAGTACGCTGGCAAGTCGACGCATGTGCGCGGGCAGGAGTCGGTACACTCGCTGCTGTTGTACGCTCTGTATCTAATGGCTCAGCCGTGACGTGAGCCGGTGAGTGGGACGGCAGAGGAACTAGTGAAAACCGACTGCTGGGCTTGATGCAGCAGCTCGGCGTTATTCCTACGCCGGCATAAAGGAGGTCATTCTATGAGCGGGCTATTCGGAGGCAAAAGCCGTGAGGAGCGAGAAGCCGTGAAACAGCAAAAGCGGGCACAGTTGCAGCGCCACCAAGCAGGAGTTGCGGACCAATACGATGGCATGGTCACGAAGGCCCTGGAGCAACTGACCCGTTGGGCTTTTCCGGATAGTCAAGTTGAGCGTCAGGGTGTCGGGGTGTGGCAACTCTGGCACACGGCGGACAATGGAGAGAAGTACGTTGACGTGGCCGTGACGTTGGTGTTTGATGAGGAGCAACCGACGTGTTTTCTGTGTGACGAATCCCTGTACCTGGCGAAAGCGGAGAGTCTCACCCGCGAAGACCTGAATGACGCTCTGCGGAGGTGTATATGCTCGGTTAGTGGGTAGGCGGGTGGGACGCCCCCGGGACAGGGGCTGCGAGCCTTATAATCGGAGGCTGGAACGCGGACAAAGCGGATGAGTACATCCGGGCGGATGGGACGGATGAACGCGGATCGGACAGTTAGAAATCGGTGATCCTCCTGGTCCGGTCCAGGTACTTGGCGCGGAACTGGGCGTTGAGGCGGAGCACCTCCCGCTCGTTTCCGACGAAGGAGCAGCGCAGGCAGTAGTACTCGTCCGCATCCCGGTCGTAGAGCATATCCATATCAATTTCCCGCATCAAGCAGCGCGGGCAGCGATAGTTCAACTTGCCTTTTCTACCTTGAGCCACCTGCGCAACTCCCCTTTCCCCTTGACGGTCTTTTTGATTCCGACCGTGTACATCGGCGAGAACGCGAACCCCTCACGGAAATAGCCGCTGGCCTCGTCCGTGTCTGTGTGCATGGTCAGGCGCGTATCCACCTGTGGCACCAACGCCTCGGCCAGCGCGACGCCGGATACTTCCACTTCGCGGCACTTGTAGGCGTAGTCTACGCTTTCGGTCTCGGACGCACCTTTCACGGTGAGCCTAACCCCGGTCAGGTCCTCGGGATATTCTGTAGTGCCGTAGCAGGCGGTGATGTACTCGTCAATGGTCACCTCCGCCTGCGGATCGCCGGTGTCCACGATCCTCCTCACGATCTCGACCTCGCCCGTGCCCTCGGCGAAGCGGAAGAGCGATTGCACGTGGATGGTAAACCGGCTGAACTCGATGTCCACCAGGTCAAGTGTCACGACCCGCGTATCGCCCTCTTCCGAGAAAGAGGCCAGCGTGCGGCAGGTACACAGATCTACCTCCTCACCTTTGTGGCTGAACTTGCAGCTCTTGACGGCCCCTTCACCGGCGTAGTGGGTAAAGTAGCCGGCCCGGTAAAGGGACTGCACCAGGAAGGGATAGGAGGCGTCCTGCAGACACTTGGTGCCCACGCCGCATGGCCGCACCAACTTGGCTGCATAGGGTCGCAGGTCAATCATCGCGCCGCCCTGGTTCATGTCCAGGCAGAGGCGCATCCACGGGTCGGCGTACCAGAACTGCTGCCGCTTCGAGCCATATAGAATATCCTTCCACAGGGTACATTCGGGGCGGGTGTACGGGCGGCCCTGGCGATAGATGTCGGCAAACTCGCTCATCGTCACGTCTTGGGCTTTCCCTGCTTTCTTGAGTTGCCCGTAATAGGCCATGCCGTTCTGGTAACTCTTGAGCAAGAAGTCATAATCCGCTTCCCAGCGACCGCTCTTGCTCATCCAGCCAGGCCCCACGAACATCATGTTGTAGGCATAGCCGCGGTTATACTTTGCCATAGCGCGGTATTGGTCTACGATGTTTCTAAAGTACGGGATTTCGCGGTCCTCGTACACCATGCCGCGAAGGATGTTCTGCGGGTGGGTGCCATAGTAGGAACCGGGACCGTCGAAGACAGCCATCAGGTCACGCGAGAGGTGCGGGATGGCCACGATGCCGATGTCGTCCTCCTCGTCCGAGGCCGGGCAGTGGATATTGCGCTTCGACGGGATCCAGGGATTCCAGGGGCTGCCGTCGTGGATCGTGTACCAGGAATTGTTGGCGTTATGATAGGCCTTCGGGCCTTCCTCCCAGCAGGTCGCCACCGCGACCTTGATCATCGGATACCTTTCCTTGACGTAATTAACCAGTTCGGCGTCCAAGTAGTAGGAGCCGGTCGAGGTGGGATAGAAGCCAAACACCTCGTAGAACTTGCCCAACACCTCGTCCACGATCCGTCTCTTGTCTTCCATCGAAAAGAGCCAGATCGCCAGTTCCCTCGACTTGAACCTGTCGCGGAATTGCTGGCATTGAATGCCGAGGAAGGTCGAGCCGATTTCGTCGCCGTACCGCTCGTGATACTCGCGGGCAAGCGCCACTGCCTCCGCATTGAACAGGCTGGCGTAAGTCATCTGGATGGTGGTCCGCAGGCCGTTGTCGTGGGCCACCTGCTGCTGCGTGCGGAAAATGTCGAGCGATTCCTGGATGACCGTGCTGCGGGTGAGGTCTTCCTGCTTGCCCTCCTCCGCGTCCTTCTGAAGATACTCTGGTACCATCTCTGGCCGGTGGATGATGGTCACGTAGAATTCGTCCATGCTGCTCCCTTTCACTCTATTCTCAAGACTACAGCCGACTCTGCTGGCAGATTGACCAGCAAAGCACCACCAGTGAGTGTCGCCCCATCGAACGCGGCAGGCTTTATCGCAGCCGGCTGATCGAATGTGTTGTGGGCGTTGATGGCTTCAGCGGATCTGTCGCGGTGGATCTCGGCCTCGATCTCGGCGGCGCGGGCCAGGCCCACGTCGTCCTGGTGCACCCGCAGGTCGGCCAATTGCCCGGCAGTGACCAGGCCGGCCTGGTGTTGGACAGTGGCCAGGGCGACCCACACGCGGCGCCAGAGGAGGCGCCGGTGCATCCGGCCGCAGAGCGCCCGCATCTCCTGGGAGCCGTAGCACCAGATGAAGGGGGAGAGATAGGTGTCGTGAGTGAACTGGGTTTCTCGTTCCATTGCCTTGAATTGTACACCAGGTAGGGGCGGATGGGAAGTTGGAACGCGGACAAAGCGGATGAGTACATCCGGGCGGATGGGACGGATGAACGCGGATCGGATAGTCCTGGGGGCGACTTGAGAGCGTCGTTCTGTATGGGACGCCCCCGAGGACGAGGGCTGCGAGCGCCAGGGAGAGCTGGAACGCGGATCGGACAGTCCTGGGGGCGACTTGCGAGGGGCGTCTGGCAGAGCCTTGCAGAAGGTAAGGGGCACTTGCACGCGATGTGGACGGGTGTATAATCGAGTCCAGATGATTTGAGGGTATCATACAGGTGGGAGGCAAGATGCCAGAAACCATCTACGTCTCAAAGAGAGTGTACCAGGCAGTGGTAAAAGAGGCAACGTCACGCCACCAATCGCCGGACCAGTTCGTTGAGGAGTGGCTGACGTACCACCTATTGCCACAGCACCCGCACGTCGAAATCGTTGAAAGCCGCAGTGGTTCCCGTGCCGTGATCAAGGCCACCCGTGTGGGAGTAGACGTAATCGTAGGCTATCACCGTGCCGGTTACACGCCGGAGCAGATTGTCACTGAGTTACTCCCTCACCTCACGCTAGCGCAAGTCTACGATGCGTTGGCCTATTATCACGACCACGCTGACGAAATAGACGCCCTGCTGGAAACCAACACCACGGAGGCCTGGCAGGAACGGCTACGCCAGCGGATGGGCGGCACGGCTTATGCGAAACTCGCTGGCGATGCAACCCAGGCCTGAGCGCGACATCCGGATTCTCATTGACGAGGACGTCTGGGATGGCCTGGCGGCGGCGCTGCGCGAAGCAGGTTACGACTGCCTCTCTGTGACCGAGGCCGGGCATAAAGGTATCTCCGACGAAGACCTGCTGGCCTGGGCTATCGCGGAAGAGCGAGCCATCATCACTCACAACGCACAGGATTTCGCTCCACTGGCCGAAGTATACTTTTTCCAGGGGGTCAAGCATTACGGCATCATCATTGCGCGCCAGTTCGACAAAGGCACCCTCCTGCGGCGCACGCTCGCACTCCTGGATGGGCTAGTAGCCAAGTCATTGGCCAACACATTGCGCTTCGTTTGAGTCCTCAAACGCCAGTCCCGTTGACAAGGAGGTGCTAGTGGCGGATTACCGTATCCGTGAGCATCCCATCCTCCCGATCAAGGAGCGAGAGGAGTTCGAGTTCACCTGGGCTGCCCGGGCGATGCGGGCCCACGCGGGCGAGGTCATCGCCTCGGCCCTGTTTGCGAATGGGGTGCGCACTTTCGGCCACCACCACAAGGACGGCGCCCCCCAGGGCCTCTTTTGCGCCAACGGCCAGTGCTCCCAGTGCCTGGTGATGGCCGATGGCCTGCCGGTGAAGGCCTGCATGTCGTGCGTACAGCCGGGCATGCGGGTGGAGCCACTGGACGGGAAACCCACACTGCCCGACGTTCCCACAGCGCCGGAGATGCGCAGGATCGAGACAGTGGAGGTAGAATGCCTGATCATCGGCGGTGGGCCGGCGGGGCTCTCGGCGGCCATCGAACTGGGCAAGTCCGGCGTGCGCACGCTGATCGTGGACGACAAGCACCGGCTGGGCGGCAAACTGGTGCTCCAGACGCACAAGTTCTTCGGCTCGATTGACGCCTGCTACGCCGGGACGCGGGGAACCGACATCGCTACGAAACTGGAGCAGGAGGTACACCAGTTCGAGAACGTGCAGGTGTGGCTCAACACGACGGCGCTGGCGGTCTTTTCTGACCGCAAGGCCAGCGTGCTGCGCGACGGGAGATACGTCATCGTCCAGCCCCACGTGCTGCTCGTAGCGGCCGGGGCGCGCGAGAAATCGCTGGCCTTCAAGGGGAACACGCTGCCCGGGGTATACGGCGCGGGCGCGTTCCAGACGCTGGTCAACCGGGACCTGGTGCGCCCGACGGAGCGGCTGTTCATCGTCGGTGGCGGGAACGTCGGCCTGATCGCGGGGTACCACGCCCTCCAGGCCGGCATCCAGGTGGTGGGCCTGTGCGAGGCGTTGCCGGAGTGCTCCGGCTACAAGGTGCACAAGGACAAACTGGCCCGGCTGGGGGTCCCTATTTATACCTCG
>Ga0315291_10013136_pt1 | contig 10046 bp, 5 predicted proteins | sample YL17G12_20_MG_FD_203070 | JGI IMG/M metagenome (GOLD analysis project Ga0315291, IMG submission 203070) | Sediment microbial communities from Yellowstone Lake, YNP, Wyoming, USA - YL17G12_20 | ecosystem: Environmental > Aquatic > Freshwater > Lake > Sediment | place: USA: Wyoming | collected...
CCTCGACCTGCGCAATACACGACACAGAACGTAGAGAACTCTCTAATGACGTGTGGTACATAATCTGGGGTCAGGTCACCAGTACGTTGTGAATGTCCGTGGCAAAGTCAGCAGCCGTCTGGTATCTATCTTCAGGCGACTTCTCAATCGCGTGAAGCAGGACTGTATTAAGGTCGGCTGAGAGTCGAGGGCAGTATTTCTTGGGCGGAACAGCCTCCCTGGAGATCACACGTGTCAGTGTTTCATTCACCGTATCACCTTCAAACGGCGGGTGTAGGGTCAAACACTCGTAGAATGCAGCCCCCAACGAATATACATCGCTTCGGCAATCCACCGTTTCAGGCTTGCGAATCTGTTCAGGCGAGACATAGCTCGGTGTGCCAAAGAACTCGCCGGTGACGGTTATTGTCTGTTGCGTTTCAGCCCGCGCAAGGCCAAAGTCAACAAGCTTGGGTGTACCGTCGGCGTCTATGAGAATGTTCGACGGCTTTACATCACGATGCAATATGCCTTTTTCATGGGCATAGCCCAGAGCAGATGCTACGCTGATGATTATCCTGCTTATGGCGATGATGTAGTCCGCATCTATCTCCGCGCCGCCTGGGGTTTCCCGGTTATCCTCAGAAAGACTTGCCCGCCCTTGCAAACACTCCTGCATGATCTGACTTGCTTTGGCACCAGGAGCGGCGCTGCGAATGGCGCTTAGAATTCTGTCCAAAGAAGTTCCTTTGACGTATTCCATCGCAAAATACGAATAAGGGCCCTCCTGGCCGACTTCATAGATGGGCACGATGTTCGGGTGCGAGACCTTCGCAAGCACCTTGGCCTCTCGTTTGAATCTCTCCAAGCTCTTGCCGCGGACGCCGCCAATATCGCTTATGACTTTCAATGCCACGTCTCTGTCGAGCGAAAGCTGTCGAGCAAGAAAAACCGCCCCCATCCCGCCTGTCCCAATGAGGCTCAGTATCTCGAAATCTCCGAGTCTATGGCCTATGAGATTGTCCGCCCCGGTAGCACCTTCCAAGTCGCTTTCATTGGCCTGCATAAGGTTAGCGAACAGGCCATCGATTTCCTGCAAATTGTGTAGCCTCTGCCTGATCTGCTCCTCAAGGCCGGGATATTGCTTGACAAACTCATCTATGTTCCGCGTCTGCCCATCCAACTGGGCATCTATGAACTGCTGCACAGCCTTCTCGATAATACTCTTTTGATTGTCATCGAGCGGTTCGGGCATTAGATTTCCCCATATGCTTCCGCGAGTGCAGCCAGCGCACGAGAAAGAAGCGCCCTGGTCGCACCGGGTTCTTTACCCAGCTTTTCTGCTAACTCGTGGCCGGAAAGTCCTTCCATTTTCGCCAAGATAATCACCTCTTTGTACTCCGGCCTCAACTTGTCCATAGCATTCTCAAGCTTATTCATATCTTCACGTCGGGACACTATCACACTCGGCGTGGTAAAATCTATCGGCCCAACGGTACCGACAAGACTGTCTCTGCTGTTCTGCCCGGTAATGGTAAGCGGAATTTCTCGCCGGATGTTACGCTTGGCTGCGTGTAACTTCTCTGAATTATCCCGAATCCTGTTTTCTGCTATTTTGGCCAGCCACCGCAGGAAATCCCCCTCGTTCTCATAGGTGAAGTCCTCCAATCCGCGCAGAGCAGAGACGAACGCATCCTGCACCAGGTCCATTGATTCCAGCTTGGACCGCAGCTCCTGTCCCATGCGCAAGCGTACTATCCGCAGCACTCGCTCTCCGTAAACCTCGCACAACCGCTGCAATGCCGATTCATCCCCGTCCTTCGCGAGTGAAACCAAACGCTGCGTCTTGTAGTTGGAACTGCCGCTCAAATTTCGCCAACCTCTTCTTTCTATAAAGCGTGTTATGACAATATCTTACCTTCCTGAGGAACGAAAAACAAGGAAATTCGCGTGCGCTTGCCTTGTTTCCCCGCTTACATAGGTAGAACAGAAAAGTTCGGCAGACAGAGCCAAAAAGTAAATAAAAACCCAAAAACATTTTAAGGAGAACAAAAATGAAACGCTTGATGACAATTGTGGCAATGCTGGTAGTAGTGTGTATTTCATCTCTCGCCGCCGAAGCGGCCGTGCGTGTCCAGGGCTACTATCGGAGTAACGGGACCTATGTTCAACCTCACTACCGTTCCAATCCGGATGGCAACTTCTACAACAACTGGAGCACCTACCCGAACGTCAACCCGTACACCGGAAGCATCGGCACAAAACGCACGCCGAGTAATTCAGAAAGCTACTCCTGGCGAATGCCCAGCCTTAGCCATAGCACTCCAAGCTACTGGAACGACAATTCGTGGTCATTTCCGCGTTCCTCTCCTCCGAGCTATGGCACTTTTGGGAGGTCCCTGTTGGGTCGATAACCGAGATGGCGCTGGCCATAACAGCATACCTTGGTTCTGAGGGCTAACTGAATTTGTTAGCCCTTTTTCTATTTACGCCGCTTGAGATGCCCAGCCCGGAGCAGATGCTATAGCCCCTGCCCATCTGCCAAGCAAGGACATTCAGTGTAAAGATTCGCCAGTTAAACCCAATCCCCGTAGTTGCCACTTGTTTGGCGGTATATTTCAGGGGCAGTTTCTGGGAAAGGGATAATCAAAGGTGTCCGGGTAGATACGCTGCCAACACCCCTCCCCCAGTCAACCACATTTCCCCCCTCACAGCGCACGTACCAAGGCCCCGACCCGCAGCAAAACGCACGCGCATACCAAACCTCCTCCGCCATTTTCGCTCTCTCGGCTCAGAGTCCAGCTTATCCGCAATCAAATAACCACTTACCCCAAAACCTCATTTCGTATGGCACTCCATAAGTATATACGCATACGCTTATATGCTCTTATGCCCAAATTTGTATAATATGCGTAATCCGCGATTCCCATTCGTTTTGGCCGTTTGTGCATTTGAATTTTGCGTTTGTTTCGGATTTCGTGCTTCGTATTTCGAACTTGTTTATCTACTCTGTGTCCTCTGTGATCTCTGTGGCAAAAATTAACTTGACACCCAACTTCAGATATAGTATAATACTCATCAAACTAACATAATGGAATCGTATCAGTAAAAGGCCGGAAAACAAAAGATGCCAGACAGACAAATCAAAGGCCAACCCTATGTAGCCAAGACTCGTGAAAACTCGTGGCCAGCAACAATCTGTGTTCACCTGTGGCAATCTGGGCAATCTGTGGTTCCTTCGTGGGCATCAGTCAATTATGCAAAACAAAGCCAATGTCAAAATGGGTAATATAAACATAAGTACAGCAAGAACAAAGGCTTATGCCAAAGAACAACGAACAATGAACACCGAACGCTATTCAAAACAAACCCAATCAAACCCAATTCCCCGTCCCCAAATTATCAATTGTCAATCATCAATCATCAATCCTAATCCCCCCGCTCACCTCTTTTTCATTTCCAGGCTCTATTGCGGTGAGGCTATAATATCGAATGTTCAATGGGGCCGCGAAAATGCAGGATACGATGACCGAGATCGAGCTGCTCCGGGCCAGCTTGGCCGGCAGCAAAGACGCCTTCGGCCGGATCGTCGAGCGCTACCAGCCCCTGATTTGCGCCATCACCTACAGCGCCACCGGCGATTTCGCCAGGAGCCGGCAGCTCGCCCAGGAAACCTTCATACGCGCCTATAAGAGCCTGGCCCAGCTTAAGGACCTGGAAAAATTCCGCGCCTATCTCTGCCGAATCGCACGAAATCTCGTCGATAAATCAATAAGACAGCAGCGATTCGACGTCATCCGCGACGCCCACCCGCTCGAAGACGCCCCTTCGCTCCGGTCGCCGGAACCCGACCCAGGCGAAATAGCGATAAGCAAAGAGCATCAGGCCCTCGTCCGGCAGGCAATCGAGGGCATCCCCGAGCAGTATCGTGAGCCGATTGTCCTTTACTACCGCCGCCGGCGATCAATAGCGCAGGTGGCCGCCGACCTCGAATTATCCCAGGATGCACTCAAGCAGCGCCTCTTGCGAGGCCGAAAACTGCTCAAGACCGAAATCGCCTCACTCGTCGAAGACGTCCTGACCAAAACCGCACCCGGAAAACTCTTCACCGCCGCCGTCGTCGCCGCGCTGCCCGCCCTTGCCCCCCAGACCGCCGCCGGCATGGCAGCCCCCGCCGCCACCGGCCAAACACCGCTATCCAAAGGCGCTATCTACGGAGCCTTTGCGGGCGGCATTTTCGGCGGCGTCGCCTGGATCCTGCCAACCTCATTTATGGCAAAGGATTGGCCCGCCGCCGCAATAACACTCGCGGCAGCAGCCCTGATCTTTCTCGCAAGCACAACCTTGTGCCTGCGGGACCAGGGCAGACGCTGGCGAATCCTCGTTTGGGCGATGATTGCCCTCTGCGCCCTCAACCTCGCGGTCGTCAATACCCGCTGGAACCTCTGGAAGCAGGCGCTCAAGCAGGCCCCCGGCTTCACACCCCCCACCAGCCTATCTCGCTGGAGCATCAACCTCGCAATAGCAACAATAATCGCCGCCCTGCTCCTGATCACCCTCCACCTCAACTCCTGCCAAAGAAAACAAACTGCTGAAATACACCCACAAAGCTTCTAAGCGCCCTCAGCACTTTCAAAACAGCCTGGCGATGGTCAGCAGGGCCTTGTCTTTGATAGGGCGGGTCAAGGCACATATTCTTGTGTGCTTTTTGGGGTTGAGAGTAGTCCTGGCGATGGCTACAATGTGAACCGGATCAGATTGTGTTTTTGCTCATATTATCGCGGGTCAACGATTCTTATTCTGCTTGGAGGACCAAACATGAATAGGCGCACAATTGTTTTTCGGATGGCCATAGTTCTGGCCCACGCCTTCGGACTTACGCTATCCCCTCAAATCAGTGGTAAAGCGACAGCCGCGTCGCCCGAAGTTGTGAAGGTCTCGCCGGAAGAGACAGACGAGCTGCTTCCAAACCCGGGCATCGGGTGGGAGACGTTCCACACGACCCGTGATAAGGATAGGAATCTGCCTGGCTGGATCCCATCAACCGTCCACTACGCGCGCTGGGGCTGGGGCACACTGGAGCCTCGACCCGGCCAGATCGACTATGACTTCCTCGATAAGACCCTTGAAGAAACGCGCACAGCCGGCCAGCGCCTGGCGTTCCGGGCAATGTGCTGCTCGACAACGCCCGGCCGACCATATCATCCGAATTGGCTCAAAGATGTGGGCGGCAGGATACTCGCGGTCGATTACGAAAATCAAGAGGGCTTGGCTGTTCCCGACCTCGATGATCCAAATGTATTGGATAGACATCTGGACTTTATCAAACGCTTAGGGGCTCGCTACGACGGACATCCTGATATCGACCATATTGACCTTGGCACCGTAGGCTGGTGGGGCGAGTGGCACATGAGCGGCTCGAAGGCGGGCAAAATGCCGACGATGGAGAACCGCAAGAAGATCATAGATGCGTACCTGAGCGCCTTCAAAAAGACGCGACTGCTTATGCTCATAGGCGACCGAGAGTGCCTTACTTATGCAGCCCGGCGCGGCGCAGGCTGGCGCGCAGACTGCATCGGCGATATGGGGGGCTTCTCCAAGAACTGGTGCCACATGCGCAACGCATATCCCCAGCTCATCCAGGAGTCGAACTCACAGGATGTCTGGAAGACAGCCCCGGTCGCCTGGGAGACTTGCTGGGACATGCGGCGCTGGGTCAAAGACGATTGGCCGCTGCGCTATATCTTCAACTATGCCTTGGCCCTGCACGGTTCATACATCAACAACAAATCCGCACCGCTGCCGGAAGGCAATAATGTGCGAGACGAGGTCGAGCGATTCCTCCGCCGACTTGGCTATCGGCTGGTGCTCAGGGAGATAAGGCATCCCAAACAGGCAAAGTGCGGCGAACCAATAGTGCTGGAGATGAAGTGGCGGAACGTCGGTTCAGCGCCGTGTTACAGACCCTATCGGGTCGCGTACAGGATCTCGAACAAAAGCGGATACGTTAGGATATTGGTCGGGGCGGTCACTGTTGACAAATGGATGCCCGGCTCCGTCGAGACCTTCACGCAGGAGTTCTTCGCGCAGCCGCCGGACCTTCCGCCCGGCGAGACTGTCGAGGTCGCCGACCGCATCGTGCTGCCCGGCGACATGCAGACCGGCGAATATCGCCTCGCCATCGGAGTTGTCGGCGAGGATTCGACAGAACCGATCATAAGGCTCGGAATCAAAGGAAGATCAGATGATGGCTGGTATCCGTTGAGTCGGTTACTGGTTTTTGGTTTTGAAATGACCCGTCCTGCTGTTCCCTTAAGAGGACGGACGCCCTGATGAAGCAAATACACATCTCCAATGAGTTCTGCAAAATTGCAGGTAATCAACAAACGATTTTTTCTTTTCTAAGTAGGCCTAACCTGCAATTTTGCAGAAGCCTTCACATCTCCATGAATGAAAGGAAGCGATTATGGAACGATTAGTTGGTCGATACGTCGGATCGATAATTGTGTGCACGGTCTGTTTTGCAGCCGTCGGCGCCGCGGCGCAGCCTGCCGTCGAGGAGGCCAAGACGGTTACCTTTGACAGCAAAGAAGCCCTGGCTGGCTGGGCGATCACCGGCGACGTGACCATCGACGCGGCCAAGGGCCGCGAGGGCAGGAACGGCTCGCTCAAGGTCGGTCCCGGCGGCAAGGCTCTGCTGAAGCTCCGTGAGAGGGATGAATCGGGCAAGGTCGAAGTCTGGGTCTATGACGACGGCACTGTGCCCGAGGATGCCAAGGCCGGTCGACCGGGCCCGCGATGGGGACTGGTCCAGAGCGATGGGAAACTGCTGGCCGTCGGCATCCTCTACGCCGGCTATCTCGGCGGCGCCGAAGGTTATACCGCCACAGCCTGTGACGGCCGGGACTGGTTCAACCAGTTGTTCTGGCTCGGTGTGAATCGCGCCCCGGCAGGCTGGCACAAATGGACCTTCGACTTCGATCCTGAGGTGGGTTTGCAGGTCTTTCACAATGACAAGGAGGCCACCGCGGTGGACTCCGTCAAGACGGGTTTGAAGGGCTTCAGCTCCTTCGCCGTTTGGGGCGATGAGGACAAGGGCAAGGGTCAGACAATCTGGCTGACCGACCTGTCCGTTACTCTGGGCGGCCCAGTGACTGTTCCCCCCATCATCGAGGCCGATCCGTACGAAGAGAAGGCCGCGGCTGCGGAGACGACTACAAGCCGCCCTGTCATCGTCTATACTGAACAAAATGCGCCTGCGACACCCAAACTCGAAGACTTGCCGCTGAAGCAGAGCATCTCGCAGTACGGCATTACCTGGACGTTTCAGAAGCCGGCTCGTGTCGGGCAATTCGTTAACGGCGACTGGTACATGGTCGGGCCGGTGACCATAGAGGGGATCGATCCCAAGCCGCTCTACGGCAGCGAGATCCCCAAACGCGAATTAGACGGCATGGATAAGGAGCGCCCGGAAGCCCAGCGCATCCGCAACGGCTTCATGCTCAATCCTCCGGCCAAAATGGAAGTCGCCTACGACAGCGGCGTGCGAAACTGGTTCGCCCCATCGCTCATTCAGAGACTGCCGGTGACGATGAAGCCCGGCGATTCGCTTGCCTCCACGATCAGCATGCCAAAGAACCTGGTGCTCCATGCCCAATTGCGGAATAAGATCGAGCGCGGCGTGGATGACAGCAGCCCGATCCGCACTGCTGCGGTTCTGACCTGCGTGGGCGAGCAGCAGCCGCCGGACGCCTTCCGGCCGGGCTTCTGCGACCGCCGGCAGAGGATATACCTGGCCCGGAACCTCAAGCGGGACCTGTTGCCGGTGGCCGCCGCGACCAAGAGCATGCCCAAGGTCCAGCAGTATATCCGCTTTACCCAGCGGCCTTGGGTGGGAACGTGCTTTTTTGGCTTCGAAGAGCCTGTGGAGAACATGCCGCAGTACGGCCTGGAGTACGGCCGGGTGGTCGGCATCTCCGCATTGTTGCTGTGCACCGACCTCGAGCCGCAACAGAAGGAACCACTGTTGGTGAACTTCATCCAGGTGGGCATCGACCTGGGTGGTATGGTCCGGGCGGGCCATCCCGGCTGGACAGCCTGGGGCGGACACGGCAGCGGGCGCAAGTCGCCCATCGTCTTTGCCGGACTTATCCTGGGTGATGACGAACTGGCCAATATCAACAAATCTTTCCACAAGGTAAGTTTTGGCGAGGATGAGCAGACCGCCTACGGCGATTGCTGGACCGGGGCGAAAGTCGTCTTTGCCGGGCATTCGGGAATCGACGCGGCGACCGGGGAGGGCCGTTCGCGGGACAACGGCTGGGGGCCCTACGAGCATACGCCGCCCTCGCAGTGGAAGGATGGCCAGAACACCAGTGAAAGCTATCGCCGGTGCTGCACAAGTGTCGGATGGGTGGCACAGGCCCTGGCTATGCGGCTCATGCACGCTGAGAAGTCCTGGAACCACGATGCCTTTTTCGATTACGTTGACCGCTGGATGTACGAAGACGACTCCGCTTTCGTCAGGACCATCAAAGAGGCGACCGGCCGGGACCATGACAAAGAGTGGGCGCGACAAGGCCAGGCTTGGGACGCCTTTGTCAACGAGATGTGGGCAAAGCACCGGCCGACGCTCCAAGCGCCGACCGACGGGTGGAAGGAGAAACACGATGACGCCTATCACGGTGCGGCGATCGCGGAGCAGTCCGCTGCGTCCCTCCCACCGGGCGTGAAGGCGGTCTGGGACTTGAGCAAGGCGTATCGCCAGACAACTTCCACCCGCGAGCGGATTTGCATCAACGGGCTTTGGCGCTGGCAGCCCGCCTCCAATGCGGCGGACAAGGCGCCCGCCGACGAATGGGGTTACTTCAAAGTGCCCGGTTGCTGGCCGGGAGTCACCGACTATATGCAGAAAGACAGCCAGACGGTTCACGCCCATTCCAAGTGGAAGGACGTGAACCTGCGCGACGTCACCGCCGCCTGGTACGAGCGCGAGATCGCCGTGCCCACGGAATGGGCCGGCCGTCGCATAGCGGTGTCTGCTGAATACGTGAACTCATACGCCGCTGTTTACGTTGACGGAAAGAAGGCCGGCGAGATCATGTTCCCGGCGGGAGAGGTGAACATCACGGATATGTGCCGCCCCGGGGGCAGACATATCTTGTCGCTGCTCGTTGTGTCGCTGCCGCTTAAGGGCGTTATGCTCTCATACACCGACTCGGCCTCAGCCAGGGAGGTGAAGGGCTCGGTAGAGCGACGGGGTCTTTGCGGCGATGTCTTCATAGTCAGCACGGCCGCGGGGGCGCGCCTCGCCGACGTAAGGGTTGATACCTCGGTGCGCAAGTGGGAGATTACGTGTAATGCGTCTGTGCAAAATTTAAGGGGAGGCGAGTTGTACTCGCTGGTTGCCCGGGTTACACATGAGGGTCACGACGTCAAGGAATTCAGGAGCGCGGCGTTCAAGGCAGAGGACCCCAGGGAGGGGCGATTTACATTCGCTGAAAAATGGAAGCCTGAGAAGCTCTGGGACATCCACACGCCGCAGAACATGTATGAGCTGCGCCTGTCGCTGCTGGACGCCGGGGGCAAAGTGCTGGATGCCTTCCCTGCCGTCCATTTTGGATTCCGCGAATTCTGGATCGAAGGCCGTGATTTCTACCTGAACGGCAGCCGCATTTTTTTGTCGGCCGTCCCGCTCGACAACGCCGAGGTCGGCGCCGCAGCGGCGACCTACGAGGCCGCCCGCGAGAGCCTGGAGCGCCTCAAGAGTTTTGGCATCAACTTCGTCTATACCCACAACTACGGCTGTGAGCCGGGCTCGCACTTGAGCTTCTCGGAGATGCTCAGGGCCGCGGACGACGTGGGGATGCTTGTCTCGTTTTCACAGCCGCACTTCAGCCACTATGACTGGCAGGCCCCCGACGCCGACCAGAACAACGGCTATGCCCGCCACGCGGAATTCTACGTCCGCGCCGCGCAGAATCACCCCTCGGTGGTGATGTACTCCATGAGCCACAACGCCACGGGCTACAACGAGGATATGAACCCGGACATGATCGACGGCCTCT
>Ga0315291_10013139_pt1 | contig 10045 bp, 5 predicted proteins | sample YL17G12_20_MG_FD_203070 | JGI IMG/M metagenome (GOLD analysis project Ga0315291, IMG submission 203070) | Sediment microbial communities from Yellowstone Lake, YNP, Wyoming, USA - YL17G12_20 | ecosystem: Environmental > Aquatic > Freshwater > Lake > Sediment | place: USA: Wyoming | collected...
CGTCTCTTTAGAGGCCGGCGCAGCCGTCTCTTTAGAGGCCGGCGCAGCCGTCTCTTTAGAGGCCGGCGCAGCCGTCTCTTTAGAGGCCGGCGCAGCCGTCTCTTTAGAGGCCGGCGCAGCCGTCTCTTTAGAGGCCGGCGCAGCCGTCTCTCTGCAGACGGGCCCGGTGCAAGGGAGTGCGGCGGGACTAGCGGGCCTGTGGGTCACGCCACTGGAGTTGGATTTCGGGCCCGTGGGCGTGGGCATGTGGAGCGCGCCGCAGGTCGTCACCATCACCAACACCGGCACTGGCGTGCTGACCCACTTTGCGGGCGGCGCGCCGTGGGACAACCAGTTCTGGGCCGTGCAGAACTGCGCTGCCGGCGTGGCGCCCGGGGCGAGCTGCCAGTACACCTTTCGCTTCCGGCCCAACGCCGTGGGCACTTTCACCAGCACATCGAACTCGGGCACCAACGCGGGCCCCTTCACGATCCGGCTGCGCGGCACGGGCGTGGGGCCTTCCTTCAGCGTCAACCCGCTTGCACTCGATTTCGGCTCGGTCATGATCGGCAACACCAGCGCAAAGCAGGTGGTGACCATCACCAACACCAGCCCCACCACGCTGACGAACTTTGCGGGGGGCGGCTCGTCCAACCCACAGTTCCAGGTAAGCTCCAACTGTGCGGCAGGCGTGGGACCAGGCGGGCACTGCCACTACTGGATCACCTTCAAGCCCACGACCGCCGGCGTCGCCAGCGCGACCTCGCACAGCCACACCAACGCGGGCGAGTTTACCGTCCAGTTGCACGGATCGGGACGTAGCGGGATGGTCAGCGTGGGCCAGTACGCCTCGCCGTTGGTGCTGGACTTTGGACCCGTCGGCGTGGGCCTGACGAGCGCGACGCAGGTGGTGACCATCACCAACCAGAACTGGTTTGCCGCGCTGACCCACTTTGCGGGCGGTGGCGCGGCGGCGCCGTTCTACGCCTTACAGGACTGCGCGCCCGAAGTGGCGGCCGGGGGCGTCTGCCATTTCTTCTATCGCTTCCGGCCAACGGCCGCAGGCGTCTTCAGCACCACTACCAGCGTTTCGGACAGCGCCGGGTCGTTTCAGGTTCAGTTGCGCGGCACCGGTGTGGGCGCTAGCCTGACGGTCAGCCCGCTGTGGCTCGACTTTGGCCCCGTGCCACTGGGCCTCACCAGTCCGGTGCAGACGGTCACCATCCGCAACACCAGCCCCACCACGCTGACGAACTTTGCCGGGGGCGGCGTGGGCGCTCCCTTCAACGCACAGCAGAACTGCGCTGGCGGCGTGCCTCCGGGCGGCTTCTGCCAGTACTTTTTCCACTTTACACCAAGCGCGCGTGGCCGCTACAGCGCCACCTCCGGTTCCGGCAGCAACGGCGGCCCCTTCAGTGTCTACCTGCAGGGCGGCGAGCCGTGGAAGGCGTACCTGCCCATCGTGCTGCGGCCGTAGAAAAGCCGAACACAGAGTGCACGGAGACCGCTGAGGTTCTCGGAACTACCTTCCCGAAAGGCCGCTCGGCAAGGCCCACGCGAATCGCGGCGCCCTCCTTTCGGGAAGGTGCTTCGACACCCTCTAATGGTTCGATTTGCCGCACACCCCATCCTGTGCGATAATCCTGCCAGGCGCAAGCCACCGCCAACTGCCAACCGGTAACCGTCAACCGTTACCCATCCCGGAGGAGACAACTCACATGGACCCAACTTTTTCCCCCCCCACCGGCGTGCACCGCCGCTACAACCCGCTCACGCGCGAATGGATCCTGGTCTCGCCGCACCGCATGCAGCGGCCGTGGAAGGGCCAGGTGGAGCGTGCGCCCGCCGAACAGCGCCCGCCCTACGACCCGCAGTGCTACCTGTGCCCGGGCAACGTGCGCGCCAACGGTGAGTATAACCCCGACTATCACGAGACGTTCGTGTTTGACAACGACTTTGCGGCGCTGCTGCCCAACGCGGGCGGCGTGCCGCAGGCCGCGCGGGTGCAGTCGCCGCTGCTGGTCAGCCACCCCGAGCGCGGCGTGTGCCGCGTGCTGTGCTTCTCCCCGCGCCACGACCTGAGCCTGGCCGAGCTGCCCGTGGGGCAGATCCGTCTGGTGATCGAGGCCTGGGTGCAGCAGTACGTCGAGCTGGGCGTGCTGCCGTTCATCAACTATGTACAGGTCTTTGAGAACAAGGGCGAGATGATGGGCGCTTCCAACCCGCACCCGCACGGCCAGGTGTGGGCCAACGAGAGCCTGCCCACGGAGATCTTCAAGGAGGACCGCGCGCAGAGCGACTACCAGGCCGAGTCGGGCGGCTGCGTAGCGTCCCCGAAGCGCAGCGGAGGGGGCTGCCTGCTGTGCGACTACCTGCGCCTGGAGCTCGAGCGCGAGGAGCGCATCGTGCTGCAGAACGAGCATTTCGTGGCGCTGGTACCGTTCTGGGCCACCTGGCCCTTTGAGACACTGCTGCTGAGCAAGCGCCACGCCGCCTCGCTGGCCCATCTATACGACCCAGAGCGCGACGCCCTGGCCGATGCCCTCAAGCGCCTCACCACGCGCTACGACAACCTGTTCCAGGTCAGCTTCCCCTACTCGATGGGCTTTCACCAGCAGCCCACGGACGGCGAGCCGCACCCGGGCTGGCACCTGCACGCGCATTTCTACCCGCCGCTGTTGCGTTCGGCCACGGTGCGCAAGTTCCTGGTGGGCTACGAGATGCTGGCCCAGGCCCAGCGCGACCTCACCCCCGAGTCCGCCGCCGAGCAACTGCGTTCCCTCCCCGACGAGCGGACGTTCTAGGAGATCCGCAGGCTGGGTTAACACCAAGTCACAAAGAGAATCCCTATTCTTTCTGCGTGCCTTTGCGTCGTGGTGTCTTGGTGTTGCCATTGCGTCTCTCCGGAGCGCGATAACGTGGTAGCAGAACATGAATCTGCGCAATCTGCGAAATCTGCGGATGTCTGTTGCATTCCCAACACAGTTGCGCTATCATGGGCGCGTGCGAATCCTGGCGCGATGGAGACTGGCTTAAAGTTGGACTCTCGTTGGCCCCTGGTGCGTGGTGCGTGGTGCGTGTTGGTCGCGGTGCTGCTGGTGGCCTGTGCGGGCGAGGATCAGCTTACGCCGCCGGCCCTGCCCACTGCGCTGCCAACGGCGATCCCGTGGACCGCCGAGCTGACGGCGCAGCCGTCAGCCACGCCGCTGCCCACCCAGCCGACGGCGAGCGTGACGCCGACGCTGGTCGCGCCCACCGCCGGCATGCCGACGGCAACGCCTCCAGCCACGCTGGCCGTCGACCCCACCGCCAGCACGCTGACCACGCCCGCGGGCCCACGCCAGCAGGCGCAGTCGCTGGAGGTGCGCGCGGGGCTGGCCGGCGTGACGCAGGCCGTGCGCGTGGACTACCTGCTGTACTTGCCGCGCGACTATGGCGTGGACGCCGCACAGAAGTGGCCGTTGATCCTCTTCTTGCACGGCTCGGAGGAGCGCGGCGAGGACGTCGAATGGGTCAAGCGCAACGGAATGCCCAGGCTGCTAGAGCAGGGGCTCGACCTGCCCTGCCTGGTGGTCTCGCCGCAGTGCCCGCCCGACCAGTACTGGTGGCCGCGCGCGGCCGTGCTGAGCGCCTTGCTGGATGGCCTTGAGGGCACCTTCGCCGTGGACCCGCAGCGCGTGTACCTGACTGGTTTCAGCATGGGCGCCTACGGCGCGTGGGCGCTGGCGCTGCGCGAGCCGCAGCGCTTTGCGGCGCTGGTGCCGGTGGCGGGCGGCTGCGATTTCGCCAGCAACGACATCCCGGCGAACCTGTGTGACCTGCAGGCCATGCCGGTGTGGGCCTTCCACGGCGCGCTGGACACCACCGTCTCGCCAGGCGAGTCGCAGCGCGCGGTCGACGCGCTGCAGGCCTGCGACGGCGACGTGCGCTTCACGCTCTACCCCGAGGAAGACCACGCCGGCGCCTGCGCCCGCGCCTACTCCGACCCGGAACTGTACACCTGGCTTCTGGAGCGGCATCGATAGTTGGTGGACACGGAAAACACGGAACACACGGAGGAATGGAGAGACTGGCATGTTCTCGGGGAAGCACAGCGAACTAACCAACAAGATCCTGCAGGCATTCCATTTGGTCTACGTAAACCTCGGCTATGGTTTCTCGGAGAAGGTGTACCAGAACGCCCTGGTGCTCGAACTCAAGAGGCTGGGGCTGAGCGTCGAGTCACCCAAAGAGATCGATGTCTACTACCAGGGGTAGCAGGTGGGCCTGTACTGGGCAGACATCGTGGTCAACGGCCTCGTGATGCTCGAGCTCAAGGCAGTCCGACAGTTGCTTGAGGAACATGAGGCCCAGCTACTCAACTACCTCAAGGCCACGACGATCGAGGTCGGGCTGTTGCTCAACTTTGGTCCCAGGTCTGAGGTCAAGCGCAAAGTCTACGACAATGAGCGCAAGGGGTCCCTGGGCTGGACACGGCCCGAATCGTTGGACACGGAAAACACAGAACACACGGAATGATGACGTAAGCTTGGCGCGTGGCGGAGTGCCTCCGTGCTAGCAGCGTAGGGTCTGCGACAATGAGCGCAAGGGGGCGCTCGGCTGGACACGGCCCGAATCGTTGGACACGGAAAACACAGAACGCACGGAACAAGACAAACACACGGGACACACGGAACATGGCAACCACACGGAACGCGCGGAACACGGCGAGCACACGGAAAGCACGGCAAGGTGAGGCGCACGTGGGGACGAGGATTCATTTTCCGTGTTTTCCGTGTCCGAATGTCAGAAGGGATGTGACGTGGGGCCATTGTGGACACTGGATGCCGATGAGCACGGCGCGACGGCTGCGGCAAGCCTATCCTGGCGGGCTTCAACTTTCAGGACCGCCGGGCATGCAAGCGGGTGCACCTGCTCCGCTACCTGGAGGGCGTGCTGCCGCCGATACGCGCTTCCGCGACGTCTGGAACGACGAGGAGTTCGCGGCCACCGGTGGGGTGCTGGACCTGGGCGAGCTGCGAGCGCACGTGTCGCGGTTGTTGCGGGTGGCGGGCAACGGGTCGTGGGTAATGGGTCTTGGCGCGCGGCGGGAGGGCGCCGGGGAACAAGATTCCCCCGTCAGGCGGGGCGAACGGCCCCGTGGCACTGGGGCGAACGGCCCGGCTGAGTAGCTGCAGGTCGGCCCAGGCCGACTGCGGGGACGAGGCGCGGCGGGAATCCGGCATCGGTCTACCCGGCCCGCCGTAGCGAATGGTTGCATGGGTGTACCAGCCCGTCTGGTGCTCTGGCAGGAGGTGTGGCCTTGGGCTCTGGACTTGCTAACAGCCATCGCACGAGAATCGAGATGGGTTGCGTCGTGCTCGCTTTCCTCGTGCTAACCCTGGTGTTTACCTGGCCGCTCGGTGCGCGGCTTACGACTTCCCTGTGTGGCCCCCCAGGCGACAACTACTACTTTGCCTGGCTGGTGGGTTGGTACGAGAAGGCGCTCTTTGGACTGCACCGTCTGCCGCTGTCCGTTCCCCAGCTCAACTTCCCGCAAGGCTGGAGCCTGGCCCAGAACGAGGCGACACCTGCCATGGTCGCGATCGCCCTGCCTCTCTCAGTGCTCGATGGACCTGTGCTGGGCTACAACGTCGCTTTGTTCGTCACATTCGTCCTCTCGGGGCTGGGAGTCTATCTCTGGGTATTGCGACTCACGCGCAGCCGCGCCGCTGGACTGGTCGCTGGGGTTCTGTTCGCATTTTGCGCCTACCGCTTCAGGCAGCCTGGTCACCTCAACCTGATGGGCACGCAGTGGTTGGCGCTGTGGTTCATGAGCCTACACGACGTTCTCCGCGGACCGGTGCGAACCAAAGGCATCGCTCTGGCCGCCCTGTTCCTGGGCCTCATCGCCTTGACCTCACTGTACTACCTCTACATGACGCTCCTTCTATCAGTAGTATTCGTGGCCCTGTATGTCTGGCCTGATCGTCACGCGTGGCCGAATGGCCTGTGGAGGCGCTTGGCTCTGGTGGGGTTGGCCGCGCTGCCGTTGCTGGCCCTTGCGCTGGCGCCCTCGCTGATGCTAGTGCGCCAGGGTGGCCTGCAGCCACGCGCGCTGGACGATGCCAGCTTCTGGTCAGCCAGCCCCACCGACTTTCTCTTTCCCCCGCCATCGCATCTCATCCTGGGCGCATGGGGTGCGTTGAACTACGACCGAGTCCTCTCCTGGGAGAGCACCATCTACGTCGGTCTCGTGGCTCTGCTGCTGGCCGGCGTGGCGATCGCCCCCCGCGGCTGCCTCTCCCGCAAACGGCTCGTCCAATGCCTTGCCCTCACCGCGCTGGTGGCCGTCGTGCTGGCGCTCGGCACGGACCTGCACTGGCGGCATCAGCCCGTGACCGTTCCAGCTCCAGCGCTTCTGCAGCGCTGGTTCCCGAGCGGACGCGCGCCAATTCCACTCCCAGGCTACCTGCTTTTCCGCTTCCTGCCCTTGTACGCCCAGATGCGGGTCTGGATGCGCTATGGCATCCTGGTGAACCTGTTTGTCAGCGTGCTGGCGGGAGTGGGACTCGCCTGGCTCCTGCAGCGGGTGGGCCGACGTTGGGCCAGGATCGTGGCGGTTGTGGCCCTCGCCCTGGCACTGGTGGACCTCTACCCGGGTCTGATGCAACTCTCGCGAATCTCCGGACGCCCCGTGGACGACTGGCTGGCCGACCAACCCGGGCAGGGGGCGGTGGTGCAGTTTCCGCTTGACCAGTGCACTTTGCCCACGTTCACTTACTACACGCTGGTGCACGGCAAACCCTTCGTCGGGGGGTTCTTTGCTGCGGGCTGGCCCGAGCAGTGGCGTCGCATCCAGCCCGTGCTGCTGGGGTTCCCCGATCAGGCCAGCCTCGAACTGCTGCGAGGGTTGCACGTGCAATGGATTTGCGTTGACACCCGGCGTTTCCTCGCTGCCCGGCGAGCGACGATGGAGGCCCTGGGCCTGCGGCTGGCATACGACTCTGGAGGGCAGAGTGTCTGGGAGTTGCGGAAGGAAGTTGGACCGAAGTGACAGTTCATCCCTAGTCGCCCCACCGATACGTCTTCTCCTTCACCTCCGCATAGTTGGCGTCCAGCGCGAGCTCGAGCAGCAGGAGCGCGGCGATGCGGCGCGCCATGTGGGTGACCTCGTGGACCTCGTCGGGCGTCAGGCAGCGGCCCAGCAGCCTCTGTTCGCGGTAGCTGAGCCACTTTTTGATCACCTGGTAGCCGCCGATGGTGTATTCCCACACGCGCAGGGGCACGTTGCGCCACAAAGCCACGTCGTTGAGGTAGACGTCGCAGGTGCTGGGACCGAGGTGCTGCAGCGCCTGTTCGAGCGTCAGACCCAGGGCCTGCGCGCCCTCGGCGATGGCGGCGCGCTCCGCAGCGCTGTACTCGCGCTGCACCCAGCGGCCCTTGCCCGGCATAGTCACCCCGCCCTTGCCGGCGTGGCCCCAGCCCCCGCGCAGCTCCAGGGCGCCCTCTTCGGGGTGCAGGGGCTGGCCCAGCGTGTGCGCCGCCACCGCCAGCGGCCTGAGCTCGGCGCGCGGCGCGCCGGCCGTGACGCCCGGCAGCGGACTCTCCGTGTCCAGCAGCGCCGCCACCTGCCGCCCCAGCTCCGCCGAGGATAGCAGCCGCTCGCGCCCCTCGGGCAGCGGGATGCGCGGCCAGTCCTGGCGGATGCCGTCCGCGTTCTCACAGAGGTACGCGGGCGAGTAGCCGATGGCCAGCGCGTGCATCCAGATCAAGCCTGCCATCTCGCTATCGTCGAGATTGGGAAAGCTCAGCGCAGAAAGGTACTCGCAGGCCGATTTGGAGAGATTGGCGATGGGCTTTACGCCAGTCTCGCCATCTGCAAGAAATGAGCTTTGCCCTGCAGCCCCCGTCCTGCTGCCGAGGGCCTTCGACAAGACGCGCACTGGAAAGTGGCGAGCGTGTCCAGACATGCAGTCATAGTCGCACACTAGCCGCGAGAACAGGAACGGTGGTCCCTCAGGGCTCTTGTCTGCCGTATCGCGGGTTATGAAGAACCACATCTCTGGGACATCTCGCAGAGCTAGCAGATCGGGGCTAGGTCGTGAGAACAATGGCTGAATGGCAGAATCTAGGTAGCCCAACCGCAGGTCGAAAGGTTTGAATGGATAGCGTGTGACTCTCGCCGGGTCGTATGTGACCTTGCCCTTCAAGCGTGACCGCGTCTCTTCCGCCTTGAACTCGCCAGAGGACTGCATGAAGCGAGGTGAGATCTCGCGAACGTGCGCATCAGAAACCGCAGGGTCCAGGTATGACTGCAGCAGGGTGAGCGAATCCCTGTCGCTCTCAAAAACGATGAGCGAATTGCCTCGTCTTTCAATCGGCCCGTTAAGCGGGTACGCCTTGCCTAGGTCTAACACCGTGGGCCAGGCGAGATAGGTCGGCGTTGCCGCCGAAGGCCGGAAGGAGAAGCGGTTGGACTTGTCTGCCCGAGCGACCACATACTGGGCGTCTACATCCTTGGCCTTGAGGCTCTCCAGCAGGTCCACGCGCTTGCTGACGCCCCAGAACTGGCGGAAGCGCACCGCCGGTTGCTCGGCACGCCGGGTTCTTCGCACCATCAAGCCGATGGCTGTGCCCACCCGAATGCCCTCGCGGTTGTACTCTGTCGAGAACACGCTGGGGTCCGGCATGCCCTCCGGCGTCAGCTTGCCCGTCTCGCGGCTGTCGCCGTTCATGCAGTCGAACCACATGGCGTCGAACTCGCGCAGGAAGCGCTGGCGCATCACGACGAAGGAGGGATCGCTCAGGTACGAGAAGTTGGAGATGAAACAGACTATGCCTCGCTTGGTCATGTCGGCGATGCGGTGCTCGGCCAGGCGGAAGAAGCGCACGTAGAGGTCGTCCAGGTTGAACTTCTTGATACCCCACTCGGAGATCAGCCCTTCCTTGTAAGGCTCCACCAGCCCCTGCTCCTCGCTGGGGCTGACCCCGGCAAAGGCGTTGTAGGGTGGGTTGCCCAGCACCACCAGGATCGGCTCGCGCTGCTTGACGCGCTCGGCGGCCTCGCGCTCCTCTTCCATCTCGTGAAAACGATACTGCTTGGGCCCCTCGCCCGGCTGCCAGCCGGTCAGGGCGTTGGTCAGGAAGACGCCCGCGCGCGCGCGCTTGGCCTCGTCGAACGGTGCTCCCAGGTTTTGCAGCAGCAGGCTCAGTTGCAGGTGCGCCACCACAAAGGGCGCGGGCAGGATCTCAAAGCCGAACACGCGCTGTGTGGCGGCGTCCTTGAGCTCCTGCGCCAGCAGGCCGTTCTCGCCGCGCTCGCGCAGCGTGCCCGCGATGCGCTGCAGCACCTCGACCAGGTAGGCGCCCGTGCCGCAGCAGGGGTCGAGCACGTAGACGCTGCGGTCGGCCAGTCCGTCGGCCACGCCCAGCTCCTGGCGCAGGACGGCGTCGACGCGCGCCACCATGTATTGCACGATCTCGGGCGGGGTGTACCACACGCCCAGGTCCTTGCGCAGCTCGGGGTCAAAGGCCTGCAAGAAGGGCTCGTAGAAATACTGCACGGCGTGGCCCGCCTCAAAGCGCTCGAAGAAGGCAGCGCGGTCCACGCGGCTGAGCACGCTGCCGGCCCATTCCAGCGTCTCGGCCAGTTGCAGCGATTCCAGTTGGCCGGGGTCGGCCAGCTCATGGTACAGCTTGCGCAGCACGGGCACGTGCAGGTAGCGTGCGCTGGTCCACCAGTCAAAGCGCGCCGAGCGGTCGCCGGGCTGCTGCTGCTTGCTCCACAGCACCCAGGCCGCAAACACGCCGTAGAAGAGGGTCTGCACCAGGGTCGAACGGAAAAAGTGCGCGCCCTTGCGGCCCTGGAACTGGATGCCCAGCGCCTCTTCCAGCGCCGCGCGCACGTTGTCCAGCGCGGGCAGCTCGCTCTGCTCCAGCCGCGCGCGGGCCTCGCGCGCATACGAGGCCAGGAACCAGGCCACGTCCTGCGGGGTACTGAGCGGCGCGGCGTGGCGCATCACGCGCACGAGATAGTCGCTCAAGCGCTCGGCGTGGGCCTCGACCAGGCGGCGCGCGGGCGCGC
>Ga0315291_10013141_pt1 | contig 10045 bp, 7 predicted proteins | sample YL17G12_20_MG_FD_203070 | JGI IMG/M metagenome (GOLD analysis project Ga0315291, IMG submission 203070) | Sediment microbial communities from Yellowstone Lake, YNP, Wyoming, USA - YL17G12_20 | ecosystem: Environmental > Aquatic > Freshwater > Lake > Sediment | place: USA: Wyoming | collected...
TCGCTCGCAATGACACAAGGGGGCGCAATGAGACAAGGGGGCGCAATGAGACAAGGGGGCGCAATGAGACAAGGGGGCGCAATGAGACAAGGGGGCGCAATGAGACAAGGGGGCGCAATGAGACAAGGGGGCGCAATGAGACAAGGGGGCGCAATGACATAGGGGTATAATGTCAATGACAGGAGGGGTATAATGTCACTGGAAATCACGGTGGCGGTAGAGGTGAACAGGGTTTTGTTTGGTTGCAGCTTTGCTGCTTCAAGTTCTTCTGGAGACTCTTTGTCCCGCCGCCGGCGCGCCTGGCCGGGCGCGGCGCTCTTTGCCGTGTTATGCGCCGTTTTTCTTTCTTGTGGGGGGCGTCAAGGCGAGACCCGGGAAGAAAAAGAGCAGGCCGGCTCCCGGAAAGCCCCGGACGGGAAGGTGATCGTCTATACCGCCCTGGACCAGCTCTATTCCGAGGTGATCCTGAAGCGGTTCGAGGAGAAGACCGGTATCACGGTGGAAGCGGTCTATGACAGCGAGGCGGCGAAAACCACCGGGCTGGTGAACCGTCTGATCGCGGAGAAGGAACGCCCGCGGTGCGACGTCTTCTGGAACAATGAGATCATCCGGACCATCCGGCTGAAGGAAATGGGGCTTCTCGAAAAGTACCAGCCCTCCAGTGCCCAGGAGATCCCCGCTTCATTCAAAGACCTGGAGGGATACTGGACCGGTTTTGCCGCCCGCGCCCGCGTCCTGGCGTACAACACCAGGAACTGCGATCCCGCGCGTCTCCCCAAATCCATCACCGAACTCGCGGCTCCACGCTGGAAGGGCCGGATCGGGATGGCCTACCCGCTGTTCGGATCCACGTCCACGCACGCGGCCGTCCTGTGGTCCGAGTGGGGAGAGCAGAGGGCCCGCATTTTCTTCCAAGCGCTGAAGGCTAATGGCGTGGTGATCTTCGACGGAAACATGACCGCGGCGCGCGCCGTGGCGGACGGCGAGATAGACCTCTGCCTGACCGACACCGACGATGCCCACATGCTGCGCGGTGAGGGCAAGCCCATTGATTGGGTCCTGCTGGACCATGATGGCAAGGGGGCACTGCTGATCCCGAACTCGGTGGCCCTGGTCCGCAACGCGCCGCATTCGAAGGAAGGGCGGATGTTAATCGAGTACCTTCTGTCGCCCGAGGTGGAAGCGGCGCTTGCCTCCAGCCAATCCGCCCAGATTCCCCTGCGTCCCGGCGTGGAGGCCCCACCCAAGGTGAAGGAGATGGCGCGAGGGCCGTTCCTGGGTGTAGATTTCCAGAAGGCCGCGGGGCAGATCGAACCGAGCGCGGGGACCTTGAAGACGCTGTTTGCCCAACCGTGATCATAAGGATGAAGGAAGAAGGATGAAGGAAGAAGGAAGAAGGAAGAAGGAAGAAGGATGAAGGACAAAGGACGGATGATGAATGATGGATCACTATTGTCCAAAAAGTTTCCCCGAAGGGGAAAAATACGAATAGCCGTGGGTGAAACCCACGGAAGGAGGCCATCTCTTTTCGGCCCGACCCTGAAGGGGTCGAACACCCAAATCCGTATGGTTCAACCCCTTGCGGGGTTGGGGCGCTTTTTTCAACCTGTCCCGTGGGTTTCACCCACGGCTATTCACATTGGACTCCTATCGGAGTCCCAGAAATCCGGTTTGTGCTGTGAGCTATGGTGATTTCGCCCTTTTCCATCAAGGATAATCTCATGATCGCAGATTCCAGTTTGGACAAGAGTGATGATGAATGACGAGTTGTCGTCTTGGCAAGTCTTTCTTCCCGGAAACTGAGGAGCGCATATCGATGTCTAAAGTCTCTCGTTCGCCATTCATCATTCATCATTCATCATTCATTATTCGTCATTCATTATTCGTCATTCGTCATTCCGCGTTTTGGGCGGGCCCCGTCGCATTTGCCGCGCTGATTCTGATCCCCTTGGCCAGTTACTCCCTGGAGTTCCTGCGCCATCCCATTGAGCCGTTTCTCAAGGCTTTCACGACTGCGGAAGAGACCCTCCGGTTGGCGCGGGTGTTCGGGCATTCGGCGGCGGTGGCCGCGGCGGGGGCCACACTGGCTCTTACCTTCGGGACGCTCGTGTTCGCGGGCTTTTTGCCGGCGCCCAGGCGCGCGCGAGTGTGGTTGTGGGGGCTTGCGGCGCTGCCGTTGATGATCCCGCCGCATTTCATTGCCATCGGGTGGATACAGACGGTGGGCAGGGCGGGCTGGTTCACGGCGCTGCTCAAGTCCGCCGGTTCCCTGGGCGGCTTGCCTCCAGCCATCCTGTATTCGTCATTCGGGTGCGCCGCCGTCATGGCGTTGCACTACTATCCCATTTGCCTGGTGATGCTGTGGATCGGCCACCGCACGCCCGGGGCCGCCGCGGTGGAATCGGGCGCCTTGCTCATGCCTCCCGCGCGGCTTTGGAGGCATCTCGTGTTCGGATGGATGAAGCCCTGGCTGGCCATTGGATGGCTCGTCACGCTCATCCTTTGCCTGCTCGAATACTCCATCCCCGCCCTCTTGCGCCACCATGTGTTTCCGGTGGAGATCATGACGGCCTACAGCGTGTACTTCGATCCGCCCCGCGCTCTCGGGCTCAGCATCCCGCTGATCGCCGCGAGTCTGTTGGCCGCGGCGCTGCTCGGACGATTGCTGCGCCGGGTGGAATGGCCCGCGTTCACCCGCCAGAACCCGGACTGGCCCGCCCTTCCCCGTGTTCCCGCGATGATTCTCCTTGCGGGCGCAACCTGTGCCGCTCTGTTGGCGGTGGGAGTGCCGCTCGGCACTTTTTTCGGGCTGGCCGGGGGGTGGGAGGCTTATAGCGTTATCCTGAAGAGTTCGGCTTCCCAGGCCCGCGCAAGCGTGATGTGGAGCATCGTCGCGGCGGCCGCGGTGACCCTCCTGGGTATCGGTCTGGCTGTCTGGGAAAATGGAAGCGGGAGGGCTGTAACGTGGCACGGGCGTCTCGCCCGTGGATCGGTGGAAACACATGGGCGAGACGCCCATGCCACTTTATGTCGCTCGTTTTCAGTCCTTCGTCGAAGTCTTCTCACACACGCTTTGAGCCGGGGTTGGGTTTTTCCAGCCATGCTTGCGCTTTTCGCACTTCCGGGTTCCGCCGCCGCCATGGCCCATATCGCTTTCTGGAACGGCGGTTCGTGGTTCGGGATCAAGCAGGCCGTGTATGACAGCGGCTTCATGCTTCCCCTGGGAGCGGTCACCCTGCTGGTTCCGGTCGCATACATCATCTTCTGGGTGCGGCTCCGCCAGACCCCTCCGGTTCTACTGGAGTTGGAACGCTTGGACGGGAACCCATCCCTCCGGCGGCGGTGGCTGCTGACGGTTCCGCGCCTGATGCGGCCTGCCTGCATGGCCGCTATGCTGGTGTTTGTTCTGGCCATCCAGGAACTCCATTCCGCATTGCTGCTTGCCGCGCCCGGACAGGAAACGCTCTCGATCCGCGCTTTCACGCTGCTGCACTACGCGCCGGACCGCGTGGTGGCGGCTTTTTGCCTGATGTCGCTCGGCGCACTGGCCGCGGGGCTGGTTGGCATCGGGCTTGCGTGTGGCGGCTTAAGACTCCTTGCGGGAAGGGGGCTGCCTTCCTGTGCCTTTGATTGAGTGTCAGAACCTGGTCTGCCGTTTCGGGGCCGTGAGTGCGCTCGACGGCGTGTCGTTTGCCGTGGAAGCGGGCGCGTGGGTTTACATCCTGGGTCCCACGGCGAGCGGCAAGACCACGCTTCTTCGCGCCATCGCGGGGTTGCAGGGACCTGATAGTGGTGAAATCCGCCTTGCGGGCGAGATAGCGAGCAACCACCGCGTTTGTGTTGCACCCCACCGGCGCGGGATCGGGTTCCTGTTCCAGGAGCCGAGCCTTTGGCCGCATCTGGACGCCCTGGCGAATGTATCACTCGGGGTGCGTGAGGATGGGCTGACGCGGCGCGAGAGGCGGGACCGCGCCCGGGAATGGCTGGAGCGGCTCGGAGCCGGACACCTCGCGCGGAGGTTCCCGTCGGAGTTGTCGGGCGGCGAGTCGCGGACGGTGGCCCTGGCGCGCGCGGCGGCCTCGCGCCCCCGCATTCTCCTGCTGGATGAGCCGGCCGTGCATCTGGACCTGCTGCGGGGCGAGGAGATGATGGGGCTGCTGATCCGTCTGCACGAGGAACTCGGGTGGACCACGCTGTGCGTCACCCACCATTTCGCGCCTCCGATGCGGGTGGAGGATCGCGCGCTGATCCTGGAGGACGGCAGGGTGCGGCATGATGGTCCGATCGGGAACTTGAGCACAGCGGCCCCGACGGCTTTTGTGAGGACGCTCTTGCGCAATGTGCCCGGGCTTGGCTGATACCTGGTAGAGCGTCAGCCCCATTTTGAGCGGTAGCGGCCCTCCCTGACGGTCGGGCTACTGCACAGCGAGGGAAGGGAACGTACGGCGCAAGTGGGAGGTATGCAGTCGTTCATGGCGCCTTGCGGCACCCGGAAACGAGTGAAAACAGGTGGATTACGAGGCCCTTTGGGTCCTTTAGGTCCTTTGGGTCCTTGAGGTCCTTGATGTCCTTTGGGTCCTCTAAGGAAAAAGGAGCGTGACATGATCGGCGATTCACGGCATTCTACCCCATCTCTTCGCGGGCTTTTCGCCGCCCTGTGCTTGTGCGCCTGGGTGGCGATGCCTTGGCCCGCACCCGCCCAGATGCTTCCGGCCGTGCCGGCGCCGACGCCGGAAAACGTCGCGGTCCCGGCTCCCACCCCGGCAGAGGCCGTGGCCCCCAAAGAGCAGGACAAGACCTCCAGCCGCAAGCCTGCCACGTTCACGGTGGACGCCGGGATCGGCTTTGTTCAGTACCAAGGGACCGTGAAGCCTGAGATGTGGTACCCCGTCTGGGCCATCGTGGACGCGAAAGGGCAGGACATCAGCGGGCGGCTCGTGTTCTCGCAGGACGAGAACCCGCTCATCGTCGAGGTTCCGGTTTATGTGGCCAAAGGCAGCAAGAAGCTCTTTCGCACCTTCTTCAAGCCCGCCGCGCAGCATTCCACACTGGCCGGCACCATTTACACCAAAAAAGCGGAGCCGGAGTCCTTCCCTGCGCCGTACCGTGAGGCCTCGCAGAACGAGCAGCATATCCTGGTCCTTGCGGAGCAAACGGGAACCTTCGCGTTCCTAAACCGCCGCGGAGCGGAGAATACCGCGGAAACCGGCACGTTTCCTCTCTGGATGTGTCGGTCCTTTATGGACTGCCGGACCTTCTTCCCGATGATCCCATCGCCCTTCAGCCGCTGGATGCGATTGTCCTGACGGGCCCGCAGGTCCGTGCGCTGCGGCCCGAGCAGTGGGCGGCCATAGTCCAGTGGGTGGGGTGGGGCGGCAATCTCTTGATCGGCGCAGGGCGTCACCAGCCTTTCATTCAGCAGTCCTGCGCGGCCAATCCCTTTGGCGTTCAGCTTGCGGACCCGCAGCCCGCGCGCCTCGCGAGCATTCTTCGGGGAGACTTCACTCCGCTTACCACTGAGACCCTCGAGGCTTTGGGCAAGGCGCCGGAGAAGGGGCAGCTGCTTGTGTCCTGGCCGTCCCTGCCTGGGGGGGAGTGGGGCAAGATCTGGCTTGGCGACGCGGGGCACCCCTTCCTGGCCAGCCGGCAGGTGGGTGAAGGTCTGGTTTCGGTGTGCGCGGCGGCGCTCGATCCCGAAACGCTCACGGCCCTGAACGAGTCGGACGGTGCGTCCGGTTTGTGGCCGCGCATCCTGGAAAGGCGCCATGCCGCCGGAATCCTGCGGCGGGTTGTTGACGACCATGAAGGATCAATCGGCGGGATGCTTCAGGCGGCGTTTGGGGTTCGGCTCGTCGGCGCCGCATGGGTGTTCTGGTACCTGGCGATCTACATTTTCCTCTCGCTGCCGGTGGCGTGGATTCTCCTCAGCTGGCGCAAGCACCGGGGATGGTTCTGGACTGTGGCGGTTCTCCTGGCCGTTGCGTTCTCCTCCTACAGTTACTTCTCCGGCTCCCTGAGTCGCGAGAAGGAACCGGTGCTGCACGCGATCACGTTTCTGAGCCGGTGCGGGCCCAACGAGTCGGCGCGGGCCACGACGCTCAGCTCGCTCTACACGCCGAAGCGGTTGCGGGCGGACTTTCTCGTGGATTCCCCCATGTTCGCCGCGGGTTCTTCCCCCGAGTCAAATGATCCCCGGTACAGGGGAGGGGGAAGCAGGGATTTGTACAGCGACCGGCCTCTCACGATGATGTTCGGCAATTCGGTGAGCGTTCAGGGCTTCTCGGTCTATCCCTGGTCGGCGCGGAACCTGCGCGAGGACTTTACGGTGGCGGTGCAGGGCGGAATCGAGGTTGCGGACCCTCTCGGCTTTGTATCCAAGGCGGAAGGGAAGATGAAAGGGCGCCTGGTGAATCACACGCCGTGGACTTTCTCCCAGTGGTCTATCACCGATGGCGCCGATACCATCTGGATGTGCGAGACGCCTCTGGAGGCCGGCGCCGCCTTCGACCTCCCGTCCAAGCGGTTCCTGGGCGCCGGGACAGAATGGACGCAGTTCGTCTCCGCGCGGATCGGGCAGGCTCTTGAGGAAAGGGGCCCCGGAACGCCCCCCTCCCCTTATGTGGGAGGACCAGCGCGCGGCTCCATTATGCGTTTCAGGGGTTCCTGGAACGCCGAAGTATCCCTGTCGGAACTCGCGGCCCAAGGCTTCCGGTTCGTGGGAATCACCGACACGGCCATCTCTCCGATGATGGAGACGCTGAATATCCGCAAGACGCGCAAGTATCTCTTCTATGAGCAACGCCTGGAGGAGAGCCGTGGCAGCCTTGAAGCCACGTCCGAGCCGCCCGCGAAATGGCTGGCGAGAGCGGCGGATGAGGCCGCGCAGACCAGACTCATGGGAAACTGGCAGGTAAGTAATATTCAGGGGGGCGGCTTGCCGATCCCGACCACGGAAGGGGTAGTGGTTCTGCTCCAACCCAGTCATGCGTTTGCCCCGCTCGGGGATGACAAGGCCGAGATTTCGCTCTCTTTCGAGGGTATGGAGCGTTACTACGGACCCATTCGGGACAAATCCGGAAAGCAGTACAAGCTGAGGGGTCTTCCCGTGTCCGTCTTCAATTTCACCACCCGCAAGTGGGAGGACGCGGGTGTATGGACAGACACTGGACCGCTAGGTGTGCCACTTGCCGGAAGAAGGGAGGACGCGGGAGTATTGACAGACAAGCCCTACACGCTTGGCGCACTGTCACACCACCTTGACCCCGCCACCTCCGCAATCGCTCTCCGGCTCAATGCGGACTTCGACAGCCAAGTCTTCGTTCCCACGGAGACGAAGGCCGGAGAAACACCCGCGCCCAAGACCGGCAAGGAGTTGCGTTCCGATGGCACGCCAAGCGGGGGGCCTCAGGCCTCTCGCGGGCCGTATCCCGGAATGCTTCCCGGAAGACCTGGTCAGTGGCCCTGCATCTGGATCAAGAAGACGGAAGTGAAGATCATTCGGAGACAAGGGGCGGATGGCTCCACTCTCACCACCGAGCCGCCCGCCGCGAAAACGCCGCCAACAACCGGCGAGCACCAGACGAATCCGCCAAAACCTTGGAGCGGCACAGCCGCAATCAAACAGAAATCTGTCCGTTCCCGCCGCCAACGCGATTCCACGGCGACATTATTCCCCCCATGTCATTATTCCCCCCTTGTGTCATTGCGAGCGAAGCGAAGCAATCTCCCTTCCCCCGCGATCCGAGATTGCTTCGCTTCGCTCGCAATGACACAGCGCGCGTTTTCCACACGGCCGTCATGCTTGCGCAGAACGCCGCCATTGACACACGTACGAAGAAGGATGCGCTCAATTCTTGCCGAAAAAACACGAAAATACGAGATAGTAGTGTGAAAGACTGCCGCCGCGCCGCGGACCGACCGCCGCACCCATTTCACGTTTGAGGGAACCACCATGATCAAGATCGAGAACTTCACCAAGAGATTCGGGAAACTTACCGCGGTTGACAATCTCACGATGCACATCGAGGAGAAGCAGATCTGCGGCTTCATCGGACCCAACGGGGCGGGGAAATCCACCACCATCCGCTTCCTGGCGACGCTCAGCAAGGCGAACGCCGGAGACGCCTGGATCCTGGGCCACAGCGTGACCCGCGAGCCGCGCAAGGTCCGCGCGGTCATCGGCTACATGCCGGAGGAGTTCGGCGTTTACGACGGGATGCGGGTGTGGGAATACGTGGATTTCTTCGGCGCGGCTTATGGGGTCAAGGCGGCGCAGCGCAAGAAAGTCGTGGGCGACGTGCTGGAGCTCGTGGACCTCACGCACAAGCGCGACGACCTGGTCCAGAGCCTCTCGCGCGGGATGAAGCAGCGCCTGTGCCTGGCCAAGTCGCTGGTTCACGACCCGCAGGTCCTGATCCTGGACGAGCCGGCTTCGGGGCTGGACCCGCGCGCGCGCATCGAAATGAAGGCCCTCTTCAAGGAACTTCGCCGGATGGGAAAGACCATCCTGATCTCCTCGCACATCCTGAGCGAGCTGGCCGACCTGTGCGACAGCGTGGCCATCATCGAGCGCGGAAAGCTGCTGGCCTTCGGAAACATCAAGGAGATCGGCAAGAAGCTCCGCGAGCACCGCGTGTTCGAGATCACCCTTCCCGCGACCTCCCCGGCGCTCAACGATCTGCTCTCCAGCGATCCGCACGCGGTGGGCTTTGAGGAGTTTGGCGGACACTACACGCTGAACTACACCGGGGACAACGATGCCGTGGTGGAATTGAACCGGCGGATGGTCCAGGCGGGGGTGCCGCTCTTGACGATGCGCGAGCTCGAAACGGACCTGGAGGAAATGTTCATGAGGATCACGACGGGGGCGGTTCAATAGGGGGCGCCAAAGCAGGGACGGACACGCACGGACACACAGGGACACACACCACTATCGTTTAGGGGTTTTCACACTCTGACAACTGGAATATGAATACTATGCAGCGCTCAAGCGAATTCTCAGCCGTCTTCAGACGGCTCCCCCTTGCCCCCGGCTTCAGCCGGTGGGAGAAAGGGAAACTCTCTCTTGAGAAAAGAGCCGGCTTGAGCCGGGCTTCTCGACCCGCTTCAGCAAAGGAAGGGGCAAAAACAAGGCTGAAGCATGTCGAGAAGCCGCGCTGAAGCGCGCTATACCCTGTGGATAAGAGGAATCTTGTTCCCACCGGCTGAAGCCGGGGGCAAGAAATTGCCCGCTGAAGCGGGCAGAAACCATCAAATGGAAGTGGGACGCGCACCAGTAGGTTTCCATGCAACGGGTCAGGGCGATACTCTCCAAGGAACTGCGGACTCTTCTTCGGACGCGGAAGGCGTTTGCGGCGCTGATGGCGATCCTCCTCGCCGTGGGTGGCACCGTCTGGGTTTTCTGGCTGGCCACGATGGAATCCGGGGAAATGAGGCAATTCTCAACCATGGTCGAGTTCTCCCGGGTGCTTTTCGCTCTTCTCAGCGGGGTCCAGCTGGGCGTCCTGGGGCTGTTCGCACCGATCCTGACCGCAGCCGCCGTCACCACGGAACGCGAAGAGAAAACCCTGGACCTTCTGTACTGCACGCGCATCACTCGGTTTCATATCCTGGCCGGGAAGTGGTTTGCGGCGATCTCCTTCGAGGTGTTGCTGGTTCTTTGCATGTTGCCGCTGGTGGCGCTGTGCTTCCAATTGGGGGGCGTGGGTTTGGAGGAGTACGTTTTCATGGCGGTGATGACCCTCATGACCGTCCTGACCTATTCGATGATCGGGCTGGCGTGCTCGGCGTGGTTCCGCAAGACCGCCACTTCGATTTTTGTGGCGCTTCTTATCATTCTGTTCCTTGCCGGGGGGCTGGCTTTGGGGTTGCTCATCCTGGGTGAATTCAGAATCCTCCACTACAGGGGCCCTCGTGGCTCGAGTCCGCAAGGTTTTCTCGACACCTTGGTCATCTGCGTTTCCCCCATCGTCACCACGGGTACCACCTGGGATAAAAATCTCAATAGCCGGTCCTTACAGTCTTCCTGGCAGACCTTTTTCGGTAG
>Ga0315291_10013142_pt1 | contig 10045 bp, 11 predicted proteins | sample YL17G12_20_MG_FD_203070 | JGI IMG/M metagenome (GOLD analysis project Ga0315291, IMG submission 203070) | Sediment microbial communities from Yellowstone Lake, YNP, Wyoming, USA - YL17G12_20 | ecosystem: Environmental > Aquatic > Freshwater > Lake > Sediment | place: USA: Wyoming | collected...
CCAGGAAAGGATGTACGTTGGGATTATAGAAGAGGTGATGCGCCTCGTATTCGGGCGGCGCGAAGAGGCGCAGGGCGGGTAGGGCACAGGGGCCGCAGCAGGTGTCCACGATGATCCTGCGCACCCGTATCACCTGGCCCCGGAAAAACGGTGCATGGGGAGATAGGGTTCGGCATGTCTCAGGTCCCGCCCTGCCCGGGATGTTTGAAAGGGCAACCGCGTCACTGGCTTCTGCGCATGGAGGGATATCCCACATGGTAGTCGGGCTGTAAGTATCATGGCATGTTCCCGCGCCTCAGAAGAGGGTATCCTCACTGTCTCTCCCCAGGCCGAGATGGCGGTAGGCGTTCTCGGTGGCCACCCTTCCCCGGGGCGTGCGTTGCATGAAGCCTATCTGCAGCAGGTAGGGCTCGTAGACCTCCTCGATGGTGTCGATCTCCTCCCCTACCGAGACGGCCAGGGTGTTCACCCCTACCGGGCCGCCGCTGAACTTCTCGATGATGGCATAAAGGATCATCTTGTCCACTTTATCCAGTCCCATCTCGTCCACCTCGAATAGGGCCAGCGCTTCGCACCCCACCTCGTAGGTGATGTTCCCCTCCGCCCTCACCTGGGCGTAATCGCGCACGCGGCGCAGCAGGCGGTTGGCGATGCGTGGCGTCCCCCTCGAGCGCCGGGCCAGCTCGTGTGCCCCCTCCTCGTCGATCACCACCGCCAGTATGCGCGCCGAGCGCTGGATGATAGCTTTAACCTCGCCCCGGTTATAGTAGTCCAGGCGGCTCTGCACTCCGAAACGTTCGCGCAGCGGCGAGGTGAGCAGCCCGGCGCGGGTGGTGGCGCCCACCAGGGTAAAGGGTGGAAGGTCCAGCCGTATGGAGCGCGCCGCCGGTCCCTTGCCCACCACGATGTCCAGCTTGAAGTCCTCCATGGCGGGGTAGAGCACTTCCTCTACGACGCGGTTGAGGCGGTGTATCTCGTCGATGAAGAGGACGTCTCCCGGCTCCAGGTTGGTGAGGATGGAGGCCATGTCGCCGGCGCGTTCCAGGGCCGGGCCCGAGGTCTGCTTGCAGGCCACCCCCATCTCGTTGGCGATGATGCCCGCCAGGGTGGTCTTGCCCAGCCCGGGGGGGCCGGAGATGATCACGTGGTCCAGGGACTCGTTGCGCTCGCGGGCCGCCGCGATGAAGATCTCCAGGTGTTCGCGTATGCGGTCCTGCCCGATGAACTCGGATAACCAACGGGGGCGCAGGGTGATGTCGAGCTCCTGCTCGTCCTCTCTCGCCTCGGGGTCGAGCAGCCGTTCCTCCCCCACCTCCAGGTCCCCGGTTATCTCCTCGTTGTCGTCCTTCATCTCGGATCACTTGCTTTCCATCGAGCGTGCGCGCACGTTCCCGGCCATCTTTTCCTTATTTATTTCTCCGCCGCCGTAGCGCACTGGTCCTGTGCCGTCACCTACTCCTTCCCCCCCATTCGCTTGAGCGCGTACTTCAGCATCTCCTCAACGCTGGGCTCATCCGCCGCGTATCCCTCCAAAGCGCGGTTGGCCTCCGCGGTAGTGTATCCCAATCCCTTCAGGGCCTCGCGCGCCTCTCGCGTAAGGTCGCTCCCGTCCGGGCCTCCCGCCGCTATGCCCAGCTCCCCTGCCAGGGGCGCGAGTTTCTCCTTCAACTCCAGGATGATCCTCTGGCCGCTCTTCTTCCCTACCCCTGAAACCGCGGTTATGGCCTCCAGGTCCTCCGAGGCCACGATGCGCACGAAGGTATCCGGGTCGTAGGCCGAGAGCACGGCCAACGCCGCCTTGGGGCCGATACCGGTGACGGTGATGAGCTTGAGGAAGATGTCCCTTTCCTTGCGGCCAGAGAAACCGTAGAGTTGCAGAAGGTCCTCCTTGACATGGAGGTAGCTGTAGAGCTTGACTTTCTTGCCCGCGGCCGGCAGGCCATGCTGGGTGGGATGGGAGAGGAACAAGGTCAGCCCCAGCCCTCCCACTGCGACCACGACTCCCTCCTCGCTCTTCTCAGTTAGTACGCCCTCGACGAAATCGATCATCGCACGTTCCTCTTTTTGTGCGCGGGCTTTTTCTGAGCCGGCTTTTCCGGCATCGCTTCCTCCAGGCGGCCACGCATCCTCTCGCTGTGTGCGTGGCATATGGCCAGGGCAAGGGCGTCGCTAGCATGGTAAGACCCGATGTCCCCCTCGATGTGGAGCAGTGAACGCACCATGTACTCCACCTGCCGCTTGTCTGCGCGCCCGTGCCCCACCAGGGTCTGCTTCACCTGCAGCGGGGTATATTCCTCCACCCCGACGCCGGCGTGCGCCGCGGCCAGGATGATACCGCCCCTGGCCTGGCCCACCACCATGGCGCTGCGAGCGTTGGTGTTGAAAAAGAGCTCCTCCAGCACCAACAGGTCGGGGCGGTAACGCTCGATAAGGTCCCTGACCTCGCTATAGATCTTATCAAGGCGCGATGACAACGCTTCCCGGGGGGAGGTGTTTATCCCCCCGAACCCGAGGGACCGCAGCTGGCCCCCCTGCTTCTCCACCACCCCGTAGCCCGTCGCAGCGAGCCCGGGGTCGATGCCCATAATGATCATGGACTCTTCCGCGCCTCACTCCTCGGATAGCTCCTGCAGTATCTCGTCGGGGATATCGAAGTTAGCGTAGACCTCCTGGACGTCATCGTAATCCTCCAGGGCATCCACCAGCCGCAGTACCTTCTTGGCCGATTCCTTGTCGAGCTTGACCGTGTTCTTGGGGAGCATGGTCACCTCGGCCGAGGCCAGCTCGATCTCCGCTTCCTTCAAGGCCTCCACCACACTGCGGAAGGACTCGGCGTCGGTGATTATCTCCCAGTGCTCGTCCTCGGTGGTCATATCCTCGGCGCCGGCTTCTAGCGCCGTCTCCAGCAGAGTATCCTCGTCCGCCTCCGTTTCCTTGTTGACGATGATGTTCCCTTTTTTCTCGAACATCCACGCCACGGAGCCGGAGGTGCCCAAGCTGCCCCCGGTGCGGGAGAAGATGCGCCGGATGTCCGCCGCCGCGCGGTTTCGGTTATCGGTCATGATGTCCACCATCACGGCTACTCCGTTGGCTCCGTATCCCTCGTAGATTATCTTCTCGAACACATCGCCGGAACCCTCCCCGGTGCCGCGCTTGATGGCCCGCTCGATGTTGTCCTTGGGCATGGAGTAGCTCTTGGCCTTCTCTACAGCGTTGGCGAGCGCTACGTTGGCCTCGGGGTTGCCCCCTCCCTCGCGTGCCGCCACGATGATGGCCCGGGAGAGCTTGCTGAACATCTGGCCGCGCTTGGCGTCCTGGGCGCCCTTCTTGTGCTTGATAGATGACCACTTGGAATGTCCTGACATCTTCTCCTCCTGTCTCAGTGATCGCCCTTCCCTACGAAGCCTCCTCGACCATCTTCAGGAAATAACGATGCACCCTATCGTCACCGGTGAGCTCGGGGTGGAAGGCGGATACCAGCATGCCGTCCTCGCGGGCCATGACCACCTTACCTCCGAACTCGCCCAATACGGCGACCTCCGGCCCCACCTCGTCGATCCACGGGGCGCGTATGAACACCGCCCGAAAGGGGCGGGACGCGTCGTCGATGTCCTTCACGGCCAGGTCCGTCTCGAAGCTGTCAACCTGCCGCCCGAAGGCGTTGCGGCGCGCGGTTATATCCATGAGCCCCAGCAGGGGCTGGTCGCCCTCGGTGATGCGCTGCGCCATCATGATCAGGCCGGCGCATGTCCCGTACAAGGGTATCCCTTTTAAAGAGAGAGAGCGCACTTCTTCCAGGAACCCGCAGGCGATCATGAGCTTGCCGATGGTGGTGCTCTCTCCCCCGGGGATGATCAGGCCCTGGCATAGCTGGAGCTCGGCGGGGTATTTAACGGCAACCCCTCGAGCTCCACATCTCCCCAGCGTCTTTAGATGCTCGCGTACCGCCCCCTGCAACGCGAGCACTCCTATAGTCGGTTTCTTCATCTCTCCTCTTTTCCCATACCCGCCCGGCCGGCCGCGATCACCAACCGCGGAACTGGATCAGGTTCTCGGGCTTGATCTCGGAGATCTCCTGGCCCGCCATGGCCTTGCCGATGCCGCGGGAGACCTCCGCCAGTACCTTGGGGTCGGTGTAATGGGTGGTGGCCCGCACGATGGACCGGGCACGCGATGCCGGGTCCTCGGACTTGAAGATGCCCGAGCCTACGAAGACACCATCCGCTCCCAGCTGCATCATCATGGCCGCGTCCGCGGGCGTAGCGATGCCGCCAGCGGAGAAGTTGACCACGGGCAGGCGGCCGTTCTCCGCCACCCAGCAGACCAGGTCGTAGGGCGCGCCCATCTGCTTGGCGGCCGTCATGCGTTCGTCTGCGGGAGTGACCGTCAGCTTCTGTATCTCGCTGTTGATGGTACGCATGTGCCGCACCGCCTCCACCACGTTCCCCGTGCCGGCCTCGCCCTTGGTGCGGATCATGGCCGCGCCTTCACCGATGCGGCGCAGCGCTTCTCCCAGGTTGATAGCCCCGCATATGAAGGGGATGGTGAACTGCCACTTGTCGATATGGAAACTCTCGTCGGCGGGAGTAAGCACCTCGCTCTCGTCGACGTAATCCACGCCCAGCGCCTCCAGGATCTGCGCCTCGACGAAGTGTCCGATGCGCGCCTTGGCCATCACCGGGATGGTCACAGCCTCCATGATGGCCTCGATGATGGTGGGGTCGGCCATCCTCGCCACGCCGCCGTCCGCCCGGATGTCCGCGGGCACCCGTTCCAGCGCCATGACCGCCACCGCACCGGTCTCCTCGGCGATGATCGCCTGCTCGGGTGTGGTCACGTCCATGATCACGCCGCCCTTGAGCATCTCTGCCAGGCCGGTCTTCACTCTCAATGTACCTTTTTCTTCCATCTTCCCTGTTCCTCCAAACCCATCCTATTAAGAAAAGCCCCCAAGGGCTCCCCTTTTTTTTATCATAGCTTATACCATAACCCCTATCAATCAAGCAGGCTAATTACCTCAAAGATTCAGCGTCACCTATCGCGGCAAACGAGATGCCCAGGCAAAGCCCTCAGAATACAATTCCCCTGTACTTGGAATTATAGGGTTGGTTGGAACAACGAGGCGAAAAAAGGCTTCGAAATGTGCGTATGCTATGGCAAGGGAGAAGAGGTTCTCATTGCGGTCGTATCCCTGCTATATAAAACCAAACTGCTCGGGGAACTTTGGGATCGGTTGGAGCGATCGCGCAAGCGGCTGTAAAGGTACCATCAAGCCCGGCGAGCAAGGTGCTCGGGCGAAGTCTTTCGTAGCCCGACCAGCCTTGTCGCCGGGCCGGAAGAAATCCAGGGGAGGTAATCTAAAAGGGAGGGGGCGGGTCCCCTCCCTTTTCAAACTGATCTTATTGAGGCAGCTCGCCGCTCTGGCGCGCCTCCATCATGGCCTGGTTGTACATCCCCTCCACGCCCGACATCTGCCGCAGCAGCTTGATGCGCTCCTCGATGGGAGGATGGGTGCTCCAGACGCTGCTCTTCGTCTTGGTGGAAGCCTGCGCCTCCTTCTTGAAGGGCTCGACGATGAAGAGGTGGGCGGTGGCCTTGCTCGTGCGCGGGAAGGGCTTGGCCTCCACGGTGAGCTTCTCCAGGGCGCTGGCCAACCCCTCCGGGTAGCGGGTCAGCTTGGCGCCCGTGGCGTCAGCCAGGTACTCGCGCTTGCGGGATATGGAGAGCTGGAGCAGCGTCCCCAGGATAGGAGACAGGATGAGGAAGACCAATCCCACCGCGAAGATGATCAGTTGGATGGCACCTCCCCCCTCTCCTCCCCCTCCGCCGCGGTCGCGGTCTCCGAACATACCCCCCCAGAAGATCATGCGCGTCACCACGTTGGCGAAGATGACCAGCAGCCCCACCAGGACGACCACCATGCACATGAGGCGGATGTCGTAGTTGCCGATGTGGGACATCTCGTGGGCCAGGACTCCCTCCAGCTCGAGCCGGTTACACTTCTCCAGCAGGCCGGTGGTCACGGCGATCGCCGCGTGTTCCGGGTCCCTGCCCGTTGCGAAGGCGTTCATGGCCGGGGTCTCGATGATGAAGGTACGGGGTGGCGGGATGCCCGCAGCTATGGCCAGGCCTTCCACTGTGTTCACGTAGTAGGGGAACTCCTCACGCGCCACCTGCTTGGCCCCCGCCGAGGCTAAAGCGATCTTATCGCTGTTATAGTAACTGACAAAGGACATCACGGTGGCTATGATAGCGGCTATGGCGAGCCCGATTATGGCGTAATCGTACCCCCAGATATAGCCGACGAAGAACCCCAGGGCCAGGATAATAGCGATGAACAGGCTCACCAGCAGGGCTGATTTCCACTTGTTCTTGGATATCTGGTCGTAGAAAGTCACGCCTCTCTACCCCTCTCTCAACCACCCGGGCATATGCCTGGCTTCCACCCCGGACCGCCACATCCCGTACACCGCCGGTACATGCGGACCGGCCTGATAACCCGGCCTTAGAACTGTACTTTCGGCACCTCGCGCTCCGCCGCGACCTCGACCTCGAAGTACTCGCGCGCGGCGAATTTGCCCGAGAACATGCCGGCGATGATGTTGGCCGGGAACTTCTGGCGGTCGTTGTCGTAGGACATCACGCTGTCGTTGTAGAACTGCCGCGCGAAGGCGATCTTGGACTCCGTGCCGGACAACTCCTCCTGCAGCATGAGGAAGTTCTGGTTGGCCTTGAGGTCCGGGTAAGCCTCGGCCACCGCGAAGAGGCTCTTCAGGGCCGAGGTGATCATGTTCTCGGCCTGGGCCGCCTGGCCGGGTGTCTGGGCGTTCATGCCCATGGTCCGTGCCTGGGTGACCTTTTCGAAGACCTCCTTCTCATGGCTGGCATACCCCTTGACCGTCTCCACCAGGTTGGGGATGAGGTCGTTCCTCCTCTTCAGCTGCACGTCGATCTGGTGCCATGCGTTATCCACGCGGTTGCGGTCACGGATGAGTCTGTTGTAGATGACGATGATCCCGACGACGAGCAGGAACACTACAGCCCCGATGATGACTAAAACCCATACCACCGGCATGACCTCCTTTCCTCACACACATCCCGCTATGGACCGGCGGGCCTCTCACGGCGCGCCCCGCCATGCGGACGGTTCAAAAAGCCTCTCTAGTATATCGAAAGCCGCTCAACATGACTTTACTATACGTGATATTCGTTGTGGATAGGGCGATTACCTGTAACGACCTCTATCGATGACCCTGTCAGAGCAGGTGGGCGAGGCCGTCGCCGATGAAACGGGCGCCCAGGACGACCAGGAAGGCGCCGCAACCCAGGATGACGTAGTTGTAAACGCGGTTGGAGAAAAACCTCTTGCCGGTAACCACCAGGAAGGCCACCAGGAAATACCAGATCAGGTCGGCCATGATGTGCCCGGTGTAGAAGGAGAGCACTCCCGCCACCCCGCTTTCCATGGAGATAAGCAGCCAGCTCAGCCCGAAGGTGGCCCACCACAGGAACCAGTAGGGGTTGGAGAGGCTGGTGGTGAGCCCGGCCACGAAGGGGCCGATGCGCTTGCCGGAATGCTCCCCCAGGTCGAGACGAAGCCTGCGGTCACGCACGTCCAACGTCATGCCCAGCCCCATCCAGAAGAGGAAGGCGCCCCCCGTCACTCCGACCACCCCGAAAAAGATGTCGTTGCCCAATACCCGGTCCAGCCCCAGCACCAGCAGGACGATAAGGACCCCCTCGAGTACGGCGTGCCCGGCCACCAACAGGGGTGCCGCCATGAAGCCCTTGCGGTAGGACTCATTTATAGTCACGGTGAGCAGCGGCCCGGGCATGAGGGCGCCGGACAGTCCCACCCCCAGAGAGATGAAAAAAATACTGAAGAGGCTCATTTATCTCCATCCGTAATGCGCGCGCATGCGTTCCATGCCCGCGTCGATCTCCGCGATGAGCGCCTGCAACAGCTCGGGGTTCACCGCCACCACGCAAGAGAGCTGCCCGGCCCTCCCCGAGGCCAGCAGGGGGTAGGCATCGAGGGGAGCGCCGAAAGCGTCGCTTATGGCGAGCCCCGCCTCGCCGGCGATGAGCCCGGCGGCCGCCAGGTCGTAGGAGGAGTTGTTGAGGACGTGGCCGTGCCCAGCACGCAGGAACATCCCCTCCACCTGCGGGACCTCCCGTATCATGCGGTCACCCGCGTCCACGTAGGCGTCCAGCTGCCCGGTGAGCAGGCGCGTGATGCAATAGGTAGCGCTTCCCAGGTCGAATATACCCCCGTCCACGCTGGAGCGATCAATGAGTTCCTCGAGCACCAGGGTCGTGGGCAACGCAGGGCGCCCCCGGAAACCCAGGGTCCAGAACAGGGTGGAGATATCCTCATGGGGCTGGATGAGGGGCTTTTTTTCCTCCCCGTCTATGACTATGCGACATCCCTTACCCCGTTCGGCCTCGAACCAGGCGTCGTTCTTGATCTCCTGCAGCAGGCCGTATACCACGTCCCCGTGTGTAGGATGGGGATTCTTTTCGGGATGGTATTCCGACACCGCGATGGAGACGCAGCATGCCTCCAGGCCCGCGGCGGCGGGCCGTGTGCCGTCGATGGGGTCCACCACCAGGACCCAGCTCGCTGTCTCCGCACCCACCAGGCCCCGGTCTTCGGAAAAATAGGCAAGCTCGGAGATGCCTTCCAGACGGTTTTCAACCCTTTTCTCCGCCACCTCGTCAATGGCAAATGTCGAGTCGCCGCTGGCGCCGCGTCCCTGCATCTCACGTGCCGCCTTCTCGCCCAGGTGAGGGCGTACCATCTCCCGCACCTCGCTGGACAGGTCCCTGCATATCTCCACTACTTCCTCAAGGCGCATCGATCAAACCCTCCCGTGTAACTGCATCGCTTCCTCATATGTCTCCTCCACATCACCTACCAGGTTATCCCAGGAATATTCCTCCGCCCTTTTCACTGCCCTGGCGGCCATGCCCTCCCTCTTGGACCCGTCCTCGATGAGCGCGATCAGCGCCCGGGCGAGTGCCCCGGCATCGCCGGGAGAAACCATCATCCCCTGCACCCCGTCCTCCACCACCGAGCGGTAGCCCGGGATGTCCGAAGCTACCACCGGCAGACCGCAGGCCATGGCCTCTATGAGCACGATGCCGAAGCTCTCCATCCCCAGGGCGGGCGATATCATGATGCGCGCCGAGCGGTAGGCAGCCGGGATGAGGCCGTCATCGAGCCTTCCCAGCCAGACCACCCCCTCGCGCTTCACGGCAGGTTCATCTACTCCCACCACCAGGAGGCGCACCTCCGGATGGTCCACGCGCACCAGGGGAAGGGCTTCCAGCAGCACCTCCAGACCCTTGCGGGGCTCCGCCCGGCCCACGAAGACGACGTGAAAGACGTCCTCCTCCAGGCCGTCAAGCACGGGCCCCTCAGGGGTGAAGCGTCCCGTGTCTACGCCGTTCGGGAGGATGTGGTAATCCCCTGGGAAATAGCGGGAAACCAGGTCTCGGGCGGCGGGACTCACCACCGCCCTTACATCTGTCTTGGCCACCAGGGGTTTCAGCAGCGGTCGGGCGAGGCGGTACTCAAGGCTACCGCCCTCCCGCGCCGCGTGGAAGGTCGCCAGGTTGGCGCAGCGAGAATAAAAGAGCGCGAGCATGGAGATGCTGGGGATCAACGGCTCGTGGAGGTGCAGCACATCGAAGGTTTCCTGCCGCAGAAGCTTGCGGACCCGCGCCGCGACCCGGGGACCGAAGGAGATGTTGGCCACGGAGCGGTTGGCGGAGATCGCGAACGAACCTCCTGCGGAATAAAAATCCGCTCCGTCGCGACCTCCTGGGGCGATCACCGTCACCCCGTGGCCGCGCCGGCGCAGACACTCGGAGAGCTGCTCCACGTGGCGGTTGACGCCACCGGGGAAGTCCCAGGAATAAGGGGAGGCCATGCCTATATACATATTGCGATCCCCCCGAGCTGAAGAAGCGGCTTGGGCTTTGAGGTTGCCGCGTCGCTTCGCTCCTCGCAATGAAGTGTTGCCGTGGAGGCCATGCCTAT
>Ga0315291_10013148_pt1 | contig 10039 bp, 9 predicted proteins | sample YL17G12_20_MG_FD_203070 | JGI IMG/M metagenome (GOLD analysis project Ga0315291, IMG submission 203070) | Sediment microbial communities from Yellowstone Lake, YNP, Wyoming, USA - YL17G12_20 | ecosystem: Environmental > Aquatic > Freshwater > Lake > Sediment | place: USA: Wyoming | collected...
AGCTCTTGCTTCTTCTTGCTATCAATTATCTTATAAGAGGTCAAAAACTAAAAAGACGGGAGAACGGACCTCTTCCTGAGTATGAGAACCGTTAGTCACTCTTCTTAGGAATCGATCACAACACCTAAAACTACGAAGTGAATAGGAGTAGGGGATTCCGTGTAAAGCGTATGACTTGTCCCGTAAAGCGGGACCCTGGGAGTTCGGCAGTTCGCCCACGTAGCTTGAGGTATTCGGGAGGTCGTGAGAATGAAGCATGACAAAGATCGAGATGAGCATATCCAAGATTTCCTGAATGAGATTGAAGCATCAAGGCCGGATAAGGACACGAAGGGTGCCAACGGAATTATCCAGGACCTTATGAAAGATTTAGAAGAAACTTTGAAAAAAGGTCCCCTCTTTTTCTTCCCTGAGGTTCAACCCTCCTTCTTAAGGCTTGACCGGGCTCTCTGCTCAAGAGGTGTTGGAGGCGGCACAAAAAGCAGGATCATTCCCCATCATTCCAGGCTTGGATTTTTCTGATATAAGGCGTTATAAATATTTATTCTTTTTTTCAATTCACGGAGTGAGCCTTTACAGGCTCTTTGTAGGGGGACAGGTGATTCTGGAGTGCTCTACTGGCCGATTCAATGATATTTTTATGAAAGAGTTACGATAGGTTATTAATGCGCGCGCGCGATTTAGAAATGTCTTGTAAAAATCGCCATTTTCGGGGCGGCGGACACGTGGATTTAGAAATTTTGGCATATTTTTAAAAGGTATAAGTGATTGAAATTAAAATAAATACATCTAATAATGACCGTTTTAATATGTCCCACTTAAAGCGGCTAACTGGGACATATAACTGGGACACTTTTTAAATATGTCCCAGTTATATGTAATAGGGTGAATTTATTAATAATTTAATAAGTATCATAAAAGAATTTTAGGCTTTTTCCAAAAAAAGAAGTGGGACAAAAAAACTTAAAATTTCGACTCAAAAACAGAGATTAAAGCCTTAACTGCGTCCAAGGCTTTTACCTCATCTTTATCAAACTCAAGAGCTACAAGTATAGCCTTAATCGCCTCGATTTTAGCCTTCTCTCCCCTACTAAATATCTTCTCGATTTTAAGGAATACAGAATAGAGCGGAGACTTAGAGCCGATTTGTTCAAGATACTTTCTTATGTCTTTATTTGATTCGGTCTGCTTAACCCACGCGATAATAAGAGCCTGTTCTGGAGTTAGTTCTCCTGTGAGTATCCAGTCTATAGAGGTATCAAACAACCCTGCTATTCTTGAAAGCACGTCTGGGGGAGGGACCCTTTCTCCGGATTCATATCGCTGATAAGTCCTTAAAGAGACGTCTATCTTCTCTGCAAATTCCCCTTGGGACAATTCTTCCCGCAACCCCTTAAGCCTTCGACCTACCAATATGAATTCTTCCATATATGCCCGCTCGGTCAGAATTTTCTTGACAAACGCCTATTCGGTCATGTATTATTCAGTTAAATGAAGAGCGAACCAAATAACACCAGAGCACTTCGGACCTTTCTTAAATTCAACCTTTTAATGCAAGGGATCACTATCGTCAACTTAGCAAGGACACACGGAATAACCAGCTCCACATTGCGTACTGCATTCTATAGGCCATTCCCAAAGGCAGAACGGATCATCGCCGATGCCCTCAATCTTCAACCTTGGGAGTTGTGGCCATCGCGCTACAATAAAGACAGAAAACCCAATCGGCCCAATCTATGGTATCAACGTAACCGCGGACTTTGGAAGCCTAAGAATATCAAAAAACAGATGGTTGTCAAACAAAAAATTAACTCCCAAAAGACGGGGTGATTAATGGAAGAGATCTCTATGATCGATCCGGACCGATACAAATTTCACGGAGAAGCGGGGTCGAATATTGTAACGCCCTTTTTTAACGGCAAGCCCATTCAAACATGGTTCACGGCGCGCGAGTTGGCTGGAATGAAACTGGCCGGATTTCCACAATATAAGCGGGCAATAAACAGAAGGGCCTCCTGTGAAAATTGGCGCTTCCGTAAGTGCGGGGGAAGAGGCGGCGGCAAGGAATTTTCCTTTGATTCTCTCCCTGAAAAAATGCGGGTTGCACTCGTTAAAAAGAAACCTGAGCTATTTGGCATCGCGCCGGGATCCCGAAGCGCTCCTCCTAAGATTTTCAGTCCTCCAGAAAATTTCAGCCATGAAATTTTATGGCGATTATTCTCGCAGACATCAGGGAAAGAGAGGGATGTGGCGCAGAAGAGACTGGAGGTTTTGAATCGGGTTTTAGACTTGGAAAGCGCAGGAGTTAAGAAAATCGAGGCCGTAAAAAATCTTGCTGGGCAGATAGGGATCTCCTCTTCAACGATCTACAACTGGGCGAAAAGGATTGACGGCTTTAATAGACACGACTGGCTTCCCGCACTCGCGGCGAAGTGGAGTCGATTGCGAGATCATAAGGAATATTCGATTGAAACCTGGGATTTTTTCAAAGGCGATTATTTGAGAGAAGAAGCGCCTCAAGCTTCAGCCTGTTATGACCGACTGAAGCGGGTTGCCGAGAAAGAAAACTGGACTTACCCCTCATTGAAAACTCTAATAAGGCGTCTTTATCGTGAACTCCCCCGAGAAACTATAACGCTGGCCCGGGAAGGAAAGCGAGGGTTGGATCGGATGTATCCCTCACAGATCCGCGATAAAAGTCATCTTGAGGCTTTGGAGTGCGTAGACATGGACGGGCATAAATTTGACGTGTTTACCAGGTCGCCAGATGGAAGTATAACGCGACCCGTGGGGATTTTTTCTCATGATGTTCATTCCTCAAAGATTTTAGCCTATCGGGTTGACAGAAGCGAAAACAAAGACTTGGTTCGACTCACCTTCGCAGACACGGTTGAAAAATTTGGAATTCCCCGGAAACTGTATCTCGATAACAGCCGGGCATTCGCATCCAAATGGCTCACAGGAGGTGCAAAAAATCGTTACCGCTTCAAAATTAAATCAGAAGATCCCACAGGAATCATGAAATCAGTGGGCTGTGAGATTCATTGGGTGAAACCGTATAGAGGCCAATCGAAGCCAATCGAACGAAGCTTCAGGGATTTTGCCGAAAATGTTTCTAAACATCCTGCGTTCAGTGGCGCATACACAGGGAAAGATCCGACCGCGAAGCCAGAGAATTACGGCAGCCGGGCTATTGATCTTGAGACTTTTCTAAAAGTGCTCGATGAGGAAGTCAAAGCTCACAATGCTCGTGAAGGCAGGAGGTCGCCGGTCTGCAATGGCCGGTCCTTCGACACTGTATTTTTTGAATCTTATAGCCGGGCAACCATCCGGAAAATCACAAAGGAACAGAAAGGGCTTTTGTTGCTCGCCGCAGAGGGGGCCAAAGTTTCTCGATATGATGGCTCGATTTGTTTGGATGGAAATCGAAATCGTTACTGGAATGAACGACTTCCTCAATACGCGGGCCAGAAATTAATTGTACGGTTGGATCCACAGAATCTTCATGCAGGAATTTTTGTTTACGACCTAAATAACTCTTATCTCTGTAGCGCGGAGTGCATCCAGCCTGTAGGATTTACAGACAGCGGAGCCGCCAGGGAGCACGCGCGATTAAAGAAACATAGGGCAAAGGCGGTCAAGCGCATTTTGGAGAGCGAGAGACGAATGTCCGCACTTGAGGTCGCGGCAAGATTGTCAGGTACTTCAGAGGAGAGCCCAGAGATTCCTTCTCCCAAAATAATCGAGGGACTCTTTAGAGACAACATCGAGCGCCCACGCCAAGAGAAGGCAGAGATTGAGGCGAATTTTGAGAGTGCAATGGCAAGTATCGAGGATCAGGAATTGGAGAAAATTAATCGCCGATTCGCGGTACATGCGAAATAAGGCAAAATGCACAGGATGCGCCAGGACAAGACTTTTGGGGTCGGTCTATAGATGAGGTCATACCCCCCAAAAGCTGACCTGGATGGAGGGTGTTTAGAGGGTGTTTCGAGGGTGTTTGGGTGTGTTTCATTAAGAGGTTTGCAAGGCCGCTGACGTGAATACTGACACGAATAAGGATTTTAAGGCTATGCGCTTTAGGAGGGACTAAATATGAGCAAAGAAACGCTGGACGCCGTTCGTCATTTGATTGAGGTTGATGGATTGTCACAGAGGATTATCGCCCGTCAAGCCGGGATTTCAGGGACAGCCCTGAATCAAATCCTTTCAGGGAAATACGAAGGCAACCGCCAGGGTATGACAGAAAAGTTGATCAAGTGGATTTCTTCACGGGACCTGGCCAGCGAGATGGGAAGAAAGGCCGGAGATCTTCCAAGGTTCGTGGAGACGCCCACGGCCAAGAAAATTTTTGCGGTCCTCAAATATGTAAGCAGCCTTTTTGATGTGGCGGTTATTTACGGCGGGGCGGGAGTCGGGAAAACGCGCGCCCTCGAGAAGTATGCAGAGATGCGGCCCAATTGTTTTTTTGTGACCATTAGCCCGGCAACGGCGAGCGTGGCTGCAGCCCTGGAAGAGATCGCCTTGACCCTGGGGCTGAAAGGGTTTTCCGGGAGAGCTTCCCGATTGCAGAGAGAAATCGTCAGGCGTTTGAAGGATACCAAAGGAGTTTTACTCATTGATGAGGCCCAACATCTGTACCTCAATGGCTTGGAGAGTATTCGCGCCATTCATGACGCAACAGAAATCGGCCTCATTCTAAGCGGGAACGAATCAGTTTATTCCAGGCTTACAGCGGGGGGAACGCGGTCTGCGGCATTCGCACAGCTTTTTTCAAGAATTGGGAAACGGCTTCATCTTTCCGGAAGCCTCCCTGGCGACGGAACTGCCCTGGCCAAGAGTTTCGGCGTAAACGGCGAAAGGGAAATAAAGTTGATAGAGGAGATCGCCAAGACTCCTGGAGCACTTAGAGGAGTTGTAAAGACCCTCCGACTGGCTTCTGTTTTGGCTCATCAGGACGGCGGCCAGGTCAACCTGAAAAACATCGAATTGGCCTGGCGAGATCTCGCCGGGCATAACTAAAGGAAAGGGAATTAACAGTGGCACCGCAAATTAGTAAGGCAAAGATCAACCACATTAAAGAACTCTGGAGATGCACGAGAGAATATGGTTTGAGAGCCAAGAGAAAGCGGATGCTGGAGATCTTTATTAACCGAGTCGTAAAGGTTTCGGTTCTTGAGTTTTTAACCTACAAGAAGGCAAATCAAGTTATCTGCGCCATAAAAAAAATACAACAGAAAAAAGCGAAAGATGGCGTGGAAGCCGTAAAGATGCTTATGAGAAACCTTTCGCCTGGTCAGAGGAGGACATTACAAAAGTTCTATCCCTTCCGCGAAGAAAGGAACGAACTCATTAGAAGTTTGCGGCGGGACGGAATCGGCTATGGTTTATTGGCACGAACTTCAGGACTGGGAAAAACTCAGATTTGGAAAATTACCAAGGAGGGGGAAAAGGAGCGCTTATCGACACTGGCAGAATTTATCAAACTTACCAAGAAAGGAGGTGATGATTAAGGAAATTGTTTTGTCTTTTAGAATCTTCTGATACGACTCCCGAAGTGAGGATAAACCCGCTCCGTCCTGGGAAACGGCAGCATAAAAGATGTGGACGTTAAATGATGGGCAGGTGGGATGCTGCATGATTAAAATACAAGAAGGAGAAGGCCAATGATTATTAAACTGAAAGAGAACGGAGGTTATTTACTTGATCTGATAGACACCATTAATGATTGCACGAACAAACTCTCATTTGTGGCGGAATTTTTTACCCGTGGAACACCCGGTTTCAATTTCGAGATTTCCGAAAAAGGAACTTCAGGCGTCCACCATATTTTAACAGAAATCGAAGAGGAATTATATATCGTGGCGGATGAATTAGACCATAAAATAAAAAAAGATCCGGAAGCGGGCAAGAAGAGGGCTGCTGCCGAATTAAAGGATTTGACCAAAAAATGATTCAAAAACCTGGTTATGGCCCCGCCCTGGTCCGAGGCGGAAATATCGGATCCTCCTTTTTTAATTATACCTCCTTTTCTCTCGCGCCGAAGGAGTAGCAACAGCCAAGATCGGCGCATCAGTCCATTCGCGCGGCCCCGGGGATTCGAAGCCTCTCGGATCTCTGGGGCACCTCTAAAAAAAGGAGAAAAAAATGAATAATTGGATTGAGATTTTTAGAATAGGGGGCCACACCGACTCCGCGGGCTTTACCCGGGACTGGACGCTCAAAGACCTGGAGAAGATCGCCTCCTCTTATAACCCCCAGGAGCACGAGGCCCCCATCGTTATTGGCCACCCCGAGACGGACTCCCCGGCTTATGGCTGGATCGAGGCCCTGAAAGTCGAGGGCGAAAAACTCCTGGCTAAGCCTGGGCAGCTCGTCGAGCAGTTTAAAGACTGGGTCAAAAAAGGTCTCTATAAAAAGGTTAGTATCGCCCTATATCCGGATCTCACTCTTCGGCATGTGGGTTTTCTCGGAGCTGTGCCTCCGGCAGTTAAGGGTTTGGAAAATGTGCGATTTCAGGAGAGAGGAAAAGTGACAATTTGTTTTTCAGATTTTGAGTGGAAAGGAGGAGTGGAAATGTCAAACGTGAAGGATTTTGGCAAAGAATTAGAGAGACGGATCAAAGAGGTCCTACGGGATCCGCGTTCGCATATTGACAGATATGGTCGGCGATTTTCGGAAAATATAACTTACAGTGAGGCCCTTACCTATGTTCAGCAGGAGGATCCTGAGCTGGCATTACAATTCGCGGAAAACCTGCGGCCTAAAGTGAGCCCGGAGGAGGAAAAGAACCTGGCCGCGGGTAGGAAGATCGTCACCCTGGTCAACGAGAAAATGAAAGCAGACAAAAGCCTTTCCTACAGTGAGGCATTGACTAATGTCCAAAAGGAAAACCGCGAGCTGATTTTGGAGTACATAGGAAAAAAATAAAAGATTCTACCGGCCAAGAATTTTGATATAGGCCAAAAGGAGGAGCCATGTTGAAATTAGAAGAAATCCAAAAAATAAGGGAAGAGGATCAAAAGAAACTAAGGGAAGTTAACAAAATAACAGATGAGACCGTGGGCACGAGAACGGATAAGATTCGAAAAAAAGCTCAAAGTTTTAAAGATAAGATCCAGGGGCTGATCGACAAAAAAGGCGAGATTTTTAACGCTCCTCGTTCGAAAGCTGAGACCTTAGAACTGGCTTTGGATGCCCTTAAGGAAAATTGGAAAAAGTTTTTCTTCGAAGAGCTTATCGTTCCTCACTTGAAAGATTGTCAAACTGGAAGGGATACTTTTTTGAACCCCAGTACCATTAGGGTCCATTTATTTACAGAGAGGAATATTTGGAGGCTTGCGTACCGAATCATTACAGAGGAGGATGTTAAAAAAGCCGCAGCGATGCTTCCAGATATCGGGATATCGTGTGCCGAGAGAGACGCGCAAATCAAAAAAGTAGATCTGGAGATTGCGGCATTGGAGAGACAAATCCAAAAGGAATTAGAAAATCTATAACCATTAGTAAGCGCATACCCTTCCTATTGGATTTGATCAAAGGCTTATAAAGGCCAATTAAAAGGCGTTTAAACATAGAAAGGAACTGAATATGGCCGACAACACCAATCGCCTTGAATTAGTCATTTCCGTCAAAGACGACGGTTCCGTCGTCATCGATCAGGTCAGAAAAAAGACCGATGACCTCGGCCAGACGACCGAGCAGGCATCCGCCAAAGGAGCCTCCGGTCTCAAGGCGATGAAGGCCGGTTGGCTCGAGCTCGCTGCAGGCGTCACCGCCGGATACTTCACTATTAAAAAAGGGATCGACGTAATTACAGGCCTCGTCAACGTGGCCGCTGAAGCCGAAGAAATAGAAAAGCGCGCGGCCTTTCAGATGGAGACCTGGGGCTATAAATTCAAGGAAATCAAACCCTATGTCAACGCCTTTGCCGAATCTATTCAGAGAACGACTCGATTCTCCGGTGAGATGGCCCAACAGGGGCTTGGCCAGATAATGCAATATACCCCTTCCGTAGAAGAAGGCATGAGGGGTGTCCAGATCGCAATGGATATGTCCACTCAAACGGGCCAGGATTTAAACTCAACCATCCATCTAATCGGCATGGCGATGGGCGGAAATGTTGAAATGCTTGGCAGATGGATCCCGCAGTTGAAAGACCTTGAATCAAAGCTCGGCGCCAACGCCACTGAAGCAGAAAAGTGGGCCTATACCCAAGGCCTCCTTAATAAGATGTTTGGCGGCGCTGCCCAGGCCGATCTTGAAGCCTATGCCGGCCAGCTTACCCAGCTTAAGAATCAATGGGATGATCTCAAAAGGTCTATGGGCACTACTCTAATGCCAAAAGCAGAAGACTGGGTCCTTGGTATGAAATCATGTTTTGCAGATCTTAGTTCCCAGTTGGAATCGCCTTTCTCTTTCTTAAATATAATAAAGCGAGGGATGAAAGATATAAATGCCATTGATGTAGGTGTGCCATTGATCGGAGCAGGTAAACTATTAAAGGCTTTATTACAAGATGTTCCAAAAGAAGAAATTGACGCCTATCTGAATGGTCTTCTAAAAAAAATAGATGACGTGGAGGTGGCCAGAAAAAAAGCAGCCGAACAGGCAGCAGCGATCCCTAAACTTGGCCCCGCTGCTCCCGAAAAAGACTGGATCAAAAAATGGGTCGCAGACTTTGACGACCTTAACTATTCTTATGAGAGATTGGGCATTGTCTCTCAGAAGACTCTTACTGAAAATACTGCGGCGACCCTGACCTATATGGAATCCGTAAAAAAAGCCTATCAAGAAGGGAAGGCTTCTGTCTCCGACTACATGAACGCCATCAAGGCCGCCAATGATGCCCTGAAGAAAGTCGTTGGCGAAGACGTCACTGATAAGCTCGTCAAAAATGAAGAAGAATATCAAAAGCGAGTTCGCGCCATCAGCCCCGAGGATCCCGAGAGACAGAAAAAAGTCCAGGCCACAATTGATGACTGGCAAAAAGTCCGAAAAGAAATCGAGAAAATGAAGATCCCCATCCACGCCGACATTAGTCCCGGCGAGGCAGAGATTCGCGAGTTCATAAGAAAAGCCGAAGCGCAGGGCATCAACCTGAAGGTCAACATTGAATCAACAGGCTCGCCTATCACCGGAGGTGGTGGTGGCGGCGGAACATCCTGGATGGATTATGTGAAAGGCAATACCGAATTTTTCCAGGGCGGTAAAAAAGCCATTGATGACATGAATGACAGTTTTCAGGATTGGAGCGAGCAGTGGGGGCAGGGTTTGGATGTCCCAATCAATATTTTTGGCATCGGTTCATCCAGAAAGCCCATCACCGAAAAGATCAGAGAGATCATCGGCGAATTTGGAGGCCTCGAAAAAGCGCTCTCTGGCATGGAAGCCGAGATCAATGTTGCTGAGCTCAGCGCTGAATATAAGAAGCTCGAAGCAAAACTTAACCAGGTCGAAAGAATCATCCCCGACATGTCCGCGATGGCTTCCTGGGCGGGCGGAAGCCCTTACGTGGGAGGCCCGATTATTCAAACGGTCACAGATTTGATTTCGGAATATACAGAACAGATGAAGATTATTACAATGAAAATGGATTATGAACGTCTTAGGGCCTACGGAGGATCTTATCAGGCCGGCACTCGATACGTCCCTCAAACCGGTCTCTACACACTTCACGAGGGCGAAAAAGTCACGACAAAAAACCAGATTCTAATGGGAGGGGTGACGGCGACATTTCACATTCAATCCACAGATCCTAAAAGGACTGCGGATGAGATTTGTAAGGTCCTTAAATATCGTTTACACGGAGAATTAAACGACCTCTTAAAATCAAAATAAACCCCAAAATTTCCCGCCACCGAAATTTCTAAATTCAGATGTCCCGAATTCCAAAATCAGGTGTCCGACTACACTCTTTCCTCTAATGACTTATGAAAAAGAAAATTTTAGTCGTTGATGATGACAAGCAGGTCAGGGGATATTTGTCTAAGGTGCTAAGTGAAGTTGGCGGTTTTTCTATTGACGTGGCAGAGACCGC
>Ga0315291_10013151_pt1 | contig 10039 bp, 5 predicted proteins | sample YL17G12_20_MG_FD_203070 | JGI IMG/M metagenome (GOLD analysis project Ga0315291, IMG submission 203070) | Sediment microbial communities from Yellowstone Lake, YNP, Wyoming, USA - YL17G12_20 | ecosystem: Environmental > Aquatic > Freshwater > Lake > Sediment | place: USA: Wyoming | collected...
AGATCACGGGTGTATCGGGATTCGGCAGTAAAAATGCCATCGACATAACCTTAATATCCAAAGGCCCGATAGCCGGGGTAATCCCACTTTCGGTAACTGATGGTAGGTAGCTTTTAATTCCAAGCATTTTAGGCGCATTCGGACCGTGAATATCTGCATCCAGCACACCGACCCGAAGCCCATTCAGAGCAAGGGCAGTCGCTAAATTGATCGCAACGGTTGTTTTGCCGACGCCACCTTTGCCACTCAGTATTACAATAACATGGCTAATATCTTTTATTTTTTCACTGATAAATTTATGTTCAGCTTCTATCTGTTCCTTGAACTGAGCTTCAATCTGCTTTCGTGATTCATCTTCTGTTGGTTGCTCGTTTTCATCTTCCGATGGTTGCTCGTCTTCATTTTCTAACATTTTATTACACACCTCTTTTCATTAAATAGTATTATTATGATATTACAATCTCATAAATCAGAATATTCAAATCCAATAAAATCTTGCGGCAATTATTTCATTTTCTTTCTCTAAAATAATTAAGTTAATAATTGATAAAATCCTTAAAATTATGGAAAATTCTAATAAATTTATATATTTGATATACAATTGTATATTTATGGATAAAGTTGTGCCTATTCGAATGACAGATGCATTAGTAAGAGAAATTGATTCAATGGTAGAGAAAAGGCTTTTTCGCAATCGGAATGAAGTTATCCGGGAGGGAATTCGTTCAATCATTAAAGAATATCATAGTGATATGGCAAATAGAAAGCTTATTGCGCATATTGTTGCCAATTATTTAGTTTTAAGCTACAAAGATTTCATTCAGACAATAATTCTATTTGGTTCTGTGGCACAAGGGACAGATGATATAGAAAGTGATATTGATCTACTTGTTCTTACTCAGACCAAAATATCTTATAATCAGAAGCTTGAATTGACTGATAAAATTGTCAATTTACTCCAGAAACTCGATTATGTGATTTCACTTCAATTTCAAACCTATGATGAATTTATAGAAGGTGTAAAGGCGAATTTTGACTTTGAAACTAGCCTTTTTCATCAGGGTAAAGTCCTTGCAGGAACTGTTCCGAATAGCATATAATCTATTAAATTCCGAGTGGATGAAAGATGAACGAAAAATCACCATTTACAAAAGAAATTTTATATTATTTACAAAAGGCAGAGAAAAAATTAAGCAGTGCTACACTCTTATTAGACCAAGGATTTTATGAGGATGCTGTCTCGCGGGCATACTATGCCGCATTTCATGCCATTGTTGCTTTACTTCGTGTTGAAAATGTTGATTTAAGTCAACATAAGCACGCCTTTATCTTAAATCAATTTCGAATTTATTTTATAGATACACAAATTCTTTCTAGCGACCTTTATTCGAAAATACTGAATATCAAAGCCATCCGAGAACATGCAGATTATTCAATAAATACGGAAATCGAACAACTTGAGGCGGAGCAAATTATTAATGATACACGAACTTTGGTAGATAAAATTAAAGAGTATTTGGAACAAATGAAGGATTTAAAATTTGAAGAAATATGATAAAAATTTTAAGAGCTATTCGTGCCTATCTTTATGATAAAATTTCACAATTAAAAAATTCTTATTCATTTTCTTATTCTGAAATAATTTCATTTTTCGCTTGCTCTAACAAAGAATGAAGTAAGATGCCCAGTAGTAGAGTGGATACGAAAATTAAGCACCAGATATTCAGAAAAATTAGTTGTAATCCTGTTATAATATCATTCTGAGATAAATAATAGATTCCTGGAAAAATAGCGAGGAATAGCCAAACAATTATTGACAGGACATTGAAAATAACGACTATCTCATAGCAAATTTTTAGCCATGCATCTTTTTCCATTATGATACCACAAATTTTGTTAAATTGGAAAGTGAGACAATTTATTGTAAGATATGTGGATTAAAAATATTGATATTTATTAATTGTATGAATAAAAAGGCAAGGAGCTATAAGGAAAGCAATGCCGATATTTCGAGAGACTGGATTGGTTGCAGAAGGAGTGTATCTCATAGATACGGGGATTTGGGGCATTGCGAAGCAGATGGCAGTCTACCTCATTAAAAGTGCAGAGGCCATAGCTTTAATTGATACTGGTACTAAAAAAGAAGTAGAAACAGTAGTAAAAGAATTAAAAAATTTAGGAATCATTGCACCCGATTATATATTAATGACACACTCTCATATAGATCATTCAGGAGGAGTATTTGACCTAGCAAAAAGATTTCCGCAAGCTGAAATTGGGTTTCCGCATTTAGCAGATACTGTAAGGAAAGAATGGAGTCAAAAAGTGAATAAATGGGGGCTTTCGAATTCTGTACAAGTGCTTAAAGAAGGAAGCCAGATCGAATTGGATTCTAATTTTAAATTGGAAGTATTAGAAACTCCAGGGCACATTGACGACCATATTTCCTTTCTATTAAAGCGGCAGCAAATCCTATTCGTAGGAGATGCCTGTGGAGCTCATCATCTCGGCGAAGATTTTTCACGACCAAGCGCTTATGCACCCTATTTTCATCACGAGAAATATCTTCAAAGCCTTCTCCGCTTCCAAAAATTAGCACCAGAAGGGCTCGGACTCGCCTCCTATGGGTTTGCCACGGGTAGTGATGCGAAGAATTGCATCGAAACTACGATTACTGATTATTATAATTGGATGCAGACGGTTATGAATAGTGTAAAGGAAAATCCCGATGAGGATTATGTAGCCGCGGTTTTGTTAGAAACATTTGGGCGGAGCCCCGGTGAAATTCAGGAAAATCGGTCAGACCAATGGATTAAAAATATATTGAAAGGAATTGCACGAGGATTTATTTACTCTTTAAGACTAAAGAATGAATGAAAGGAGTTTAGATGGCCTTGGATGATTTCGATTCAGCGAATTATATTACTTTAAAACAATTTGAAGGGGGATGGATTTGGATTAAGAACATAAGCGACGCTTCTGCTCGAGTTCTGCCCTATTTAGCCAATATTTCGGTGAATCAAATTCAAGAGATTGCCGATCTTCTGAATGGGAAAGTTTTAGAGTGGCAGCTCTTCAATGATACGCAATGGATTCTGCAGCTCATTCCATTACCTGATTTTATTATTCTATATGTTTTCAATCAAGATGAAGAATTCGGGGCCGATTTGAAGATCTTTTACCATAAATCTTCCCTAAAGGTTCCAACCGAGGATGCATACGTTTTTACAGAGTATCTCCTAGACCTCATAGGAATTCTCGCAAAGGATGGTATTGAGAAAGCCGCATCGACTCAATTTCAGGATGAACTGATTAATTTAGAGGATCTTATGGAAAAAGTGAATCCTATAAATAAAGAAAAAATGTGGTACGATGTGATAGGACGGCGAGAAGAGCCGCTCCTTAGGATTGATCAAGCAACCGCTGAACAGATTAGCCAATTGCTAAATATTCAGTTCTTTACTGGTGAATGGTATGGAACTCAGGTTGCATGGTGCTTAGAATTTACCTTACTTAAGAATCTGAGCATTTATATAGCTCTTACCGCTACAGAGAATAAAATTCAGGTTTATTATACCAAGAATGTTTTAAATTTTGAAAAAAGAAGAATAGGATTCTTTACCTTGCTTTACTGTAATGCGGTTATACGTGAAGCCCGGAAAATATTAGGCGACGCTCTTCCAAAGCTTTCTGAATATCTATAAAAGTGTTTAACTTCACTAAAAAAAATAAGATTTATAATTTTAGTATTTGTTCTTTATTTGTAAAGAAGACAATTCAATTAATAATGAAAGCAGAGGAAAGATGCGATTTCTGGTTAATTGATTAAAGATATGCTAGATATTTCTGGGAAAGAATTTTTCTTCGCCGGAGAATTACGAGATGGATAAGAATTACGTATTAATTATCGGAGGTGGCGTTGCCGGAATTCAAGCTGCCTTAGATCTTGCGAATATGGGAGAAGAAGATATTATTCTCATTGAAGCAAATCCGAGTATAGGAGGACGGATGGCCCAACTCGATAAAACGTTTCCGACGAATGATTGCTCAATCTGTATTCTTGCCCCGAAAATGGTGGAATGCTCGCGGCATCCGAATATCACGCTATATACCTACTCCGAACTAGAGGAAGTGGAACGCCAGGGGGAGGTATTCAAGGTAAAAATTCGGCGAAAACAGCGATACGTGGAGGAAAAGAAATGCACAGGTTGTGGGCTATGTTCACAAAATTGCCCAGTAGAAAGCTCTAATGAATTCGATATGAATTTACGAAAGCGCAGTGCAATTTACATTCCATTTCCGCAAGCGGTTCCTAATGTTGCGACTATCGATAAAAATACTTGTATTGAATGCCGAACCTGTGAAAACGTATGTCAAGCGAAAGCAATAAATTTGGATGTCTCTCCTGAGGGAGAATCTATTGAATTTATGGCATATTCAATAATTGTGGCAACAGGGTTCGACTTATTTGATCCATCGATTATAACACAATTCGGGTACGGTCATTTTGCGAACGTGCTGACCTCCCTAGAATTCGAACGTTTAATGTGTGCCTCTGGACCGACTGGAGGACGAATTCTTCGTCTGTCAGAGGGGAGAGAACCACATTCGATTCTCTTTATCCATTGTGTGGGCTCACGATCCGCAAAATTTCGTCCATATTGTTCACGGGTTTGTTGCATGTATGCAACAAAAGAAGCCGTAATCACCAAAGAACACAATTCTGCCATCGATATTACAATTTTATATAATGATTTGCGGTCATATGGGAAAGGCTTTTTTGAATATACCGAACGAGCAAAGCAGGATTATGGAATCCATTACGTTAATGCCTTGCCCCAATTTATCGAAGAAGACCCGCTGACTAAAGATTTACATGTATCCTTTGAAAATCTCGCTTCAGAGGAATATGAAGAGAAAGTTGCGGATCTTGTTATTCTCTGTCCAGCGATGATCCCCAACAGTAAATCTCAAGAATTAGCGGAGAAATTAGGGATAGAATTAGGGGACAACGGATTCTTCAAAGCTCAAAGTGAATTCCAACCCTTAGAAACGAATATTCCCGGAATTTATATCATTGGCGCGTGTAATGGACCAAAAGACATTCCGGAATCCGTGGCAGAGGCAAGTGGCGGGGCATTGAGAGCCATTCTCAATCGAAAAGAAAAAATTGAACAGAAAAGAATAATAGAAGTTCCAGAACAAATAGCAGAATTAGGATCGACGCCCAGAATTGGAGTGTTTATATGTCACTGCGGCACAAATATTGGGGGATTTATAAATATTCCAGAGGTGGCCGAGTATGTCCGCACGCTTCCTAATGTCGTATTTGTCCGAGATACGCTCTACACCTGCTCAGAGGATTCCCAAGTGATAATAAAGGATGCAATTAAAGAAAATAACTTGAACAGGGTCATAGTCGCCTCGTGTACGCCGAGGACACACGAACCGCTTTTCAGAGCTACTTGTTCCGAGGCAGGATTGAATCAGTATCTCTTTGAAATGGCAAACATTCGAGAACAGGTTTCGTGGGTTCATATGAACGAGCCCGATCGGGCAACAGAAAAGGCAAAGGACATGATCAGAATGGCAATTCAACGTGCCCTTTTGCTGGAACCGCAGGAAAAAATTCGTACAGAGGTGAATCCGGCAGCATTAGTAATAGGAGGCGGTATAGCAGGAATGACTGCAGCGCTGAGTATTGCGGAGAAAGGGTTTCAGGTCTATTTACTGGAAAAAGGCAAGGAATTAGGAGGGTTACTCAACAATTTATACGAATTAACACAAGATCATGAACTCGTTGATGATTTTCTTCCACCTATCGTTGATCAAATACGGTCAGAGCCGAACATTCAGGTACTGACTTCGACTCAAATAGAAGATCTGGCAGGATCAATTGGGAATTTCCAGGTAACGGTGAATGTGGAGTCTGAAAGGAGGACGTTAAACGTGGGGGTAATTATCGTGGCGGTAGGCGCTGAGGAATCCAAGCCCCACGGGTTATATGGGTATGGAGAATATCCTCGAGTGAAAACATTATTAGAGTATGAGGAACTTTTCAGAGAGAAGCAAATAAAAGGTAAAGATAGTATTGCGATGGTTCTTTGCGCTGGCGCTCGTGAGCGGGAAGGGATTAGGTATTGCTCCGCAATCTGTTGTCTGAATGCGCTCAGTAATGCAGTATTGACGAAAAAAGAATTTCCCGATGCAGAAATTAGCATACTTTACCGGGATATTGTTGTTACAGGCGATGATGAACTTTTATATAGAACCGCCAGAGAGCTAGGCATTCAGTTCATTAAATATTCACGCGATCAAAAACCAATTGTCGAGCTAGAAGATGAGAAATTAAAGATAAGTGTAAAAAATGTTTTGAATAAAGAGGAGGTTGAAATTAAAGCGGATTGGTTAATCTTAGCAACACCTCTCATCCCATCAAAAGATATTGATTCAGTTTCAAAATTTTTAAAGGTCCCACTTTCGGAAAATGGGTTTTTCCTCGAGGCGCATGTAAAGCACCGTCCTTTAGATTTTGCGACGGATGGGATTTTCCTATGTGGGACTTGCCATAGCCCGAAATCGATTCCAGGAGCCATTGCGCAGGCGAATGGGGCAGCAGCCCGGGCGCTCATTCCACTGTTAAATGGAATTGTCGAGAGTGATGCATTAATTGCGCAGGTGGATCCTGAAAAGTGTGTAGGTTGTGAAATTTGTGAATTAAATTGCCCTTATGGAGCTGCAAAACTTATTGAAATCGAGGAGAACGTATTCAAATCGCAGATAAATCCTGCCCTTTGCAAGGGGTGCGGGGTATGTACAGCTGGTTGCCCGGTAAATGCAATTAGTCTTAAGAATTTTGAGGATTCGCAAATAGAAGCGATGATTAGAACTGGCCTAGAAAATCTAGATCCGGTTGAACCTCGAATAATTGTGTTTCTTTGCAATTGGTGCAGTTACGCAGGAGCGGATAATGCAGGTGTTAGTCGGTTTCAATACCCGCCCAATATTAGACCGATTCGGGTAATGTGCAGTGGAAGAGTGGCGATCCAACATATACTAAATGCATTTTTGTATGGTGCAGATGGAGTTCTTGTAACTGGATGTCATTTAGGGGATTGTCATTATATTTCAGGGAATTACAAGGCTGAAAGACGCGTAAAACTTGCTAAAGACCTCTTGAAATTGGCGGGAATAACACCAGAAAGATTACAATTGGAATGGATCTCTGCGAGTGAAGGAAATAAATTCGCGCAGGTTATGAAAGATTTCACGGAAAAAATTAAAGTATTAAGTTCAAAAGAACAGGTTGTGAGAGATACCTTTGAGTAAAGATAATGAAGATTCCAATGAAATTTGTATCATAGGTGCTGGAATCGGTGGCATGGATTGTGCACTTGATCTCGCGGAAGCTGGATATAAGGTTCATTTATTGGATGCTAAGCAGTCCATTGGGGGAAAGTATGCTCAGATATATAAAATCTTTCCTTATGATGAGTGTAGTGCCTGTGTTTTGACTCCGAAAATGTGTTCAATCGGGAATCATCCGAATATAAATCTCTACACCTTAGTTGAAGTTGATGAAATTTCCGGCTCGCAAGGGAATTTTCATGTGAAATTCACGAAGAAACCCCGCTATGTGGATGAATTGAAATGCACGGGGTGTCAGAAATGTATTCAAGTATGTCCTGTGGAAGTACATTCAGATTATGATATCCAATTAGGAGTACGAAAAGCAATTTACCTCGATTTCCCACAGCAAATTCCGTTTGTTACCACAATTGATAAAAATGCATGTATAGATTGCGGAATGTGTGAAAAACAATGCCCCGTTGGTGCTATCAATTATGATATGATGCCAGACCAGATTGATTTGCATGTGGGGTCGATTATAATTGCGACAGGATTTGATGAATTTGATCCTTCGATTAAAGAAGAATATGGCTACGGATTATATGAGAATGTTATTACATCCCTCACATTTGAACGGTTCACCCATCCAACAGGGCCTAGCGGAGGAGAAATCGTTAGACCAAGTGATGGAAAACGACCGCACCGTGTAGTTTTTGTCAATTGCGTGGGAGCACGCGATGAAAGCATCGATCATCTCTATTGTAATAAAGTTTGTTGTATGTTCTCAATGAAGAATGCCCGATTTCTCCGGTTGCATGAACCTGATGCGGAGATATATATCTGTTACATTGATATCCGTGCCGCCGGAAAGCGATTTGAAAGCTATTTTCGAACTTCTATGGACCAGTATGGAATCGAATTCATAAGGGGACGGGTTTCAGAAATTCAAGAAGACCCACTTACCAAGAATCTAACTGTGCGAATAGAAAATACTGAGTCGGATGAGCCCCTTACGATTGAGGGAGTGGAATTGGTCGTTCTTAACTGTGCATTTATTCCCTCTGCAACTTCAATGAAAATAGCAGATATCCTAAATTTACCTTTAGGAGAAGATCATTTTCTGGAAGAAGCACATCCCAATATTGCATCAATTGAAACTGGCATCCCGGGAATTTATGTAGTGGGTGTTTCTCATGGTCCGCGGGATGGCGCCGACACGATTATTGAGGCAAAGGCGGCGGCTTCTGCATCCACAGCGAATCTAGCGCCACCTACCCATTTCAAAGAAAAACCTGTCATTAAAGAAATTAGTAAAACGGAAAAACCGAGAGTGGGAGTTTTTATTTGTCATTGTGGTGGAATTATATCTACCGTGGTGGATGTCAAAAAGGTAGCTAATGAAATAGCAAAGCAAGCCAATGTTGTGTTCTCTACTGATTATCTATTCATGTGTTCTAGTCCAGGCCAAGAATTAATTCGAGAAAAGATTCGAGAATATAATTTAAATCGTGTAGTCGTCGCCTCCTGCACTCCAATGGTCCATGAGAAAACTTTTCGTGATTGCGTAGAATGTGAAGGGCTATCCCGCTATTACTTTAATGGACCGATCAATATTAGAGAACAATGTGCGATGGTGCATCAATCCAAACCCACGGAGGCAACGGAGAAGGCATTGGATTTGATTCGAGGCGGAGTCGCCCAAGTATGCGGTTTAGAAGTAGTTCCAATTATGGATATTGATGTTAAACCCAGTGTCCTTATTATAGGGGGAGGAATCGCAGGAATAAGTGCCGCTATCGATCTGGCGAAGAAAAATCTTCAAGTAATTATCGTGGAGCTCGAAAGGGAGTTAGGGGGACGGCTAAATCATCTATATAAAGCTTTTCCATCGGGTGAATTGGCTGAGGATTTATTACAGAAAAAAATAGATGAATTGAAAAGATATAACAATGTGGAAATTTATTTTTCAGCAGAAATTACAAAATTAGAGGGTTATATTGGTAATTTTATCGTTTCATTAAATGTAGATGGAGAATCAAAGGAGATTAATGTAGGAACAATAATTATTGCGGTTGGTACTCAGGTTTATCAACCTGAAATAGGAGAATATGGTTATAAGAAAATAGAAAATGTGCTGACAACCTTAGAATTTGAGGAAAAAATCAAAAAGGACCAAATTAATAATGTGAATAACGTAGTATTTATTCAATGCGTTGGATCTCGAGCCTATCCAGAAGAAAGGGGCAATGCGCACTGTTCGCGTGTGTGTTGCAATGTCTCCATCATGCTTTCAGAGGTAGTTAAGGAAAAAAACCCCTCAGCCAATGTATATGTTCTCTTTAAGGAGCATTTTCGCGCCTTTGGACGATATATGGAAGAGCAATTTAGAAGAGTTCAACAAAAAGGTGTAAGATTCATTCGTTGGAACAGAGGAAACAATCCACAGATCGATTTTGATGAAGAGAGTGGTAGCATCTCTGTTAAGGTCTTCGATATTTTTTCTCAAACAGAATTATTATTGCCAGCTGATTATGTAGTGTTATCAGTGGGACAAGAGGGCGCCGCCGGATTAGGAAAGCTCTGTGAAGTCCTAGGAACAACTCGCTCTGAAGATGGATTTATTGAAGAGTTACATTTGAAATTTAGACCCGTTGAAACGCGCGTGCCCGGAATTTATACTTGTGCTTCT
>Ga0315291_10013152_pt1 | contig 10039 bp, 7 predicted proteins | sample YL17G12_20_MG_FD_203070 | JGI IMG/M metagenome (GOLD analysis project Ga0315291, IMG submission 203070) | Sediment microbial communities from Yellowstone Lake, YNP, Wyoming, USA - YL17G12_20 | ecosystem: Environmental > Aquatic > Freshwater > Lake > Sediment | place: USA: Wyoming | collected...
ACGGCATAGGTGCGCTGGCCACCCAGCTGGCCGGGTTCTTTCTCCTGCCGATTTTCGCGAGGGTGCTCACGCCCGCCCAGTACGGCGTGGTCTTCCTTGCCGAGATGCTTGGGCTTTTCCTCTTCGTGTTCTCGGAACTGGGCCTCACCTCGGCGTTTTTCCGGTTCTACGCGGACGAAAGGGAAGACCCCGGCAAGAGACGACTCGTCTACACAGTTTTCAATCTGCTCCTCGCGGTCTCCGTTTCCGTCACGCTCGTGTGCGTTGCGTTCTCGGGAACGCTCTCGTCGCTCGTGTTCGGCGGAACAGCGTGGCGCTACGCCTTCGTGGTCGTGTGCGTCACCAACTTTCTCACCGTGGTTTCGCGGATGCCGCTCGACCTCCTGAGAATAGACAGGCGCGCCGGTGTCTTCGTGTTCATCTCCGTGGTGCGCCTGTTGAGCACGTTCTTGATCTCGCTCTACCTGGTCGTATACGCAGGACGCGGTGCAGTCGGAGTGCTGGAGGGAGCGTTTGTCGGCTCGGCGCTGGGTTTTGCGCTCCTCCTGCCGGTGCTCCTCCGGAGCTGGGAGTTCAGGATAGACCCCCAGGTCGCCAGGCGCGCGCTCAAGTTCGGCGTCTATCTTATCCCAGGCGGCCTTGCGGTGTGGGCTCTCAACCAGTCAGACAGGTACCTGCTGCGCGCGTTCGGGGAGATCGGCATGGTGGCCACGTACGGGGTAGGGTTCAAATTCGCGTCGGTTCTGAACGTGTTTCTCGTGACGCCGTTTCTTACCGCCTGGACTCCCTTCATGTTTCGGGTCTCCGGCCAGAACAATGCGCGGCAGCTGTATGCGAGAGTACTCACGTATTTTATGCTCGTCAGCACGTGGGCCCTGGTGGCGCTCTCGGCGACGATAGTGGATATCACGAGAGTGGTGGCAGGCTCGACGTACGCAGACGCCGGGCTCCTCGTCCCGTTCATCGGGTTGGGGTTCGCGCTCTACGGTATTGCAAGCATCGTGGTCGTGGGCGTCTATCTCAGGGAAAAGACATTTCATGTCTCAGTCGCGATGACGCTCGGAGCGCTGGTGAAGATAGTCCTGAGCGTCCTGGCGATACCCAAGATGGGCTCCATGGGAGTCGCTCTCTCGACTGCCGTGGCGTTCGGCGTGGTGGTCCTCTACCTGGTGCTGGTTCTGAGACGGCTCTTCCCGCTGCCTTACGAGTTTGTGAGGATGCTGAAGACACTCGCGGCTGGTGCCGTGTCTCTGGTGATACTCCTTATGATTCCGCTTCACGGCGTGGGCGGCATAGGCGCGAAGGCCGGCTGCTCCCTGGTTTTCCCCGCGCTCGTCTGGCTGTTCGGTTTTGCCGAGCAGGACGAGAAGAAGAAGCTGAAGGACACCCTCGGCAGGGCGCTCAAACGTCTCCGGCCCCACACTCCGGCCCTAACTCCTTGACATTCGCCAGGGCTGGGCTACAATTATACTAGAGCCTGTGGCCCTGTGCGGGCCGGCGCTGAGGAAGGAGTTGACATTCAGGGTAGGAGTGGTTGGGTATTCGGCAGTCTGTTTCCTTCGTTCGGACCGCGGCGCTCGGTCTGTCGCAGTCTTTTTAGAATCCTTCCGGGGTCTGGGTCTGGGGGTGTCTGACATGAGACCTCATACGTACCTGTCCCTGACCCTCGGCTTGCCTCTGCTGCTGGCGCCACCCCTTGCTGCTGTGCTTCTCACTGTCTCCGCGCCGTGCGCGCACGCCGGCTGGTATCCAGACAAGCAGATCAGTTACACCTCAGGAAGATCGGGGCTTTCCGCTTCCAACGCGAAGTGCATCGCTTTCGATTCGTCGGGCATGGTGCATGCCGTATGGCACGACGATGCCCCCGGGAACTACGAAATCATGTATCTGAGGTTCGACTCTCTCACCGCCTTTCCGGCCGAGCCCAGGAGACTCACCCGGACCGACGGCTTCTCCCGTGATCCTTCTCTTGCGTTGCTGAGCGACAGTTCGGTATTTGTGACCTGGGCGGATGACTCGGACAGTCCTGTTTCCGTAATCGACTTCGCCCGGTTTCTACCGGATTCGGGTTTCCTTGCCGATTCGGGGAGCGTCAGCGGCGAGCTGTATATGTGCTCCAGCGCTTCCGTCGCGGCCGGGCCGGACACGTCGGCCCACGTCGTCTGGATACAGAGGACCGGGCAATCCTACAACGTTTTTTACAGGAAGTGGCACTTCGGCTGGGTCGGAGAGCCCATCAATATCAGCGAGACTTCAGGGATATGTAGCAGCCCCTGCGTCGGCCTAGACGGACTCGGCAGGGTCCACACGGCGTGGAGCGACAACATCACCGGGAACAACGAGGTCTACTACCGCAGATTTGCGGAGCCGATTGGCTGGGCCTCCGTGATGAGGGCAAGCCTCAGCTACAAGCTCGCCTGGAGCCCCTCACTCGCGGCAGACCGCGCGGGCAACGTATACGTGGTGTGGTCAGACAAGAGGGATGGTTATTTCGACATCTACTTCCGCCGCTACGTGGAGGGTGTCGGGTGGGGCAAGGAAAAGCGGCTCACCTCCAACGGGGCCGTCTCGGCCAATCCTTCGGCGGCAGTGGACTGTGATGGAAACCTGCACGTCGTGTGGGAAGACTATCGAGACGGAAACGACGAGATCTACTACAAGAGGGTCACTACCAGTGACGGGCCGGGCTGGGATCCCATAGATACGAGGCTGACAAACGACCTCTACACTTCGTGGGACGCTTCGGTCGCGGCCGACTGCGCGGGAAACGTGCACGTGCTGTGGGCCGATAACAGAAGCTCCAATTTCGAGATCTATTACAAGCTCGGCATAGCCCCTGTGCCAGTGAGCGTGGAACTTCTGGATTTCCATGCCGAGTGTACGCCCGACGGAGTCCTCCTCGCGTGGGAGACCGTCTCCGACAGTCCATTCGCTTTCTTTGACATATTCCGCGAAGAAAAGAGCGAGGGCATTCTGCGGAAGCTGACTGAGACTTCGCTCCTGGGCTCGGCGGAGTTTTTGGACAGGAGCGCGGAGCCGGGGCGGACTTATCTTTACTACCTCGGCGTGTGGGAAGGCGAGGGCACCGACGAGACGATGTTCGGCCCCCTGACTGTGGCCTTCTCCCCGCCTGCGGTGCCCGGCGCCCGAACGCTGGCAGTGTGGCCCAATCCTTCGCGCGGCCTTCTCAACATCACGTTTCAGGCGGGGCAGACCGGGGCGCCCTTCAGGCTGGCGCTCTACGATGTTCGCGGGAGATTCGTGAGGGAAATAACCTCCGGAAGAACTACCGGGATGCCGTCCATTGTCGCGTGGGAGGTGCCCCAGGACCTCCGTAACGGTGTCGGGCCGGGAATCTACTTCGTTGCCATGGAATCTGTGGGGGAGCGGGTGGACAGAAAGGTGCTGCTGCTGGGAGATGAAGTGCGATGACGTGGGACAACACGGCGAATGACGAAATGCGACATGACGGGAATGCCGTGGACCGGGGCGGGGCAGGACGCCTCATACCCGGACGCATAAGCGGGCTCGTGCCGGTGGTGTGCGTTCTTGCGACGGCGCTCTTCCTCGCCTCCACCGCCGCGGCCGTTTCCATCAGGCCTGATCTGATAGAGCGGCTCAGGGTCGAGGGAAGACTCTCCGAGTACGTCGAGACCCAGTTGCCGCTCGAGAAGGACGCATCTGAGCGTGGACTCAACGCCCCGTCCAGGCCTCTCGGGCTCATCGGCGGAGGCCTTCCTGTGAGCCAGGCCCAGCCCAGGAACCTCAGGGTTGTGGTCATACTCACAGATTTCGAGGACAATCCGGCGGACACGGTCAACTATCCGCCCTCGCATTTCGAGGATTTCCTCTTCAGCGTAGGAACCAGGCCCTACGGGAGTCTGCGAGACTACTACCTCGAGAACTCAAACGGCACGCTGGACGTCACTGGCAGCGTGACGCGCTGGTACAGGATGCCGCAGCCATACAGCTTCTACGTGGGCGGCAAGAGGGGATTCGGCCCGTTTCCCACCAACGCCCAGGGCCTGGCACAGGACGCAGTGCGGGCCGCCGACTGGGATATCAACTACGCGAATTTCGACAACGACGGTCCTGACGGCATACCTGACTCCGGCGACGACGACGGATACGTCGACGTGCTGTTCATAGTGCACGCGGGTCCGGGCTACGAGGCCACACTCGACACCAACGACATTCAGTCGCACAAGTGGGCGCTCTTCTATGAGATCTCTCTGGACGGCGTTAAGCTGTATCCATACGCGATGGAGCCAGAGAATGGACTGCTCGGGGTCTACTGCCACGAGTTCGGGCACTGCCTGGGCCTGGTGGATCTCTATGATAGGGATCTCAGTTCCATGGGATTGGGCGGCTGGTCCCTGATGGCCACCGGTTCGTGGAACCAGCTCGGGCTCAGACCCGGGCATCTCGATGCCTGGAGCAAGGTCAAGGCAGGCTTCGTGACTCCCACCGTCCTAAGCCAGAACGCGACCGGCGTCATGTTCCCGCCGGCCGAAGAAAGCCCCGTCGCTTACAAACTCTGGGAGAACGGAACCGCGGGCACTGAGTATTTCATGGTGGAACGAAGAGAGAAAATCGGATTCGACCAGTCACTACCTGGAGGAGGACTGCTCATCTATCACGTCGACGAGAGCGTTCCCAACAACGATAATGCCTACCACTACAAGGTCGCCCTAGAGCAGGCCGACGGCAACTGGCAGCTCGAGAACCGCTTCAACGGAGGCGACGCCGGAGACCCTTACCCCGGCACGTCCTCCAACACGACGTTCGGCTACGAGACGACTCCGAGCAGTGTTACCTACGTCGGAGGTGATTCCCGCGTGAGGGTCTTCAACATCGAAGAGACCGGAGGCGGGACCTACGCGGACATATGGGTGACGCCGGGCCCTCTCCTGAGCGTGGTGAGTTACACTGTCTCTGACAGCGCCGGGAACGGCGACGGGAACCCGGACCCGGGAGAGACCGTCGCGGTTAGCGTCGTTCTCAGGAACGATGGAAGCTACACGCCGGACGTCACGGGGCTTTTCGTGCCCCGTTCGTCCTGCATCAACATGCTGAACTTCACTGCGTCCTTCGGGCCGATGGAATCTGGGGCCGTGCGCGCATCCTCCAGGCCGTTCAGCTTCACCGTGGCCGACACGCTCACGCAGGATCCCTTCGCGGCGTGGTTTGACATCACCGCCTACTGCACCAACGGCTACGCCACGCGGGACAGCACTCTCATCGGCATCGGCAATCAGGTCGGCTTCGAAGACGACATGGAGGCGCCGCTAGGCTGGCAGCATTATCCCGCCCGCGGTGGATGGGGCGACGAGTGGCACCTGACGTCGAGACGGGCGTATGAAGGGACCAAGAGCTGGGGCTGCTTCAGGAAAGAGTACGGACAATATTCTCCGAGGTTGGACGCTGCCCTGGAGACTCCCGTGGTGCTGGTCGGCAAAGAGGCCAGGTTGGTCTTCTATCACTGGATCAACGCGCAGATCGACACCATCTGGGCCTACGACGGAGGGTTCGTGGAAATCTCGGTCAACGGTTCAGACTGGACACAGATCACGCCGGTCGACGGCTATCCGTACTTGCTGAGAGCTGAGAGAGAGCCGGTCATCGAGGCCAGGCGGGTCTTCTCCGGCGCCAGCACGGAGTGGGAGAGAGTGGAATTCTCCCTCGAACAGTACGAGAACTGCGCCGTGAATCTGCGATTCAGGTTCATAAGCAACCCTGACTGGACCCTGGGACAGGGCTGGTACGTCGACTCTCTCACGGTGGTCAGCTCAGGGACTCCCGTCCTGATCGGCTCGCTGAGGGCGGAGGAAGCTAACGGATGTGTGACCCTTCGCTGGTACGCCGACAGCGAGCTCAGAAACGCGCCTTTCTCCGTCTGGAGAGATCCGGGTCCTGACGGGGCCCCCGGCATGCATGCCGTGAACAAGGAGCCGATCGTCGGGGACCGAAGCTACGAATTCAGAGACTGCGACGTCCGTGCCGGCGAGCGCTACAGATACTGGGTCGGAGTCGCTGACGACCCGGGCCTCATCTACGGTCCCGTGTCCGTCGACGTGTCGGATACAGGCGCAAGTGTTCCCAGGATGGAGCTCGCCTCTCCCAATCCTGTGACAGGCGTGCTCAGGCTGGTGCTGCACGCTCCAGCGGCCGTGGACCCGGCCAGGATATCGCTCAGAGTCTTTGACACGGGAGGCCGGTACGTGGCCACGCTCGTGCCCCGGCTGGACGCAGGCGCCGGCACGCAGTCGGTGCTGGTGGAATGGGACTCGTCCGATTACTCTGGAAATGCTGTGGGCTCCGGCGTATACTTTTTGAAGCTTGACTGGCCCGGCGGGTCCGAAGTGGAAAAAGTAGTCGTGTTGAGGAATTCGAAGAGCTTTTGAACGAGTGAGATGAGGGGTCTTCGAAATGGCGTACAAGATTACTGAAGAGTGCATTTCCTGTGGCGCGTGCGCACCCGAATGCCCTGCGGCCGCAATCAGCGAGGGAGAGAACATCTACGAGATCGATCCTGAGAAGTGCACAGATTGCGGCAACTGCGTCGAGGCGTGCCCAGTAGACGCGTGTGTTCCGGCCGAAGAATAGCTTTGTCGAGGTAATTTAGTCTGACTGCGGAGGCAAGTCCCGCTTGCTTCCTCTCCATTCAAGAACCGGCAGGTTCTCTCTGCCCATAGCCTTCGGTGCGCGATGCAAGTACGCTTGGGACCGTTGTGGAACGAGGGGGAGGCCGGCGCAAAGAGCCTAGCCACAGCCGGAGGCAGGATGGGTCTCTTCTTTCTGCTCGCTTCCCTGTCTCTGGCGTTCCTCCTGCTCCTCCTGTGGCTGTTGTTCTTTCTCCTGGAACCGCGCATGGCCACTCTCGGAACCGGGCTCATCGAAGCCGGGAGATTGATATTCGCTATCGCCGGGCTTGGAGCCGTGGTCGTCGTCGCCTCGGATTTTCTGTCTGCGCGGGCCGCCGTGCGCCTGCTCCCCGGCACTATTGGCCAGCTCTTTGTCCTCCACGTCCTCCTGCCTGTTTCTGAGAGACTGGGACGACTCGTTCATCTGTGTCCGGATGAGGTCAAGGCTGCCTTCATAGACTTCAACAACGCGCTCCTCAGAACGAAGATGGGTCCGGGTGCTCCCAGCAAGGTTCTCCTGCTGCTGCCGCACTGCCTGCAGAGTTCGGACTGCTCCAGAGTGCTCGGCGAAGACGTTCGAAACTGCGGTGAGTGCGGGAACTGCGCGATGTGTGAGCTGAAGGGACTCGTTCCGAAGTATGATGTTCAGAACCGCATAGTGGGTGGTGGAGCGCTCGCTCTGATGGCGGTGCGCGAGCTAAGGCCCCGGGCCGTGGTGGGTGTTGCCTGTGAGAGGGAGCTCGTGGCCGCGATAAAGGAACTGCGGGGCATTCCGGTCATGGCAATTCCCAATTGCAGGCCGGAGGGCCCGTGCAGGAACACAAAAGTAGACGTGACCCGGGTGGAGGAAGCTCTCCAGATTCTCTTGAAGCGCTCTGGTTCGCATTGTACTATCCACTGAACGGGAGCTTGCTTGCGCGTCGCGAGCCGGGAGTGCCCGCGCCAGACAGGAGCTGACACCGTTCGAACAAGGGTAACAAGGAATGTTTGGCGCCGGTCACCGGGCCGTCGCGCGCTCGCCCCTGGCGAGCCGGCTGTTCAAACGCAAGTGCGACTAAATGGAGGTAGGGCAATTGAAGGAAAAAGTTCAAGCCGTCGTCAACAAGATAAGGCCGAATCTCGCCATGGACGGCGGTGACATCGAGCTCGTGGACGTGGATGTGGAGGGTGGAGTCGTGAAGGTGCGGCTCAAGGGTGCATGTGCCGGATGCCCCGCCTCACAGATGACGCTCAAGATGTACGTCGAGGCGACCATAAAGAGAGAGGTACCGGAAGTGAAGAGCGTGGTCGCAGTGTAGCCTTGTGGCGGGCCGTGTCCGCTGTCACCGCAGTCGGTGCAACACGCGGGGACCCGGCCGGCCACTTCTATTTTCTTGGAGAGGTGTGAAACATGCCGGTCTGCGAGATAAGCGTCATTCCAGTTGGCACCGCCAGTCCCAGTGTGAGTGAATTCGTGGTAGAGGCGCAGCGGGTCATAAAGAGGAGCGGGCTCAAGTCACAGCTTGGCCCGATGTGCACTTCCTTTGAGGGGGGCATCGACGACATCCTCAAGGTCGCCAGAGACGTGCACGAGGCCTGCTTCAAGAAGGGAGCAAAGCGGGTTCTCACCACGATCAAGATTGACGACAGGCGTGACAAGCCTCTCAGCATGGAAGGAAAGATAAGCTCAGTCGAGAAGAAGCTCGGCTGCGGTGGGTGATCCACTCAGATGCTGAGGCGAACAAGGTTGGGTGCAGACCGCTCGACAGATGGGATGTTGAGCCATGTGAAAGGGCTCTCGAGCCTCGCTGTGGCCGTCTCCCGAGTGACTGCCCTCACGGGCCTTGTTGCCGACGCGTTCAGACGCGCCGCCGTTGCATGCCTGACCGTCGCCCTTCTCGTGGCCCTCACTTCTTGCCAGACAGAGGACGAGACCGTGGAACAGTCCAAGTCCAAGCAGATCCCGGACAGTTTCTCCGCGGAACGAGCCCTCATGGTGGAGGAGCAGATCGCGAGGCGAGGTGTCAGAGACCCTCTGGTGCTCGCGGCCATGCGAAAAGTGCCCAGGCACGAATTCGTTCCGGAATCCTACCAGAAGTACTCGTACGCAGACGAGCCGCTTCCCATCGGAGAAGGACAGACGATCTCCCAGCCGTACATCGTGGCTGTCATGACCGAGACTCTGGGCATCGACAAGAACTCGAAAGTGCTCGAGATCGGCACCGGCTCCGGCTATCAGGCGGCGGTGCTCGCCGAGATAGCCAAGGAAGTGTACACGATCGAAATAGTCGAGCCGCTCTGCAAGCAGGCCACGGAAACCCTGGCCAGACTCGGCTACGGGAATGTGCACGTGAGGTGTGGAGACGGATATCGCGGCTGGCCGGAGGCGGCGCCCTTCGATGCGATCATAGTGACTGCGGCGCCAGACCACGTGCCGCAGCCGCTCGTGGATCAGATGAAGCCGCTCGGCAGGATGTGCATTCCGGTGGGAGACGTGTACCAGGAACTGATGCTTATCACAAAAACCGAGCGTGGCGTCACCGAGAAGGAAATGCTGCCGGTGAGATTCGTTCCTATGACCGGTGAGGCGGAGGAAAAGTAGGTGGTTCTGGCTGAACGGACTGACGACGGACTCGACCGCGGCGAGTGAGTTGGCCGCGGCAGCGTGTGAGGTGGTCGGCCGCGTGCAGTCCCCGTTGCGTCCCGGCTGCGTAGAACAGGGTGAACAAGGGGTAGAGTGAAGTGCCTGGCGACACAGACATCAAGTTCGAGAAACTGGACGACTGCAGGTGGATGATTCCGAAGACCGGTCGCATGCGCGTGCCGGGGATCATCTATGCCGACGAAAAGATGATGGTCCACATCAGGGTGGACAAGAGCCCCCAACAGGTGGTCAACGTCGCGCACCTGCCCGGCATCGTGAAATACTCCCTCGCCATGCCTGACATCCACTGGGGATACGGTTTTCCGATAGGCGGTGTGGCCGCGACCGAGACCGATGGCGGAGTGATCTCGCCCGGCGGAGTCGGCTACGACATCAACTGCGGCTGCCGGCTCATGACGACCACTCTCGGCCTCGACGAAGTGAGGCCCAGGATCAAGGAGCTCATCTCCGGGCTCTTCAGGAAAATCCCCTCCGGCGTCGGGTCGAGAAGCAAGCTCAAGCTCTCGAGGGTCGAGGAGCGGAAGATGCTCCAGACGGGCGCCAGGTGGGCAATCGAGAACGGCTACGGGAGACAGGAAGACCTGGGAGCCACCGAAGAAGGCGGCTTCATGCCCGGGGCAGACCCCGAAGTCGTGAGCCAGAGAGCCTACGAGCGCGGCAAGGACCAGCTCGGGACTCTCGGTTCGGGGAACAATTTCCTGGAAGTCGGCTACGTGGACGAGATCTACCTGCCCGACATCGCGGACAGATG
>Ga0315291_10013153_pt1 | contig 10038 bp, 8 predicted proteins | sample YL17G12_20_MG_FD_203070 | JGI IMG/M metagenome (GOLD analysis project Ga0315291, IMG submission 203070) | Sediment microbial communities from Yellowstone Lake, YNP, Wyoming, USA - YL17G12_20 | ecosystem: Environmental > Aquatic > Freshwater > Lake > Sediment | place: USA: Wyoming | collected...
ACGTGACGACGCCGAGGTAACTCGCAAACAACGGCGGCATCATCGAAGCGAGCAATTTGCCAAGATACAACGATTCGTCCGAAATCGGCGTGTCGAGCAGTGGTTCCAAACTATTGCGCTCTTTCTCACCGACGAATGTTTCGAGCGCGAGGATGAGCGAAAACGAAATCGGAAAGAAGCCGACGATCAGCACCGCGAACGGTACGAGGCGCAAAGGAATAATCGTCGCGTTGTATTCCTCGACGAAACTGATCGCGAGGCGCGTCGAAAGATTCATGAGCCAGGGGAAGATCAGCGTGAGGATCAAAATCGGCGCGACGATCCGCCAATCGCGCAGGGAATCGCGCATTTCGCGGCGGGTGATGATCAAGGCATCTTGAAGCATAGTCGAGTTGGATAGTTCGATAGTGCAATAGTACGATAGTGCGACAATTGGGCACACAACCCACAACTAACGCACTAACCAGCTATTGCACTAACTTGAGATACACCTCTTCCAAACTGCGCGGCACTTGATGCAATTCCAGCACATCCGCGCCGATTGCTTGGAGTCGGCGTAACAGAATTGGGTTGGCGATTTCGGGTGTTTCGGTATGATAACACAATGACAAATCGTCGTGCGATTGAATTTCCAAGTGTCCATGCAGGTAGGGCCACGGCTGATTCAGCGGGCGCGTGAGGCGGACTTGCCACAAGGGCAAGCCGAGCAATTCGCGCTTCAACTGCAAGGGGGTGCCGAGCGCGATGAGTTCGCCGCGCCGAATGACCGCGATATGATCGGCGAGCGCTTCGGCTTCGTGCAGGTTGTGCGTGCAAAGAAAAATCGTGTGCCCGCTGCCGCGCAGAGTTGCAATTGCGTCGCGCACTTGTTTCGCGCTGTGCGGGTCCATCGCGGAGGTCGGCTCGTCGAGAAAGAGAACGCGCGGCGCGTGCAGCATCGCGCGGATGAGCGCCATCTTTTGGCGCATCCCTTTGGAAAATTCGCCCAGGCGACGATCGCGTGCATCCCAGAGATCGAATTGCTTTATCAATTCTTCCGCGCGCGCGCGGCGCTCGGCACGCGGCATATGTTGTAACTCGCCGAAAAAGGCGAGGTAATCGAGTGGACGCATCCGCAGGTACAATCCAGGAAACTCGGTAAGATGACCAACAATGTGACGCACGGTACGCGCGTCTTGGACGACATCGTACCCCGCGATGCGCGCGGAACCGCTCGTCGGCTTCAAAATCGAGGAGAGCATCCGCACGGTCGTAGTCTTGCCTGCGCCGTTCGGACCCAAGAGCGCGAGGATTTCGCCTTCGGCGACAGTGAAAGTGAGATGATCCACCGCCGTCAGTGTATCGAATTGTTTGGTCAGCCCAATCGTTTCAATTAGAAGAGGCACATGTTACCTTATCGCCCATTATGCGTTACCGCAGTACGCGGGACAATGGGAATAGAATCCCAACAACCTCTCCCCTAGCCCCTCTTCTGAGAGGAGAAGGGTGCGGGTGAAGTCATCTCATTGTTCGATCTTGATATTGGCGGTGCCGCCCAGCACGACGCCGGTCTCGGAATAACTCAAGACGCGTAACTCGAGTCGCAAGAACACTTTGGGATTCAGGCGACCGACGTATTGCAGTGAATCAAATTGCTTGCGATAGGAATAACCTTCCAATCCCAAGAATCGCGCGCCATCCGGCGTCGAACCGGCATACGCCATTTTCGTTCCCGGAATCAATTCGTCTTTCTTGAGTGAGAGCGTGACCGGCGCGTTGAATTCCGACTGCGGTGTGCTGGGGGTGCCGCCGGGCTGAACCGTCACGTTCGATATTTCGATGCGAGCGGTACCTGCCAGCGTGAGCGCTTGTTCGTCGAACGACGCGACGCGCGTGGTGAGTTTCAAATTCACGTTCGGCACTGGCGTCCCCTGCCAATCCACCGTGTCTGCGACTTGTTTTGGCGCGAGCATTCCCGTGATCAAAACTTTCGCCTGACCCGTTTCTGTTTTTCCCTGGTACGCAATCGAAGTGCCGGGCAAGAGCGTGCCGGTTTTGATCGTCAGCGAGACCGGCACATTGTCGTACACCAACGTATTCGGTGGCAGGGGTGTGGGCGCGAATGGCGGCGGAATCGGAATTGCCGAGCATCCTGAGACGAGCGCGGCGAACAACAGCGACGCGAGCAAGACGCGCCAGATGGGACGCATTGATTGGGGATTCATAATTCTCCTTTCGCTCGCAAAGAGTCTGTCCAGATTGTATCACAAGATTGGCGCGGCAACAAGGTCGGGGTAGAAATCAACAGGCGAGGTGATTGCCGCCTCGCCCGTCTTTCATCCTCACAACTTGTACGCCTTCTTTGCCAGATCGTACGCCAGCGCGCGCGCCATTTCCTCCGCGTCATTCATTCCGATCAAGCCGCGCACAACCAAGCCCGCGAGCCAGTTCACGCTCGCGCGCCGCCACACGTCGTGCCGCGCCGGGATGGATGGGAACGCGCGCGTGTCGTCGTTGAAGCCAGCCGTGTTGTAAATCCCTGCCGTCTCCATCACTTGATCGAAAAAGCGCGCCATTCCGTTGATGCTATCGTGGAACCACCACGGCGGCCCGAGTTTTACCGCAGGATAATGTCCCGCCAACGGCGCAAGTTCGCGCGCGTACGTCGTTTCATCGAGCGTGAAGAGGATGAGTGACAAGCGCGGGTCGTTGCCGTACTTGTTGAGGAGCGGACGCAGGTTGCGCGTGTATTCCGTTGGCACAGGAATATCGCACCCCTTGTCCAAGCCGAAGCGTTGGAAGACGATGTCGTTGTGATTGCGGAACGATCCCGGATGCAATTGCATCGCCAGTCCATCTTCGATGCTCATGCGCGCCATTTCCATCAACATGTGACCGGTAAAGCGCGTCGCGTCGTCCGCCGATGCTTGACCGCGCAATGCGCGTCGGAAAATCGTAGTGGCTTCGGATTTGGAAAGTTCGTTCGTGTACGGACTGAGTGTCGCGTGATCGGTGGCGGTTGCGCCCATCTCCTTGAAGTAGGCGCGGCGGTTTTCCAACGCGGAGATTAGAGATTGGTAATTGGAGATTGAGATGCCGCTGACCGCGCCGAGCGCGTCAATGTTCTTGCGCCACGCTCCGCGCGGCCCGTCGAGATTGACGACGCCGTCGGGACGAAACGTCGGGACGATGCGTGCGTGCCAGCCCGACGCGCGCAGCGCGCGATGTTGCTCGAGTGGATCGCTTGCCGCATCGGTGGTTGCAAGGACTTCGATGTTGAATCGCTCGAACATTTTCCGCGGACGGAATTCGGGTTGCGTGAGTTTGGTGGCGATTTCGTCGTAGATGGTCTGCGCGGTCTCGCGCGTCAATTGCTTTTTGACGCCGAACACGACGCACAGTTCGTACGCGAGCCACACGCCCGTCGGCGTGCCGCGAAAGACATGGAAATTGTCCGCGAACGTCTGCCAGATTTTGCGATGATCGAGGTCACCTTGGTGATCGTGTTCCACCTTTCCGCCATTGGTTCGACTCTGCTCACCACATGCTTGGCGCGGCACGCCGAGTTTCTCCAGCGGAATCCCTTGCGAGTACAACATTCGGAAGACATAGTGATCGGGAATGATCAGCAAGTCGGCGGGCGAACCGAACGAGTAGTTCGGATCAGCAAATAGGCGCGGATCAACGTGACCGTGCGGACAAATCAGCGGCAGATTTTTGACTTGCGCATACAACCTCATCGCGATTTCTTTTTGCTGCGCGTCGGGACCAAAGCAGCGGTCGTCGGGCAGTGTGATTTCGGTGTTTGGCATCTTGCTTCCTCCAGCCATGCCCGGGAGCAGGGGAGCGGGAGAGCAGAGGGGAAAATTCTCCTCTGCTCCCTTGTACCTCAGCTCCCCTGCGGCTCTTACGAGTTTTTCACTCGGTACAACATCTCTCCCGCGTGGTGCACGACCAGAATTCCTTCGCGCTCGCGGTTCTCCCATTCTTGCGGATTGATCGTGTGATAATCCAGGTAACCCAGATTGATCCGCCTGCAAACTTCTTCAGGGATACCTGACGCGAGGGTAACTTTGATGCGGGGAATTTCGATTCCCGTTTTCGGATCGAATGAGCCGGCGCCTTTAACGTGCGTGCTGTGCGCTTTGATCGAGCCAGGCACGTCGGTGAATTTGTCGGGCTGTTTCGTGAAATATTCTAGCGAGTGATAGCCGATGCGTTCGATCAACCTGCCGTGCGTGACCGAAATGATTTTGAGATTCGGCGCGTAGATGACGACCTCGCCGCCATCCGCAATCGCGGGTTCGGTTTTGTACATCGCTTTGCCCGCTGTCCACAGTTCATCGTACATTTCGGCTGGTATCGAAAGGACGCGCTTGAATGGACGCTCCACCCAAACGATGTTCAACTGCGCGGACAAATCCGCCGCTGCGCCCCACGCGTCAACGTGCGAGCCGACGTACAAGCCGTGTAGCGCCTGTCCCTTCATCACGAGCGCGATGCATGTAATCGGCTTGGGTAAGAATTCTGCCGCGCGATGAATGACCCGGCGCACGGCGGTTTCTTTCACGCCGATTGTTTTGCGATTCGTCACGAGCGCGGCGAGCCAGTGCGTAAAGTCAATAATTTCCGCGCCTGCGATTCCTGGAAACAAATATTTCGCGCCGCCCGAAAAGCCGACGACTTCGTGCGGAAAGACGGGACCGCAGATGATGATGTGATCGTAATCGAGCACGAGTTTGCTGAGACGCACGGGCGTGTCTTGCGCGAGCAGTCCGCCCGTGAGCGTGTCGAGTTCTTGGCGCGTGATGGTGCCGATGATCGTCAGCGCGCTCGGATCGTCCCAGTAGTGGTTGAACACTTGCGATTTGGGATACTTGACCGCAAATTCTTCCTTCGACATGCCGACCCGTTTCGCAATCGCGTCGTCGCTCATCGGCGGGTGCGTGCCGAGCGCGATCAAGTAATCGAGGCGCGCGACGCGCCCGCCGAGTTGTTCGTACAGCAACTTGAACAGCATCGGCACGGGCGCGGTGCGCGTGTTATCGGGAATGATGACGAGCACGCGCTTGCCATTGAGTTGTGTCTTTTCCAAACCTTGCGCGAGAATTTGCCGCGCGTCGGTTTCGGTTATCGTCGCAGTTGTTGAACCTTTGCCAAGCATTGTTCCCCTTTGGGACGGACGACGGATGACCGAAGGCAATTTCTCGTGTTCCGTCTTTCGTCGTCGGTCGTCCGTCACACTCCGCTAAACGCTTGAAATCCGCCGTCAATGGGAATGACGACGCCGGTGACGAACGCGGACGCGGGCGATAACAGCCACAACACCGCGCCGAGCAAATCGTCGGACACGCCGAAGCGTCCCATCGGCGTATGCGTGATGACGGATCGCCCGCGATCAGTCAGTTCGCCCGTTTCTTCGTCGGTGAGCAAATAACGATTTTGGTCGGTGAGGAAAAAGCCAGGCGCAATCGCATTGACGCGAATTTTCGGCGAATATTCTTGCGCCAGATGCACCGCGAGCCACTGCGTAAAATTGCTCACACCTGCTTTCGCAATCGAGTATCCGGGAATGCGCGTCAGCGGTCGAAACGCGCTCATCGAAGAAATATTGAGGATGTTGCCCTCACCTTTTTGCGCGAAAATTCTTCCGAAAACCTGGGACGGCAGAATCGTGCCGATGATGTTCAAATCGAAAACGAAACGGAGCGCGTCAGCAGGCAAATCGAAAAACGAAAGATCTTTGCTCGTCGTCGCTTGCGGTCTATTGCCACCCGCCGCGTTGATGAGACAATCCACGGTGCCAAATTCCTTGACGACTGTCTCAGCCGATTGGCGCAGGATGCTGATATCAAGCACGTCGGCGTAGATGATGCTCGCGCGTCCAACTGGCGATTCCAGCCGCTTGATGAAGCGATTGGCAAGCGATGGGTCGCGGTCGAGAATCGCGACATTCGCGTTGCAACCGACGAGCGCGCACGCGATTTCGCCGCCCAAAATTCCCGCGCCGCCCGTGATGACGACGGTCTTGCCAGTGAAATCGTACATCTTGGTGAGTTCTTGAAGATTCATAGATGACTCCTTGAAAAGACCGATGATGGACGACGGTTGACGGAAGAAATGCTAGCCGTCATCGGACATCCGTCCTCCGTTACTTGGTTGTGAATGGTTTCAAATGCCGGATGAAATGTTTTTCCAGATTCGCCGCGTATCCTTCTGGATTCGCGCGCAGAATGGACATGAAAGCGTCGTAGAACAGGAGGGTGCCGTCCGATTTGTTTGTCGTCAGCACCGATCCGAACGTGACGTGCAAAATCTCGCGCGCGTCGAACTGGTCAAGCAGCGCGGGCAGGTCGGCATCCTTGACCGCTTCGGGCTTGGGCGCGCGCGATAATTCTGCCGAAACGTGATAACTCAACTTGTCGGTTTCATAATGCTCGCGCGCGAAAACATAGATGCGCCGGAAGAGCGCGGAGTCGAGCGCGCCAATCGTGCGCAACGCCTCGAGGTAACTTGTGCCTGCGGTCTTGAGATGCACCAAGCCGCGCGTCTGGCGCATCGTCGCGGGATAAACGCTGAACTTGTCCGACCCCGAATGGATGCTCAATTTGTACGGACCGAACGCGCGCGCGATTTGCGCGTGCACCGCGAAATCTCTTTCAAACGCATTCACATCGCCGATGTAGTCGGCACCTTTCTCGAATCGTCCGATGTAGCGCGGCGCCAGACTGACCCATTTGACGCCAAGGCGTTTGAGTTCGCTCACGACGTAGATATGCTCCGCGTGCGTCGTCGGCGTTTCAGTTTCGTCTACCGACACTTCGAGTTCGAACGCGATGTTTTTCGCGGCGAGATGCCGGTACATCAGGGCGACGTGCGCGATGGCTTTGCCGTACTTGGCTGCCGCGCGCAGAATGGCTTCGGCGCTGAACCGGACCGCGCGGTCTTCGAGTTTAACTGCCTGACCGATGTACCGCAGTTCTACATCAGTGGCGGAACTCTGCAAATCCTTCCACGGCAGCGCGGCGACTTTTTGTTTGATGACATCGAACGACGCGGTGTCTGCTTCGCTGTCCACGTGCGCGCCTGGGTCAATCGTGTAAAATGAATAGCCCGCCGCGACACACGCGTCAATGTCGGCAGGAACTTTCAGGTGGTCGGCATCCGCGCCAACGGCTTTGCGCCAGCCCGCTTCAAACGCGCCGAAGGTCGCATCAGTCATCACATCGTCGGGCGAGCGGTTCGTGCGCTGCATTTCGCGGGTGGATTGTTGCGCGAAAATTGGGACGAGGTTGCCGCCGACTGCTTTGACCGCGCGCACGTGACCCGGCGTCGCGATGCCAAGCCGGTCGCCCATTCCTGCTGAGGTCGCGAGTCCAATCGGTTTGGGCGCGAGCCAGGCGAGTGTGCCGCGGAGTGCACGCGCGTTCGCGTGAGTGAGCGAGCAAAGTTGGACCGAATAGCCCAATTGAAACGCGCTGGCGTTGCCGCTGAAACGCGCGAACGCGGGATTGTCGGGACGCGCGAGAACAACCAGTTGCTTGTCCTTGCCTCTACCTTGCATCCAAAACGCCGCGTCGTTTAGCGCGACGAACGAATCTGGGTAGAGTGTGGTAAAGTTCTTTCGCAGGTCTGCGAGTGTGAATGGAAATGCAGACATGATTTTCCCTCATTGAGAAATAAGTTGTCGGAGTTATTTCTATTTTCCCTTTCTTGGCTTCAGCGGGCGCCATGTTTCCCAATTACGCCGAAGTCGCTGTAATTCTTTCTGATTGGAGGGGAGTGACCAGTACGTGAATTCCTTGCGTCCGCGTGTTCTATAGTCCTCAAGGTTTTTGTTGACTTGTCTGGTCACGTTCTTGCCGTTCTCAAGAAATACCTCGAAGCTTTCTTTTTCAGGAAGATACCTCAGAAAAACGCAATAACTGTTTGGACTGTTGAGACACTGTTCTGGCGCAGATGTTGGCCAGAAATTCACCTTTTTCAAAGATGTTTTCACTTGAAGATTGGCTTGGGCGCTTCCATCGGGTCCACTCACGAGGATGTCAATGCCTGCTGTGTTTCGAATTGTGGGTAACGCAATCAATCCACGAAGCGTTAATTTCGAAACAATGAAGTGAACCCCAGCGACGCCAATCAAGTCGTTCGGTATCTTGACAATTGACCGGGTCATGACGCAAACTCCTTTCCGCGTGGGTTGAAGGTGGAATCCAACAACGCCTGGGCGACCACGCAGGGTCGCCCCTACAAGTCAACCGCCGCGCGTTCTCGTGCAGAACGATAAATCGCTTCAACGACTGCGACGCTTTTGCGCCCCTCGCGTCCGTCAATCAGCGGCGCGCGCCGTTCGCGCAGCGCGGCGACGAAATCTTGGTACTGCGCGATATGCCCTGCCGCGTTGATATCCATCGGCGCGGACGCGCCGCTGCTCACTTGCGCCTGTTCTTCGCCGTCTTCGCGCGGTTCCGCGATGTGCCACTCTAAACGCGCTTGCCCGCGATGGTAAATCGCGCTGCCACGCGTGCCGACGATTTCCAGGCGTTCAGGGTAGCCAGGGTACGCGGCGACCGTCGCTTGAATCAGCCCCAGCCGATTGTCCGCGTATTCGAGAACCGCGATGCCGCCGTCTTCGACTTCAATTTGATGGTTGAGCGTGCGCGTGTGCGCCGTGACGCGTGTCGGCATTCCAGTGAGATAGAGAAGCAAATCAATTACGTGAACCGCTTGATTGATGAGGACGCCGCCGCCTTCACGAGCCCAGGTGCCCCGCCACGCGCCGCTGCGATAATACCCGTCGGTACGAAACCACAGCGCGTTCGTCGTCGTCCAGATCAAGCGACCCAGTTTGCCATCGTCAATCAGCGCTTTCAGTTTGCGCGTGAGTCGGTCAAAGCGCATTTGGAAAACAACGCCGAGCGTCACGCCCGCGCGTTCCGATGCGGCAATCATCGCGTCACATTCCGCGACAGTGCGCGCCATCGGCTTTTCGACGAGGACGTGCTTGCGCGCATTTGCCGCGTCAATCGTCATCGGCGCGTGTAAATCGTGCGACGTACAGAGCGCGACGGCATCCACATCGGCACGCGCGAGGACATCGCGATAATCGGCAAAGTACGAACCGCCGAACTTTTCGGCAAACGCGCGTCCGCGTGCAGAATCGCGCGCACACACCGCGACGAGTTGCGCCTCGGGCGTGTTTTGAATTGCGGTCGCGTGAATCGGCGCAATGTTGCCGACGCCGACGATGGCAAAACGTAAAGACGACATTCTCGACTCACTCGCAACCATTATACCAATAGACCAAGTTGCTGACAAACGCGAGTTGTACCTACTTTGACAGTGTTTGGAAAAAGGCGTATACTTTTCTTGCACAATCATCTTGTCATTTCTCGCGGCACAAAGCGCCGCTCGAAATGACAAATTGGAAAACGGAGAATTTGTGACACCCTGGGAACGCTTTGCCGCGGTCGCGCGCGGCAGTTCTGCCGATAGAATTCCGGTCGCGTTCATCGCGGACAGTCCCTGGATTCCTGGCTTCTTCGGCATTGACACGATAGACTACTTTTTGCGATTGGACGAGTGGCTGCGCGTCAACCTCGCGCTGCGCGACCGCTTCCCCGAGGTCGCGTGGATTCCTGGGTTCTGGGTTGAGTACGGCATGGCAGCCGAACCATCGGTATTCGGCGCGCGCATTATGTGGCATCACGACCAGGCGCCTTCGATCGAGCACGTCCCGTGTGGACTCGCGACCTTATTGCAGTTTGAGCCAGCCGATCCGCAGAAACATGGCTTGATGCCGCTCGTCTTGCAACGCTACGTAGACGCGGAAAAGCGATTGCTTCCCGAAGGATTGCAGATTAAGATGGTCGCCGCGCGCGGACCACTCGCGGTGGCGGGTTGGCTGCTCGGCATTACGGATTTGCTCGTCGGATTGAAGACGGAGCCAGAGCCGTACGCGCGCTTGCTTGACACACTCACGACGACGATTATCGCGTGGCTGCGCGCACAACTCGCCGTCCTGCGCGCGCCTGAAGGCGTTCTCGTTCTCGACGACATCGT
>Ga0315291_10013154_pt1 | contig 10037 bp, 10 predicted proteins | sample YL17G12_20_MG_FD_203070 | JGI IMG/M metagenome (GOLD analysis project Ga0315291, IMG submission 203070) | Sediment microbial communities from Yellowstone Lake, YNP, Wyoming, USA - YL17G12_20 | ecosystem: Environmental > Aquatic > Freshwater > Lake > Sediment | place: USA: Wyoming | collected...
GTCAATGTCTGATGTGACTTGGTCGACCGTTACGCTCACGCCTTGTATGTCCACTGAAGTGTAGCCTGTTGCTGAGGCAGTCACGGTGTAGGTGTCGGTTTCCAGACCGCTTGAAATGACGTAGTTGCCTTGATCATCAGCAGTGGCACTTCCGGATGAGTATGTCGTGTCTCCATCCGCGCTTATGTAGGCGTGTTTTATGGGTTGGTTGTTTGTATCTGTTACCTTGCCTGTGATTATTCCAGAAGGCGATGGGGGAGTAACTTCCAATGAGAGATCAACTCTGGTTTGAGCCCCAGCAGTGACGCTGACGCCTGTTGTATCATTGAAGCTCATGGGGGGATAATAGACCGAAACTGTGTACGTGTCCGTTCCCAATCCACTTGTTATTGTGTAATAGCCTGTGGCGTTTGTTTGAGCTGAGCCAAAGTAGATTGAATTGTCTGAGTTGGTATAGACTGTTGCGTTGGGTAAGGCTTGTCCGCCAGGGCTGACCGTTATTCTGCCCCAGACTGTGCCTGATCGGTCAAGCTGGAGGTTGGTGTTTTTGACTTCTTGTCCAGCTACGACGTTGATTCCGCTGGCGATTTTCGTGACGTGTCCTTCTGGATAGAAGGCTGAGACATTGTACGTTCCAGTACCAAGGTTCATTGCGATGGTGTAGTTCCCGTTTGCATCGGTCACGGCTTGGCCCACGAAGGATCCGCTTCCGTTGGAAGGCGATGCAATTAGCATCACGGTACTCAAAGGTGTCCCTGTCCCGGTTTCGGTCACTCTTCCGGAGATGACGCCGGAAAGATACAAGTAGATGTTTATGCCTGTTGTAGCAAGCCCTGCTGTGACTTGCACGTTGTCTGTCTCGTTGTACAGGTATCCGTTGGCCATGGCGGTCACGGTGTAGTTGCCAGTTTTCAGTCCATCAGTGATGCTGTACTGTCCCTGAGAATTCGTTACAGCATACCCAGATCCATTACTGCCCGAAGCAAAAACCATCGCCCCGACTACTGGCACTCCGCCAGCGCCATGGACGGTTCCTGAGAAGGCTTGTCCAGAAGCCTTAGAGAAGATTAGGAATGAAACATTAACCAGCAAACCTGACACTACGGCAAAAATCATCATAGTGGCAAGCGATCTGTAAACGGAAGACCTGTTAATCATGTTTGTTTTCACCAAACCTGTATACTAGTTCCCTGATGCGTAATTAAGACTTGCGCAGAGTAAACTGTAATGATGATGACTGTCTTTTCCCAAGCATCATCCAGCAAATCGACTCCGTTTTTGCTGGAAAAGGTTTATTTTCTGGCATAATGCTATCACTCAAGCTACTGGCGGATTATTGTCCGCTGGGATGTGGCCCTAACGGGCTGAACCGTAAACCAGAGAAAAAGAATGGTGAACAGATGGCTTACAAGTATATTGCGGAAGCATGGGCAAAACCAGAGAAGTCGTTCGTAGACGAGGTCATGCGCCAGAGGCTCATTGAGTGGCGCAGGCAGTTGACCGTTACTCGGGTTGACAAGCCTACACGCTTGGACAGAGCGAGAAGGCTGGGGTACAAGGCCAAACAAGGCTTCGTAATAGTCCGCGTGCGCGTTCGACGGGGTAACATGAGGAAGGTTAGGCCTAAGGCTGGACGAAGACCGAAGCGTATGGGTGTCAAGAAATTCAAGCCGGCCAAGAGCATCAAACTTATCGGCGAGGAAAGAACTGGGAGGAAATTCCCGAATCTTGAGGTTCTGAACTCTTACTGGGTTGGTGAAGACGGGCGTTCAAAGTGGTTCGAAGTGATTCTGGTCGATCCACACCATCCCGTGATAAAGACTGATCCGGACATAAACTGGATTTGCCAGAAACAACACCGTGGAAGAGCATTCAGAAGCCTTACCAGCGCAGGCAAACAGGTCAGAAGCCTAAGGCGCACAGGAAAGGGCGCGGAGAAATTCAGACCGAGCAAGCATGCCAACGTGGGAGCTGTAAAGAAACCATGAGCACCAAGCAGCCGAAAATCTTCAAACAAGATGGAAAGCAACGAGAAGGCAGAGGTTTTAGCAGAGGCGAACTTGCGAAGGCAGGGTCACACATGAAAGAAGCCCTGAAGCTGCACATCCCTTTGGACCCTAGGAGAAAGACGGTTCACGACGAAAACGTGGAAACCCTGCAGAAGCTGTTGGAAACCAGAAAACCAGCCGTCAAAGCTGAGAAAAAGTCTAAAAGCTAATCGCCTCATAGTGTTGGCTTGATCAGTGGTTCTGTTTGTCTTCTAAGAACGTGTTAGGCTACATAGATGTGCGAACAACAGTCCATGCCACTGAAGACACTGAGAAAGTTCTGAAAGCAGTTTTTAACACGCTGCCAGCCGAACTGGCGCAAGTAGTTGTCTTCAAGAAAACAAGCGTCACAGGACACCATGGAAACCCCATAACGGTGTTAGAGGCAAGAATCAAAGACAAGACAGCCCTGCACAGAACCTTTGAAAAACTGGCCTCAGGCCTCAGACCACTGGACAAGGAGCTTCTCAGCAGCCAGATCCAGCAGCACGTAGAAGAGGGGAACCTGTACCTTAGACTTGACAAACAGTCTGCTTACTTGAATGAGCTTATGCTTTGCCGAACAGACCCCATACATTTTCGCATACACTTCAAAAAGCACGGCACACAGGAAATCGTGGAAATCTGCAGAAACTTCGGGTTAATTCCATGAGAAGACTCTACGCTGACCTGCATTTGTGCCCAAACCTTAATGATCCAAAGCACGTCTCTGCCCTGATCAACAAAGCCTCGGAACTCGGCTATCGCCTAATAGCCATACCGCTTCCGCCAAACTGCACCGACCAAGAGATAAGACAAATCCAGAAGCTTTGCGCAGAAGCAAGAGTGGATTTTGCATCGCGAATCGACCTGAAACCGAGAACCCCAAACGAGCTCTTAAGCTACCTGAGAAGAATTAGGAGAAAATTTGAGATAGTCTCGGTGTTGTGTGATTCAAAAAATGTTTCAAGACAAGCCGCAAAGGACCGAAGAGTAGACCTCTTGAACTTTCCGCCAACTGATTTTCGCAACAGGTTTTTCGACATGGCGGAAGCTGAATTGGCTTCAAACTCCGTGGCTACTCTTGAAATAGACATGAAACTCTTGCTCACTCTTGAAGGATCGACAAGAACTAGGCTTCTGTCAGTCTTGAGAAAGGAAGCGGGCATAGCGGAAGGTTTCCACTTGCCGATTGTGCTCTCAAGCGGCGCGTCAAACGAGATACTGCTCCGAAAACCTGTTGAAATGGCTGCATTGGCCTCGCTTTTTGACCTTTCAAAGGAATCAGCCTTGGAAGCGGTTTCCAAGAACCCCGTCGCCATAGTCAAGAGAAACAGGGAGAAGCTTAGCCCCCAGTTTGTGGCTCCGGGAATACGCGTAGTCAGGAAGGGAAAGGATTGCTGAAGCGGATCAAGCGCCGTTACTTGGCTCTTGCGATAGATTCTGGCGTGGTGTTTGATTCGAGAGAGTTCATGGATGCGGTTTGGGGTGCCGTTGGCAAGCTCTACGGAGAATATGGAGCGAGCAAGTCGGGGTTGACTATGATAGATTATGATGCGGAACAAGGGTTTGCTGTGATAAGGGTCTCCCTCGTGGCTATTGATATGGCCAGGGCGGCTTTGGCTTCGATGACTAGGATAGGGAACAAGCCCATTGCAGTACATGTTGTGTCGGTTTCAGGCACCATAAAAGCACTGTATGACAAGACTAAGCGATAAGAGTCTTCTTGATTGCCAACTACTGTCGCAACAATGGCAGCATTATCGGCAGCATTCTATAAAACTCGTATTCCAAGAATAGAAAAATACGCCTAACGTGGTTTTCGAAAAGAGTTTATATCTGAAATTGGTTCACGTTCAATTGATGTGGGATCATAGAAAGCATGTGCGAGGAAAAATCTCCGTATGTGAGATGTTGAACAACGTGGGTGAGCACTATTGACTATGCGTAAACGTGGCAGGAGCCGGATACACAGTTGGCTTGATTTCAAGAACATTGAGACGGATTCGTCGCCTGAAGCTCAATATCTGAGATGGGCAAGCGTCAACAATCCAGCGCTAGCTCAGTGTGCGCACTCTGGTTGCCCACGATGCACGGGAAAGAGCTTCAGACTCAGACATGACAAGAAGTTTGCGAACATACGGTTCTATTGCCCAAGTTGCGGCTTTGAGACTTCGTTTCACATCATACATCCCAAGCGGAGCTTCAGTACAATCGAGGTCTATGATAAGCAAGGTGTCCAAGTTGGTGCAAAGAACGTTGATGATTATCATGAGAAAACTGTTCGAGAGAATTCTGATTCAAGGGTTCTGATTGCAGAACAGAAGCTGGATTTGGGAGGGGAATGGTTCGACGGCGTTTCAGGAACCAACTCACAGTCCCGATGCTTGACCCGTGAGGAGATCTTGAAACGAATTGAGGAGCGCAAGATGAAGAAGCTCATGGAAGCTATGCTTGATGAGATTGAGCATGAAGAAGAAGACAACCATGTCGCAGCTTTCAAAGCCGAGATAAAGGAAGTCGATGTTGTAGACTGATTTTCTGTAATATAGTATGAGGAAGAGCAAAGTGCTGTTTCTCTATTTTTTGAGGTTCATATGGACTTCCACATACATTGGTGTGTGCGCTAGAATTCTCAAGCATGCAACTCCTTGAAAGATATTTCAATCGTTTGCTGGCAGCTTCAGTCGTTGAATCAGCACAAGCTTCCTTTTCATAAACCAAAGCGTAGCAAAGATTTTATTCGTGGGTGACGCTGTCAAGCCGTGGGGGATGATGTCGCCGTCCCAGTCTGATTTATGTAGATGAAGAGCTTATGACGGACAGACCCCAAAACCACGTCCAATCAAAGACACATTCTTGCTTCTCGAGCCTTCTTCCTTCTCTTTTCAAATGGTGAATGCTGAAGCAAGGCTCCCGATCGCTGAAGAGCATCAAACGCAATATTCGCCAAAGAAAAAATGGATTGAAATACCCTAGATCCGTGTGTCAAGCAAACATGCGTATTTCGTGTGCTATTCTACTAGCAGGAAAGCGTACCTGTTCATGGCCTGCGAGTAGTCACGCAAAACCTCGATAGGATAGCCGAGCTGTCTCACTGTTGAGAAAACGTCGACAGCCATTGCTTCAGGGGGCGGACGCGCGGATCTTTTGTTTTTGCACTCGACTCTTTCTTCCGCGCAGTTCTTGCAAAGGCTACAGGAATCCATGAAGAGCAGGAAAGCCTTTTGATTGCCCGCCAAGAACACCTCCCGCTCTAGATCCAGAAGCTTTTCATTAATGCCCTTCGACCATTCATGCCGTTCCTCCGGCTTTTCAAGCTTCTTTTCAAAATGAAAGACAACAGCTCCCTTGTACTCTCTGAAGAAGTTTCTGCACTCATCAACGGGCGGCGTGTTTGGAGGACAGCAGGCGATTTTCCCATAGTCTATGCAGCCAAACATGCATTTCATTCTCACCCATTCAGAAACCACAATCTTCTGTGGATCAATCCATCTGAAATCCTTGAACCTATGCTTATGGAACAGTCCTTCTAGCTGCTTTCGATTGCTCATCGTTGATCAGCTCTGGAATACGAACACACAACTATGTTTGCCCTGTTCAAATAACTTTGCGCGCCCTAAAGCATTAGACTCTGGTTTGGTATTCACCCAAAAAAGAAATAGTCAGTGCCACACAATACAAGGCGCGCGCCAACGGACGCGTCCATAGATTACGAGATGATCACGGATTGCCCATCTTAGGTGGTAGCAGTGTCTGCTGAAACGGTAGAAGAGATGAAGCCGCTCCTGAGGGAGTATGTAGAAAAAAGCTCGGACATTGTCAACCTGCAATGGGACGAGCATGTAACTAGAAAACTGCCTTTTGATCCCTATGCAAAAAACCCTCAAATCGCACATTATTTCCTGATGGTGGCATCAATCGCGGAAACAGAGTTAATCGGTAGATCAGAGAACGCGCGGGCACTGATGATCGATCTTTATGCCATCTTGGGGAATGACCTTTTCAAACCAAACCAATCGAGCAGTTTTGAAGAGAGCGTTCAGAAATCGGACACTTTCAACCAATTGCCTACTTCAAAAACACAAATACCCCATGTCCTAGCCTCAGTAAATCATTTTGTTGAAGAGATTGCCAAAGGAAACCTGATACAGTTGGCCGAGAAGTTCTCGAAACCAGAGGAAATGGTTAGAGAGGTCGGCAAAAACATCGCAAGAATGGGAGGTCGATACATCGACAAGTCATGGATGTACATGCGATGGATGGTGCGTCGCCGTCCAGATCTTGGGGTTTTCAGCAATTTCAGAAGCCGAGATCTGCAGATACCAATGACGTCATCTTTGAGAGATGTTGCTTTTTGCCTCGGTTTGTGCTCCGAGCCAGAGGCCGACTTGGAGAACTTCGAGAAAGCAGAACAAGAGAGACAGAGATTCACTGATTTTGCAGCTTCCCGCGACATGTTTCCTGAAGACCCAGCAATAGTAGACTATCCATTCTACGTTCTGGGGCGATGGATTCATGGAGAGCAACTAAGCATCCGCCTGCTGAGGAGTCATTTAGCATTCTGGCAAAGAGTCTATGCAAGAATCCACAGGACCCCCCTCACATTCGACGTAATATCAAGAAAGGAATCCAGTTTTGAACAAGAAATAAGGGCAGAACTTGAACGACTGCAATTCATGTTCCGTTTTGAGCCGCAAATCCTGAACCTGTCCGGAGACGGAGGTGCACCTCAATACACTCCTGACTTTGTCTTGCCCAGCTGCAGGAAGAAAGGCAAAGTAGTTATCTTGGAGCCTCACGGTCCTTGGACGCCCCTCGAAAGGAGGATGGTCACAATCAGCTCCAGATCATTTCCAATATGGGTATACCCTTCACAAGTTCAACCCGATGAATTACGGTTTGCAAGCAAACTGAGAGCCTTCAGAAAAACCTGGGGAGAAATGTACTATCTAGTCTTGATTGTCCCATCAACGTTCAAAGATCGCGTCGAAAGAGACTATCCCGGCATTTCTGATGAAATATGCGAAGGCAGTGACGTACCCAAACTACTATATGACCTGAAGAGAAGCAGCGAATAGCGCGCTACATCCACCGGAACCACAGCTTTAAGCAAATGGCACTTAGCCGCTCTGAACCGAGAATATAGTGGGCCCGCCCGGATTCGAACCGGGGATCTTCGCCGCGTGAGGGCGACGTCCTACCAAACTAGACTACGAGCCCAGATGATTCTTTCTGTCTCAAGTTCCTAGGGGCATTTTGAATACTTATTTCGGATTCATAAAGCCTTTCCCTTAACGGTTTCTATTGAATAAGCAGAGGCGTGCTGATTGGACAAGACCGATCATGACAGGAGCATTGAGAAGACGCTTGAGAAGGGTTTAAGGATTCTTTGCTTTCTGTTTTTCGCCTTCATAGGCTACCTGTTGACGAACTACTTGCACTGAGTTGTCTTCAATGCTGGCAATTAGCTGAAACGCAAGTTCGTGCTGCAAACGTGACGAAATGGTCACAATCAAGATTTATTAGCATGCTGCGCCAACTCCACCAACAGTCTATGGTGGTATCGGTTGAAGCAAAGAGCCGTCTCAGCACTATCGCTGGCTACACTTTTCGTGTTCGGAGTTGCCGCATTCATCGTTGCCATGCACGGACAAACTGCCCCCTCAAGATTCCTGCTGGCACTATTTCCACTCTTGGTGGTTCTGTTCGGTGTTGCTTTTCTGCGACAAAGCGGTTTGACCATGGCGATCGTGGGTTTAGTCTTGACTATTGGTTTGGCAGTGTTTCAGTTCGGCACACCGCCTGAGGTGGCACTGGGTGCATCAGTGTTGGGGTTCATGTCAAGTTTTGGAATTTCCATCTCTGTAGCAGTCACGATGTTGATGATTTTTCTTATGCGAGAGACAGGCGCACTTCAAACAGTGTCGAAAGTCATCAAGCGACAAGTCGTTGGCAACGAAGTTCAGGCTCTATACATCGGCATAGGCTTTGGCTCTTTCCTATCATGCCTAGGCGTAGTTACACCTGCCCTGTTTCCACCGTTACTAGTGACCATGGGCTTCAGTCCATCGGCGGCCGTCGCAATTGCCGTTCTAGGTTATGATCCAACGACAAGCTTCTCACTGCTTTCTATTCCGATAACTCTTCCAGTACAAGTAGGTGCGCAGATGCAGCCACCAATCATGATCAACGCCCTAGCCTTCGCATTCAAGATCGCCATTTTTCTACCACTAGTTTCCACGGGCTTCGCCTTTGCTATCCTATGGCTAGTCGGAGGGAAAAGGTCCATGCGAAAAGGGGCAATTCCTGCGCTGATATGTGGTTTGGCGCTGGCTCTTGCTTGTTTAGGAGCCACTTCGCTTGACTACCTCACTGGAGTGGAGTATGTCCCACTGAGAATAGTCGGCGTCGCAGCCGGACTGTGCGCCATGGCCTCGCTATATATCTATCAGAAACTCAAGACCCACGCAACTCAGGAACCAAGGACAGTTGACTACCCGACGCGCAAGGAAGTCTGGCGTTCTTTCTCTCCATGGATAGCGTTAACCGTTCTTGCCTCAATCGTAAGTATCCCCCAGATAGACGAGCGACTCCACAAAGCTCTCGGAGGCGCTGACAGAATTACAATATTCGCTGACCAAAGCGTTGATCTAAAGGTGTTCTCTCAAATCTACACTTGGATATTTGTTGCGGTATTAGTGTCTTTGCTCACGCTTCGCCCCACAAAAAAACAAGTCAAGGCTGCATCGAAATTGTGGCTCAGGCGTTTTCTCGGTCCTTTTCTGACGTATGGTCTTTACTTCTCGATCTCTTATGTTATGGCCCTCTCTGCAAGGAGCATTGTAGGGGGCAAATTGGGTCTTCCAGATTCAGCTCTTAACATGAACGTGATTCTGGGCGCGACTCTGGCATCCATCTTCGGTGCCGGATACATCTTTGTTGCAGCCTATCTAGGCTTGTTTGGCGCAATTGTCGGTGGCTCAGAAACGAGTTCTAACGTGCTTTTCCTCAAAATACAGAAAACCGCCTCAGACAATGTCGGGCTGACCGAAGCCGGTTTCATGACCGTTTATGGCAGCCACGCAGTTGCTGGCGGCATCGCAAGCGCAGTCACACCTGCGAAGATTAACAATGCAATTGTTACGATAGACGCGGGGAAAAACATGGAATCGCACATAATGCGAAAACATCTAGTCGTAGCAATACTGCTTACAATAGCCACTGGGATATTAACTGGCATATTTGTGAACCTAGGCATCTAGCAGGAAGAGTAAGACCTACACAAGATTCAAGCTAACACTCCCTTAAGAGGGAATTGAAAGGTTAGTTCAGCGTGTCTGCTAAGGTTTTTGATCTTGCAGAGGTCTCGGTAATATTTTAAGTGAAAACTTATGCGATCCAACCCCATTAATGCGTCATCAATTCTATGCAATCTTTTCATGATTTTCTTCACTTGTTCAAAATCGAGTTTGCCACATTATGGGCATTCTTGGCCTATATCGTTATGGTTCGAAGGTGAAGTGTTGTGTGTTTCGCGTGCTATGGTCCGCAGAAGATTATCATTGCTCCTTTTGGCGTGCCGTTTCGTGTGACATTGAAGCTCGTGGCGCTTTGCGGGATCGCCACGAAGCCATTAGCGTCAGGTGTTTCATTGTCTCCTGTATTGAACGCGGCGTTGACCCCTGATAGATCATAAATGTAGCTTCCGTTTAAGCCAAAGTTCTGGGAGACCAGAGCCACATCAAAACCTGTTATTCTTCGGTCTGGATTAACGTCAGCCATGTAATCCCAAACGACAGGAGAGGTTTCGCCTTCCCATGAACCGAATTTTGAATTCACGAAGGCAATGTCCATCCCGCTTACTTTGCCGTCCGGGTAGTTTGCAGGGTAGGGAGATGCTCCGCCTGTCTGATCTCCGGTAAGGTTTGCGTTGTCAAACAGCATCTCGACCTTAAGGAAAGTCGTGTTGACGAAGGTCGCGTTGGGTACGTAGAAGCGTCCGTCTGT
>Ga0315291_10013161_pt1 | contig 10034 bp, 3 predicted proteins | sample YL17G12_20_MG_FD_203070 | JGI IMG/M metagenome (GOLD analysis project Ga0315291, IMG submission 203070) | Sediment microbial communities from Yellowstone Lake, YNP, Wyoming, USA - YL17G12_20 | ecosystem: Environmental > Aquatic > Freshwater > Lake > Sediment | place: USA: Wyoming | collected...
TGCCCACGCCGACCTGCAACTCTTTCGCAGCGATGTAAACCGCTCGCAGGTAGCCTTTATCGTCCCCCGGCAGCCATTCGCCCGGCATGAAGTTGGCATACTGCATCGCGACCGACTTGGGAAAGGCCCGTTTCAAAGCCTTCATATTCGTAATGATTGCGTCACGATAAATTTCAAAAGAGAAACCTTTCGGAAACAAACGTCCGGTGCTGCCAACCTCAATTGACGTTTCGGCGAAATTTATTCCTTCAATGCGGCCATCAAACTCCCTTCCCAAAGCGAATAGGAGTTTATGCAATCGCTCCTGCACCGCAGGGTCCCAGCGTCTCGCCATCCAGCCCTCGACTGTGGCGTGTTCTTCATCATCGCCTTTAATCTGATACTGCTTGTCGGCCCCGCCGTTGTACAAAGCATCCTGTAATAAGTAGCGCGGCACATTTATCCGCGACTCGCTGAAGGTAACGTCCTGGAGCTGAATGAATAACTTCTTCCCCTTCGAGGCCAGAAATACTACGTCCTCGCGAATGGTGCTGAAATCGTACTCATCCTTTGCCGGTTCCAACTGCCGCCATGAATACGTCACCTGTGCGCCTTCCAAAGCCTTCGTCTCGAGAAATGACGACGCCCCTTTAATCTTCTCCCTGTCCTGGCCGAAGAAAACGTAATGATGCTCCGCCTTGGCGCTGACACTGGCGCAGCAGACCCAAATCAATAAAGCGCACCCCACGATTTTCAGAGTATTATTCATATCGCGTCTCTTTCTTGGCATTGCGAAGCAATCTAACAATAATTAGACTGATCCGCATAACACAACCTCCTTGAATTCGTTCAAAGCCCCTCTACCGGACTGCGAAACTCCGGGACATTCTCGCCGCCCGTTACCGCTCCGCAGCGCATCTCAACGCCGTCCTGGGGAGTTTTAGCACCTAACGCTTAAATCAGCGGCGCGGTCTTCCGCGCACGCTCGCACGGCTGGTTGGCCATCGGTTTCGATTCTTGGGTTGATCAGTGTTCTGCGAATCTCAGGTGGAAATCACCCGCAATCGACTCGTAGAGAGAACGCACTTCTTGAGTTGTGATTCCGAGATTTCGTGCGGCAGCTTCTATGCGCGTTTCTGTGATGGGCGTGATAGGGTCCACCCAGGGACCTCTCCCATCAAGGTCACGTGATAGGAGCGTCCGTTCGTTCGGTTTACCTCTCACCCTCACGAGTTCCTCGACCGCAGCCGTCCGTCTTTCTGGAGAAGCGTGATTTAGGAACTTTGTAAGCGCGATAGAGCCGCGGTCAGCACCAAGGACTGTGAGTGCAGCGGCAGCCGCCGCACAGACTTCGTCATCGCGATCCTCAAGCAGAAGAATGAGAGGGTCGATCGCCTGTTTGTCGCCCAACTGCCCCAGCGCTTCGATGACGGCCCTGCGGACACCGGTGCCGCGGTCGTCCAGCTTTGCCAGCAGCGGCGGGACGGCCTGTTTGTCGCCCAACTTCACAAGCGCTTCGATGACGCCCCTGCGGACACCGGCGTCGGGGTCGTCCAGCTTGGCCAGCAGCGGCGGGACGGCCTGTTTGTCGCCCAACTGCCCCAGCGCTTCGATGCCGGCCATGCGGACACCGGCGTTGGGGTCGTCCAGTTGCGAAATGATGCCGTTCAAGCTTTTCTGATTCGACACCTTCCCCAAGATGTGAATCAAGTAGCGCTTCAGGCCGCTCTCGTCTTCGGGCGCTCGGCCAAGAACGTCGACGAGGAATTCCAACTCTGTCTCGGAAGGCAGCCACGTCGTCGCCTTCCTGGGCTTCCTGACCCAACCGCCACTCAACCACACCAGCGCCCAGCCCGCCGCGTGACTTTCGGCCCCCCCTTTCCTTAGAAGCACAAAAAGGTTCTCGATTAGGCCTTCAACTTTGGTGGCCCTTTCCTCAAACCCCGCCTCCATCACAGCAAGGGCAGCAGACAGTGCCTCGACTCGGTCACCCAATCGCAGCCGCTTCACCAAGGGCCGGAATGCTGTCGTCGGCTCAAGGCCAGACCTACGCCAGCCTGCGACTTCGACCATTCCCCATACGCCCCCGGGATAAGGCCGGATCTCAGCAGGGCGGCAACAGTATTCCTGCACTAGGTTTTTCTTAAGTAGCTCCACCCAAATGCTGCCGCCAACTTCCATCGCTGCAGACTCTAGGCTGGTTCTCACGTGGCCTGTGCCGTCTTCCCTTCCAACCTTTGCCGCGAACTCCGCAAGCACCCGCTTTGGAGTCTCCTCGCTGACGTTTGGCTCATCCGCAAGGCAAAATGCTGCCAACACTGCTCGTGCTCGACCCGTCTTCGCTGCGTCCTCGCCTGCCATCGGATTTAAGATTGCGAGCAGCACCTCGTCCACATCATCGTCTTTACAGTCCGCCACAAGAAGCCGGAGCGCCTCTCGCCACGATTCAGGTACTTCGGCCTCCGCTTCCGGTCCTGGACCCGGGCGACGACGTTTGGCTTTCTGCACTGCACCGGCAAGCGGAGCCACCTGCTCGGCCAGCGACTTGCTCTTGTCGCGCCCCGGATAGCGACCGTCGAGGAGCGCACGCGCGGCGAGGTATTCTTGGAACGTCAGGTGGCGGAACTCCCAGACGGGCTTCTCCTGAGTCTTGTTCTTCTCCCAGATGCCACCGGCCTTGATCAGGATGCTGGAGCGGGCTTCCAGAAGCTCCAGAAACGCCTGAGGTTCGCGGTGGCGGATAGCGCGAATGTTCGGATACTCGGTGCGGAGTCTGTCCAGCAGGTCGAGAACCTCATCTTCAGTCAGCCGCTGAACGCCGCGCCGGCACATTTCGTAGGCAAGGTATTCGAGCTGGGGGATGGCTTCGTCTTCTTCTATGATCGGGTAGAGCCTTGGGTTCCAGTTGAGCAGGACGGAGACGGCTTCGGCGTAGAGTTTAGTGCGCTTGTTGGGGAGTTTGCCAACCTTGCGTTTCACCAAGGCAAGCGTCGTCAGCAACATGGGGTTGCCGGTGAGCCGCTCGATGCGGTCGTTGGAGTGCAGGGCGTCGAGTAGTTCCTGGGCGCGCTTCGCCTTTTCGGCGGCGGATTGATGTTGTTCGGTGACTTCGACCCAACGCCGAGCAAAGAGGTCTTTGTCCTCGCGGGTCAGTTCGGCGATCACGCCATGCTCGAAACCAGAGCCCATGCGGTAAGGCATGTCGCGGTAGCCGACGATGCGGGACGTGACCACGATGGGCGCATCCGGGTAGCGCGCGGCGGTGCGTTCCAGCTCCTGGCAGAACATCATGCGCACATGGGGATTCGTAATCTCGTCCAGCCCATCTACGAGCAGCAGGGCTTCCCCCTTGGCAATGCGGTCGAGGATGACGGCCAGCATGACGTCCGCCTCTTCCGGGAGGAGTTCCGTCTTGTTGAGGTGCTGAGTCAGGAAGTCATTGAAGCAACGGCACAGGTCCACCTCGCCCAGCTCGCGGCAGCGGATGAGCACAGGAATCCAAGGCTGGCTGGGCAGCGTCTGGGTGTCGGGAATCTGGCTGAATGCATCGTCGCCTTTGTGCCGCAGGAGATACGCGGTGGCCATCCAGCGCAGCATGGTGGTTTTGCCACTGCCCGGGTCGCCCAGAACGACCAGTCGGCTGGACGCGCCCAAGCGTTCCCCGACGGGAGAGGGCGACTTTCTGCGGCCGCCCCGGTCGGGTTCATCCGCGAAGACATGGCCGGCTTCGTGGTGGCGGCGGGCTTCGCGTTGCTCTTCCAATCTGCCCAGCGCAGCATCGTCGCCTTCACCACATTTGGTCGGCTCGACCTCGATGCGCAGAGGCATGTAGAGCTGGCGCAGGAGGAGTTTTTGGGTGGCCATGTCGATGTCACCCTCGGGCAGGTTGCTCAGGTCAATGATGTCCCATTCGCCGAGGGCCTTCTCGCAATAGTGGTCGAGGGCGCCCTTTTGCTTCTCCGGGGAATAGACCCCCGCAGCCTCCTCCGCGCGTCGTCGTAGCACGGCCACCTGCTCGCGGAGGTAATCGAGGCTCAGTTGGTGGCGCCAATGGGCAAGCATCGGATGCGCGAACACCGCCTCGTCGATCGCCTCGAAGTAGCCGGTCCTGAGAAACGTAATCTGCTCTTGGCTGGTGCCGCCGTCGGCCAGGGCGACTTCCATCGCTCGGATGAGACGGTCCTTGACAGCGTTCCCTTCCTCAATCCCGCCGGCCATGAGCCACTCGGCAAGGTCTGCCTGAAAAACCTCGTCGCTCAGGAGTCGCCAGAGGGGCTCTTCCCGTGGTCTGACGCCGAGTCGGGCGCGGTTCCGCGCGAGCTCAGCACTCGCGGCGCGGAGCTCCTCGCGAAGCGGGCGAGTAGAGGCGAGAGCTTTACGCAAGGAATCCTCCTGCTCCAACTGTTTTTTCAGCCTCTCTTCACGGCGTCTGAGGATCGCGTCAGTCCGTAAATTAGCTGCAAGACCAACCATGTAGCTCAGAATTGTGGTTAGGATTATTTCCATGCTTCCGTTCCCTTAGCTATCGGCCAACAATAATCAGACTGACCCGCATAAAATCCGGAGTTTTGGATTCCTGTCCGTATAACACGCCTTATGATTTCTTGCCTAAGGCGTGTTAACCCCTTTGTACCCAATTCCTTGCCGCCTGTCAATAGCAGGATATAGTACAGTCGGTGAACAAGTCAATCGCGTTGTTAGACCATTTAATGTTCCTACAGCGCAATAACTCGTTGTAGAAACTTCACCGCTTCTCTTACATCAATTCCCGACTCTGGATTCATTATTAGCTCGTTTATTGCCCTACCCTCAAATTGCGAGACGCCCCGCGAATTCCGCCCGGCCCAATGTTTGAGCAGAATTGTGGAGCGCAGCAGCATAGTTTGAAACATCGAAACCAGCACCGTGTTGACTATCTTTCCGGGATCGACACCGACAAAGTAGAACATGAATACAGACCTATCGCTGGCCAGGAACTCAAGCATCTTGTCGAGGTTGTATGCCTTGGGGTTTGAATTCAGAATCATGATCTTTGTTTTGACATCCGTTTCGGTATCAAAAGAGTCGAAGCGTCTCTGATAGTCGCCCAGGGCGTTCTCCGTTTTGAATTGCGGAATATCCTTATTGCGGGACTTTAGTCCAGAGACGAGTTGTTGCCGCAGCGCCTCATCTTCCCCGGCGATGAGGTACTCAATGACTCGGCCACGAACATTGACATTTTCTATCAGTGCACCTAAAAGTATCTCCGTCTTGAACTTGCTGACTTGCGCATCCAGTTCCGCTTTCAGCGTGGAGTAATCCTTGGAGGCAATGAAACGCAAGGCGCGCTTGGGCGCGTCAAGAATGATGGGGGCAGCTCTGGCGCTCACGTCGTACTTCACGCCGGAAGGGGAAACGTTGTTGGTTGCTTCCACAAGACGCGCAAGATTGCCCTCAAAACCGATGTCAGCGTGAATATCGAAAAGTTGACCGATGTTCGCTGGCGTGTTGCTGATCCCCTCAAACTCACGAACTATGTCGGATCCGTTGAAGCTGCCTCTGATGTTGTTTTCTCTCAGCGATTGGGAGCTGTGGCTGATCTTTTTCAGGAACGTCGTGTTTGCGATGAGGCAGTAATTCGATTCTGGAGTCACAAGGCAGACGATGAACGGGCGATCATCGTACTTTCGCAGATTGGAGAGTGATAAGACTGTGTTCCCAAAATTCGGTCCGGCGGAGGAGCTAAACCGTATGGCAAAGTCAGGGCAGTAGTACACCGACCTGTCTTTTGTCAGCTGGAAGGCATCGGAGACAACGCGGGTCAATCGAGCTTTATTGTTTATCCCATCGTGCGCCTTTACCAGTCTGAACAAGTTCTTAAGAGCATTATTTATGGAAAAGCTCCAACCTGCCATTGCTCATCTCGCGGGCCTCTTTACCTGGTCTCTGATCATTCAGGCTATTTCGTTCCCAGAATACGCCATCTGCGTATCCTTGGATGGTCTTGTCCGATTCTGCCCGCTTCAGACGCTCTACCGCCCAGCAGCAGTACTCTTGATTGAGTTCAATCCCACAAAAGCGTCTGTTGAGTTTGCGCGCAACGACCGCTGTGGTCCCGCTTCCCAGGAATGGGTCGAACACGAAGTCATTGGGTCGGGAACTGGCAAGAACGAGTTTCGCGATCAGTTTTTCCGGCTTCTGCGTGGGATGATCAGTATTTTCGGGCATTGACCAAAAGGGAATGGTGATATCAGACCAAAGATTCGACGGGTACGTTAGCCTGTAGTTGCCATTCTGTGTTTCTTCCCAGTCTTTGGGTTGTCCATCATCTGAACGATAAGGAGCGATTACCCGTCGCTTGAGTTTGACGGCGTCAACATTGAAGTAATAGTCCTCGCCGAGGGTGCAAAACCATATATCCTCGGTGTTGTTCTTCCAGTTGGCTTTAGCACCGCGCCCCTTCTCCCGTTCCCATGTGATGCGGTTCCGAACATGCAGATACTTGTCCAGCACAGGAAATAGGAGTGTGGACGTCTGCCAGTCGCTACAGGCGTAAACTGATGCCGTTGGCCGGAGAAGAGGGATAAGCGATGAGACAACACCATCAACCCAGGCTGTGTATTGATCTGCCTCTTGAGATCGGAATACGTGCCCGTTATAGTTCTTAGTCAGATTGTACGGAGGGTCCAGAACCAGAAGATCAACAAATGCGGTTGGAAGGTAAGGGAGTGCTTCGGTAAGGTCCTGATTGATGATGCGGTTGGTCAGCAATTCCGCATTTGCTGGTGCTGACAGGCGTAGTAGCTCGGTTGCAAGTACGGATAACTCATCGTCCGTGCAGGTCAGCGTCCTGTTTCGTGGTGCTCTGGTCTTCATATTTTCTTAAGGTTTAACAATAATTAGACTGATCCGCATAAGATGCGGAGTTCTAATTTGCTGTCCGTATAACACGCCGTGGGCCTTCTTGCCTAAGGCGTGTTAACCCCTTTGTATCCAATTGCTTGCCGCCTGTCAATAACAGAATATAGCAAAGCCGCTCAGCTTAAATCATCATATTTTTTACATTTCTTTTACTTTGTTCCGGCTGGTTTTTCGTCCATAATAGAAGTATTGAAGCGCAGTGCTCTATGGGATTGAAAGACTTGTTTGCCTGGAGCCGAGCTATTGTCAGAGCGTCGATTACAATCTTGCGCCTGTCTGTGCAATATCTTTCCTACAAAGCCCCCCGGGGCCAAGGAGAACATACTATGAACAGTCCACGTCTTGCCGTTATTGCAGTCTTGTGCAGTCTCGCTTTCGCCCTCTCGCCGGTAGCCGCGGGCGCCGAGTCTGACCGGAGAGAGGCCAAACCGCCGGCCAAGGTCTATGTCCCTTATGAGCAGCTCAAAGGCGTCTTCGAGAAGGAGCCTCAGGGCGTATTCCTGCCCTACCAGGAGTTCCAGAAGCTCTGGCAGGCCGCACAGGGCAAACCCGCCGGCGTCGCCGAAGCCCCCTTTGCGTTTCTCATAAGCACCGCTAAATTCCAGGGCAAGGTCAAGGAGGAACTTGCCAGCTTGCGTCTGGAGCTGACCATTGACGTCCTGGCCGACGGCTGGGTCCAGGTGCCGGTCGGACTGGGCGGAGTTGCGGTCGCCGAGGCGGCCCTCCTTGAGACACAAGACGCCAAAGTCGTCCCTTTGTTGCGAGTGGACCAGGGGCAGTACATCTTCGTAACCAAAGGCAAGGGCCGTTACGTCCTCGCGCTGGATTTTGTCCGTCAGCTTGAAACCCAGCCCGGCCTGGCTGTCCTGGATTTCCGCATACCCCCGGCTGCAATAACCACCCTCGAATTGCTCATCCCCGAAGAGAACCTCAAGGTCGATGTGCAGCCCATGCTGGCCGCGACAACGTCGCAGGTGGAGCTTGATGGGGCCAAGGTCACCAAGCTCCAGGCGTTTCTCGGCTCGGCCCAGCAGGTCCGCCTGAGCTGGAAGCCCAAAACAGAGGCCGTCGTCGGCCTTGAGCCGGTGCTCGTCTGCGAACAATTCCAGCATATCAATGTTGCCGAAGCCATAATAAGCTACGAGACCAAGCTCGACTACACCATCCATCGCGGAGGCGTGGATGAGCTTACAATAAGACTGCCCGCCGAGTTTCGCGTAACCGATGTCGCCGGCGCAAATATCGCCAAGTGGGAGGTGAAAACCGCCGACCAGGCGGGCCAGGTGCTTAGCGTCAAGCTCTTCTCGCCCGCCAAAGACAAATACTCGCTCACAATCAAAACCGAGCGCTTCCTTCAGGAATCGCAGGTAAAGATTCCTCTCTCGCCGATTTCCACCGACCAGGTCCTAAGACGCAGCGGCCTGATCGGAATCACGTACTCCCCGCGCCGTTCGGTCCACCTTGAGGACATCAAGAACCTCGCCCGCGTCGATACGGGACAACTGCCGGAAAACCTGCGCAATCAGCCCGGCGTCACGGCATACCGGTTCATCACGTCCGACTACAGCGGTACAATCGCAATCCAGACCACTTCGCCGCGTATTACGGTCGATCAGCTCTGGCTGCTCGGCGTGGACACCGACCGGCTTGAGCTGAGAGGAAAGATTCATTACAAGGTCGAGCGCACCGGCATCTTCGAGCTTAATATGGGTCTGCCGGAGCTGTGGACCCTCGAATCGGTTGAGCCGCGAGATTTGGTGGACGATTATCAATTGAAAGGCAGCGGCCAAACCCGTACTCTTCACGTACTGCTCAAAAAAGAGATGGCCGGCGAGTTCGACCTGATGCTAATCGCTCGCGCCGAACGCACCCAGGCCGACAGCCCCGTTGACTTCGCGCTGCCGCTGGCCGACGCCAACGACCTGCAGCTATACCAGGGCCAGCTAATGCTGCTTCTGCCCGACCAGCTCCAGGCCCAGGTCGAGGATGTGCGGCAGCTACAGGCGATTCCGCTTGGACAGGCGCAAAAATGGGCTGACATAGCGGGCCTGTCGCCGGCGATGGCCTTCGAGTTCCGCTCCATCGACCGCGACCAGCCCGCCGGCGCTGGGGCGGGTAAATCCGCCGGCGGAAAGTTCAAGATAGATGTCAAGCCGGTCCAGGTCTCGGCCACTATTCATCGGCTCCTCAACATTCAGCCCGGCTCGGTTGAGCAGGAGGCGATAGTCCAGTACCGGGTTCGATACGCCCCGATTGATACGTTCTACTTGAAAATGCCCGCGGCATTGGCCGACGCCGGCGTCCAGATATCCGGCGACAACATCAAGGAAAAGCCGCGCATCGATGAGCTTCCTGCCGACCAGAAAGCCGAGCCGAACCAGCCCGTTGTCGATGACGTCAACTGGGCCTACTACAAGATCGTGCTCCAGTCGAAGGTGATGGGCGGCTATCAGCTCGCGGTGCGGACTCGTCGCCCCTTCCAGGCAGGCACAGTCGAAAAGCCCGCAATCGTTGAGCTCGAGCCGATCCTGGCGGCGGGCCGCCTTTCCGATCAGAACGGCCATATCGCAGTAGCGAAGGCCGAGACCCTCGCAATCGCCCAGCCGGTCGTCAAGGCCCTCAAACCTGCCGACCCGAGCAGCGCCGCCGACCTGCCTTATCCGCCCCATCGCGCTCTTGCCGTCCTGGCGTTCAAATACGATGCCCCCGGCTTCGCATTGTCGCTGCCCGTCGTTGCACAGAAGGAGGCCACCGTTTTCACCACTATTGTCAGCGGCGCGATTATCGAGCAGGTTCTGGCCCGCGACGGAATGCTCAACACGCACGCCACTTACCTGCTGGCCACCAGCCAGGGCGACAGGCTGTCTATCACGCTGCCCAAGAATCATAAGCTTACCGCCGTGCTCTTAAACGGCAATGAAGCCCCCACGGAAATCGGCGTCCAGCCGGACCAGCGCATCGTTCGCCTCCCGCCGTCCGCCGGACAGGTCTCGAAGTTTGTCCTCGAAGTCTCGTACAGTATCGAGCGCGTCTCGGCGTCCGCCCTGCCCGCCCCGGCGCTTCCGGAGGATATTCCCATACAGCAGACGCTCTGGCGTCTGTGGATTCCGCAAGACGATTTCTTCCTCGGCTACGACCGCATCTTCGCCCGGCTC
>Ga0315291_10013162_pt1 | contig 10034 bp, 6 predicted proteins | sample YL17G12_20_MG_FD_203070 | JGI IMG/M metagenome (GOLD analysis project Ga0315291, IMG submission 203070) | Sediment microbial communities from Yellowstone Lake, YNP, Wyoming, USA - YL17G12_20 | ecosystem: Environmental > Aquatic > Freshwater > Lake > Sediment | place: USA: Wyoming | collected...
GGCCGGCTGACGATGGTAGCTGTTCGGGGTGAAGATGGCGACGGCTTCGACGGCGGGATCGTCGAGCAAGCTGTCGAGGCCATCAACCGCCTGGCAGCCGAACTGGGCGGCAAACGCTCTTGCAGCCTCCGGGCGCATGTCGCAACAAGAGATGAGCTGGACGTCGGGACAGGAGATCGCTCTTTCCCAGAAGCCGGTCGCCCAGCCGCCGCTGCCCACGACACCGATGCCAAGCCGCTTGCCCATGGTACGCTCGCGCCTGCGTGCTGGCGCGGCCAAACGAGTCCTAGCCGCGCGACGAGGGTGGTTAGACGGGCCGGGCAGGTCTTCCTCCCTGCGCAGAGGAAGGGAGCCTCTCAGAGCGTGTGGATGTCTGTTCGATCCGGGAGATCGAAGACGTTCGCGGCAGCTCCGGTCGCGACAGAAGCAAGGCGCAGCGGCGACTCTGTGGAGTGCGACGGTGCAACCTGGGGCAGGATGACGCGGAACGTGGTCCCAACACCGACCGCGCTGCGCACGCCGATGTCGCCGCCGTGGTTCTCGATGATATTGCGGCTCACCGCGAGGCCCAGCCCGGTGCCCTTGCCCTCTTCCTTGGTGGTGAAGAACGGATCGAAGATGCGGTTTATGCTTTCGGGGGGTATGCCGCAGCCGGTGTCGGTGATCTCGATGAAGATGCGGTCTTCGGGGATGGTGCCAGTGCGCACCGTGATCTCGCCGCCCTCCGGCATCGCATGGCCGGCGTTGATGATCAGGTTCATGGACACCTGCTGAAGCTGTCCCGCGTTCGCATCTATCTGCGGCAGGTTCGGGTCCAGCTCCTTGTTCACCTTGACATTCGCGACGGTGAGCTGGTGCTCGCTGAGCATGAGGGTCCGCTCGATCGCCTCGTTCACGTCAACCTTCTCGATCTTCTCCTGGCGGCTCCTCCGGGAGAAGGCCAGCAGGTTCTCGACGATCCGGGCGATGCGCTCGGTCTCGTTGCAGATGGTCTGGAGGTTGGGCTTCATCTCCTCGCTCACGTCCTGGTCCATGAGCATCAGCTCGGTGCGGCCGAGGATCACCATGAGCGGGTTGTTGATCTCGTGCGCGACGCCGCCGGCGAGCACGCCCAGGGAGGCGAGCTTCTCCGAGTGGATGAGCTGGGCCTGGGTCCGGCTGAGCTCGTCCAGCACGGAGAGGAGCTTCTCGAGCTGCCTTTGCGAGTCGCGGTAGAGCTGTGCCTTCTCGAGGGCGATCGCGGCCTGATCGGCGAAGAGGGTCAATGCCCGCAAGTCTTCTTCGCTGAACTGGTTCGCCCGTGATGTCTCGCTGACGTTCAGCGTGCCGACGATGCGATCCTCGATGCGCAGGGGAACAGAGATGGCCGAGTTGATCTCATCGTCGCGCTTGCGCACCGAGCGAAGCTGCCTTTCCGGTTCGTCCCGGGTCAGGAGCAGCGGCTTGCCGGTGAAGGCGACCCGGCCGGCGATACCCTCGCCGAGGCGGAGCCGGGTCTTTTTGACGACCTCTTCGCCCATGCCCTTTGCTGCTTTGATCGTAAGCACGCTCTCCTCGGCATCGAGGAGCATGACGGAGCCGCGCTCGGCATCGGTCACCTCCATTGCAGTGGTGACGATCAGGTCGAGCAGGCGGGGCAGGTCGAAGTTGGCGATGAGCGCGTGACTGAGCTCGCCCCAGGTGGTGAGCTGGGCGTCCTTCTTCTTCAGCGACCTTTCCTTGAGGGTGAGCTCCTCGATGAGGTGCCGGTTCTCCAGCCAGTGGGTGTGAAGCCTCTCCCGGATGTAGGCGGTCACCAACAGCACCATCACCAAGAGGAAGCAGGTAGTGACGTCGCTGCCGAGCACGGAGAGGAGCGGAACCGCGATGTCGGGAACGGACCCGATCGCCTCGTCGGTTGCGGTGATGAGGAATAGGCTGACGGCGAGCAGGAAGATGATGAGCAGCGCGAGGAGCCAGAGGCGCTCTTCCTTGACGTGGGCCTGGTAGAAGGGGTCGCTGGCGCGCAGCTCCTGGCGCTCGCGGTGACGGGCCACGATGAGACGCACACCGGGAAGACGGGAAGCGAGTTGCCCAAGTCTACGCATCAGATCAGCCGCGGTCTCTCAGTTTGGCGCGACGGCGGGCAATGGGGAGGCCGAGCGCTGCCCTTTCCACCTGGCTCAGGGCAGGCCGTGGCTCCGCCGCCTCCTGCGCACTGATTGCTTATTCCACAAGAGAGGCGGGGGCTGAGGGGGGCGTGAGAGCGCCTGTGGGGCAGCCAGCGGGGCTAGCCGCCGGCGGCCATCGGAAGTGATGCCTACCCCTCAAGCTCATTCCAGCGCGATCACGTCTATCTCGACGCCGATGTCGAGGGGCAGCTTGGCGGCCTGGATGGTGGTGCGGGCCGGCGGATCGGACGGGAAGAAGCCGGCGTAGACCTCGTTCATGGCGGCGAAGTCGCCGATGTCGCCGAGGTAGACGTTGCTCTTCACCACCTTGGCCATGGAGCAGCCGGCGGCATCGAGAATGGCGCGGATATTCTCCAACACCATCCGCGTTTGCTGATTGATGTCGCCGCGAAACACCTCGCCCGTCTTCGGGTCAACCGGCCCCTGGCCCGAGACGAAGACGAAACCGTTCGCGCGAATGGCAGGGGAGTACGGTCCCTTCGGCGCGGGGAGGTTGGGGGAGGTGATGGTTTCTTTTGGCATCGTGTGTCCTTCCGGGTGAACGGCGTGATCCTTCGCTTCGCTCAGGATGACAGGGGTGCGCTCAGCATGACGGGCTATTGCAGCTTGCCGCGGGCGGCGATGCGCCAGGTGTCAGCGACCTCCGCGCCAGTCACGGCCAGCAGCTCATCGTACAGGTTGGTCGTGGTGCAGCAGTGGTTCGGGATGACCTCGACCTTGTCTCCCACGCGGAGGTTGAGCTGGGACTGGGAGAGGTCGAGGAAGCCGTGCTCTTCGTTGAGCCTCACCACCACCGCGGCGTTGTCCTCTCTGAGCATCCCGTGCCCGGGCGACGACGGCGCAAGGTCGGAAGCAAGCGCCTTGCTGCCTGCATCCAGCACCGCCCGGCCGGGCTCGGGCGTGCTGACGACGGTGGCGAGAACGGTGAGGGCACAGTCGTTGGGCTTGGCCGACCAGCGGTCGAGCTGGGTGCGGTCGTTGAACACATACGTCCCAGGCCGCATTTCGGTCAGGCCGCACTCCGGATGGTAATGCGGGGCGGTCGGAGTCGAGCCGCCGCTGACCCAGTCGGCGACGCTGGCGAGATGTGCCACATGCTGGGCGAGGTTGCCCATGACGCGGCATTCGTAGGCCGCGATCCCCGCCACCTCGTTTTCGCTGGTGGCCGCGTAGACATGCCCCGGGTAGGCGAAGAGGCCGACAAGATTCAGCCCGGGGAGCGCGTTGATCGAGCGCACGAACTCCACCACCGAGTCCGGCTGTATTCCGCAGCGGTGGAGGCCGATGTCCACCTCGACCAGCACCCGCAGGCGTATGCCCTGCTGGGCGAACATCATTGACAGAGGGCTGGCCGCCTCCAGGCTGTCCACGCCGACTGCGACCCTGACGCGCTTGGCGAGCTGAACGAGACGCTCGATCTTCGCCCCACCGACGATTTCGTGGGCGATCAGGATGTCGTCAATGCCGGCGTCGGCCATCACCTCGGCTTCGCCCAGCTTGGCCACGGTGATGCCGGACGCGCCGGCCTCGAGCTGCATCTTTGCGATTTCGACCGTCTTGTGCGTCTTGGTGTGCGGCCTGAGCTTGAGGTCAGCGTTGCGCGCCAACTGTGCCATGCGGTCGAGATTGGCCCTCAGGCGGTCGAGGTTGACCAGGAGAGCTGGTGTGTCCACGTCGGAGATCAGCATGTGCGCTCGCCCTCTTCGCCAGGTATCGCCATCACGGCATCCCGCCACGTGTCCCGCGTGTGAAGCCCCACTCGCCCCGCCATTATATGCTAGACTACATAAACGCGCAACTGGAGCGCTGGAACCGGGGTATAGATGCAGGTGCGGCCGCGCAGGGCCGGCGTTCGCAGTGTGGAGAGGATCATGGACCAGCAATCGTCTGCCGAGAGATCGCACACGCCAGCCACGGTCGCATCCCTCGGGATCGCGCTCGCCCTCGTGTTGGTGCTCCCGCTGTCAGCGGCGGAGGCGGTGGAGCGCAACCCCGGCGGCCGCGCCACGGCCTATGTGCATGAGCTTGCCCGTGAGCGAGCGGCGCAAGAGGGAGAGGCGCGGGTCATCGTGGCCCTCGGGCATCCATCCCTGCCCCAGGCCTGGGCGCGCGATTGGCGCGAGCGCGGGGCCGCGATCAACGAGCTGACCCGCCGCGTGGAGACGGACGCCCCGCACTTCCGGGTGACTCACCGCTACCAGGTGTTCCCCTTCGTCGCAGGCATGGCGGACGAGCTGGCGCTGAAGGAACTCGCCGCCTCCGGCGTGGTAGAGGGCGTCTACCCGGACCGGGAACACCATGCCGTGCTGGCGGAAAGCGGCCCGCTGATCGGGCAGCCCGAGGCCGAGGCCGCCGGGCACATAGGAACGGGCATCGGCATCGCGGTGATTGACACGGGCGTGGACTACTCCCACCCTGACTTGGGCGCCGGCGGCTTCCCGAACGCGAAGGTGGTCGGGGGGTGGGACTTTGTCAACTCCGATGCGAACCCAATGGATGACAACGGCCACGGGACCTATGTCGCCGGCATCGCGGCGGGGACCGGCTCTACCTACCGCGGCATCGCGCCGGGCGCCAAGATCATCGCGCTCAAGGTCCTCGACAGCTCCGGCGTCGGCTACACCTCCAAGATCATCGCGGCGCTTCAGTGGTGCGTGACCCACAAGGCGGAGTTCAACATCAAGGTCGCGAACCTGAGCTTGAGCGACTCGGCCGAGTGGCGCGACCCGGCGGAGTGTGACGCGGACCCGGAGGGTCAGGCAGTCTCGACGGCGGTGGCCAATGGTATCGCGGTAACCGTTGCCGCAGGCAACGAGGGGTACCTGCGGGGGGTGGGCATGCCGGCCTGCGCAACCGACGCCATCGCAGTTGGGGCGAGCTGGGATTCCGGCCCGGATGTAGACACCCCGGCATACTTCTCCAACAGAGGAGAGCTGCTGGACGTCTACGCGCCGGGCATCTGGATAACCTCGCCGAGGTGGAGCGGCGACCCCACTGGCACAGGGCTGTACGTCATGGGGGCCGGGACATCGTCTGCCACGCCGCACGTGGCGGGGGCGGCGGCGGTCGTGTTCGATATGCTGGGCGCCGGCGCCACGCCGGCCACTGTCGCCGCTCGGCTGGCGCGGACTGGTGTGCAGATCGTAGACCCGGCCACCGGCGTGGGCACACCGAGGGTGGATCTCGTCCGGGGTATCGCCGACCTGCCCAGCTCCGGCCCCGATCTTGTGGTGACCGCAGTCAGCAGCACGACCTCCTCTGGCCTGCAGGGCGCGAGCGTGAGCGTCAACGTCACCGTGAAGAACCAGGGCGATGCTGCGTCGCCGGCCTGCAAGGCCGTTATCGGCATGTCGGAGAACCGGGTGCCATCACCGCAGGACGGCACGGTTGCCACCGTGGATGTGCCGGCGCGGGAGGCGGGCGTTTCGTGGTCCAGCGGCGCGGTGACCGGGCAGGTGCCAGGGCTGCTCCCGGGCGACTACTGGCTCACCGCGTTCGCCGACAGCAGCTACCAGGTGGGCGAGAAGGACGAAACCAACAACGGCCGCGTCGGCTCGACCTTCAATGTGAAATCGCTCAGTTCGTATGTCCAGTCCTCAACGATTCCGGCATCCATGCTCAAGGGAGAGAGCCGATCCGTCAGCGTCACCATCTGGAACGATGGAACCATCCCATGGACCTCAGCCGACGGCTATGCGCTCTCCTCTGTATCGCCGCTCGGAAACGGCACGTGGGGTGTGAGCCAGGTTGCTCTGCCAACCTCGACCGTGGCTGTGGGCGGCACAGTCACGTTCACCTTCACCATCACTGCGCCGACAACGCCGGGCCTTTATCCGTGCCACTGGCAGATGGTGAGGGGCGCCCAGCCGTTTGGCGAGATCGGAGTAGGCGCAACGAGGACACGGGTGCTCGATGATGCGCAGTGGGGCCAGGCCTATCCCGCGATCAGCGGCGACTGGGTGGCCTATGAAGACTACAGCATCGTGCAAGGCTTCGACGCGGCGATCTCAGTGAGCAACCTGGTGAGCGGCGGCAGGACCGTGCTCCCCGACAGCATCGCTTTCCAGAGAGTTTGGGACCCCACGTGGGGGCTCTACATGCCGCCGGAACCTTACAAGTACATCGAGGTCAGCTACCACTGGCTTCCCGATATCTCTGGCTCCCGGGTGGCGTGGATGGTGGACGACTACCCGCTGAACCAGTGGTACTGGCAGATAGTCGCGCAGGATGCCCAAACCCTGAGCGTGCTGCCGCTGCGGCTCACCTACCAGAACAAGCACGCGGTGCTCCCCGCGATAGACGGCAACTACGTGGTCTGGGAGGACTACCGGAACGATCCTGACGGTACTCCGGGGTACGACTTCCTGAATGACAACCCCGATATCTACATCAGCGACATCTCTGCTGTCACCGGGCCGGACGACCACTTCCCGCCGGCGTATCCGCTCTGCACTGCCCCGGGGCCGCAGTTCGCGCCCCGCATCTCGGGGAACCTGGTGGTGTGGGAGGATTGGCGCGACAGCATTAACATCCAGTCCGATATCTACGCCTACGATCTGTCGGTGGACTCGGATAGCGACGGGACCCCCAACTGGAAGGAGACGGTGAGGCCCTCGCCCGACCCGGCTGAGACCCGCCTGACCGATTCCTACTGGCCCGAGGAGTTTCCGGACATCTCCGGCCGGACGGTGGTGTGGATGGACCTGGGCCGTGACACCGGCGTCGGCGGCACGGTTGACCTGTATGCGCTGACGATAGGCGGTCCCACGCGAGTCGCTGTCGCTACCGATCCGCCGACCTTCCGCTACCACCCGCGGGTAGATTACCCGCTGGTGGTGTGGGAGGACTACTCGAATGATGCCGACGGGCCGACGGGCAGTGGAGCGAGTCCTTCCGACAGACTGGCCGACAACCCGGACATTTACCTACATCATCTCGGTACAGGGGTAAGCGGTCCGATCGCGGCGAGCGCGACTATCGAGGAATGGCCCGATGTTTCGGGCAACCGCATCGCCTATGTCAAGCACCGCGCCACCGTCACGCATTACGACGAGTACGGCATGCCCTACGCGTGGCCCGTGTTCAACATCTGGAGCCAGCAACTCCCGCCCGAGGGCATGACGGGTGTCTGCTCGTTCACCGACGTGCCGGCCACCTCGTGGGCGTGGAGGCATATCGAGGCCGCAGTCGCGCACGGCGTCGTGCAAGGGTACACAGATGGGACCTACCAGCCGAGCTGGACGGTCACCCGCGATCAGATGGCGGTGTACATCGCGCGGGCTCTCGCCGGCGGCGACGCGTTCTTCGACACTTACGTCCCGCCGGGTGGGCCGAGCTTCACCGATGTGGACACAAGCTTCTGGGCCTACAAGTATATCGAGTATGCTGTGTCAGAGGACGTCGTGAAGGGCTACGACGATCAGACGTACCACCCCATTGAGTCCGTCAACCGGGGCCAGATGGCGGCCTATATCGGGCGGGCGCTGGCGGGAGGCGACAGCTTCTTCGCCACCTATGTTCCGCCGGGGGGCCCGAGCTTCCCTGATGTGCCCGCTGACTTCTGGGCCTACGAGTATGTGGAGTACATCGCCGACGCGGGCGTGACCCAGGGGTATCCGGATGGGAAGTACCATCCCGAGGTGAACGTCACTCGAGACCAGATGGCGGTTTACATCTCGCGGGCGTTCGGCTACGTTGATTGAGCTGGCGTAGGAGGGCGGGCAGTTTGCCCCCCTCTGGCGGGCCGGCGGCGCGGTTCACTGACCGCGTCGCCTTGCCGTTGGGCAGGGGCTTGCCCCTGCCACTGCTTCACCTGCCGCAGTAGGGGAGGCCCGCGGCCTGCCCGCACAGAAGGCATCGGCATGGGCGAAGTGCTGATCATCCGACACGGCGAGACGGCGTGGAACCGGGAGAAGGTGTTCCGAGGCCGCGCCGATGTGCCGCTGAGCGAACGGGGAAGAGAGCAGGCTCGTCTGCTCGCGGAGGCGCTCAAGGAGGCGCGGATCGAGGCGATCTGCAGCAGTCCCCTCGGTCGAGCGAACGAGACTGCCGCGCCGCTTGCGGGGACGCTGGGCATCCAGGTCGTCACTGACGAGCGACTCACGGATATGAGCTTCGGGGCGTGGGAGGGGCGTGCGCGGGCAGAGATCGAGGCGGCGGAGCCTGAGCTCTATCGTCTGTGGCAGGACGCGCCGGGGCAATTCCGCGCGCCCGGCGGCGAAAGCCTGAGCGAAGTGCTGGCGCGCGCGTGGCCAGCATTCGAGGAGATCGCGCGGAGACACGAGGCGGGCCGCGCTGCCATTGTGTCACACAGAGTTGTGTGTAAGCTGCTGCTTTGCATGGCGATCGGGATAGGGGAGGCTGGGTTCTGGCGGGTGCGGGTAGACACCGCATCGGTCAGCGCGGTGGCGCGGAGCGAGCGCGGCTGGGTCGTCACGCGTCTGAATGACACACATCACCTGCGCGGGATTCGGGAGACGCTGACCGCTGATTTCTAGCAGGGCGAACTCACGGAACAGTCCCGGTCTTTACGAACTCCTCCACCTCCGCCCGCCAGAACGCACCCTCCATGGGCCCTTTCCGCGTTGCGCCCAGGGCGCCGCAGGCGTTGGCGAGCCGGCCGACCTGCTCCAGCGGCAGCCCCTCCAACAGGCCGACCACGAAGCCGGCATCGAAGCAGTCGCCGGCTCCGGTCGGATCAACCGCCTCAACAGCGAAGGCGGGCGCGTCGAGCTGCCGATCCTTGGTGAAGATGGTGCATCCTTTCGCGCCGCGCTTGAGGGCGACGATCTCCGGTCCCTTGTCCAGCAGCGCGCGGCAGGCGGCCTCTACGCCTTCGACCCCCGTCAGCAACTCGGCTTCCTCGCCGCTGGGAAGCACGACGTGCGAGGCCTCGACCACCGGCCCGCAGATCCTGCGCAGCGCCTCTTCTCCGCCAAGGAGTTCAGGCCGCAGGTTCGGGTCGAAACTGACCTTGCCGCCGGCCGCGTTCGTCATCTCGACCGCCTGATAACATGAGTTACGCATACGCTCGCTTACGGAGAGAGAAGAACCGCAGATGTGTAGGTACTTAGCGCCGTGGAAGTAGGCCGCGTCCAACTCAGGCATCTGTCCCGCCGCGGCATGGGCGATATGATAGAGGAATCGGCGACTGCCGTCAGAGAAGTAGGTGACGAAGGCAACGCCGGTAGCGCGGTCGGGAACGCGCGGGCAGAAACTGATGTCGAGCCCATCGCTCTTCAATCTTTCGAGTTGGCAGGTGCCGAAGTCGTCATCGCCGACGGCGCCGATGAAGCCTACCTTGTGGCCGAGCCGGGCCGCCTGGTCGGCGAAGATGGCGGGCGCGCCGCTGGGGAACGGCCCGACGAACGCGGAGGCCCTGTCGAGCGGATCGTCAACGCGAGTCCGCATGATCTCGACAAGCGCCTCGCCGATCGCGATGATCTCGACAGCCATGTCATGACCTCCGAGCTTGTTGGTGCAGCGGGGAGAGCAGTTCTTTGCGGGCCTCGGTGGACCTGCCGGGCGGAGTGCGCTCTTCGGTGGGGAATAGCCTGATGGGCTGGTTCGTCTAATGAGTGAGGAAGTCCAGGTGCAGGATCTGGTCTTGCGGGCCCGATCCGGGGATGTGACCGCGTTTGAGCGGCTGTACCGGAGGCACCAGGCCGGCATCTATACGTTCATCCTGAGCCAGGTGCGGAACCGCGAGACAGCGGCTGACCTAACGCAGGACACGTTCGTGCGGGCCTGGGAATCGCTTCGCCGGCTGCGGGAGCCCGGGGCGTTCCGGGGCTGGCTGCACCGGATTGCGTCGAACCTGGTCAGGGACCAGGTGAAGTCAGGGCGGGCGCGGCTGGAGATATC
>Ga0315291_10013167_pt1 | contig 10033 bp, 7 predicted proteins | sample YL17G12_20_MG_FD_203070 | JGI IMG/M metagenome (GOLD analysis project Ga0315291, IMG submission 203070) | Sediment microbial communities from Yellowstone Lake, YNP, Wyoming, USA - YL17G12_20 | ecosystem: Environmental > Aquatic > Freshwater > Lake > Sediment | place: USA: Wyoming | collected...
CCCCTGGAAGAGGAGCCTGGCTCGTTCGAGATGGAGGGGGTGGCTGACGAGGATTGCCGAGCGCCAGCCGCGCGCCTTCATGAGTCTGGTGGCGCTGCGGGCGTCCTCCCAGGTGGTCATCGAGCCCTCGGCCAGAAGCACGCTGCTGGCCGGAATGCCGCGGGCCACGGCCAGGCGGCAGGCCACGGCTGCGGCCGAGAGACGGTCGCCTTCGTAGCCGCCGGTGCAGATCAGGTGTGGGGCCAGGCCGTGCTGGAACAGATCGACTGAGTGCAGGGTGCGAGAGCGGAGGTCCGGTCCAGCCTGCCCGTTCGTATCCACGCGCGCCCCCAGCACGATGATGGCATCTGCCGGCACGGCCTCGTCGCGCGAGCCGGTGCGGTTGACCTGATAGGCGAGGAACAGGAATTGCGCGACGCCCGCCAGAACCACCAAGATGGTGAGGACGAGCAGGCCGCGTAGCAGTCGCCGGATCATAGGGCGATTATAGCACGCAGAAACCCGACCCGGCAAGAAGCTGAGGCCTCTTCTCACGCTGCCACCGGGCCTGCAAGACACGTGAGCCAATGCGCCGATATGCTAGGGTTAGCATTCGCTGAAGCCGCAGTTGAGGCACTTGCGGCAACCTTCCATGGGAACGAGAGTCGTCTGGCCACAGTCAGGACAGAGATCGGCCTTCTCGCTGGCGACACTGATTGGCAGGGGCAATTGCTCTGGAGGCTGCTCCGATTCGACCAACGTGATGTGCCGAGCCAGAACCTGTGCGACGGCATCGGGCAGCGAACGCACGCGGTTGGGGCCAAACCCCATGGGCCGCTGCCCGCCAATGCCCGTGAGTTGATCGATCACCTCTGCCAGGCGTTCCTGGGCGGTGAGAGGTGAGGGCATGCGCAAGACAAGGCTGATGAGCCGGCCGATCGCCTCAGCCACAGCGGCTGTGTCGGAGCCGGCTTTGCCGACGTTGGCAAACACCTCGAACGGAGCCCGGTCCCCATTCTCATTGATGGTGATGAAGGCCGTCCCCAGGGGGCTGGGTGTGCGATAGGTGATGCCGCGTAGGACGGACGGACGGGGTTTCAACGGCTCAGGCTCAACGCGTGCCATTTCCCTGGCGTTCTTGGTTTTTCTGGTCTCGAGCACGGCGCGCTCACGGGAGCCAGAGACGTAGACCGTCAGCCCCTTGCAGCCCAGTCTCCAGGCCAGATGGTAGGCACGGGCCACGTCTTCGGGCGTCGCATCCTCTGGGAAGTTGACCGTCTTGGAGATGCTGTTGTCCACAAAGGCCTGGATCGCCGCCTGCATTCGTACATGTTCCTCGGCCGGCACGTCGCCTGAAACAACAAAGACCTGGGCAATGTCGCCGGGCACGTCGGGAGCCGCCTGGCAACTGCCGGTGACAGACACGCCTTCGACGATGCGGTCGCGTGTGGCTGCGTCGAGGCCAGCCCGCTCCAGGGCCTGCATGAACAGAGGACTCCTGTAGGTGAGCTCCACGTCCTGGTCGCCGTCTTTGAAATGGCGCACGTAAGCCAGGGCAAAGACGGGCTCGCACCCGTAGGCCTCGCACCCTGCCACGGTCGAGATGGTACCGGTGGGTGCCACTGTGGTCTGGGCGGCATTGCGGATACCGTAGGTCCGGATGCCCTGCGCGACTGCGAGCCAGTCCACGGGCGGACGGCCGAAGTCGCGGGTGTACGGAGAGAGAGGAGTGGGTGGGCGCCACTGCAGGCTAGCCGGATCGTATGTGCTGCCCTCTATGGCGGGGAAGGGGCCGCGCTTGACGGCTCGCGCGACACTGGTGCGCATCGCGTGGTAGCGAACAAACTCCATGACCTGTGCGGCAAACTCCTCGCTTTCGGGGCTTCCGTAGCGAATCCCGGCGTGGTACATCAGGTCACCGAGGCCCATGATCCCCAGGCCAATCCGCCTTGCCCGACGCGCTGCCTCTTCGATCTCGGGTATGACCGGAACGTAACGGTTGGCGTCGACGACGTTGTCCAGGAAACAGGTGGCCAACTCGACGGTCTGCTGGAGCAGAGGCCAGTCGACGCCACCCTGGATGCTCGCATGCTTTGCCAGGTTGACCGATCCGAGGCAGCAGTTCTCGTATGGGCCGAGCCATTGCTCGCCGCATGGGTTGGTGGCCTCGAGCTCGTAGAGGTGCGCTACCGGGTTGTGGCGGTTTGCCGTATCGAGGAAGAGTACGCCGGGCTCACCGTTGCGGTGAGCAAATCTGACGATCTCGTCGAACACCTCTCGCGCACGGATCCGCTTCCATACAGTGCCGTCTTGAGGGTTGATGAGCTCGTATTCGACGTCGGATTCCACCGCGCGCATGAAGGCATCGGTGATGCCTACCGAGATGTTGAAGTTGGCGATGTCTCCCTCTTCGCCCTTGCAGCGGATGAACTCCATGATGTCGGGATGGTCAACCCGGAGCACAGCCATGTTGGCGCCACGGCGGGTGCCACCCTGGGCGATTTCTCCGAAGGCCTTGTCGTAAACACGCAGGAAACCGACTGGCCCCGTGGCGAGGCCTTTGCTCGTGCTGACGCGCGCACCTTTTGGCCGAAGGCGCGAGAAAGAGAAGCCATTGCCTCCGCCGGTTTGCTGGATCAGTGCCGCGGTGCGCAGCGTCGAGAAGATGCCGGCCGGGTCGCGGCCCATATCGTCGCGGATGGGCAATACGAAACAGGCGGCCAACTGGCCCAGCGGCGTGCCGGCTCCGGTAAAGGTGGGAGAGTTGGGCATGAAGCGGAAGGAAGCCAGGACGTCGTAAAAGGCACGGGAGCTGAAAGCCGGATCTTCGCCATACTGGGCATCAGGGGTAGCGACCACGGACGCGACGCGCCAGAACATCTCGGCTGAGGTCTCAGCGGGCTCTCCGTCGCTGCCACGGAGGAGGTACCGCCTTCGCAGGACGGTGACGGCATTCTGCGTCAGGCGGATGTCGCGATCCAGATCCGCTGGCTGGCTCAACATCTGTCGGGGGGTGGTATCAGCAGTCTCAGGCATAGTCCGTTCCTGGCTAGATCTCGAGTTTCAACTGCGATTTGGAGACGATCTCCCGTTGTCTCCGCTCGAGCAGGTCCTGGATCTCGTCCGCGAGGTCTTCGACGTCGGCAAAGCGGCGATAGATGGTAGCGAACCGGATGTAAGCAACCTCGTCGAGCCGACGGAGGTTGAACATTACCATCTCACCGATCTCGCGGCTGGTGACCTCACGGCTCCCGCGGTGGTACAATTCGCTTTCGATACCGCTAACGAGCTCTTCAATGGCTTCTGTGGTGATAGGCCGTTTGGCACATGCGATCTGGATGCCACCCACGATCTTGCCGCGATCAAAGGGTTCGCGCCGGCCATCACGCTTGATGACGACAAGCCTCAGTGGAGCGACGCGCTCATAGGTCGTAAAGCGACGGCTACACTGCACGCATTCACGCCGACGGCGGATGCCACCTTCGGCATTGCGGGTGTCAATCACCCGAGAATCCGGCGCTCCACACAAAGGACATCGCATGCTTTCGCTCCGGGGTGCCATACCCGTTTGCGGCACCAAAGGATGCCATCGCAGGATCGGGGCAGAAGCCCGGATCCGGTCCTACTACCTCTGGTGGCAAACCAGAGCTGATCCACAACTGATGGTATGGAATTACTATACCACAGGCTGGCGGAAAGCACAAACCGGGGAAGGGAGACGTACTGCGGGACGGCCGGCTTTAACTTTGGGTACAAACGGGCCTCGCCCCCCTCTCCACTGGAGAGGGGGGTGAGGCGGGATGCGATAGCCTCCAGCGCGCGCTGGAGGGGTGCCCTAGCGCCGTCTCAAGAAGGACGGGATGTCCAGATCGTCGCTGTCTATGGTCCGGGTTGGGAAGTTCGGAGTCGGCACCGGTCGCGACGGTGCTAACCTGGGTCCGGGCCGGGTCGCGGCAGCAGCAACGTGCTGTACAGCCACCGGCCGCTGTGGCGCGGCTGAGTCAAAGCCGGTGGCGATCACAGTTATGCGGATCTTGTCGACCATGGTGTCGTCGACTACCGCACCGAAGATGATGTTCGCTTCGGGGTGAGCCGTCCGACGGATAATCTCGGCCGCCTCGTTCACCTCATACAGCGTCATATCGGGGCCACCCGTCACGTTGAAGAGGATACCCCGAGCGCCGTCGATGGTAACATCCAGCAGCCTGCTGGCGATGGCCTGTTCGGCAGACTGGACTGCCTTATTGTCGCCCTCGCCATAGCCAATGGCCATGAGCGCTGCGCCGCCCTGGTCCATGATAGCACGAACGTCGGCAAAGTCGAGGTTGAGCAGCCCGGGTAGAGTGATCAGCTCCGAGATGCCCTGGATGCCCTGGCGCAGCACCTCGTCGGCTTCACGAAATGCCTGCTGAAGGGCGGTCTTTTTGTCCACGATTTCGAGCAGGCGGTCGTTCGGGATGGCGATGAGGGTGTCCACGTGCTGCTTGAGGTTCGCGATGCCTTCGTCGGCTACCTGACGGCGCTTGGAACCTTCGAAGGAGAAGGGCTTGGTCACGACGCCGATGGTGAGCGCCCCGGTCTCCTTGGCGATGCGGGCGATGATGGGCGCTGCGCCGGTGCCGGTGCCGCCACCCATGCCAGCGGTGATGAAGACCATGTCGGCGCCGCTGATGGTTTCGTACAGGTCATCGCTGCTCTCTTCCGCAGCCTTGGCTCCGATGGCGGGATCGCCGCCCGATCCGAGACCCTTGGTGAGCTTGTCGCCGATCCTCACCCGGTTGGGTGCGGTCGTGGACATGAGCGCCTGTGCGTCGGTGTTGATGGCGACGAACTCGACACCACGCAGGCCCTCTGCCATCATGCGGTTAACGGCATTGCAGCCGCCGCCTCCTACTCCGAGAACCTTGATCCGTGCAAAGTTCTCCACATCTGGATTCACTTGCTGCTTCATCTTGTCTCCCTTCCTTTCTGTTTTCAGTGAATTCTCGAATCTTCAAACCGAATCGGTGTCCCGGCGCCGTGTCCCTCGTGCGCGACCCTTGTGGGCAGCGCGCCGGGAGTACCGGGACCTACCCTAACCGGGCAGGAATGCGCGCAGCCAGTCCCGGATCTTGGCCCAGAAGATGCTGGGCGGCCTTGAAGGCTTGGACTCGGTTGCTGCCGCAGGCTCGTGACGCATTCCCCACAGCAACAGCCCCACTGCGGTGGCAAAGGCAGGGCTCTCCACCGCGTCCGTCAGCCCCTGTAGGTCGTGAGGCGCGCCGATGCGGACCGGCAGGTCCAGCACGCGCGCCGCGAGATCTCTGAGGCCTGCTAATTCGGAGGCGCCCCCGCACAGTACCAGGCCCGCCGCCAGCAGGCCGTCATAGCCGGAGCGTTTGACCTCGCGAAGGATAAGGACGATGATCTCCTCCGCGCGAGCCTCGATCACCTCTGCCAGTCGCAGACGGGAAACCGTCTGCCTGGCCCCATCGCCGAACGAGGCGATATCGATCGTCTCGTCGATAGCGAGCGATGCCACGAGCGCATGTCCATACTTTATCTTGAGATCTTCGGCGGTCCTGCGTGGGGTCCGCAGCCCGACCGCCACGTCGGTCGTCATGTGCTCCCCACCCGTAGGCAGGACGTGCGTGTGCCAGATGCTTCCTTCGATGAAGATACCGATATCGGTGGTGCCGCCTCCGATGTCGGCGAGAACCACGCCCATGTCCCGCTCCGACTCGCGGAGGACCGCCTCACCCGAAGCCAGCGACTGGAGAATGAGGTCGTCGATGCGGACACCCGCGTCTCGCACGCACTTGACCAAGTTGCTGACGGAGGTAGAAGCCCCAGTGACGATATGCGCCTCAACTTCGAGGCGAATGCCCTGCATGCCGATCGGATCTCTGACCCCCTCCTGTCCATCCACGATGTAGCCTCGCGGTATGGCGTGGATGATCTCGCGGTTGTGGGGGATGGCAATCGCCCGAGCGCCATCGAGAGCGCGATCGATATCTGCCTGGCTGATGCCCCGCTGGCTGCGCGAGACGCCGACGACACCGCGGCTGTTCATGGCTGAGATGTGCGCGCCTCCGACGGAAAGATAGGCGCTGCTGATCTCGTAGCCCGAGATCTGCTCTGCCTTGTGTATTGAGGCCTTGATCGACTCCGTCGCTTCCTGTACGTTGACGACCACACCCTTTTTCAGGCCACGAGATGGCGTCACGCCGACGCCGATGATCCGTAGCTGATCGTCGTCTTCTGCCTCGCCTACGAGTGTACAGATTTTGGTGGTGCCTACATCAATGCCGACGATCGGTTTCGGTTCAGTCACTCTTCCCTCACTCCAGCCACTCGCCTGATACCGTCTGCGCGGCCTCGCGACCGGACAGCCTCAGTTGCCACCGGCACCGCTTGCTCCTGCAGGCAGACCATAGACGGGCCGGCTGGCCCAGCGAACGTCCACATATGTGGGGCGGATGCCATTGGTCTCGAGGTATTTGGTGAGCACCTCGGTCACCTGAATCTTGCGTGGCAGGTCGTCGCTGGTGCCCACATAGACGGGCCACTGGCCAGCCTCGGTCTGCTGCGTGAAGCTAAGTCCCCGATCAGCCTCGTAGAAGAAGACCCGCACTCCCGGCAGGGAAGCGGCCATCTGGAGAACTGAGGCGGCCAGACCGTCGGGTTGGATCCGGTCTCCTGCCTTCAGTTGACGCTCACTGTAATCTACCACGAACACAGTGCGCTCTGAATTGGGATCGCCATGGTAGGGCAGGACAACGCCCTCATCGTCGAGCCACCAGTCAAGGTGCTGGGCCTCGGACCGCCAGAGCAAGAGCGGTTGCCGCTCCTCGACATGTATGACTACTGAGTCAGTCAGGCCGCAGCGCACCCGGACGCTCTTGACCCCTTGCAGCCTGGCGACGTTCTTTGCCACCTGCTGGGGGTTGAACCAGAAGATGCTTTGTTTGTCAACGCCTGCAGCCTGATAGATGGCGCGAGTATCCAGATGCTGTGCTCCCACGATCTGGGCCTCGTAGACGAAGAAACTCTCATCCAGGCTGGCATAGGCAGCGCATCCCAGAAGGAGGAAGAGGATGAGGAGCACCCACCAGCGGGGCAGGAGAACCTGCTTCAGCAGTTGTCCGAAGGAAAGGGCGCGCGAGGCGGTGGAAGTCTGCCCCCCGTCGGGCGATGCCGTGCCCCTGACCCTTTGTGGCGTGATGGTCTCCGCCCGGGTACGCCGCCGCTGCGGGTAGACCCGCAGGGAGGCCGCCGTCCGAAAAGTGTGTTTGTCCCTGTGGAGGGCGCGGCGACGGGGACGTGCCTGTGGCTTGTTCTTGGGATCACCCAGTTGGTAGCGCACGCCTACTCTCCCTTCTGCGGTCCCTGGTACGAGGTGGCGGAGCGCGCCTTATCACGGTGGCGCTCGATAGCCAGTTGGATCAGCCGGTCTATCAAGTCACTGTAGGAGAGGCCACTCGCCTCCCACAACTTGGGATACATGCTGATCGGCGTGAATCCGGGTATGGTGTTGATCTCGCTAATGTACACCTGGCCCGTGTGCCGATCCAGCAAGAAGTCAGCGCGGGCCATTCCCGCGCAGTCTGTGGCAAGGAAGGCCTGGACGGCCATCCGGCGCACCTCCGAGGCCGTCCCGTCGGGGATGGGTGCTGGGATGAGTAGGGTGGACGTACCGTCCAGGTACTTCGCCGCAAAGTCGTAGAATTCGTTGCCAGGGATGATCTCGCCGGGCACGCTGGCGACCGGCTCATCATTCCCCAGGACGCTGACCTCGATCTCGCGAGCATCGACGGCTACTTCGACCAATAGCTTGCGATCGAACCTGGCTGCGTCGTCCATCGCTGCGAGCAGCTCGGCGCGGTTGTGGGCCTTGGTAATGCCGACGCTAGAGCCCAGGTTCGCTGGCTTGACGAAGCAGGGATAACCGATCTCGATCTCGATACGGGCGACGACCTGGTCTGGATGCTGCTCCCACCAGGTGCGTTTGACGGGTAGGTATGGGGTCACCGGCAGCCCATGTGCGCGCGCAACATCCTTGAAAAGCAGCTTGTCCATGCCGATCGCGGAAGCCGCCACGCCGGCGCCCACGTAGGGGATGCCAGCCAATTCCAGCAATCCCTGGAGGGTGCCGTCCTCTCCATAGGGACCGTGCAGAACAGGAAAGATGACGTCCACATGGCTCATTGGCACAGCCGTCAGGGTTCGACCCCGTTCCTCCAGTACTACGAGCGCGTGCGAGATGGGCTCGGCGAGGAGACCGGCGGGAGGGCTGCCGGAGGCGCCACCCGAGGCCAACAGCTTCATCGGATCGTTGGTCACCAGCCAGCGCCCGTCCTGGGCGATGCCGATCGGAACGATGTCGTATTTGTCGCGGTCGATGGCAGCCATGACGCCTTCGGCTGACATCAGCGAAACCCCGTGCTCGCTGGAACGGCCGCCGAAAACGATACCGACCCGGATCTTGCTCACGATGTCACCAGTCGCCCATCAGCTCGATTTCGAGCTCTAACCGGACTCCGAACCGGGACTGAACTTCCTGCGATGCCCGATCTATCAGCGCTTTGATGTCGGCCGCGCTCGCGCGTCCACGGTTGATGATGAAGTTGGCGTGCACAGGCGAGATCTGGGCGCCTCCAGACCGATACCCCTTAAGCCCTGCCGCCTCGATCAGCCGGCCGGCATAGTCGCCGGGCGGATTCCTGAATACGGAGCCGCAACTCGCGCCGGTTGGCTGGGTCACCCTGCGCCGGGCCTGGATGTCGGCAACGCGAGCCTCAAGTGCGGTGCGGTCTGCCTGTTTCAGTAGAAACGACGCTGCCATGACAACGGACCGCGGGCCAGCGCCCGGCGGCTGGTACTTGAGAGCACTCTTGCGGTAGTCATAGCCGAACCGCGCGGCGGGCCACTCGGCGACGGTCCCCCCAGCGTTCAGGACCGTGGCAGACAGCAGGCTGCTGGCCACATCTCCTCCCCAGGCGCCGGCGTTGCCGACCACGGCCCCCCCTACGGTGCCTGGGATGCCCACAGCCCATTCGAGGCCGGCAAGCCCGAGCGAGACGCAGCGGCGTGCGACTCGTGCCAGCGTCGCACCGCTTTCTGCTCTCACACCTCCGGCGGGGAAGCTGACGGACCTGGCCCGGTTGAGCACAACCAGACCCCGCACTCCGGCATCGCTGACTAGAACGTTGGCGCCAGAGCCGAGCACTCGGCAAGAGACACCGAGCCGTGCTGCCAGCCGGACAGCCTGTTCGAGGGTACTCAGGGTTGTGGCCTCTACCAGCAGGTCGGCGGGCCCTCCCACACGGAGTGTAGTGTGCCGGGCTAGCGGCTGGTCGGCCTGCACAGCACCGGCTTCCAGTGCGGCCTCCAGGGCTACGGCAAGGCGCTCAAGGCTCGTCAGCGAAGCCATGGTCTCAAGATCTCCCGGTATCCAGCCCCGTGGTCGCTCTGCCCAGCGCCGGAGGCCGCCGGGCCTGTGGAGTCTGCGTTGTGCAGGCGGTCCAGGATCTGCTCACCGACGCGGTAGCCGTCGCCAGCTCCCAGCGTAATGACGACGGCTCCCGGCTCAATCCTCTCCAGCAGCCAGGCAACGGCGTCATCCAGTGAATCGACATAATGTGCATCGGGCTGGGCTCTGCCGGCGGCAACCATCCGGGCGACGATGTCGGCACCTGATACCTGCCCCATGTCCTGCTCGCGAGCGGCAAAGATGCTTGTGACCAGGACGTGATCTGCGTCGCCGAAGGAGGCTGCGAAGCCGTCCAACAATGCCGCAGTGCGGCTGAAGGTGTGGGGCTGGAACACGGCCCAGAGGACACGTCCCGGATACTTGCTCCGGGCGGCCGCGAGAGTGGCGCGGATCTCGGTGGGGTGGTGGGCATAGTCGTCCACGATGGTAACTCCGCTGACGTGACCCTTGACCTCGAAGCGGCGCGCTGTTCCGCGGAAGCGTGCTAATGCAGCGGCTGCGGTGTCGAATTCGACACCGACAACTGCTGTGGCGGCCAGGGCTGCCAGAGCATTGAGCACGTTGTGGCGCCCGGGCAGTTGG
>Ga0315291_10013168_pt1 | contig 10032 bp, 9 predicted proteins | sample YL17G12_20_MG_FD_203070 | JGI IMG/M metagenome (GOLD analysis project Ga0315291, IMG submission 203070) | Sediment microbial communities from Yellowstone Lake, YNP, Wyoming, USA - YL17G12_20 | ecosystem: Environmental > Aquatic > Freshwater > Lake > Sediment | place: USA: Wyoming | collected...
CAGAGCCTGCCTCCCAAGAAGCACGGAAACATACCTCTCTAGTTGAAACCTTTAGTTGAAACATTCGTGCCTGTTGCCACGTATTATCCACCAGGCAGCCCTGGGTGTGCCCACGCGGCGGATTTTGGCAACTGCTGGGATGAATTCCAGAGCACTTTGAAAGTGTACGGGTGTTCCGGCAAAGAGGCTCCACGCGGCATACGTCGTCCGCTAGAAGAAGGGTGTTCTCATGGAGAGTCTTGTTAGATTGCAGTCGATTTCATGTGGTTCTTATAGGGAGGGTTCTCATGAAAACTAGATTGGTTCTGCTTGGTGTCTTGTCTCTCGTGCTCCTGCTTTGCTCATGCTGTTGCGTAGGTGGAATAAGCAGCGACTGGAATAGGTACACGAATGAATTCGAGAAGTCCTACGCCATCAAAACACCTGCACGCGTGACCGTCAGAAACCTCGACGGTTTTGTTCACGTGAACTCGTGGGACAGGAACGAAGTCTGGGTGAAAGGCACGATCAGTCTGAGGGCAGAGAGCGAGAGTGAAGCCCTCAAAAGGATGAAAGAGATAGACGTCATAATAACTCACGAGGACAATTCTATCACTGTAAGAGTGGAGAGGAAGAAGCATGCGGGGCTCTCTCAATTACGGCGCTTTGGTACAGATTGGAGGGTTGATCTTGAACTCTCAGTCCCCAAAGACTGTAGCCTCGCCATTTCCAGCGTTGACGGCGCACTGCGCCTGAGCGGGGTCAAGGGCATGCAGAAGCTCTCTACAGTTGACGGAGCCGTCGAAGTTCAGAGTGTGGAGGGCACGATCGACTGTCGGACCGTTGACGGTTCCTGTTCAATCACCGATGTGCGTGGGGACGTGGATGTGAGTACCACTGACGGCAGCGTAAGGGTGGAAGGAATACTCTCGGGTCTCAAGGCCAGGGCAGTAGACGGAAGCATACATGTTGTAGCTCTCGAAGGAAGCACCGTGGCGGAGGAATGGAGACTCTCGGGTATTTCGGGTTCAATAACACTTGGCATTCCCGAATCCCTCTCGGCCGACCTGGAGGCATCGACAGTAGATGGACACATTTCTATCGGAATCCCAGTCGAGCTCAGCACCATGTCAGAGCGAAAAGTGATTGCGAAGCTGGGGAAGGGTGGGAATCCCATCTCTATTTCAACTACTGATGGTTCGATAAGAATCGAGCTCGTCGGCACCAAGAAGGAGGAAGCCGAGGAGTAATCCGCGACCGTTAAACCCCGACATTATCGCTCTAGTTCGACAAAGCCGGCCAATCACTTCTTGACACTCCACGTTGATTGTTCTAGCATCCGAAACCGACACCGTTGTTTCAGCCTTGCTGTCACTCGGGTCTTGATGTTACTCGAGCCTTTGCGTGCGCATTTGCCTTGCGACTGTTCTTTCCACAGGTTCTCTCTCATGCTTTTAAAATACGTCCCCATACTCATATGGCTATTTATTACCGTGGCGGCGGCGCTCTTGGTGCTCGCGCTCTCCCATTTTCTGGGCCGCAAGAAACCGTCTTCCGAGAAACTCTCGCCTTACGAATGCGGCATCACACCGAGTGGTGACGCGAGGAAACCCATGCCCATCAAGTTCTACATGATCGCGATGGTGTTTCTCATATTTGATATAGAGGCGGCCTTCCTGTACCCATGGGCAGTCGTCTACCGAAGAATGCGATTTGTCGGGCTTGTGGAGATGGGGCTTTTCATGTTTGTTCTTCTTGTTGGCTATCTTTACCTATGGAAAAGGGGCGTCTTTGACTGGGAGGATTAGAGAAAGTGCAGGAACGTGAGCTTTCCGGAGCCGCACTCGAGAGGTTTCTGGAGAGAAGCATACTTTTCACAACCCTTGAGAAAATGGTGAACTGGTCCAGGAAATCCTCTCTCTGGCCGGTCAGTTTCGGTCTGGCATGTTGTGCGATCGAGATGATGGCAATGGGCGCTTCTCGATTTGACATCGCCAGGTTTGGAGCCGAGCTTTTCAGGGCTTCGCCCAGACAGGCCGATCTCATGATAGTCGCGGGTACCGTCACGCAGAAGATGGCCCCGGTAGTGAAAAGAATCTATGAGCAGATGCCCGAGCCAAAGTGGGTGATAGCCATGGGAGCCTGCACGATTTCGGGGGGCATATTCAATAACTACAGCGTGGTTCAGGGCATAGATAAGATGCTGCCTGTCGACGTTTACGTCCCGGGCTGTCCTCCGACCCCGGAAGGGCTCATATTTGGCCTCATGAAGCTTCAACAAAAGATTGAGAAGGAACCCCTGAGACGGCTGTGGGAGCGGTGACGTGTTGAGCCTTTTTGTAGCGTCGATCCTTTTCAATACTCAGATGCGAATTCCTCTTTGCGAGAGTTCTGTCCGAGGGAAAAGCAGTGGGTAACGAGCGCTTGGCAATTGAGAAAATCAAAGAACGCATCGGCGAAGGGGCCATTGCCGAAATCAAGCAATTTCGAAACGAAGTCACGATAGTGGTTCACAAAGAAGCAATTCTTGAAGTGGCGAAGCTTCTCAGAGAAGACCCGGTGCTGGACTACGATTTCTTGTCAGACGTCTGCGGCGTCGATTGGCTTGGCAAAACTTACCGGTTCGAGGTCGTCTATCATCTCTACTCTCTACAACACAACTCTAGACTGAGGCTCAAGGTAAGGCTCGAGGAAAAGGAGCCTTCGCTACCCTCCGTCGTCGAGGTATGGCCGACGGCCAACTGGCATGAAAGGGAAGTCTTTGACATGTTCGGGATAGTGTTCACGGGGCACCCCGATCTGAGAAGGATCTTGAACCCGGACGACTTTGACGGCTTTCCTTACAGAAAGGATTTTCCGATAAGGTAAGGAGCATGCATTGGCCGTTTCCGAAAGAATGATTCTCAACATCGGCCCCCAGCATCCCAGCACACATGGCGTGCTGAGGCTCGTCGTTGAACTTGAGGGGGAGACGATCGCCAAAGTAACCCCGCACATCGGTTATCTTCATAGAGCGATTGAGAAACTCTGCGAAACCAAGACCTATCTGCAATGCATTCCTCTCACGGACAGGCTGGACTATCTGGCTCCTCTCTCCAACAACCTGGGCTATGTGCTGGCCGTGGAAAAACTCCTTGGTCTTGAGGTTCCGAGAAGGGCTCAGATCTTGAGAGTGATCATGGCTGAACTAACAAGAATCTCGTCTCACCTTATCTGGCTCGGGACCCACGCGATGGACATTGGTGCAATCACAATGTTCCTCTATACGTTCAGGGAACGCGAGACCACCTATGATCTTTTTGAACTTGCCCACGGGGCACGAATGAACGTCAGCTATATGCGTGTTGGCGGGCTCGCACGTGACATACCCGGTGATTTCTTGACGAGACTCAAGGCCTTTCTTGATGAGCTTCCCAAGAGGATTGACGAGTACGAGACTCTTCTGACCAAGAACAGGATTTGGCTCAACCGCACGAGAGGGGTCGGGGTCTTGAGCGGTCGGGACGCAATCGCCCTTGGTGTAAGCGGCCCAAACCTGAGGGCCTCGGGTGTAGGCTGGGACATACGGAAAGCATGTCCTTATTCTGCGTACGACGAGTTCGATTTCAGAATTGCCACAGGACAGAACGGTGATGTCTACGACAGATATCTCGTGAGATTGACGGAGATGCGGGAGAGCATAAATATCATAAGACAATGCCTCGAGGTTCTTCCCGAAGGCCCAGTTGTAGCGGACGATCCCAAAGTTGTCTTCCCACAGAAGGACTTGCTCTCGACGGACATGGAGTCTCTTATTCATCACTTCAAGCTGGTCGCAGAGGGTTTCAGCCCTCCTGAGGGAGAGTGCTACGTCAGCATTGAGGCCCCCAAGGGTGAACTGGGCTTTTACATAGTGAGTGACGGAGGTCCCCGTCCTTACAGGGTCAAGGTCAGGGCGCCTTCTTTTGTAAATCTCCAGGCGCTCTCAAAGATGGCCGAGGGTCGTCTCATTGCCGATCTGGTCGCAGTAATCGGGAGCATCGACATCGTCCTGGGCGAGATTGATCGGTAGTGACTCACGCGAGAGGGACGGTCGGGAGAACAGAGTAAGCATGATCGCAGGATTGAGGAACGTGTATGTCGGCTGAGAGAAGATTCTCCGAGCCAGCGCTCAAGGAAATCGAGACCGTTATTGCGAGCTACCCGACAAGCAGGTCTGCGATTCTGCCGGTTTTGCACCTGGCGCAGAGAGAATTCGGTTTCATCGACAATGACATTGTAGAGCTACTGGCCGGCCTGCTTGGTGTCAAGCCTATTCACATTGAAGAGGCCCTGGGCTCCTATACCATGTTTCGCAGGGATCCGAATGGAAAATATGTGATACATGTATGCACAAATATCTCGTGCTCTCTTCTTGGCGCCGAGAGCATCTTGAGCTACCTGGAGAAGAGGCTGGGAATCGTTCGGGGTTCTACCACTCCCGATGGTCTCATAGCATTGACGACAGTAGAATGCCTGGGTTCATGTGGTACTGCCCCAGTCATGATGATCAACGACAAGTATTATGAAAATCTGGACGTCGAAAAGGTCGAGGCCATTCTTCGCGATATGGGGGCCTAGGCAGGACGAGACTTCTGGTTTGACGAAAGGCCGTTGCGTTCAGATCGCCGGTATCTTTGAGACTGACATTCGGAGTCTGTTTGAAAAACATTTTTTCCTGAGGATTCTTGATGGCTGAGAAAATCCTTCTTAGAAACGTAGAAAAACCTGGTTCCCATGAGATTGATGTTTATCTTTCCTCGGGTGGATACAGGGCGCTCGAGAAGGCGATCCGCACGTTCAAGCCCGACGAGGTAGTCGAGATGGTCAAGCAGTCGGAACTCAGGGGAAGGGGAGGAGCTGGCTTTCCGACAGGTCTCAAGTGGAGCTTCGTTCCCAAAGACGCGCCGGGGCCAAGATATCTTTGCTGCAACGCTGACGAGGGCGAACCCGGGACATTCAAGGACAAAGTGATAATAGAACACGACCCTCACCTTCTTATTGAAGGCATCGTCATTTCCTGCTACGCGCTCTCTATTCAAACCGCCTACATCTACGTTAGGGGTGAATTCGCTCTGGGTGCGCAGAGGCTAATGGCTGCCATTTCTGAGGCGGAGGCGAAGGGTTTCTTGGGCGAGAAGATTCTGGGGAGTGGCTTCAGTCTTCAGGTCAGAGTCCACAGGGGTGGGGGTTCGTACATCTGTGGTGAAGAAACCGCACTTCTTGAGTCCCTTGAGGGAAAAAGGGGACAGCCGAGACTCAAGCCCCCGTTTCCTGCAAGCGTGGGGCTGTACGGTCGTCCCACAATCATAAACAACGTGGAAACGCTGGCAAACATACCGTCCATAGTGATGAATGGACCGGAGTGGTTTGCCTCAATCGGGACAAAGTGGAACACCGGAACCAAGCTGTTTGCGGTTAGCGGCCATGTCAACAAACCCGGTGTCTATGAGCTACCTCTCGGTGTGAGTCTAAGAGAGTTGGTGTTCGAGCATGCAGGTGGAATCAGAAAGGGAAGAACGCTCAAGGCCGTCATGCCGGGCGGATCCTCCACGCCTCTCGTGACTCCTGAGAATTTGAATGTTGCGCTTGATTTCGATTCTCTGGCAGCGATAGGTAGCATGCTGGGGTCCGGGGCAGTCATTGTGATGGATGATACCACGTGTATGGTTCAAGTTGCCCTGAGACTCACAAGATTCTACAGACACGAATCCTGCGGTAAGTGCACTCCCTGTCGTGAGGGTCTCGGTTGGATGATTAGAATTCTTGAAGGCATCGAGTCGGGAAGGGGAAATCCGAGCGACATTGGACTACTCGTTGACATTTCCTCCCAGATATCGGGAAAGACCCTATGTCCAATGGGTGATGCGGCAGTAATACCGGTGCAGAGCACGATCAAGAAGTTCATGGACGAGTATGAGTCACATCTTAAGACAGGAAGCTGTCCTGTTGCGCCAGCGGACGCGGCAGTGGGCCAAGGCTAGCCAAGCCGGGCCAAGCTCAGGGTGAAAACGTGACCGTAAGAGTCAGGATTGACGACAGAGAGATTCAGGTCGAACCGGGCACCAGCATACTGCGTGCTGCTTCTCAGGCCGGAGTCCACATCCCCCATCTCTGCTACGACAAGAATCTCTCGATAATGGGTTCGTGCCGAATTTGCCTCGTGGAAGTGGAAGGTAATCCAAAACTCCAGCCGGCCTGCTCCACGGCAGTCTGTGAAAAGATGGTGGTGAGAACGGATAGCGCTCCCGTGCGCGAGGCGAGAAAGGGAGTGCTCGAACTATTCCTTACTAACCACCCCCTTGATTGTCCCGTCTGTGACAAGGGTGGTGAGTGCAAACTCCAGGACTACGTTTTTCAGTACGGGGGAGGCAGGGGAAGGTTCGGGTTTGAGAAGAGAACCTTTGGCAAAGAGGACGTTGGTCCTTTTGTTGTGCGAGACATGAACAGGTGCATACACTGCACCAGATGTGTTCGCTTCACTTCCGAGATAACCCTCACAGAGGACCTCGGTGCGTTCGACAGGGGAGACAGAACGTCAATAGGTACGTATCTTGGCAGGGAGTTGCGGAATCCCTTTTCTGGAAACGTGACCGAGCTATGTCCTGTCGGTGCTCTCACTGATAGAATATTCAGGTTCAAGGCCAGGATCTGGGATCTCGAAGAGGTGTCTTCCGCGTGCCCGCTCTGTCCTGTTGGCTGTCTCACTCATCTACAGCTTTATAAGGGTCGCATTGTCAGGGTGCGTAGCCGCAAGGACGGCCGGAACCCATGGATCTGCGACCTCGGCAGATTCGGGTATGCTCCGGTGAGACCTCTGGAGAAACAACCCATCATAAGAAAACACGGACAGGAACAGAGCGTGCCTTGGGAAGTAGCACTCGATACGGTTGGTCGGGAGTTTAGAGCAATCTCAGAAGAAAGCGGTCCGGAGAGTGTCGGTGTCTTCTGTTCTCCGTTGGCCACAAACGAGGAGATGTTCGCCATTCAGCATGTTTTCAGAAGCATTCTTGGTTGCAGCAACATAGACTTCAGGCTCAGGGCGGCTGGCCCGGTTGGTCCTGAAGAAGCTCAGATTCTCTCGCTTGCTTTGACTGGCCAGGGGAGAACGGAAGAGCTTTTCGGCTGCGAGACAATCGTCCTTTTCTGCTCCGACCCCTGTGAGGAAACCCCCGTAGCTGGTCTCGAGTTTGTGCGGGCCGCCAGTTCCGGCTGCAGGGTCATATCGATCGGCCCAAGAAGACCCAGCCCTGACGCTCTTTCCGAAGTTTGGTTGGCCTCCACGCCGGAAGATAGCGTGTTCCTTCTGGCCTCGATTGCTGGGGAGATCGCGGCAAGGGCCATGAAGACCCTGCCCAATGATCCTGACCTAGGAGGAGTTGTCGAGGAACTGAAGGGATTCTCACTCGAGAAAGCCGGCGAGCTCACAAAAACGGATTCATATGGATCCGACTCTCTGGCCCAAGAGATTCTCTCGTCGCGCAGACTAGGGTTAGTTGTAGGTCGTGAAGTGTTTCACCGCCCGTCCCTGTATCTGGCTCTCTCCTCGTTGCTGAGGATTTGGGCCATTAGAGAAGCTGTCAAAGCGGGCACGACTGTGCTTCTCTCTCTGCTCGGTGAAGCCAACGTACGCGGTGCACTGGAGTTTGGAGCCTTTCCGGTCACTCTTTACGGCAGGGGGTCTCTCGCGAACGAGGAAGGATCGAGACCCGGAAGAAGCTTCGGTCAAATGATAGACGCTGCCAGACGCAGAGAGCTCAAAGCTCTTTTCGTCTTCGGAGGCGACCCTTTGTCAGAATACGAGAGCCAAGAAACCTTACAGGAGGCACTGGCAAACCTAAGCCTCTTGGTCGTGCAGAGCGAAGTCATGAACAAGACGGCCAGAATGGCGCATGTTTATCTTCCTCTTCAGAGCATCTTCGAAAGGGAAGGGAGTTTTCTCAACCTTGAAGGAGACCTCGAGGCTCTGTGCCCTCAGGCCTCGGGCTATGGAGGACGTTCGCTTGTCTTTGACACCCTTGAGTCATTGTGCAGAGCGATGGGCAGTAAATCCGGGTTTACAGACGCAGATTCTGTGCTCTGGGAGATGAAACGAGTCCGTGGCTGGGATTTCGTGGAACATCTGAAAGAGTTGGCAACGGGGCAGGGGGTGAGACTCTACGGCGCCCCGAAGGAGCCGTCCCGGGCATGGATAGGTCCACGCGTGTTTGAGAAGAAGATGGCGGCGGAGGCGGTGCTGGAGATGAGCCCCGGCCGCACCAGAGAAATAGACACGCGGGCGTTGGATTATCCCTACGTTCTCGTTACCGGGATTGCAGGAGTGTCGAGTTGGGTCTGGGCACGAGATGTCTCGAGCCACGAATCCATACCAAAATCGGCCTTTGCCGAAATCTCCGAAGCCGACGCCGAGGAACTAGGCATAAGTGACGGCAGCATGATTGATGTCGAATCTCAGGCGGGCAGCATAACGGTCAGCGCTAAGCCCACCAAAGGACTGATGAAAGGCGTTGTTTTTGTGCCTCACGGTTTTGACGACGCAAGAGTCAGCGTTCTTATGGGAGCCGGCGAGCCCATAACCAGGGTGAGGTTGAAAAAGACTCGTGGTTGAATACGTACTGGTTGCACTAATCAAGTCCATTGTTGTATTCGTGATACTACTACTCATGGTGGCCTACCTCACTCTTCTGGAGAGAAAGGTTGTCGCGCGTATCCAGGTGCGCGTGGGGCCTAATAGAGTCGGCCCGGCAGGTCTTTTGCAGCCGATTGCAGACGGTATCAAACTCTTTCTCAAAGAGGACATTGTGCCGTCCGAGGCAGACCGGCCCCTATACATTCTGGCACCTGCACTCTCTCTGGCCGCAGCCTTTGCCACATTTGCCGTAATTCCCTTCGGCGATGAGATACAGATATTTGGTCGCAGGATATCTCTTGGAATTGCTGACGTGAACATTGGGATTCTATACGTGCTTGCCATCTCTGGGCTGGGTGTCTACGGAATCATATTCGGCGCCTGGGCTTCAAACAGTAAGTACCCGCTCATCGGGGGACTCCGTTCGGCAGCTCAGATGGTGAGTTACGAGATTTGTCTTGCCTTCTCAATAATCGGTGTTCTCATGATCACCCGGTCAATGAGTCTCACAGACGTGGTAGATGGCCAATCGCACGTGTGGTTCGCCGTTTTGCAGCCAATAGGCTTCCTTGTCTTTCTAATAGCTTCCTTCGCCGAAGTAAACAGGCTTCCCTTTGACCTGCCGGAGGCAGAGAACGAATTGGTCGGAGGATTTCACACCGAATACAGCAGCATGAAATTTGCGATGTTCTTTCTTGGCGAATATGGAAACATGATAACGGCTTCTGCCATGATCACGACACTCTACCTCGGGGGCTGGCACGGTCCGTTCCTGCCTCCTGTTGTCTGGTTTCTTGTAAAGATCGTTGTCTTGCTTTTTGTTTTTGTTTGGGTGAGAGGCACACTCCCGAGGTTCAGATACGATCATCTGATGAAATTCGGTTGGAAGGTGCTCATACCCCTTTCGATTGCGAATATCCTTGCAACGGGGATTGTCCTGGCACTTGTTGATTAGGTAGCGATTGATTCCTATGTCAGACGACGGACTTAAGTTGGAAACTGCAACGGCAATATTGAAGGGCATGTGGCTCACACTCAGACATTGCTTCAAGAGGCCAATAACCGTTTTGTATCCAGAAAAGAAGCGAAGCGTCAGCCCTCGCTTCAGAGGTCTTCACTCTCTTGCCGTCGATGATGCGGGCTTGGAGAAATGCGTCGGCTGTGGATTGTGCGCGAGGATATGTCCTTCGGACGCGATAGAAGTCGTGGCAGGAGAAAATACCGAAAGTGAGAGGTATTCCAGAGGAGAGAGATATGCAGTCCATTACGTCATTGACCTCGGGCGCTGCATCTTCTGCGGGTACTGTGTTGATGCCTGTCCTACGGAGGCTCTGTCGATGACTCCGAGGTACGAGATGGCAGATTATGACCGCGATCTTTTCTTTTGCACGAAATCACGGCTTCTT
>Ga0315291_10013169_pt1 | contig 10031 bp, 8 predicted proteins | sample YL17G12_20_MG_FD_203070 | JGI IMG/M metagenome (GOLD analysis project Ga0315291, IMG submission 203070) | Sediment microbial communities from Yellowstone Lake, YNP, Wyoming, USA - YL17G12_20 | ecosystem: Environmental > Aquatic > Freshwater > Lake > Sediment | place: USA: Wyoming | collected...
TGTCCACTCCATTCCGTCTCGGGATCCATCACGATGAGAGACAGCCGTGGGGAGTCCGGGATGGCGTCGGCATCCGTGGGGAAGAAGACCAGGGGCACGGCGGCCTTGGTTTCGAACTCCTTCCGCACCAGGGTCTGGGCACTCTTCTTGACATCGCCTTCGTCCAGGGAAGCCCGCCGGTCATTGACGACCTTGGTCAGCTTGGGATGGAAGCCAAAGCGATACCCGTCGGTCCCGGCCTTCCGGATGTAGAAACCCCTCTTCTCCAGGGCAATGGCAGCGTTATCAATCGAGGTGGTGTCCACCTCTGGCTCGCCCAGGGCAAAGCGGAGTTCAGGCAGGTGGGCATACTTGTCCACCATGCCGCCGGAGGACTCGAACAGGATCGCCGCCCCCACCCGCCGGTGGATGTCCTTGAGGGGCCCCTTGGTGTCCGCATCCAAGCCGCGGGTGCGGGCGGTCTCCCCGGCAATGTCCGTCGTGATGGCCGATTCGAGTTTGGTCTCCCCAAGCTGGCCCAGGATGGTGGCCCGGAACTCCGAAACCTCCAGCGGGGCCGAGCCCAGGGTGATCAGCGGCTCGCGGCGGGCGCGCTTGTAGCCGTCCCGGTACGCCCAGGAGATCCACTGCGCCAGCATTGCGAGGGTGCCGCGCGTCTGCTGGTACTGGTGGAGGGACTGCCACTTGCGCTGGAAGACAGAGAGGGTGGAGGGGTGGAACGGATAGCAGGCCTCGAACCGGGCCTGGAGGAACTCTCGGGCCTTGGCCTCCGTCGCCGTGGAGTCCACGGCCGTCCACTCCGGGGGCAATTGCGCCCGTCGCTCGAAGCACCAGTCGGCATAGGCCTTGGCAACGGCCTTGCGGGTCTTTTCCGCCCCGAGATCCTCGAACAGACGCCGGCGGACTACCTCGCTGATCTCGGCCTCGTCCACGGCGATCAGGTCCTTGGCCACCCGCTTGACGACCCGAGTAATCTTTTCCTGCCAATCCATGTCATACGGGGTCATCTCGACCTGGCTGCGGGGCAGGCTGATCATAGCCGCCCCCTGGGTCGTTCCCGTCATCGCCACCGTCAAGTTCTGCAGGAAGTCACGGAACCCCTCAGCCAGGTCCCGATGCCGGCTCATGAAGTTCAGGACCTCGTCGCAGAGGACCAGGATCCGTCCACCGGCCGCGGTGAACAGGTCCTGGAGCGCCTCGGTTCCCGGCGGTGTGGTCTTCGCCTTTGGTCCCAGAAGGGCAACCCCCTTCATCCCGGCAAGCTGGTGCGCCAGGTCAATCCATGGGGTTTCCCGGCCCTCCCGCGGGTCCCAGGCATTTCCGACGAAGACGGCCACCTGGGCCGAGGGGACCTCTCCGAGTCCTGCGTCCTTGAGCATCCAGGCGACGCCTGGATCCTTCGCAACCTTCTTCCCGGCTTTCGCCAGGTGGTAGAGGGCGGTCAGCGTGTGGGTCTTCCCGCCGCCGAACTGTGTGATCAGGGTGAGGACCGGCGCAGTCCGCTCCGTGAGCCCCGCGATCCGCCGCAGGACCATCCCGGTATGCTCGCGCAATGCCCGGGTGAAGTAGGTTCGGGAGAAGAATTTCACCGGGTCGCTGTAGTCCTCCGGCGCCGTGCCCCGGACCACTTGCTCGAGCGCGATGGCGAACTCGTCCGGATGAAACGACCGGCCCTCGCGGACTTCGGCCCGCGGCGTCGCTACCCTGTACCAGGGTTCCATATTGCTTCCTTTCTCACCGCAGAGGCGCGGAGGGCGCAGAGTTTTCTTTGAAATCATGCACAATGCGCTTGATGCCACGCCGAAGGACCGGAACGTTGAAGTTGATGAGCAGTCCGACGGACCATCCTCCGAGCTTCAGGTACGTCAGCATCTGAGCTTCGTGAATGTGCAGCAGGGTCTCAACTGCTTTGAGCTCAACTACCACCGATTTCTCGACCAGGAAATCCAGGCGATAACCACAATCCAGAGAAACGCCCTTATAGACAACTGGCAGGGCGAGTTGACGCTCGAAATCGATCCGGCGGAGCTTCAATTCGTGGGCAAGGCATTCTTCATAGGCCGACTCGAGCAGCCCCGGCCCCAGCGCCTTATGCACCTCGATCGCCGCCCCGATGATCTTCTCTGTCAGCTCATTCTCTCGCATGTTCTCTGCGTTCTCTGCGCCTCTGCGGTGAGCCATCTAACGCGGTCCCCCGGACCACCTGCTCCAGGGCGATAGCAAACTCGTTCGGATGGAACGACCGACCTTCGCGGACTTCGGCCCGCGGCGTGGCAACTTTGTACCAGGGCTCCACCTCCGCCTACTCCACCATCTGGACCCCGACTCTGCACGCGTCACCAAGCCCTGGACGCCCTCAGGATCTCAATGTCTTCGCCTTGGAATGGTAGATCGCCTTCGCCGTCCTCGCTCCTCGGAACATCACCATCGTGCCCGATTCTCACCACGGGTCTACTTTGTAGTTGATCCGGTCAAGCGTGTCGAGTGTCACCTCCTGTGCGCGCTCGTACTCCATGGACGCCTCTCTGACGAAGTGCACCTCGCTTGGGAGATTCGGCCGGGGGAGGCGCTCCGCCTGAGCAGGCACCAGAACGAACAACGCCCCGAAGCCTCCCTCGCCCCAGTGCACGACCTGGTTCGGACGAAACCGCACCTTCCATCCCTGCTGGAGGCATGTGCGGGCGACATGCCGGAGGAAGCCCAGGTACAGCTCCACCAGCGCACGCTCGCGCTCGCTGAGCTCCCTTCGGGTAGCGTTCCAGTCCTGCTCCAAATGGCCGATTGTGACCGAGACAACGTCAGCGCCACCCATCGCGGTCCCTACTTGCCGTGCATTCGCCCTCGATTCGCATGCGCACAGAAGGCCGCCTCAATTCACAGGATGTCACTCCCGAACCGGGGCCGGTGGTAGCAGCTTCAGACCGTACTTCCGGGCAAGGCCCTCCGCCCGCGCCCGAGGCAGGGCCCGGGGAGGCCTGCCTGCCCGTGCCCGCTGTTGCTCTCGTCGTACCTGGTGAATCCACTCCAAGGACGGCGTCCCCCAGGTTCCTCTTTTGGCTTCGCGTTTCTTCATGGGTAAGCCTGCCAGGCGAACCGGGTCTGGCGTTTTCTTTGCCTACCTGTCCTACTGCTTTCCCAAAGCTACGTCTTCAAGAACGACCTGCTTGAATACCGTCGGGTCCCCGAGCCGCTTTACCGCGTCTAGAATTTCGATGCCGGCCAAGCGCCCATCCGCATCGTAGTCCGCAGCAATGCCTTCAGCCAAATGCTTTGTCGTAACCGTCGTTTCCTTGAAGCGGATATAAAGGGCATCCACCTCGCGATCATATGTGATTCTCATCCTGCCTCTCCCTCAGGTCCCCACTGTTCTGTCCTGACGGCCTCGATGACCTCGTGTTCGATAGCGCCACGAAACTGAAGCTGTTTCCTTGCGTGTCCTGACAGCCGAATTGGCTTAAGTGATGGCACCTGGGTTTCGCCTCTCATCGGGGAACCGCTAGGAGCATAGCATCAAGCAGCCGTTTTTCCTCGCTTTCTTTAGGATACAGGGCTGAGAGGGCGTTGGCTAGGCGCAAGAAGTCCGGGCCGCGCTGTTGCTCGGCCTCCAGGAGGGCACGGAGCGCGTTGGTCCGCCCGCCGGCCTGGAGGAGCATGGCCGCGTGGACCCGGTCGAGCGTCGTGGCTTCCCTGTGCGTCCTCAGTGCCTCATCGCCGACATTCGCCGCGGCCTTCTTGCGGCCACGTCCCCGACCCCTGATCTCGGGCTCGACACCGGATTCACCGAACAGATTGAGCTGCACCTGGCCAGTCGGGGTTCGCTCGATCCGGTCAGCCACTGCTGAGGCACCCTCCTCGCCGAAGAGTTGTCTGGAGCGTTCACCGACCGGGAGGAGTCGAACGACACCCTTCGTCGTCTCGATGATCCGCCCCTCCCATTCGGGCAGGTGGATGCCTAGCGGCTGGGCGAAGCGGCGCACCACGTCGAAGATGAGGCTGAAGCCCGGCTTCTTTCTTGGGGATGCCTCCTCTTTTTCATCTTCCTCAGATTCTTCTCCGGATTCTTCGGCACCCTCGTTCGCCTGCGCCCCGTTCGTACTTTGAAGAGTCCAGAGGAAAAGAGCCGTCAGCCGCGCGTCCTCCTCCAATGCTCCTGCTGCCCCTTCGGCTCCGCTCAGGGCAAGGCTGTTCCGAGCCCTCGCCTCGGCTGTTCCAAGGACCTGCTCCAAGGCGGTGCGGCCTACGACCTCCCACACATAGGCCAAGAAGCCGCGCTTGTGTGGTTCGGTCGCCTCAGGGTCTCCACCCAGGAGAATTACCCGTTCCTCAGCATCTACAACCTTTGAGTACCGACTGTAAATCTCCAAGGCCGGTCCGATGCAGGCGAAAACGAGGTCGGCACCGCGCACCCCTTCGCCCTGGAGGCGCTCCATCCAATCCGCCATGCGACGGGGGAGTTCATGGAGTACCAGGCTCCAATCGCCCACGGGTGCATCCTTGGGCCGGGGTCGGCAGACGAGGTGGACGCTGGTTGCGAGGGCCGCGGAGTCGCGAGCCCGAAAGCGCGAATACCGCTCCGTAGCAATTGGCCAAGAGCCCGTGATTACCCAGCCGCCTCGTATCATACCTGATAGGAGAGCCTCCCATCCCTCGGTGGTCTTGTGCGCAAAAACAACGCTTCCGACACCGTCCTCCTTGAGCACCCTACGACCCCTTGTGAAAGCACGCGCCATAGCCTCTTCGAAAAAGGTGCGACCTTTGAGCTGGCTGCCGAATGATTTCGTTTCGTCTTGAACTATCTCCCGAGTCTTGGGTGTTAGGCCGTTCTCTAGGTCGAAGGGGTCATGGAGCAACGGATGGTCCGGTAGTCCCCTTTTAAGCCAGACGAAGAAGAAGTCAGAGAGGTCTGAGTATGGTACAGCATCATAGTAGGGTGGATCCGTGAACCAGACCGATGCCGATTGGTCAGGGAGGATTGACTCGCAGGCGTCAGCAAGTTGAGGTGATGACGGTTGCGTTCCTTGAATGTAAGAGGCCAAGGTGTTGCGCGCTATATTGTCGATCGATTGATCAACTGAAGCGCTTGAGTCCGATAAAATGTTACTCTCGCAAAAGTCCCAGCCCATGGGCAACGCCGTGCCTTTGAACAATTGATTTGGACACTCGACGCCAAGGCTCCAGTTAACGAGACTGTTGTTTCTATCGGCCAACTTTGTGCATACCATGGCAAGTAATTGCTGGAGTTTTTGCAGGTTCTGCGCTCCGACCACAGACCGAATCGTAGACGCTAGCGTGACGAATGCTAGTTTCTGACGGGCCGTGAAGAGATCGCCCCATTGCAACATACCATATCGCTGCACGCGGAAACCGAGAGTACCAATTGGCGGTAGCGGCTCATCGGGCACCGGGCTCAGTCCATTCGGTAGCTTCGCGGCGGTAACCCTTTCCAGACTTTTTGATGCCTTCCAGACAGCTTGGTAATCGGGCTCGGTCGGCAGCCGGTAGTGTCGGCCCTGCTCGCCTGGTTTCAAAGTCACAACGGCGAGCAAGCGCGCCCCGCCAGTGCGCTGGCCATTATTGTCGAAAATCACATCCGCCCCGCCCCTCTGGGCCGCCAGTTGCGCCCGGACACGGTCAGGCGAAAGAATCATGTTGCAGCAGGGGCAATTAGCCTTCGCCCGATTCACCGTGCCGTCGGACACCTCGCTCTCCGTTTTCGGCTCGAAAACTTGGAACTCGACCCGCGGCGTTTCACCCTTTGGCCGGATCACCCGATATAGTAGCGTTCGTCTTCGGTTCGCCTTCTTGCAGAGCCAGAACGACCGCGCAAGCGGGATCTCGGCACCACAGTTGGGTGCTTCGCACTGAACCGTCCTGGCCCAGAGGTAGGCGATGGGTCTTGCGCCATCCGGGTCGTCCGGATAGAACTCGCCTAATTCCTTCCCCGCAGCCTGCTTGACCTCGGCTCCCAGGCGCCGAAGCCCCTCCGCTAGTTCCGGCCCGTGCCGAGGGATGTCTTCAAGCATGACCTTGAGGATAAGGCACGCCACCGGGTTGAGGTCGCTGGCGAAAGTCTCGCATCCGAGTCGGAGGGCTTCCAGCGGGATCGAGCCCCCGCCGGCGAAGGGGTCCACGACCAACGGCGTTTCCTCGCCGTGCGCTGCCTTCACGAGTCCTCGTGAAACCTCAAGGTAGGTACGGTCAGCCGATAGGTCCCAGTTGGCGAAGTCCCCGATGAACTTGAGGAGGGCCTGCCGCAGCTCCTGGTCCTTCGGACCGATGGTGTGCCGGACTTTGAGCAACAGAGTCCGCGCCCGCTTCTTGAACTCGGCAGGACACGCGGGATCGCACGGGTCTGGGAGGAGCAACGCGAGTAGCATCGCCCGGCAAGCCGCCAGCGGACGCCGTGCCCACCAGAGGTGGAGCGTGCTCGGGTGGCCGTGGCGGATAGACTTTTCCCGCACCGCGTGCTTCGACACCACGGAAATCGGAAAATCCACCTCCGCCAGCCGCTTACATTCCTTCGGAATCATAAACCCCGTCACCCACGAAGCACATTGATGCAGACCTCGTTACAGCCACACGATCTGCAGCGCACCAACCTCCTCTATCGCGCTGAAGTCGTTGCGCTCTTTTGTGACTAGAGGACAGGCATACTCCTCTGCAGTTGCGGCGGCAAATGCATCGGCGATGGATAGGTAGTAGCCTTGGCCATCCCGTTCCCATCGCCTAGCCTTCCAACGGCCGACGCGCTTAATAAAGGTCTCGCTGATCTCCGGGAGAAGACGGACAATCACAAGCGCTCGCTGCCATGCCCTGTCTGCTATTTCTTGCCCGTCCGCTCGATAATAGCCGTAGTAGACCTCACAAAGTTGAACTGCATGAATCGCAAGGACATTCTCTTCATCCCGTAGCAGATCAGCGACAATTTCGTGGCCTTCTTCCCCTTTGAAGTAGGCTATAACGGCATTTGCGTCCACGATGTGCGTTATCTTGGCCGCCATCAATTCTCCCGCCCGGTCTCTGCGCGTTTCCACTCAAAGTAGAGAGCTGTATCCAGACGGGCATCACGCAAATCACCATCAGTTTCCCTAACAAGCTCATCCCTGCTCCTCGGCTGAACAGGTTCTTTCCCAGGCGCCGGGTAGATCTTGTGACCGCGCCTACAGGCCACCTGTCCGAGGGGTGTAGCGGACGGAGCGACGGTTTGCCGACACTGCTCGCAGTAGACAAGATCGAACAAATCGCAAACCGCTCGGCCAAACTCGACCGCTACCGTTCTGGACACATTTCGGGCCCATATGTTGAAATGAGCCCCGATCCAGTTCCTGACCGGCCATTGAACCTCGAGGAGGTCGAGCGCTTGTCGTCCCGCTTGATAGAGAGTCGGATAGTTCGTGCGCACCTCCTTGTAGAATGCCGGCCAGAGCTCGCCGATTTCGTACTGCTCCCCTCGTTTAGCTTGTATGCTTAGCCGGAAGGTGTAACGCATCTCCTGCAAGACGTGCTCAAGGAGCCTTCCGGCCATCGCGGCAATATCCTGTATCTGTCCGTTCTGCAGGAGGTCTTCGAGGGAATGGCGCTCCTCCGCAGGCTCACGAAGATCTGGTCCTTCTTCGATAGTCCATTTGTGAATCACCTTGTTAATGAAGTTACTCGCAACACGGCATCGAGCCTGGATGTCACGAAAGTGCTCGAACCAGATCCGGTCATGCGTTGTCAACAAGATCTGATAGTCCCTGAACTCAGATAATAGGACCTCCGACACATGCACCAAATGGGCATTGTCAACGCTGGTGAGAATGTCGTCTAGCAGCAGTAAATCGAAATTCGGCCTCTGCTTTCTGTCCCAGCGTCGAATGGCCAAGAACACACTTAGCCCCAGCATGTCAAGACGGGCATCGCTGTAATATGCGCGTGGATCGACCCTCTGCTTGTCATAGAAATTAACCCACAGGTTGGCGCTGCCTTGAACGGCCTCCCGAACCTCTAGCCGAACTCCGCCGTGTCCCTCAGTATCGACGAGCAGCTTGTAGATGGCATCGATGTCGTCCGACAACTCATCAAAAATACCCTGGACCTCTTCCTTTCTCGCTGTAAGGGCATCTTCGTAGAGGCGCGTCGCGACGCCAACGCGTATGCTAGTCTCTTTGGCATCTGTCCTGGCTGTGGTCAGCTTTGCCCATATCTCTTGCGTCTGGACAATCCTCTGGCGCACGGAAAGAAGCCGTTGGGCCGCTTCTGCCGAAGGAAGCGAAGCAAGAATCTGGCGCAAGCGTTCGAGGTCTATAGCCAAGTTCCGGAGGGCGCGAGAGCCCTCGCGGATGGCGTCGTAGGGGTCTAGGATTCTCTCAACTATGAGCTCCCTCAGATCACCGGAGACGGCTTGGTGAGCATTATCGATGGTGGAGCGAACCTCGCGGAGGTTTTCGTCGCCCAGCCTTTGGTCTTCCTCCGCTAGCGAGGCGATCGCCCGCCCGGCTCTGGCGGCCGCCTCCTGCGCGGAACGGAGGGTCTGCCTCGCCCTGTCTAGCGCTTCTTGCGCTCGCCGTCGCAAATCGAGAACTTGTTGCATTGCCTCCAGCTGTCCTCGCGCATGGGCGACAACGCCGCTTGGATCAATCGGCTGTTCGCAGAGCGGGCACGTTTCTCGGCCTTCCTCCTGGATCCATCGGATTCCTTGCTGTAAGACCGCCTCGTAGAACACGCGTGCCTCTAGAGCCTCACGCTCCCCCAGCGCTTCGACTGCGGTCACGAGTTGGCCGATGGTCAAGGAGGAAATCGACTCAATGAGCTCCCCTAGGGCTTTTTCCGCATTCGAGAGGCGTAATTGCCGTGTAAGGTCACCGAACCGGGCCAACTCAGCGTCGAGCCGGCCAATAGCCCCTTCCAGGTCACCAAGGTCGTCGATTCGAGGCTGTCCGACGTCCTTCAGAATCTGGTTGATAGCGCTAATGACCTCTACCTGAGTCGGTTCCTGCCCCAAATCCTGACCCCTCAGTTCACGGCGAAGGTCCGTCACAAGGCGGGCGACCTCCTGCCCGGATCGTTGAGCCTCACTTTCGGCTCTTTCCCGTGCTGCGCGTAAAGCATCTTCCATGGCCTCAATCCCGGACAGTGGCAAGAAAGGTCGAAGAAGGTCGTAACGCTCGCGTGGCTGACAGTCGATGAATGCCAAGACCTGAAGGCGCCTCAGGATGTAGAGGTTCTCCCGGGCCGATTCCACATAGTTTTGGATTTCAGTTGGTAGGCTTGGGAGAGCGGAATCCTGCGTGAAGGTCGAGGAAGCCGAGTCATCAAACGTCACCGCGATCCGAGGGGGGCTGTCCACGCTGCGGATGTGGGGCCCATGGCGGTCCGAGGACAACCCTTGCGCGCGACCATCTAGAGTCGAAACCCGTCCCGTAAACAATTTCTCCAATGCATCGACAAAAGAACTCTTGCCAGTACCGTTCTCACCAAAAAGCAGGAGGGACTTGCCGTCGAAGAGTAATGCAACATCCTTTCGAACGCCGCGGAACCCCCGGAGATCAAGTCTTCGAATTCTGGGCATGTTCCTTCACCCCTTGGGAAAGCGCCTCAAGAATAGCATCCGGGTCCTTCAAACGGCCCGACTGCCGGAGAACCTGGATGCGACGGACTACTTCGCGAGGTATAGATTCATCCGACTCCAGCTTTCGAAATAGCCTGTCCAGGATTCGCTCTTCAACGGTCAAGGCCTCACTCATGATGCTCACCTCTCAAGCCTTCCAATACGCTCACGTCGGTCCCGTTCATTCGCTGCTTCCGTAAGGCAGTGAGTCCTCTCGCACCCGCATCGGCTGGCGCATGGCGTCCACACTGAGCCAGTAATGGTCCACCTTCTTGACCTCATGCCAGGGGAGGCTGGCCGGGTCCTTGATAATCTGAAGATGTGGAGCAGGCATCCTGCCTGCTTCGAATGACAGGCTGGAAGCCTGTCCCACACTACAGTCGGTTACAACGTAAAGCCAGTAGCAGTCGCGCCGATCCTCGGCCACCCGCTTCTCGTTGGG
>Ga0315291_10013170_pt1 | contig 10031 bp, 10 predicted proteins | sample YL17G12_20_MG_FD_203070 | JGI IMG/M metagenome (GOLD analysis project Ga0315291, IMG submission 203070) | Sediment microbial communities from Yellowstone Lake, YNP, Wyoming, USA - YL17G12_20 | ecosystem: Environmental > Aquatic > Freshwater > Lake > Sediment | place: USA: Wyoming | collected...
GCGACCAATGGATGTCCATTCCGGGCGTGGTGGGTACTGCAATCGGGAAGTTCGAGGGCAAACCGTGTATTCGAGTTCTGGCTGCAAAGAAGACCGATCAGCTGATTCAGCAGATTCCTTCCGAGGCGGAAGGGTTTCCGGTAATTATCACGGAGACTGGTGAGATTCGAGCGTTAGACTAAGGCCTCTCTTCACCGCGCTGAGGCCCAATCCTCATTCACGGACAAGATCGAGCGTTATGTGGGGAGATTGCAAACGCCGGTTGAAGAGCGCGGCGGGGGGCGGGCGAAAAACGTAGCACCCAGAGCACTTTACCCCGTCGCTTGACGGGTGTCAATTCCCTCCTATGAGGATTCCTTTCCGCGCATGCCCGTGTGAAGAAGCACTTCGCAGATATTACCGAGTGGCTCACTACGGTGAGCATACCGAAGAAACGCTGCCACCTCTGCGTCGTCCAGGCTTCTGTCTTGTAGCGGGGCTTTGGGGACGCGCCGGCTGCTTTGAGACTTGCCTTGTGCCGTTCGGCATCAAGGAGTCTGATCTGTGCTGCAGGAACTGTGCCGAACTCCTCGACGAACAGCAGACGCACAAAAGGCTGGCACCCCCTCCGGGATTCAAACCCGGGACCTCTGACTCCGGAGGCCAGCGCTCTATTCGCTGAGCTAAGGGGGCGCCGATTCAACACACATACTAAACCCCGTTCCTCGGCCCTGTCAAAGACATCTTGTCTGCGGGGGAGGGCGGCTTGCAGCCCGAGGTTTTGTCGCCCAAAGCGTCTAACAGAAAGAACTCACCGCGGAGGGCGCAGAGAACGCTGAGGAAGAGGATACCCTTATGATCCTGTTTCTGGAACGGCCTCTGCGTCCTCCGCGATCTCGTCGCTATAATGGCGCGCGCGGCTGAACCGCTGCAGGTTCCTCCCGCTCGCCTTTGTCAGGGGCAAAGACCGTTGAACGTCGACTGCGTCTTCTTTGATGCCGGAAACACTCTCGTACACCCCGTCCCGCCGGTCGGGGAGATCTACGCCAGGGCGCTGCGAGAGCGGGGCATCAATGCCGATGCGGAGGACGTGCTGCTTCGATTCAGGCACGTATGCACGGTTCTGCGGCGCCAGCGCCAGGGCGAGGGGCTGTGCTACGGCGCCACGGACGCTGACGCACGCCGCTGGTGGCGCGAGGTTGTCATGCTGACCTTCGAGCGCTTCGGCACCATCCCGGATCCTGATCAGGCCTTCGAGCAGTTATGGAATCACTTCGCCTCGCCGACGGCCTGGGAGGTCTTCCCGGACGTCATTCCCGCGCTGAAAGCGCTCAGGGAGCGCGGCGTCCACCTGGGGATCATCAGCAACTGGGACGTACGGATAGTGCCACTGCTGGAGGGCCTGGGTTTGTGGGGGCTCTTTGACGCCGTGACTGCGTCGTTCCAGGTGGGCGTTGAGAAACCCGATTCGAGGATCTTCTCGGAAGCGCTGGCAAGGTGCCAGGTGGGTCCGCAGCGGGCGCTCCACGTGGGTGACAGCTACGAGGAGGACGTCCTTGGGGCCGTGGGCGCAGGGATGCGGGCCGTCTGGCTCCGGCGCGGCGCGCACGGGTTGCACGACTGCCACGACGCAACTGTAATCAGCACCCTGGCCGAGGTGCCCGAACTGCTCCGTGGTACCTAGGAGCCCCTCTCCCGCTGGATCAGCATGCCAATCAGAATGTCCACCGCTCGCTCAAGCTGGACGTCGCGGAACGGCTTCTTCTCCTCTTCCTTGTTCGGCTCCTGGTTGGGCTTTGGTGTGGTATCCTTCATCGGCTCCTGGTTGGGCTTCAGTGTGGTTTCATTTATCGGCTCCGGCGGATACTGCACGATGTCGGACAGGGAGAGAACCAGCTCTCGCATCTCATCATTCGAGAGCTTGAGTTCCACGTCGGGCACGATCCCCTTCTTCTCGATGCACACTTCGTCGGGCGTGTAGTACCTGGCAGTGGTCAGCTTTATCGCGCCCTTGTCGCGTCCGAGTTCTATGATGCTCTGGACGCTTCCCTTGCCGAAGGTGGTCTCGCCGACTAGGATGCCTCGTTTGTTCTCCTTTATTGCGGCTGCAACGATCTCGGCGCCGCTGGCGCTGTAGCGGTTGGTCAGGATAACGAGGGGCGCGCCGTTGAGAATGTCACCATTCGTGGCCCGTTCGACGGCTCTTGGCCCTTCCTTTCCGCGCACGCTCACCACAACGCCGCTGTCCAGAAACATGTCGGACACCTCCACAGCAGATCTGAGCAGGCCGCCCGGATTGAACCGCAGGTCAAGAATCAGCGCTTTTAGCCCCTGTTTGTTCAGTTCGTTGAGCCTGGTCTCCAGATCTCCCACGGTATGCTCGTGGAAAGAGGCGACGTACACGTACCCTATCTTCCGCTCCTCGTTGATCATCCGCTCGCCTCTAGCGCCGGGCACCTTGATGATTGCGCGTTCTATTGTGATGTCCTCTTGCTCGCGCGTTTCCTTGTGAAACACCGTGATGGTCACCTGGGTGCCTGGCGCGCCACGGAGAACCTTGGCCGCTTCATGCACGTCCTCGAACTTAGACGGATCGTATTCCGCCCCCGTAGACACTTCGCGTATTACTGTTATGATGTCGCCGGCAACAACTCCGGCCCGGAACGCGGGCGTGCCTGGGATGGGCTGATCCACACTCAAGAGCTTGTCGAGCGGGTTGAAGTATATTCTCACCCCCAGACCGCCGAACTCCCCTTCGGTGTCGGCCTTGAACTCCTCGTACGGCTCCGGAGGCATGTAAGCGCTGTAATCGTCCAGCTTGCTCAGGATGCCGTGGTAGGCGCCGACCAGCAGCTTGTCCGGGGCGACATCGTCCACGTACTGCTTCTGGATCTCACGCAGAGCCACCCCCAGCGGGACAAAGAGTGACGTGTCCCATTCGCTGGGCAGGCCGAAGGTCTCTGCAATGGATTCCGTCTTCGGCGCGGGACCGGCGAGCCCCGGGGCGAAAAACAGTCCAACGAACACTCCCACCACAAATCCGGCCAGTAGTCCTTTCTTTCTCACTGTCCACTCCCGCCCGAAGGTCTCAGTTGTACCTCAAACATGCACGCTCGGCCTGAGAAGGAGACGAGCTACCCTCGCCTGTCCATTGCCCGTCTCGCCGCCAGGGCGACGTGGCTTGCGGACAGAGCGTAGAACTTGAAAAGCTCCTCTGGATCTCCGCTCTGGCCGAACTGGTCATCAATTCCCACACATTCCAGCGGCACGGGGCAGCGGCGACCCAGCACCGCCGCCACCGCGCTCCCGAGGCCCCCGCGCAGCAGGTGCTCCTCGGCCGTCACGAGCGCGCCGGTGCGGCCGGAGCCGGCCTCGGCAAGCATAGTGACGATGTCGCGCCGCATCTGATTGGCCACACGCTTGAGCAGGCGGGCGGGCGCTTTCTCACGCGGCACGGTGAAGTCAATCTTCCCCAACTCAGCCGCGTCTACCATGTCGTATCCTGGGGAGAGCAGTAGAGAACCGGACAGGGGTGCAATCGAGGCCAGACGAAGTCGTCTAGATGACTATATCAGAGCGGCAGCAGAGGGGTCAAGTGAGTGCGCAGCGCACTATCCCTGCTACCGGACGAACCACCGGATCGCGTGGCGGCCCTCGCTCTTGTGGAACTGAAGCGTGTATGGGTTGCAGAGCCAGGTGAAGCCGGGCGACTGCTTCATGAGCGACTCGGGCGAGGGGTTCCCCGTGTTCGGCGAGGTGCTCGATGGCTACCCCGAGGGGCGCCTGCAGCACTACCGGTTCTGCCGGTGCTACTCGGTGGCCTGCCCCGAGGGCGAACTGGGCGACGTGCACGTCTCGACGATCCTGTGCCGGGTGTCCCGTGGGCTCTTCGAGCGGGTCAGGGAGCAGGGCTGGCAGCTCTGAGCAGAAGTGGGGGCCGGTTCCCCGGCCGGCTTTCAGCCTGGGCTACGCCCCTCAGATCCGCGGGCCAGCGCAACGGCTTGGCAGGCCGGACTGAGAGTGTGCGACGATACGTCGCCCAAATATGCCTGGTTAACTTGTCGTTCTGACTTGTGTACTTGACATTCCGACAAGTATACCATACAATGGCGCCAACGGAGGTGACCGTATGGCAAACCAGACACTTGGCAACCGTCTGAAAGTCGCGCGGGCTGAGCGGGGGCTCTCGCAGGAGCAGCTCGCCGACCTCGTAAGCGTGACGCGTCAGACCATCAGTGCCATCGAGACGGAGCGATACTGCCCGTCAGCCCTGCTGGCTTTCCTTCTTGCCAGACAACTGGACAAGAGGGTGGATGAACTATTCTTCCTGAAAGGAGAAGCGACATGAGCACCACTCGTCCGGTGGAAAGCGATGAGCGCACCGTGGCTGTCAGGAACGCCATCTGCACCAGAGCCTACTTCTTCCTTACCTTCGCGCTCTACATTGACGGGATAGTCCGGGTTTTCGCGCGTCATGAGGCCCCCTGGGACTTGATTGCCTTGGCCATTGGCACCAGCGTCGTCTGTGCGATCTACATGGCCCGCCGCGGGGTCGCTTCAAGAAGAGGGGCTCTGTTCGGGGCGGTCTTGGGGGTTATCTTTGGGGTGGTCTTTGCAGCCGTTCTTGCAATGATCCGAGCCATGTAGGTCCGGCTGGTTAGCCCCGGTGTCGCGGGTTAGCGCGCCGGCACTCCGTCGGCCAGATCAAGGCCGACCACTACCTGGAGTAGATAACGAAAAGAGACAGAGGCAGGCCATGGAGGAGAAACCGTGGCGCGCTTGACAAAATCGTTGCGCCGTTTACCATAGACCCGCAAGGGCGAGTGGGGAGACCGTAACCATGGCTGACGAGATCAGGGTTTTCGGCGGATCGGGGAGCCCCAGGCTGACGGGCGCCATCTGCGAGTGCCTGGGCGTTGACCCCGGCAAGGGCGAAGTCCTGCGGTTTCCCGAGGGCAACCTCTTCGTGCGCATCCAGGAGAACGTCCGTGGCCGTGAGGTCTATGTCGTCCAGTCGACAGCTTTCCCGGCCAACGACAACTTCGTAGAACTGCTATTCTGGATCGACGCGTTCAAGCGAGCATCCGCCGCCTCAGTGACGGCTATAGTGCCCTACTTCAGCTATGCCAAGGGCGACAAGAAGGACGAGCCGCGCGTCTCCATCAGGGCGCGGGTATGCGCCGATGCCATCGAGGCAGCTGGCGTTGACCGCATGATCACGATGGATTTGCACGCGCCGCAGATCCAGGGCTTCTTCAAAGTGCCCGTGGACGACCTCTACGCCGCGCCGGTGCTCTGCGAGGCGATCAAACAGCTCGGTCTGTCCGACATCGTCGTGGTGTCACCAGATGCTGGATTTGCGAAGAAGGCCCGAGCCTACGCGGACCGGTTGGGCGCTTCGCTGGCCATAGCCGACAAGCAGCGGCTCGATCACAAGGGCGGCATGGTTATCACGAAAGTTATCGGCGACGTTGCGGGTAAGACGGCCGTCATCGTGGACGACTTCACCGTCTCTTGCGGCACCCTGGGTCGGGTCGCCGACGCGCTTGCCGAAAGCGGGGCTGCCGACGTGTTGGCTGCCGTCACGCACGGCGTGTTCGCCGGGGATTGCATGGACGTGCTGGAACGGTGCTGCATTCGGAAGCTCCTGGTCACCGACACGGTCGAGACGCAGGCGGTACCCCCGTCGGCCAAGGTCCAGGTGACCAGCGTGGCGCCGCTTTTTGCCGAGGCCATCCGCCGCATCCACAACCGTCAGAGCATCAGCGTCCTCTTCAGCAGTTAACCTGGGGTCCTCATGGGCCGGGGAACCGGCTCGGTCTGCCGGTTACCCCGGGTCAAACTCTCCGTGACGCGTTGAGCGAGGAGAGGCAAATCTGGTGCGTCCGCTATGGCCGTCAGCATGCGCTGCTCTTGGTGCTCGTGTATAATAGAGGGGGTCATCCTGGCCTTAGCGCCGCGTTTCAGTTCGGCCGAAAGCCTGTCAGAAGAAAAAGGGTCTCGACATGTCGAATCGCAGCATGCATCGCGTTATAGCCTCCTTGGTGCTGACGAGCGTTCTGATCCTTGCTGCGCCGCTGAGAGCCGATGAGATTCATGATGCGGCCAGACAGGGGGATCTGCACCGGCTGAACGAACTGCTTGCAGGGGATGCTCAACTGGTGAGCGCCGTAGACCTGCTGGGCCGCACGCCTTTGCACTGGGCCTCGTTGAACGGGCAGAAGGAGGCTGTTGAGTTACTGCTTCAGAACAAGGCGGATGTCCGCGCAAAGGACAAATTGCGCTCCACGCCGCTTCATCTGGCTGCCAAGGAGGGTCATGAGGACGTGGTCGGGCTGCTGCTGGCAGCGGGTGCCGACGTGCGGGCCAAGGACAACAACGGCTCGACGCCGCTGCATGCAGCAGTCGAGAACCGACACAAGGACGTCGCGGCGCTGCTGCTTGCCAACGGTGCGCCGGCGGGCGCCAAGGACAACCTGGGCTGGACACCCCTGCATCCTGCGGCCGCAACGGGGCAGACGGACGTGGTGAAGCTCTTGCTGGAACACATGAGCTACGTGAAGGCGAGGACAAAAGCCGGCGAAACCGCACTGCACCTGGCGGCCCGCGCGGGCAACAACGAGGTGGTCGCGCTGCTGGTGGCCGCGAAGATCTCGCCCGACGTCAAGGACCACCAGGGCCTGACGGCCCTCCACGAAGCTGCCCGCAAGGGCAACGACGCCACGGTCGAGCTGCTGTTGAAGGAGGGCGCAAAGCTGGACGCAAGGGATGATGCTGGCCTTACGCCGATCTACCTTGCCGTGGTCGAAGGACGCAGCGCGACCGCAAAGCTTCTCATGGAGAAAGGCGCTGACCTTGGAGGGAGGGACAGCGAGCGCCGGACCCTGCTGCACTGGGCCGCGGAGTGGGGCTTCATGGATATCACGAAGCAGCTTCTGGAGAAGGGCGCCGCGGTGGATGCCGCGACCAGGCAGGGTTACACTCCGCTCCTTGTCGCGGCCGACCATGGGCGCCCTGATCTCGTCGCGCTGCTCATCGGGAAAGGCGCTAACGCGCGCGCGAGCGGACGCGACGGCATGACGCCGCTGCACTTGGCCGTGCGCGCGGGAAGCATTGAGATAGCCGAGCTGTTTGTCGAGAAAGGCGCGGACGTCAACGCCAAGAACGCCCAGGGCCAAACTCCGCTGCACATGGCGGCGCAGGGCAAGCGTGAGGACATGCTGGCGCTGCTGCTTAAGCAGGGCGCGGACGTCAATGTGAAAGACGGATTCGGCAACACGCCGCTTCACATCGCCGTGAGCACCGGCCTGAGGGACGTGACGGAGCAGTTGCTGGCGCGCGGCGCCGATGCTAACGCCAGGAACGGATTCGGCCTGACTCCCCTCAAATGGGCTACCTCCAGGGGGGCGGTTGATATGGTCCTGCTGCTGAGGAAATACGGAGCGACGGAGTGAGGGGATTCTCAGCTCCGGACTTCCGCTTGCGCCGGTGAGACATACAGAGTGCGCAGGTCTGCGCCCACTATATATATGCTTGCGGCAACTGCCGCGTGCCCTCACGCCTTGGACAGGTGCTCCTTCACGTCGAGGATGATCTGGTCGAGGTCTTTCGTCGGTCGGAAGTCTATGGCAGCCTGCAACTTATGCAGGTCCGGCACCCGCACGCGGATGTCTTCGAAACCGGGCCCATAGACCTCCTCGTATGGCACGTAAGTGATTTCCGCATCAGGATTTACGAGCGTCCGCACCCGCTCCGCCAGCTCGCTCATCGTGACGGGCTTGTCGTTGCCTACGTTGAAGATCTCGCCTACCGCAGCCTCGCAGTCGACCAGACGGCACATCACCTCGACCACGTCGTCGACGTGGGCGAAGCATCGCACCTGCTTGCCGTCTCCATAAACCCTTATGGGGCCACCACTTAGCGCTTGCTCGACGAACCGAGGGACAACCATCCCGTAATGCCCCACCTGACCCGGCCCCACCGTGTTGAACAGCCGCACAATCACCACCGGCAGCCCCCGGGAGCGGTGATACGCGAGCGCAAGGAACTCGTCAATCGCCTTCGAGCAGCCGTAACTCCAGCGCGAGCGCGTAGTTGCGCCAAATACCAGATCGCCGTCTTCCCTGAACGACTCCCTGGACCCCTTGCCGTAGACCTCGCTTGTCGAGGAGAGCAGCACCTTCTTACCCTTTGTGGCGCAACGCTTTAGGACAAGCTCGGTGCCGTGGATGTTCGTCTCGATCGTGCGGACCGGATCCTCCACGATCAGCCGCACGCCCACCGCCGCCGCGAGGTGAAACACCATGTCCGCGCGGTCCACCAGCTCGGTCAGGACGGACTCGTTGTCTATCGTGTCGAGGGTGACGTGCAGATGCTTGGACTGCCGGACCTCGTCGAGGTTCTTGATGTAACCCGTTGACAGGTTATCAATTACGTAGACTTCCCATCCGTCGCTCAGCAACCGCTTGGCCAGGTGAGAGCCGATGAATCCCGCCCCGCCGGTCACCAGTGCACTTCGCATGTGCTTGCCTTTCCGAAGAAGAGATGGCACGGCAGAGCATACACCGGCCGGCGGCCGGGCGTCAACGCGCGAGGCCCCCGGCGGGCTGGGACGGCTGCTGCCGTCTCTCCCCGCGCTCGGCGGCCTCCGACGGGACGGGGGCGCTGGCTTCCGCCATCAGCGGCTAACCTATGCCCTGAAGGAGCAGGTCCAGTTTCTCACGGTCGAGGTAGTCAGGAGGGCTCGTATAGTCGAGCCTGAGATTGTCGAAGATGCCGAAGTCCATGTCCCTGTAGTACCAATACGTCCAGCTCACCCCGTGCTTGGAGAACAGGTCCAGCACGTCCCCGAGCCAGTTCAGCGCGCTCTCCCTCGGGGCACGCCAGTTTGCGCCGAACTCGCCGCAGAACAGCGGCGCGCCGTGTTTCTGACTGAACTCCAGGGGGGCCTCAAGCAGCCCTTCGAGCCGGTCCTTGTCCCAGACGCCTCTGCTGTTCTCCAGGTCGCGTCGGCTGACCTGATCCGTATAGCCCGGCAGGCGAGCGATGTACTCGTCGAGACGCGGAGGAGCCCCGGGGTAGGGCACGGTCTCCGTGTAGAACTGGCTGAACGCAATCATCCACGGAGCGTGTTGATTGGTGAATATGATCGGGTCATAGAAGTGGAAGCTGTAGATTGTGTTGGGATCACCGGTGGGCTTCAGGTCCGGGAATGTTTTGGTGCTGCCCCACTTGTTTGACTCCACTATGATAGTGTGTCTCTGGTTCACTGCCCGTATCGCCTCGGTCGCCGAACGTGCCAGGCGATTCCAGTCCTCGTGTTCCACCGCTCTGGGTTCATTCATGAGTTCGAAGTAGAGCGTTGTGGGTCTGTCCTTGTACCTCTCGGCGACCGCGGCCCAGAGCTTCGTGAACCTCTCCTGCAACTGTTTGTCGCTCCAGACCTTTCCGGGCGATCTCGCCAAGCCCCAGACGCTTGTCTCGTCATCCCACATGCACAGGATGCACCTGACGCCGTACTTCTCGCACCAGTCAAGGCACCCATCGATCCGCTTGAAGGCTTCCTCGTTGTACTCGAAAGGGCGATCAGGATTCTCAACCCGGCAGAAACCAGCGCGGATAACACTCATGCCCCATTGTGCTATCTGCCTCACGTCCGCTTCCGTCATGACTCGTCCTTCCAGGTCCAACCCCTGGTTCGTCAGCAGATTCACCCCGCGCATCACAACGTCTCTGGCTTCTTGTTCAGCCATGATTGACTGTTGCTCCTATTGATCTTCCGGAAGAGAAAGGAATAGCAGTTCCCTCTCCCTTTCCCTCTCCCGGCGGGAGAGGGGAGGGTGAGGGTGCCTTCCTTGCCCCGTACATCTGCGCCGGCCGTCGGCGCTATTATGCCCTCGCGCGCGAGGCCGTCAAGTGTAATGCCTGCCGGGGGGGGTAGACTGCGCGAGACAATCCGGGCGACACGTGCGCTGGTTGCAATCCCTCCCTTGCCGATGTATACAGGCTGCACAAGTTTCTGTTCGGCGCAGGATCTGCGGGGGTAACCGGAA